>Ga0194130_10002604_pt1 | contig 25837 bp, 23 predicted proteins | sample TA2KigsurfametaG_FD_160084 | JGI IMG/M metagenome (GOLD analysis project Ga0194130, IMG submission 160084) | Freshwater microbial communities from Lake Tanganyika, Tanzania - TA2015050 Kigoma 12 surface | ecosystem: Environmental > Aquatic > Freshwater > Lake | place: Tanzania: Lake Tanganyika... | reverse complement strand
CTACTACTCAGCACCTGTTTTCTGGGGCAGAGCGGGCTGCTGCTGACGGTGCTGCTGCTGGGCAGCCTGGCCGTGGTGGTGATGAGCAACCGTGAGCTGCTGCTTGAACTGAAACCCGGCCGCTGATGCAGATCATTCATGCCATGCCCGTCTACGCACCGGCCTGGCAGTTCGGTGGGCCCGTGCTGAGCGTGAGCCGGCTATGTGAAGCGCTGGCCGCCGAAGGGGTGCGCGTGCGGGTGCTCACCACCAATGCCGGCCTGCCTGACTGGCCGGCAACTGAGCTGGGCACACCGATCCTGCAGAGGGGCGTGGAGGTGATCCGCTACCCCGTCGACCGGCAGAGGGGAGCCATCCGATCCCGGGCCCTCGAACAGGCGCTGCCAGATGTCCTTGCTGGCTCTCATCTGCTGCACCTCAGTGCGATCTGGCAGCCCCTCGGCCTGCCGCTGCAGCGGGCGGCCCTGGCCCGGAACATCCCCGTGCTTCATAGCCTTCGCGGAGCCCTCGGGCCCTACAGCCTCAGCCAAAGTTGGTGGAAGAAACTGCCCTACCTGCTGCTGCTCGAGCGGCCACTGCTGGAGCGGGCGGCCGGCCTGCACGTCACCAGCCACCAGGAGGCAGAGGAGCTGGACTGGCTGCGGCTGCGGGCGCCGCGGCATCTGCTGCCGAATCCGCTGGATCTCAGCCACTTGCAACCCGATCAAACCCTGCGCCAACACTGCCGGCAACAGCTGGGCGTCCCCACCGGCATGCCGCTGCTCCTCGTATGCGGACGGCAGCACCACAAGAAGGGACTCGACCTGCTGCCCGAACTACTGGCCAGCCAGCGACACCAGCCCTGGCGGCTGCTGCTGGTGGGCAGCGACGACGACGGCAGCGGCTCCGCCCTGCGCAGGGACCTGCAGCGGCTCGGGCTGGGCGAGCGCCTGCTGCTGGAGCCCACCATGCCCGCCGCTGATCTGGTCGGCGTCTACAACGCCGCCGACCTGCTGCTGCTGCCCAGCCGCCACGAGAACTTCGGCAACGTAGTGGTGGAGGCCCTGGCCTGCGGCTGCGCCGTGCTGATCAGCGACCGCACCGGCGTTGGGGCCGATCTGCTGGAGGCGGCCCCCCGCGGCTTCGGTGGCGTGCTGCCGCGACGAGCCGAACCCTGGCGCGACTGGCTGGCTGGCTGGCTGCGGCAGCCGCAGCGTGCGGGCGCGGCTGCTACCGCCTGGGCGGGCGAGCATTACGGCCAGCAGGCGGTGGCCCGTCGGGCAATCGAGCTCTATCACCTGATCCTGCAGACTCAGGCCAGCGCGCCGGCGCCCCGCTGACCGCAGACAAGCCGCGCCCGATGGCATCACCCGCCTCTACCAGCTCTGTGCCCCGCGTGGCCGCTGTGGTGCTGTGCCTCAATGAAGCCGGGAACCTGCCCCGCTGCCTGGCCTCGCTGCACTGGTGTGACGAGCTGCTGATGCTCGATTCGGGAAGCAGCGATGGCAGCCAGACCCGCGCAGCCGGGCTGGGTGCGCGAGTGCTGGAGCACCGCCAGCAGGGGCGGTTTCTGATCAGCGACCAGCGCAACTGGGCCCTCGAGCACGGCGGCCTGCAGAGCGACTGGGTGCTCTTCCTCGATGCCGATGAGGAGGTGGGCGCCTCCTGCCGCCGGGCGATCCAGCGAGCCATCGCCAGCCCGGGGGCGGCCGACGGCTTTGAACTCACGCCCCGCTACTGGTTCCTGGGGCGCTGGCTGAAGCGCAGCCAGGGCTACCCGAACTGGCATCCACGCCTGCTGCGCCGGGGTCGCCTGCAATTCGAGGGCGGTGTATGGGAAAGCTTCAGCGGCGGCGGCCGGTTGGCCCGGATCCCGGAGCCCTATGAGCACTACGCCTTCAGCAAGGGCATCGACGACTGGCTGGAGCGCCATCGCCGCTACTCCGACTGGGAAGCCGAACGGATCTGCAGCTATCTCACCAGCGGCGACAGCGGCAGCCTCGGCACCCGCCGCTGGCTGCGGCTGCGGCAGCTCACAGCCCGCCTCTGGCCGCTGCGGCCGGTCCTGCGCTTCAGCCAGAAGTACCTGCTGCAGGGGGGCCTGCTGGAGGGCTGGCAGGGCTTGCTGTTCGCCCTTCTGATGGCCGGCTACGACCTGATCACCGTGGTGAAGGTGATCGAACGACGACGACAGGACCGGGGGCTGCCGCTGTGAGTCAGGCCGCGATGCCTCGCCTGCTGCTGATCAGCGAGCACTTCGAGCCCTGCACCGGCGCCACGGCCCAGCTGATGAGCGATCTAGCCAGGGGGCTGCATCAACGCGGCTGGCAAATCACGGTGCTAACAGCCACACCTGGGGCCGATCTGATATTTCCGGTGGTGCGGCTGAACGGCCCGGTGCGCCCCGGTGGCGTAACGCCGGGGGTGGTGGGCAAAGCCCTGCGCGGCCTGCGCTTCCTGCTGGGGTCGCTGCTGTGGTGCCTGCGCCGCGGCCGCCGCGGCGATGGCGTGCTGATCGTGTCCAACCCACCGTTCATCGGCCTGCTGGGCCCCTTGCTGCGTCTCTGGCGCGGCCTGCCCTACGTGTTCATATTCCAGGATCTGTTCCCCCGCTCAGCGGTGCTCAGCGGCGTACTGCCGGCCGCAGGTCCGCTGGCGCTGCTGTGGCAGGGCCTGATGGGCCAGGTGTGCGGCCGCTCCAGCCGCACGGTGGTGCTCAGCCAGGCGATGGAGGCGAGGCTGCGGCGGGATCTGGGCCGGCAGCTGCCACTCACCGTGATCCACAACTGGGCAGTGGAGCGGGGTGCGGCGATCCGGCGCGCCGACAGCGGCTTCGCGGCCGAGCACGGCTATGCCGATCGCTTCAGCGTGCAGTACTCCGGCAACTTCGGCCGCCTGCACGATCTGCTCACCCTGCTGGAGGCCGCTCGCCTGCTGCAGCAGAAGCCGATCCAGTTCGTGTTCATCGGCGGCGGCGCTAAGCAGAGCCAGATCGAGGCCTACCGCAGCGGCTTCGCACTCAGCAACGTGCTGCAGCTGCCCTACCAGCCGCGCCGGCGGCTACCGCAGAGTCTGGCCTCCTGCGATTTGGCCGCAATCGGCCTGATCCCCGGCGCCGAGGACACGGTGGCCCCCTGCAAGTTCTACGGAATTCTGGCAAGTGGCCGCCCCGTACTGCTGATCGCTCGCCGCAGCTGCGATCTCGCACAGCTGGTGCTCAATGTCGGCTGCGGCCTGGTGGTGGAGCCCGGCGAAGCAGCCGAACTGGCCGAACAGTTGCTGCTGCTGAGCCAACAACCGGATCATGTACGGGCCATGGGCGAGCGCAGCCTGGCCCTCTACCAGCAGCGGTTTGGGTTGGAACGCTCGTTGGAGCGCTACGAGGCGGTGCTCAAGGAGCTGCTGCAACCGGCGCCATGATCCTGCTGATTAGCTACGACGTGCGCCGGCGCGGCGGCATCGAACGGCTGAGCCTGCAGGTGCAGGCCTGCCTGCAGCAACGGGGCAAGGCTGTACAGCTGCTCTGCCCGCAGCGGCTTGGGCCGGGAGGCCTGGGCCGGCAGCTGGGGCGGCTGTGGTTCCTGCTGCAGCTGGCGTGGTGGCTGCCCCGGGCCACCCAGGTGCTAAGCATGCATGCGCTGCTGCTGCGGCCTCTGCGCTGGCTGGGGCCGCTGCGCCCGCGGCAGCAGCCGCTGCACTGCTGGATGCACGGCATCGAGGTGTGGGGAGCCGCGCTGAAGGGTGTGCGAGCCGATCTCATGCGTTGCACAGGGCTGATCGCCAGCAGCCGCTTCACCGAGGCCCGCGTGCAGGAGCAGCCGGGATCCTGGCCACCGATCACCGTGGTGCAGCCGATGGCCGATCTGATCGATGCCAGCGCAACACCGGCGCCGCTCCCCGCCGGGCTGCGGCTGCTGACGGTGGCCCGCCTGGATGCGGACGAGCGCTACAAGGGGCACCGGCTGGTGCTGCAGGCCCTAGAGCTGCTGCAGCGCCGCGGTGGCCTGCTGGGGAATTGGCAATGGCGGATCGTGGGCGAGGGCAACGACCGCCTGGCCCTGGAGAAGGAGAGCGAAAGGCTGGGGCTGCGCCCGTGGGTGCGGTTCCTCGGCGGCCTCAGCGATGGCGAGCTGCGCAGAGAGCTGAGGGGCTGCAGCCTGCTGCTGATGCCGAGCGCCTATGGCATCGAAGCGGATGGAAGGGCCTGCGGCGAAGGCTTCGGGATCGTATACCTGGAAGCGGCCCAGGCGGGGCGCGCCTCGATCGCCTGCCTCCAGGGCGGCCAGACGGATCTGATCGTGGATCGGCACAACGGTTGGCTGATCGAGCCGCAGGCCAACGATCTCGCGGCCCTTCTGGCGGAGCTGAGCACCGGGCCGGAGCAGCTGGCCAGCACCGGTGCCGCCGCCCGCAGCCGCGCTCAGACAAGTTTCAGCGCCAACTGCTTCCAGGCCAGGCTGCTGGGTGGCCTCGGACTGCAAACTGAGCCAGAAGAGAGTGTGAGCTCACCGGAATGCGCCGTCTGATCGCCAGCTGCTGGTTGCAGATCCGGCGCCATACCCCCGATCTACGGGGCAAGCAGTGGTGCAGCCGGGCCCTGACACGCCTGCTGGGGCCAGTGCCCCTGCGCTCAGCCGATGGTATATGGCTGGACACCCGGCTCAGCAGCGCCATGGACCTCTCCTTCCTGGATCCGGATGGCGGTGGGCACGATTTAATCCGCCAGGCGATCGCCGCTCTACAACCGGGTGATCGCATGCTGGATGTGGGCGCCAACACTGGCTATCTAACCCTCCTGGCAGCACGGCGCGTGGGTCAGACCGGCCTGGTGATCGCCGTGGAGCCCTCGCAACGGGAATTTCAGCGGCTGCTAGCCAACCTGAGGTTGAACCGAGCCAGCAACGTGCTGGCCCTGAACCTGGCAGGCGGCGATCAGCCCAGCATCAGCCTGCTGACGATCGAGCACGATCACACTGGCCTGAACCACATCGACCACAACGGTCAGGCAAGCAGCGCCTGCCAGCCCTGCCAAGTGCTGCCGCTGGCCGCGCTCGAACTTGGCGAGCTGGCCCTGGTGAAGATCGACACAGAAGGTTTCGAGTTATTCACGCTACGGGGCCTCGAACCCCTGCTGCGGCAGCAGCGCATCCGTCGGCTAGTGGTGGAAATCAGCCCGATCTTCCTGCAACACCACCAGCAGACACCAGCCGAAATCTACGACCTGCTTAGTAGCCATGGCTACCGGCCCACGGTCGGGCCGCTGGCGGAACGCCAGTGGGATGAGCTTTTTGAGGCAAACAACAGCAGGCGCTGAACAACCAGACGACCCCAAAGTTGGTCAGATGGCCGTCGTCCTTATATAGAAGTCGGCTGCCATCTCGGCTGACCACATTGCAGCTTCCGTCAGGGCAGAGAGTGTTGACTAGGTCGACATAATGAACTGGCAGTGCCAGATCTTGTCGCATGGCCCGAATCGCCTCAGCAAGAAACCTGGACTCACTGGCCAAAGCCGCTGCACTCTGCTGGCAAGTCCCTGGAACGTAGCCGAAATTGCCGAAACAGCGGATCGGCTCATGTACCTGCCAGACAGGGTAGGGCCCCAAGACAAAAACAGGGGAACCCGCAGGCAAGCGCTCCAGGATCTGCTCCAAGGCAGCCACCGACGGTGGCGTACATCAGCTGCAGCGCCCCAACCCATCCAGTTGTAACTGGCAACAATGATATCCCCAGGCTTCCACTTCTCAGACACATTATAGAGGTAGGAGCGCAAGCCTGAGCCGCAACCAGCCTGCACATTCAACTCTGGCACAAAACAACCATCAACCGCATGAATACTCAGGCTAATCCGAGAAGACTGCGACACTCTTGAGAACTCCTTCTTGATAATGCCGGCACTGCTATCCCCAAACAAATAAATACTGGGCTTGGCATGAAAGCGCACATGACAACGACCAAAGGTCCGGACAGCGGGACGCTTTAAATCAACAGTTTTGCTCTCACAACGTCCATTAATTGTCTGCTCAAACAGAGAATCGCGATATCCAGATCCGCCGAGATCTTCGGGCATGAAGTTCCGGGCACCAAGATAAGGACTCGGCAGCTTGGTCGCATAGCGACTAAACATCTGGGAGGGCAGCACTGAAGCAAAAGCCGCAATACCCAACAGACCAACTCCCCTCAGCTCAATAGAACGCACCTCGATTGCCCTATTGAGGAGCAAGCCAACAGCCAAAGATAACAGCAACACAAAGATCTGCCTGAATGAACCATCAATGCCAACCGTCCATCTTGCGAAAACAGCCACTGGCCAATGCACCAAATACAAGGAATATGAGATGATGCCCAGGATGTTAACACACGGGTCAAAACACCGAATCGATTCGCCAAAACAACATTGACCTGGCCCTGAGGTGGCATATGAACTGCACCATATATAGCGAGAAGCGCAAACAACACAGCATAAATATGTACGCCAGCCTGACCTTCGTTGGGCTTGAAGAAAAGAGCTTCAAACACGAGCATCAACACCGTCACTGGCAGCACTGCAGCACAGAGCCCATCACGCCATTTGCCAGTGAAGAGCGAGGGGCCAGAAGAAATACAGACACGAGGTGAAGACACCAAGAATGCCAATAGCGATCCGAGGCCAAACTGCCAGATCCTGGAGCCGAAAAGATAATACGAGGAAGCATGATCACAAACGAACAATACAAACGAAACTATTACCAGCACAATCATCATAAACATCCGTAGGGCTCGCTGATGCCTGCCCACTGAGGCGGCACCCATTCCATGCCGCCAAAAGCCAGGCGCCCAGACAAAGAAGATAAATTAAGGCATAATACTTGACCTCAACTGATATCGTCCACAGGTGCAAGTAGGTGTTAAATTCTTGGGATGGCTGGAAATAACCACTACCAGACCTAGTCAGATAGTCATCAAAGCCGAGGCCTATCACCGCTTGATGCATATCACGCATAATGGCATCATCTGGGCTTGGGATTAGCAACAGAGCGAAAACAGCTGTAGCCATGAGCACAATGAAAGCAGCCGCTGCTAGCCTTCGCACTCTTGCAAGAGGATAAAAGTTCAAGCCAGCGAGAGAATCCGATCGCTTATCTAAACTGCGCACAGAAAAGTAACAGGCAAGCACAAAGAATATATCGACCCCAAGAAAACCGCTCGGCAGGAAGCCCGGAAAGATATGGAAGAAGAGAACAAGAACAACCGCAACACCACGGAGGGTATCGAAATAATGATTGCGATGGGCCAAATCCAATACATTGGATCTTTTGCAGTTTGAATACAAGTATGGGAAATAGACTCAAAGCTCAGTATAACCTCTACGAGGCATTAAAGCCTACCACTATCAACTGTATTAATCGGCACAGACTAAAACGTGGCATACCAAGAGTGATCTCAATCAAAGACCGGCTCTTTTTTGGAATACGAATAGGGCATAAAGCCAGGCTGCGATTTAACTCCAATTGGGCACTCTTTTGGCAGTGGAACCGGGCCAGCATCATTAAGAAAATAGAATTTCAATACCTCGTCATTGATGTCGCTATAGGAGAGATATTTGAGATCCTGCCCTCGCGAATAGTGAATTAAAGATTTATATTGGTAGTAGAAGGGCCGAAGTTCATACACATAATTACCTTGATAGTTACGCCAAACTGACCATACTGCAATCAGCGTCAAGGCAGTCAGTCCAGATACAGCAAACCAACGACCGCATTGAGGCGAGAAGTACTTGATCACACCACGATCAAAAGTCAGGTTTAAGGCAGCAACAATAACAAAAATAATCACAAGCCAAAAAGGTAGCCAACCCCGCCCTGTTGGATAGCTGCCGATGAGAGCAAGTCATTATATCATGGACAAGGCTGATACAATAAGAAGGATCGCAGCACGCATGTGCTGCCTAGACTCTTCATAAAAGATTGCAGCAAGAACTGAAATAGCTGAAGCTTAACATATAATCTGAGCAAAGAATTGCGATGAAGAACCAGGTGCATGAGCAACACTCACGATAGGAATCCATAACAGCTGTGGTAATCCGATGAACCATGCACCAAAGCCAATTGGTGGAGACGCAATAGTTGCAACACCAGAATTCTTAATGGCCATGAAAGGATGTACGCTCAAGACAAAGAAACCGCCTGCGAGTACGGCGGCTGCACTGAGCCGCGGCAGTTCTCGTTGACAATATGCAAGACATCTAATCCTTCTTAGATGAACTATCCATACAAATTCACAATCAAAAAGAAAGAAAACATCAAGATAGAAGAAAGTGCCGCCAATGAGCTGAACAGGCAGACCCTAACCACCTTTAGCTGCTCAGAAGCGACAAGGCGCAAGTGAAGGTGAAGCTCAATATCGCTATTAGAAGACTGTGGTCTTGAATTTGAGAAGAGTGCAAGTTCATTCAAAGCGGCACATGCGAAACACGCTGACATGATGTAGCCTCGGGCCATAGAGGCGTACTCATTAATATAATAGGGCAGCAAGCTGAGGCTGGAGAAAAGAAGCCTGTCAGTCCACCTAGAAAAACAGAATCTCAATGAAACATAATAAAGAAAAAACCAAGCGTATGTCAACACAACAGGGATTGTGATTGCGGCTTCAGAGAAACTGACCTTTGCAGTTGCGAGCGCAATCAGCAATGTATTAAGGAAATGATTATTTGCTGTACTAAGATCAAAAAGGCCTTCAAAACCATCTGTGGCATGCCGAAGATAAGTTCCCGCCTCGTCACCCTGGATTGGCATCGACAGCGCACGCGCAGTAATGAGGTACAAGCAAAGCAAGTTCAGGAAATAATATAGTCATTTACAAATATCCTCTTGGAGTCTCAAACGATTGGTGGTTGTGTCCATTTTGGAGCAGAGGTCAATGTTGTGATCCTGGGTCAAAACTGAGGGGCTTGTCGAGCTACGAAAAGTTGGAGTCTGAAGACTTTACCCTGGTCAATGCCTAGACCTACCTCGAAAGTTAGTTGAAGAGTCAGGGGGGGGCAGTCGGAGGCTTGATATCTTTAATAAGAAAATTGATACAATAACCGATAGCAAGAAGAACACCGACGTTCTTAGGCAATGCAACAACAAACAGCCAGAGTTGTGTCAGCAGACCTAAGCTGAGATTACCCGTGAGTAATGTCAGCGGAAGCATAGCAACATTGAGCTTCGCGCAGATGGTCGCATGGCGCAAGAGATAAAAGCATGCGCTATTAAAAGCACCGTAAAGCAAGCCAAGACACAAATACACTAGGAAAACACCGATAAATCCAAAACGGTAATAAGCATCTGCCCGCAGGCTTGGGGCCTCCCCCTTCGAAATCTGATGAATTACTTTAGAAAGGGTTATTTGCAACCGGTGTAGGTAAGCCTGGGTAGGAAATAGCAGCGAAAAATCTGCACGTGCCATTCCAGCGAAGATGCTTTTGGATGACGGCCAGTAATCAGTTGAAATATGACCTCTACGAGAGGCATCGCAACCATCTGCATTCCCAAGGCTCCGTTGAAGCTCAATAGGACCCATGGGCGCTCCATTGCCAATTCGCGTGAGCTTGTACTGACAATCGCTGACTTTCATGTAAATGGCTCGATCAAGAGGATGCCGATCTAGCTGCTTTAGGATGACATTAAATTCGGGCTGACGCAGCAACGAAGCCTGCAACATCTTAGCCGCATAGACTGGATTGGCACGATAAAAATCACTGTCTGATCTAGCGATTCTTAGGGCTTCACTGAAGGGCACGAAGATGAGCATGAGCAATACAACTGTCGCAACGGCCTGCCCAAAAGACCGGCGGGAAGTTGAATGGGAAAACCAACCAAATAGCAAGGCGAGCACTAGACCCAACAGAAGGCTTCTGCTACCGGTTTTCAACACGAGCATCAGATTAAGAATAGCGACACTACCTGTAAGCGCAACAGCTCTACTGTTCCACCAAGAAGTGCACATTCTGAGCTGTTTGCCAATGCAAAAGAAAGCTCCAGGCCCAAGCAGAGATGTAAGAGAAATGCTATTTATGATCTTACCGATTACAGTAGATGCAGGGTAAGAATTATAGCGGTCAGGTAAATCTAGCAATATAGAGGCGAAAAGATAGCAGGCGAGCAAGAGCTGAGCCAGTAGGGTATAATATTTGAATGCCACTCGATTCCTGATCAAGAGGGCAATGCGTAGCTCGCCTGCATGGGTAACTTCCAGGATGCGCTTGATCACCCAATAGCCGGCGGCAAAACCGAAAAGCGCGAGGGTGAGCACGTCAAAGGCCAGCTGATCCACCGCTAAGGGGATCAAAATAGGCCTCGGCTGCTGCCAAGGGGCTCGCAAACCAAGTAAAATGCCCAAACCTCCATAAATCAGGGTGGAGACAATCCAGATGCATCCCAGCGGCAACTGATCCCGACGCTTCAGATCCTCAGCAAGGATTGCCGTGATCGCTAGGACAAGTATCAAGAATTTGAAACCGATCACCGGAAGCTTGTGGACGAGATGGTAGCCTTAAGTTACAGTATAATATCGTTTCAATCAGACTTCAATCAGACTTCAATCAGCCAACGCATGACGAGTAGGACAATTACAAACTTTGTACGCTTGCTGAGCATCAATATACTCGTCTTAACGATATCAATCCTCATTGTCGAGCTGCTCTTTGGGCGTTGGCTTAAGCAAGATCCTGTCACTGCCATACCAGAAATTGCTCGTACTGCCGGCAAGGCAATATCGTTCAGAACAGGTGGGGTGACTGGAGAAGATATCTTTGTCGATTTTAGCCGTGACCACTATGGCCTGAGAGGCCTGGAAAGTACCAGCAAGCCCCTAGCCCTAGTTCTGGGTGGCTCAACAGGCATTGAACAGAATATGCCTTTGGCCCTGACCTGGGCCGAACGGGTTGAAAGCCAACTTCAAGCTTCTGGCATCCATCTGGAAATCGCCAATGCATCCATTTCCGGCCATACCTTATTTGGCAATGCATTTGCAATTGATCAGTGGCTCTCCAAAATTCCTATTAATCCCTCACTTTTCATTGTGTATTACGGGCACAATGATGCTGTCTACAGCCTGACAGGCATACCGCCTCAGGGACGTGACTTCAGCAGCGGCAATGGCTTTGATCTACTCCAATACATTAAGGCCAACTCGGCGTTGCTCATCCTGGTAAGAGAGCTCAAAGGCAATTATCAAAGCCTTGTTACCGGAAATCGCCATCTTTACGACTACAAGCCTTCACCCCTGCCGAGCGAGGCTGAATCTCCACCCTTGCGTGTCCCGCCCATTGCCACGATAGCCGTTGGCTCACTCTACAAGGCTGCGATTAGCAATACAATCAGAACATTTGAGGGGCATTACAAAGGCAAGACAGTGATATTTGTTGCCCAGTCCAATCCCAGCTGCCGATTTAGCTCGCCAGAGCTTTATTACACCTTGGACGGCAGCCGAAATACACTTTGTGAGCGACTAGCGGCTTTTCATCGCTATGTAAGCAACGTAATCAGTGAGGTCAGCAACAAGCCATCAACCCGAAACACATATCGATATATTCCCCTATACTTGCATAATCCCTATGACAGGAGAGGAGCATCTGATTATATCCACACGAATTCTCGCGGAGCGCTTGGCATTGCCAATCAATTAACGCCTTTATTGCGAGCCACCCTGAGCGAATTCCAAACTCGATAATAAGCAACAGCCCCACACAAGCCCAACCAAGGGATCACCACCTTCCCGAGCACGAGCAAATCCCCCAACCACGACGGACCCAGGGCCACCACGGCGAGCAGGCCGCATGGCAACATCCAGAGACACGACCTACGGCCTTGCAACCAGCAGGCGGCGCACCAGAACAACGTCAGCAGCAGTGAAATCACCAGACTGAAGCTCAGTACTCCGATCAAGCCGCCTGTAGTGACGGGATCGAGCAGGGGCGATTCCATCAGATCCACCACCCAGCCCCGGGCCACCTCGGGGGACACCCCAGTGTTGGACCAGCCGGGCAAGCCGACACCAAGGGCGCTGCTGACCGAACGTTCAGCCCCAGCGGCACCCCAGCTGGCGAGACAGGGTTTGAGAGCTCCGGGGACGAAGCGATACAGATCCGCGAACAGCCAAGCCCAACCATCATGGGCCCTTAGGAGGTTCATGCGGCGCAGATCCAGCACCACCGAAAGAGAGGCCAGGCCGGCCTTGTTGTAGGAAAAATCATTCAGGGCCGAGGCCGCCAGATTCGTGGGCAGGAGGCCAGTCGCGAAGTTCTGCCACGACTGAGCCAGATACTCCTGCAGCGGCTGCCCCGGGGCACGGGCAAGCCGTGTGTAGCGCAGGGCCGTGGGCAGGGCGTAAGCCACCGAAAGACCAACCAGCAGCCAGCCCCACAACGACGGCCTGCGCCACCAGCGCAGCAGGCAGATCACCACCCAGACCACCGCCAACAGCGAGAGGAAGCGCTGCCGCAGCAGGATGAAGGTGGTGAACTGCAGCGCCACCAGCAGCAACCAGACCCAACGCTCGGCGCGGGGGGGCGGCCCGGAAGACGCCAGCACCCGCCAGCCGGCCGCGACCAGGGGGATCGCTTCGATCAGGAACAGCCCCTTGGCCCAGGGACGCAGCAACCAGGGCAGGCCATCCACCCAGGCCCCTCCGTTGGCGTCGATGGTGCCGATCACTGGGGCGATCAACGCGCTGATCAGCGCCAGCAGCGCTGTCACCACTAGCAACTGCGGGCGAGGCCAGCGGGGCACCGGCCGCAAGCGCTGATTCAGGCCACAGGCTTCCAGCAGGTGCGCGAGCCCCGCCAGCAACGCCAGAATCAGCCCATAGGCCACCAGGCTGTGCATCGCCGCAGCAGCAAACATCGGCCGGCGGATCACCCAGCTGTAGGACTCCTGCATCTTGGACTGCAGTAGCAAGGCGCCGGCGTTGATCGGGCCGAAATACAGCAGCCAGTGGAGCAGCACCGCCAGGGCCAGCGGCCTGAGACAGCCATTGCGAAGAGGGTGCACCAGCGGCCAGGGGCACCGCGGACCAATCAGGGCGGCGAGCCATGCCATGGCCAGGCCCACATTGGCGGCCACCCCAAAAAGGGCAAAAGCAGTGGGCAAGGAAACGGTCATCACGAGGAGGATGGAAGCTGGGCACGCAGCAGCCACCAGCGCAACAAGCATTGCAGCAGCTCAGCGGCCAGAAGAATCAAAGCGAAAGGGACGATCCGGTGCGGGTGCAGCACCACCAGCAGGACGTAGATCAGCAGCAACGGCACCCAACCCTCCGCGAGGGCCGAGAGCGGTTCATTGCGGGCGCGGATGGCGATGGCGAACGGTTGCTGCGCCGCCCGCAACAGCTGTACCAGCAGCAACACAGCAAACAAGCCCAACTGCGGCTGCCATCCCCCCCCCAGCCAGAGTGGATATAACAGCGGAAACAGCACAAGCATCGGGGGCATGGCGGCAGCCACCAGCGGCAGGGTGCGCCCGGTGAGAGTCCAGACGGCGATCAGGGGTCTGGGCTGCCGCAGCATCACGGGAACGCGGGGCTCAATCAGGGCATTGCCGAACTGCCCCAGAAACCCGGCGGCGGTGCGATGGGTGCTGAACACTGCTAACTGGGGTTGGCCGAGCAGAACGGCAGTGATCAGGGTGATGCCGTTCTGGATCAGAGGTGTGGGCAGACTGGCTGGCGCCAGCAACAGCATCCGACGCCAGAGCCGTGGCACAGTCCAGACCGTGCGAACGCTGGCAGCACGCCATGGAAAGGCGCGCTGAAGCAGCGCGCCCTGGCCCAGGGCCTGAAGGCCGCGCAGAAAGCTCGCCCAGGCAATGGCCTCACTAAAGCTTCCCCCGGCCAGGGCCACCAGGGCTGCAGGAGCCAGCAGCAGGATCTGATCGATCGCTCCCAGGCTGAAACAGAGGCTGAGCCGGCCGTCACTGTAGAAGCGCTTGCCCATGGCCCCCAGCACCGGTTGACCCAACAGGCGCACCGCTGCGTAGAGCAGCAGCAGCGGAGCTTCAACAGGGAAGTGGCCCAGCGACAACAGCGCCGTGGCCGGCAGCAGCAGTAAGGCCAGGCCATAGGCCGCCCGGGTGCCCTGGCGATAGATGCCGTGGCGCTCCGCCGGATCAACCGCCCGCAGCAACTCATAGCCGATCAGATCGGCCAGGATCGCCGGCAGCACCAACAGCAGGCTGAGGGCCGCCTCCAACGACAGCCATTGGCCCAGGGCCTGCGCCGACCAATGCCGGGCGATCAGGGCCGTGAACACCAGGTTCTGGGCCAGGGACATCACCACCGTGGCCAGGTTCACGAGCGTGGGAGTCTGGCGCCGCCACCAGGCCCGGCGGCCCGTCATCGGCGACCCGACCCCAGGGCCGCGAGCAGAGCCCTGGGGAAATCAAGCACATCCGGCAGATCGGCGCAGGCCTCCACGCGGGCGTGGTGCGGGTCCGTTAACCACTGGCGCAACACCGCTTCCAGGCCGGACACCTGACCGGCGCGAAAGCGCCGGATCGGCTGGCCCAGGGCCTGCAGATCCGCGGCGCAGCCGACACGATCGCTGAGCAGGGCCTGGCAACCGAAGGCCAGGGCCTCATGGACCACCAGGCCCCAGGTCTCGCTGTGGCGGGAGGGAAGCACAAGGGCATCGGCCATGGCGTATCCCATGCCGATCTCCCCCTGATTGAGGAAGCCGAGCGGATGGAAGCGATCGCCCAGCAAGGCGACCAGGCGGCGGTTCCACTCCTGCTCCAGGGGCCCAATGCCCACAGTGATCAGATGCAGACGCTGCAGCTCCTGGAGGGGCAGTCGAGCCAGGGCCTCAGGAATCAGCAGCACATCCTTTTCAGGGGCCAGCCGCCCGGCATAGAGCAGAACCGGGGCCTGCGCGGGGATCCCCAGACGCTGGCGCAGCTGCCTGGCCTGGGGCTGCCAGTGGCGGCGTTGCGCCTCCAGCCAGCCGGTATCCGGCGCATAGTTCACCAAACAGATCCGCTCAGGAGGCACACCGCGCACCTCAAGATGCCGGCGACCATGGCTGGAGATCGGGAACAGCAGCGTGCTGCGGCGATAGATCCAGCGCAGGCCCAGATCCCGCAGCAGGGCCAGCAGCGGTGAGCGCATCCTCACGGCATCGGTGGCTTCCGTGCGCAGCAGCACGGGGATGCCGAGGCGGGGCAACAGCCCCGCCAGGGCTGCCACCAGCAACGGCGCATGGTTGAACAGCAGCACAGCATCGGGACGGGCGCGCCGCACGCGGCGCAGCACCGCCGGCAGCCAAAGCAGGCCGCGCCATCCTTCGATCGCCGCCAAGCCACCGACGCCGAGAAAACTGCTGCCGTAACCCTCCAGCAGGGGCTGATCCCAGAAGAACGACTGCCCGAAGCCTGGATCCGGTGCAGCCACGGCATCGACCCCGGGACTGCCTACGTTCTGGCGGCAGAGGTAGAGCACCTCCAGGGAGGTGCGGGCCGCCAGCCAGCGCAGCTGGGGTGCCACGTACTGCACGGGATGGGTGTGAATCGCAAGCAGCTTCACCCGAGCACCTCTTGCACCGCCGCCACCAGCTGCTGCGGGGCGGGGGTCGGCGTGGGACAACGGGGCCAGGGCCAAGCCTGCAGGGCCAGGCGAATGGCACGGGCTAGGGCCTGCGACTGCCCGGCTGGGAACACCCAGCCCTGCTGCTCGCTCAGCACCAGATCATGGCGGCAGCTGACCCGATCACTCACGATCACACGCAAGCCCTGGCTGAGCGCTTCATTCACCACAAGACCCCAGACCTCCCCCTGAACAGAGGGCAACAGCAGCAGATCGATCTGCCGATAAAAACCAGCGAGCCCACTCTGATTGACAAAACCCGTGAACTCCACCCGAGGCACCAGCGGCGCCAGGGCCAGCTGGCAAGAGAGCAGCAACGGCCCCTCGCCCGCGGCCGCAAAGCTCAGGCGCTCACGCTCCCCCTGGCTGAGGTGGGCCAAGGCCCTGGCGATGATCAGGGGATCCTTAACCGGGGTGAATTTGCCCACAAAGCCAAGCCGCAGCACGCCCTCTCGCGGCGGTTCGGGCTCCGCCATCGGGAGGATCACCGCCTGATCCACGGCATACGGCACAGTTCGCAGCCGTGCCGGTGGCACCCCCAGCCGCAGGAAATGCCGGTAAGACTCAGCACCAATGGGCAGGATCCAGGTACAGCGGCGGTAGTAGGCGCTCAACAACTGATCGCGCAACCAGCTTTTGGCGGCACTGCGGCTGTACGCCTCATCCGAGGTATCAGCCCGAAGCAGGATCGGCACCTGGGTCAGGCCCAGCAGCAACGAGGCCGTGCTGATGAAGCAGGGGCTATAGGCAAAGATCAGCACGGCATCCGGCCGCCACATCAACAAGCGCAAGGCCGCCCAGCCACCCGCCAGTACTCCCCGCCAACCAGACAAAGCCGCCAGAGGCCAGCGGGTGAGGACTGTGCGCTGATAACCACTGGAGAGATCACAGTCCCAGGCGAAGGACACGCCGAAATCGTGGTCGTAACTGGGGGCATCCACACCATGCAGGCAGCCCACAAACACCCGGCAGTGCCAGCCCGGGGTGACAGCCAGGCCGCGGAACACAGGCACGAAGTACTGCACAGGGTGGGTGGCCAGCACGGCCAGGCGACGGGCCCTCACAAGCCGCAGAGCCAGGAGGTGATGGCGGTCGCCGCCAGCCGATGCCCACTGGCATTCCAGTGGCCTTCGCCCGGCGCCTGGCCCTCGAAACCATGCACGGTGAGCCCCTGCTGATCCACCTGCCTCTGGAGCCATGGCCCCAGAGGTCGATAAGGAATGCGCCGCGCCGCCAGAAGGGCTTGCAGGCGGCGCTCCTGCTGGAAGGGATCCCGGGGCCGCTGCTCTGGCCGGGGCCAGACCTGATCAGGACTGCTGGCGCTGACCACCACCAGCCGAGCGCCCGTGGCACGAACCTCCTGATCCAAGGCCGTGATCAACGCATCCGTGATGGACCAAGCCTTGCCGGAAGCTGGAGGGGTGGGAGCCGGCGGCTGGCCAGCCAATGCCTGGCGCGGCGGCGCCGCCTGATTGGCAAGGCGGTTCTTCACGTCGTTCATCAGCTGGAGCAGGCGACTGTGGTTGATCAGGCCCTCCAGCAGCTGGCCCGGCGGCGAGCTCCGCCAGCGGTAGCCGGCACTGTCGCGAAAGCTGTTGTCCACAACCAGCGCGCCGCTGGAACTCAGACGCGCCACAGGTCGATCCGGCCGGACGCGAGGCTCGTTATCTTGAAAGTCGTTGCCTGGGTACACCACCAGCAGCACCAGATGGGGCTGATAGCTACGGGCCAGATGGCGCCAGGTGAGCAACTCCTGAGCCGTGCCGTACCCGCCAACACCAAAGTTCAGCACCTCAACCTTGGCGGGATGAGCCACCCTCAGGCTGCACGCACGGGCGGCTGCCAGCTGCCGCTGGAGCTGACCCACCAGGGTGAGGGGCTCATCCACCTGCAGCGCCTCCGTGAACGAATCCCCCAGCACCGCCACCCGCAGGCTACCCGCCGCAGGATGCCGGCTGGTCTCGGCGCCCCGTAATCCGGCCCCATTGATCCGCACCCAGCCATGACCTTCGCGGGTCCAGAGGCCTTCAGCGCCTGGCCTCAGGCGGTAACCACGCTGAGGATCCAGGCTGTAAAAGGCGGGATGGTTGACACCCGCCAGCCGGAGCATGATCTCGGCGGCTCCGGCCGACACGATCAAGCCCACCCCTAGGGCCGCGAGATTGCCAAACCAGCGTTTCATCGCCGCCATGCTGCCGGAACGCTAAGCAGCAGGAAAGAGCTAGCCAGCAGGCGCAGGTCGAGCAGCAGCGAGTGGTTGCGCAGGTAATAAAGGTCGCGCGCCAGCTCCCAGGCCAGGATGTCAGGCTCCTCGGGGGGCGGGCCGATGATGCGGCCCCAGCCAGTCATCCCCGGCCGCATCCACTGGCGCAGATCCGTACCTGGGAAGCGGGCTTCCAGCCGGGCCATCGCCGCGCGGCTCAGGGGGCGGGGGCCCACCAGGCTCATGTCACCGCGCCACACGTTGAGCAGCTGCGGCAGGGCGCTGAAGCGGCCCGACCCCGCTAAGCGGATCCGCTCGAACTCACGACCATCACGGCCACAACAGGCATCGCGATGCAGTTGCGGCCGCAGCACCACCGCAAGCGGCGCCAGCAACACCAACAGCAGCCCGCTACCGAACAGATCTCCCAGGCGCTTGAGCCGCGCCGCCGGGCCGCTGCGGGCATGGCTGAAGGCCTCCACCCGCTCCGCCCAGGCGCTGGAGAGAAGCTCAGGCGGCAAGCGCTGCAGAAAGGTTTCCGCCCACCCTGCCAGCGACAGCAGCCTCAGGCCCTGCTGCTGCCACGCCAGCAGCGTGGCACGGTCGGTTGCACTGGGCTCATCCTGGAACCCCAGGGCCACACCATCGAGGGCCAGCCAACCGGGCAGAGCCTCGGGAAGCGGGGGCATCCCCAGGGACGCGCGCCATTCGATGCCACAGGGAATGGCACAGCCGCCGGCCTCGATCGCCTGGGAGAGGGCGCTGCGCTCCCCAGGGGCGACGATCAGCAGCCACTGCTGCTGCGGCTTCCAGAAATGGGCCGTGCTCTGCCCCAGGCGCAGCAGCAGGCTGGAGACCAGCCCCAGTGCCAGCACCGGCAGCAGAAACGCCCGGCTCATCGTGGCCTCCAGCTGCTGGCCCCGAAGCAGAGTGCTCACGGCCGCCATGCCCACCAAGACCAGTGCCGTTGCCAGGCAGTTGCGCAGCTGGCGGGCCAGATCGAGCTGATGGCTGGCCAGCGCTGTGTAGGTGCCCAGCAGGTAATGGATCAGCAGCCAGCCCAGAATCAAACCCAGGGGGCCAGGGCTCAGCAGGGGCCACTGGCCGAACTGCCAGCCATACACAACGCACCAGCTGAGCGCCAGCAAGACCCCATCACTGGCAGCGGCGCGTAGAACCTGGCGGGAACGGGGGGCAGCGGCCAATGCTCCACCCGCTTCCGGGTGCGCAACTGCTCTGGAGTATCGCGCCGGAGGGCAGCTCAGAATGGGAGGGTTGGTGCGGCCTTGATCCGGCGATGTGGTGGCGATCCCCCTGGCTGCGGCGCCGCACCCTGCTGATTGGCCTGGCTGGCTTCGATCTCATGGTGGTTGTGCTGGCCTACAACGCCGCCTACCACGCGCGCTTTAGCGCCTGGCCAGGGCTCAGCAACGCCGTGCTGGGGCTGATCGGCATCTGGCTGGGGGCCTCCTATCTGTTGGGGCGCTACTCGCGGCCCCAAAGGCGCCCCAACCTGGGACGCGCCTTGCTCAGCAGTGCGTTGGTGGCGCTACTGGTGCTGGCGATCGTGGCCGGAGGGCTTGGCTGGGGCTTCGATGTAGACGACCCCCGCACCCTGCGCAGCTTCGCTCTGCCGATGGTAGCAGCCAGTGCCCCGCTGTCGGCCCTCGCCCAGGCCTGGGCCCATGGCGTGCTGACACAGCCGCAACAGTGGATCTTGATCGGCAGCGGCGCCGAGTTGTCCGTGGTGGCGGAGGAAATCGCGCGCGACGGTCTCGACCAGCAGCTGCAGGTCACCCTGCTGAATTGCACAGACGCTCCCTCCCACAACCTAGCCGCCATGGCCTCAGCTAGCAGCGGGATCGCCGTGAGCGAACAGGCCGAACTGGAAGAAGAATGGCTCCAGGAACTGCTTGCGCTCCGCGGCAGCGGAACTCGCCTGATGAGCCTGCTGAACTGGGCGGAGCAGGTGTTGCAGCGGGTGCCGCCGGAACTGTTCAGCAACCGCTGGTTGGTGCAGGCTGAAGGGTTTGAACTGCAGCCCGAGCGCTTCGGCTGGCGACTCAAACGGCTCGGCGATGTTTCCGTCGCAGGGATACTGCTGCTGCTGAGCCTGCCGCTGCTTGGCCTGGCAGCGCTGTTGGTGCACCTCGAGGATGGTGGACCGGTGTTCTATGGCCAAGTACGTACCGGTCTGTTTGGCGAACCGATCCGCATTTTTAAGCTGCGCAGCATGGGCGTGGACGCGGAGGCGAAGGGCATCCGCTGGGCCAGCGCAGGCGACGCCCGGATCACACGCGTGGGGCGATGGCTGCGACGGCTGCGCATCGATGAATTGCCGCAGCTGCTGAGTGTGATCCGCGGAGAAATGAGCTTGATCGGGCCAAGGCCTGAACGGCCCGAACTGGAGCAAGTGCTTGAGCAGGTGATCCCCCACTACCGTGTGAGGCACTGGATCCGTCCGGGTCTCAGCGGATGGGCGCAAGTGTGCCATCCCTACGGCGCCAGTGTGGCCGACAGCCGCCAAAAGCTCAGCTACGACCTCTACTACCTGCGTAACGCCAGTTTGCCGTTGGATCTGCTGATCTTGTTCAAGACCATGCGCCTCGTGATGGGAGGCCAGGGCTCCGAGCCTAAAAGAATGTCGCCCACAATGACGAGCACACACCAGAGCTACACTTGCCGATGAGCAGCACACTATTGATCACGGGTGGTGCTGGCTTCATCGGGAGCCACACCTGCCTGGTGTTGCTGAAGGCTGGCTACGGCGTGGTGGTGCTAGACAACTTCAGCAATAGCTCGCCTGAAGCGTTACGGCGCGTTGCTGCACTTGCAGGACTGCCACGGGACAATGATCAACTGCAAGTAGTTGAGGGTGATGTGAGGTGCCGAAGCGATCTGAATGCGGCTTTCAAAGCGAGAACAAATCAGGGCGAAGTCGAAGCCGTCGTGCACTTTGCAGGCTTGAAAGCGGTTGGTGAATCAGTTGCCAACCCATTAAAATACTGGGACGTGAATGTCGTTGGCTCCCAGAATCTGTTCAAGGCGATGCAGGCCAACGGCGTCCGCACCATCGCCTTCAGCAGTAGCGCCACCCTCTATGGCTATCCGGCAGAGGTTCCAATCCCGGAGACTGCTCCAATTCAACCGATCAACCCCTACGGCCACACCAAAGCTGCCGTGGAACAACTCCTCGCCGATGTGTTTGCAAGCGAGCCAGGCTGGAGGATCGCAAACTTACGCTACTTCAATCCAGTCGGAGCCCACCCCAGCGGGCAAATCGGCGAAGATCCGCAAGGCATCCCCAATAACCTGTTTCCCTATTTAACCCAAGTGGCCATTGGACGCAGACAAGAACTCAAGGTGTTTGGAGGGGATTGGCCCACCAAAGATGGCACTGGGGTCAGAGACTATATTCACGTGATGGATTTAGCTGAGGGGCATTGCGCTACTCTTCAGCACCTAATGACGCATGCACCACAACTCCTGACTCTCAACCTAGGCAGTGGGCAGGGCCATAGCGTTTTGGAAGTGATTTCTGCATTTGAAACAGCAACCGATCAATCAATTCCCTACTCGATTGCTGAATGCAGAGCAGGCGATGCAGCAATCACCGTGGCAGATCCCTACCAAGCACAATCCGTCCTGAACTGGCGAACCAAACGCTCCCTTGAAGAAATCTGTAGGGATGGCTGGAGATGGCAACGCAGCAATCCAATGGGATACCGCAATGCGGTATAGGCGAATTCTTGGCGAAATCATGGATTGCTTAATGTCAATGCGCTGGCACAAGCACCATGAACTAGCCGTGCTAGCCATGTTTAAAAACGAGGCGGATGTGCTCGACGAATGGATCAGACACTACACCAACCAAGGCGCCACGACCATCCATCTCATCAACAACAACAGCGAGGATGCCTACCAAGAAATTGTAGAGCCCTACGTCAACAGTGGACTAGTCATCCTGCATCACGACACAAGGTTGCACGCACAACGCGCGATTTACAATGAGCACCTCAAGCGGCTAAGGCCCCAGTGCCATTGGCTGCTTGTTTGCGACCTCGACGAATTTATTTACGCCCGATACCCCGATCAACGCTGTATCGATTATCTCAAACGCTTACCCGCATGGGTGAGCAGTGTTCAACTGCCCTGGAAAATGTTTGGATCATCAGGACACATTCAACAACCAACCCTGGGCGTACGCGCAAGCTTCCGCCACAGGGCTAACAGCGATGCACGACAGAATCCCCACCCCTGCATGCGAACAGGCGGCACAATCCCAGGCAAGAGCATTGTCCGCTGCTCACGCGCCCGAAACCTTGAAGTTCATCGGGTCAATCTTCTCTGGGGGTCAAGGATTCTACCCGATGGAAGCCAGGCCAATGCCCATGAATTCCAGCCCATCAGCGAGCGTCAATTGGCCGCAAGCCAACTCCACCTCAACCACTATGCGATTCAATCCGTGGAGCGCTTCCAGGCCATCAAGATGCAACGAGGAGATGTCAACAGTAAAGATTTTGAGGAAGCTCGAACAATGAGCTATTTTCATGCCTACGATCACAATAAATGCTTAGACGAAGAGCTCGCTAATCAAATTCTCTCTTGATCCAGCCTCTCGTTTCTGAGCTGACGCAATCGCTCTCCAAGAGCTCGGCCGGGCTGCAACTGTTCTCGCGCCATCAACTCCTTCGCCGTTAGGGGAGCCTTTAAAAACCGCCAACGGCACCACCAACGCAACAAAGCCCTGCGCGGCTGGAGTCCATAGGCGATCGCCAAAGCGACCGCCTCCGGGCTTAAGCCCGGTGCTTCAAAGCAAGCGCACCAGTCTGAGCAACGCATCCCGCCGCTGAGCCGATTCAATCGCCGGCGTAACTCCTCAAACTGACTAAGCAGTTTGCAGTGCCGCTGGGGAATCTGAAGCCGCTGGGCCACGGCCAAAGGATCGGCCGCACCGGCCAACAGTGCTGGCAGCAGCGGCAACCCCAACCGCTGGGCCCAGCGGATGCGACGGCGCCAAAACGGATCACCTTGCAATTGAGGATCCAGCAACTGCAAACCACCCCAGGCCTGAAGCACTCCGATAGCAAGCTGCCAGGGTTCACGATCCAGCAACACTTCGAATTCCATCCGCAAACGCGTCGACAAGGCTGGTGGCGCATCACTAGAGGGATCACCGTGACGCCATGACCACGGCCAAGCCTTCAGCGTGTCTCTGACCTGCTGCTGACTTTCGGCGGCTAACTCAAACTGCAAACGTGCCGCATAGCGAGCACCACGGATCAGACGCGTTGGATCATCCCGGACACTGTGGTGATGCAAAAACCGCAACGTGCGCTGTTGTAGATCCCGTTGTCCGCCGAAGGGATCGAGAAGGTCGGTCGTGCTTGCTGCTGGCCCCAACAACAATGCGATGGCATTCACGGTGAAATCCCGGCGCGCCAGATCCTGATCCAGCGATCCCAACAGGGGCACGGGATTGGCCCCAGGATGCGCATAACGCTCCGAGCGGGCTGACGCGAGATCCAAAAGCCATGGGTCTCCTGGGTCGGACCCTGAAGGGGCTAAAACAACCTCCACTTCAGCGGTGCCAAAGGCCCCATGCCGTTGAGCCCGAATCACCCGAAGACGCGGATCCCGATGCAATCGATACAACAGCTCGGCGGCATCCCCCTCCACCACCAGATCAAGGTCCGGGAGGTCACGCCAAGGATCGCGATGAACGCGATGCAGCAAGAGGTCGCGAACGGCACCCCCCACAAGAGCCAAGCGTCGATCTCCAGCCGCTGAGATCAGCGCCTGGAGCAGCTGTGGGGGTAGGCCGGGGATCTGCACGCACGGGTGCCCTAAAAGGCCCGCCACCAGGCAGCATCATGGCGAAGAGCGAGCCCCTGCGAAAGGCGCCAAGGCATGTGCGGACTTTTTGGCAGTGTGGGCCAGACGCTGAGTGAAACCCAGCAGGCTGCAGCGCTCCTGGCCTTAAGGGGGCGAGGCCCCGACAGCCAAGGCAGATGGCAAAACCACAACGCCACGCTCCTGCATACCCGACTCGCCATCCAGGACCTCTCAAGCCTGGGGAACCAGCCCATGACCAGCAGCACCGATGACATGGTGCTGGTGTTCAACGGTGAGATCTACAACCAGCTGGAGTTACGCCGAGAACTGGAGCAACTCGGCTGTTGCTTTCGCTCCCACAGCGATACCGAGGTCATCCTGCACGGTCTGCGCCGATGGAGGGGTGAGCTGTGGCGACGGCTGAATGGCATCTTTGCCGTGGCGGCTTGGGAACCACAGCGGCAACGGCTGACCCTGGCGCGCGATGGCTTTGGGATCAAACCCTTGCTCTGGCAAACAACAGCCAACAGCTGCCAGTTCGGCTCCGAACTCAGCGCCTTTGAAGCCTGTGGACTGGTGAATCGCCATGCCATCAACCCCGAAGCCCTGCGGAGCTACAGCTATTGGGGTGCCATAGCAGCACCCCACACACTGATCCAGGGCGTTGAGGTTTTTCCTGCGGGCTGTGTGGGGCAATGGAGTCCGGGCCAGCCCTGGCAGATCACACGATTTGCAGACTTGAACGCAAGCACCACCTTGCAACCCCCTGACAGTCTGCAAGACGCCCAAAACGCAGTTGAAAACGCCCTAAGGCTTGCCGTTCAGCGCCAGGCCATCGGCGATGTGCCGGTTGGCCTCTTTCTTAGTGGTGGCTTGGATTCTGGGCTGCTCGCAGCCCTGCTACGCGAACAACAAGGAAAGGGAAGCATCCACAGCATCTCCGTGGGTTTTACGGATTTACCAGGTGCGATTGATGAAAGTGGTCTGGCGGAAGCCACCGCAAAGCACTTACAGCTATCCCATCACACGCTACGCATCAATCGCGACACGCTCAACAACAGTCTGGATGATTTTCTGTCGGCCATTGATCAACCAAGCATCGACGGATTTAACAGCTTTTTGGTGGCAGGAGCTGCCGCCGCGGAAGGCATGAAAGTCGCTTTCTCCGGGCTCGGTGCCGATGAGCTGTTTGGTGGCTATGGCCATATGGGAGCGCTGCCAGCCAGCGCACTGCTGAAGGTGCGCCGCATCCATGGCCATGGCTTGGCCGCCCAGGAGCAACGGCTACTGCAACAACACAGAGCATCGCTGCTGCCAAGCCTGGCTTCTGAGCTGGCGAACACCACACCTGCTCCCCTGGCCAGCAGCAGTCGGTTGGAGTTACTCAGCTACCTGCAAGACACCCTGCTCCGTGATGGCGATGCCGTCACCATGCATCACGGGCTGGAACTGCGGGTGCCGTTTCTCGATCCAGACCTAGTGGAGCTGGCCCTAGCCATCCCCCAGGCCCTCCATTGCGCCGAGGGGCCCAAAACACTGCTCAAACGCCTGGCGGCGCCACGCTTGCCTGAAGCGGTGCTGAACACTCCAAAACGTGGTTTCAACCTGGCCTTAGCCCCATGGCTGCAATCCTCTAAACGCTTTCAACCCACGCGGATTCAGAATCTGCTCAAACGCCAGTTGCATCCCCAAGGTTTACGAATCAGTCAACGGGGGCTTTGGGGGAGTTGGGCGCTGCTGCAAGCCACGGGGCGCTGGGGCCCCTACTGGCGATGGGTGGTGTTAGCGGAGTGGCTCGCTGCCACCTGAGTCAAAGCGGCTCGATCGGCGCCAAGCGCGGATCGAGGATTTTGGGTCCCATGCCCTCAAACTTCACGGCGATCGAGATCTTTTCGCCGCTGCCAAACAGGTGCGTCACATGGCCCTCGCCAAAGGAGCTGTGGCGCAGGCGATCCCCCACCGCCCACGTCTTGCCGGCGGCGGGGCCCGCCGAGCGCCGGCGCACCGCATTGGCGGGTGCGGCCTCGCCAGCCTCCTGGGGCCGATCGATGCGCGTGAGCCGCTCCAGGCGGTTTTCCCGGCGGATAGCCGCCCCGCCACTGCGGGGCACATCCCCCTGCACCAGCTCCTCCGGCAACTCCGAGAGAAACAGCGACGGCACCGCCGGCTCGCGCATGCCGCCCCACAGCCGCCGCTCGCTGGCGTGGGAGAGAAATAAGCGCTCCT
>Ga0194130_10002596_pt1 | contig 25924 bp, 29 predicted proteins | sample TA2KigsurfametaG_FD_160084 | JGI IMG/M metagenome (GOLD analysis project Ga0194130, IMG submission 160084) | Freshwater microbial communities from Lake Tanganyika, Tanzania - TA2015050 Kigoma 12 surface | ecosystem: Environmental > Aquatic > Freshwater > Lake | place: Tanzania: Lake Tanganyika... | reverse complement strand
CTCCGGCGGCTGACGGCGCGGCGGATGGCGGGCCCCGCGGCGATCCTTCGCGCCTTCGCCTGCGCGGCGATCGCGCTCGCGCCGGGTGCCTGCGCCCTCGACCTCGGCGCGTTCGCCGGGGGAGACGGGCTGCCCGCCTCGCGCAACGCCATGGCCCCGGCCACGGCTCCGGCCCCCGAACGTGACGTCGAGCGCCTCGTCGGGGTCTCGCGCGAGCGCCTGCTTGCCGCGCTCGGCCCGTCCACCTTCACGCGTCGCGACGGGCCGGCGGAGATCTGGCGCTACGCCACCGACGACTGCTTCCTGACCTTCTTCCTGCATCGCGGCGACCAGCCGCGCGGCGCGGCGCTGACCGTCCACCATGTCGAGGCGAATGCGCGCACGCGCGCCGCCTCGGCCTGGGTGAACCCGCGCAGCTGCTACGGCCAGGTCCTGCAGCAGCGCGGGCTGCCTCAGGCGACGAGCTGAGGGCCGGCCTCAGGTCACCTTGATCGGCGCGCGCGCTTCGCGGGCCCGGCCGTCTCCATCGGTCCAGGAGAACACGAACTCGCCCGTCTCCATCGCCCGCGCGGGGAAGGAGAAGAACGGGTTCGCCGCGATCGACGGGCCGAGCTCGACGCGGAAGACCTCCTCGCCGGCGTGCCGGCAGGAGAAGAACGTGATGATGTCCCGCGGAACGATCGCGCCGAGATGGTCGTGGCGGAACCCGGTCTCCATGTCATGGCGCACCAGCGCGCGCACCTCGATCGTCTCGCCGCGCCGCGCGACCGGCGGCACCGAGACGCGGACGGTCCAGCGCGCCGGCTCAGCCATTGTCCATGCAGGCGGCGAAGCCGAGCGTCACGTCGGCCTGGCCCGCCCAGAGCGCGCCATCCGACATCTCGGCGACGGCGTAGATCGTCTGCGCCGCCGCGAGGCGGATGCGCGTCGAGACCTCGGCGCGCGGCATGCGCGGGCCGAACAGGAAGCGCGCGACATGCGGCTGCGGGTTGCGCTCGTTGAAGACATGCACGACGCGGCAGAAATCCGCCGGCGTCATCGGCGAGTCGACCAGGATCGTCATCGGCACGGCGTTGCCGCTCTCCGCGATCACCGGCAGGTCGACGACGACCCGCCCGTCGCGCACCGGGCGGGCGCCGAAGACGGCCGCCACCTCGGCGGCGATGCGCGCCGGAGGCGGCGCCGCGCGCGCCGGGCGCCGGACCAGGACCGGCAGCGGCAGCGCGGCGGCGCCCACGAGGAGCGCGCGCCGCCCCGTCACGTAGCCATCGCGTCGAGAATCGGCAGCTTGCGGATGCGCTTGCCGGTCAGGTGGAAGAGCGCGTTGGCGACCGCCGCCGAGATCGGCGGCAGGCCGGGCTCTCCGATGCCGCCCATCGCGACGCCGGGCGTCTCGAGCAGGACCACCTCGACGCGCGGCGCCTCGTCGAAGCGCATCAGCGGGTAGCTGTCGAAGTTGGTCTCGACCGCGCGGCCGCGCGCGATCGAGACCTTCTCGCCCATCGCGGCGGACAGGCCCATGACGATGCCGCCCTCCATCTGCTGGCGCGCGCCGTCCGGCATCACGACCTTGCCGCAGTCGATCGCGCAGACCACGCGGTGCACGCGCGGGCGCCTGTCCTCGATCGAGACCTCGGCGACATGCGCGGTCAGCGCGCCGAAGCTCTCGAAATAGGCGATGCCCTTCGCGCGGCCCGGCGCCAGCGGCCTGTCCCAGCCGAAGCGCTCCGCCGCGGCGTTGACCACCCGCAGCGCGCGCGCGTCGTGGGCGAGCAGCTCGCGGCGCAGCGCCAGCGGGTCCTTGCCCGCGGCCTGCGCGACCTCGTCGATGAAGCACTCGAGGAAGAACGCGTTCTGCGTCGCACCCACCGCGCGCCAGGGCGCGCAGGGGATGGGCACGTGGCGCATCGCGTAGTCGATGCGCGTGGCGCCCCAGCGGTAGCGGCACTCCGCCATGTTCTGGACCGAGCTGCCGTCCATGTTGTTGCGCACGCCCGCGGGCGCGAACTCCGTCTGCATCGACGGACCCGAAGCGCGGAACCAGAACCCCGTCATGTTGCCCTTGGCGTCGAGCGAGGCGCGCAGCCGCGCCATCTGCGCCGGGCGGTACCAGCCCTGGCCGATCTCGTCCTCGCGCTTCCAGAACAGCTTGACCGGGCGGCCCAGCGCCTTGGCCGCGACCAGCGCGGCATGGATGCCGTCGTCGCCGAGCCTGCGGCCATACCCGCCGCCGGGCATGATCGAGTGGAGCCTGATCCTCGCGGCGTCGACGCCCAGCGTGCGCGCCGCGGCCTGCAGGATGCGATCCTGGTTCTGCACCGGGGCCCAGATCTCCCAGGTGTCGCCCGACTGGCGCACCGTGCAGTTCCAAGCCTCCATCGGCGTGTGCGCGATGTAGGGGACCTCGTAGTCCGCGACGACGTACTTCGCAGCGTTGGCGAAGGCGACGTTGAGCTCGCCCTCGGCCTTGGCGACCGCGGCCTGCTGCGCGGCGAGGCCGTCGCGCATCATCGTGCCGAGCTTAGCCGAATCGAGGTCGTCGATCGGCATCGCCTTCCACGCGACCTTCACCGCCTCCGCGGCCTTCATCGCGGTCCAGCTGTTGTCCGCCGCGACGGCGACGCCGCCAGGCACCTTCACGACGTCGACGACGCCCTTGATCTTCCGGGCCTCGGTGGCGTCGAAGCCCTCGGCGTCGCCCTTGAAGACGGGGCTGAGCACCGCGTAGGCGTAGACCATCCCCGGCAGCTTGAGGTCCATCGCGAAGCGCGCCGAGCCGTCGACCTTGGCCGGCGTGTCGAGGCGTGCGATGCCCTTGCCGACATATTTGTGCTGCGCGTCCGGCCTCGTCGCGGCCTCGCGCGGGATCGGCTTCGCGGCCGCCGCGGCGGCGAGCTCGCCGAAGCCGAGGCTGCGACCCGACGCGGCATGCGAGACCTTGCCGCCCTCGGCGACGAGCTCGCCCGCGGGGACGCCCAGCCTGTCGGACGCGGCGGCGAGCAGCATCTCGCGGGCCTGCGCGGCGGCCTTGCGCAGCGGCTCGTACCAGTAGCGCACGCCCCAGGACCCGCCCGAGCCCATGGCGCGCGACCCGGGGAGCTCGCGGCGGAATGGGTCGGAGGGATGCGGCACCTCGACCGAGATGCGCGCGGGATCCGCGCCCATCTCGTCGGCGATGATCATCGCGTGCGCGGTCTGCGTGCCCTGGCCCATCTCGACCGTCGGCGACCACAGCACGACATGGCCGTCGGGGCGCAGCTCGATGAAGGCGGTGAGGTTGCCGGGGCCGGCGGGCGCGCCGGTGGCCTGCGCGCGCGCCGTGGCGGCGGGCAGGGCGAAGGAGACGACGAGGGCGCCGGTGGCGTCGAGGAAGCCGCGGCGGTCGATGACGACGGTCATGGAATGCCTCCCGCTCAGGCGCCGGCCGCGCGCCGGATGGCGTCGCGGATGCGCTGGTAGGTGCCGCAGCGGCACAGGTTGCCCGCCATCGCGGCGTCTATGTCGGCGTCGCTGGGCTTCGGCTTGTCCTGGAGCAGTGCCGCGGCCTGCATGATCTGGCCCGACTGGCAGAAGCCGCATTGCGGCACCTGCGCCTCGATCCAGGCCTTCTGCAGTGGATGCTGGCCCTGCGCGCCGAGCCCCTCGATGGTGGTGATACGCGCGCCCTCGAGCGTGCCCACGGGCGTGGCGCAGGCGCGCGTCGCGACGCCGTCGACATGCACCATGCAGGCGCCGCATTGGGCGATGCCGCACCCGTACTTGGTCCCCGTCATCGCGAGCGTGTCGCGCAGGACCCAGAGCAGCGGCATGTCGGGATCGACGTCGACCTCGCGCACCTGCCCGTTGATCTCGAGCTTCATGGCGGTTCCTCCAGAGGACTTCCTGGCAGAACTCTAGACCGGCGCCACGCGCCGCGAACAGCCCGTCCGCGCATGGCCCGGTGGCTGCGTGGCGCAGCCGACCTGCGCTAGGCTCCGGCTGGTCAGGCCCGCGAACGGAGACAGCCCATGCCCCTCGTCTATGGCGACTTCGACCAGGCCGCGCTCGACGCCGCCTACGACAACAGCGCGCATGTCGGGCCGGAAAAGCGCGCCGCCTATGTCGGCGGCTGGGCGGCGCGCAGCGACGAGTTGCGCGCGCGCGTGCCGCACCAGGCGGACCTCGCCTACGGCGACGGCCCGCGCGAGGTGCTCGACTTCGTGCCCTGCGGCAGGCCCGGCGCGCCGACCTTCGCCTTCATCCATGGCGGCTACTGGCAGTACAACGACAAGCGCAGCTCGCTGCAGCTCGCCGCCGGCGTGCTGGCGCACGGCATCAACTTCGCGAATGTCGAGTACACGCTTGCGCCGGGCAAGCGCATGCCGGAGATCTGCCAGGAGATCCGGCGCGCGACCGACTGGCTGCTCGACAACCTCGCGCGGCTCGGCGGCGACCCGAACCGGCTCTATGTCGGCGGGCATTCGGCGGGCGGCCACCTGACGGCCATCGCGATGGGCAACCCGCGCGTCGCCGGCGGCCTCGCGATCAGCGGGCTCTTCGACCTCGAGCCGATCCGCCTGTCCTACCTCAACAAGGCGCTGGGCATGGACGTGATGGAGGCGCGGCGCTGCTCGCCCATCCACACCCTGCCCAAGAAGGCCGGGCGCCTGCTCGTCACGGCGGGCGGCGGCGAGCTGTCGGAGCTGCAGCGCCAGTCGGTCGAGTACTACGCCGCGTGGCGCGCGGCGGGCCTCGACGGCGCCTTCGTGCCGCTGCCCGGCCACGACCATTTCTCGCTGCTCGACGAGCTCTCCAGCCCCGACGGGATCCTCGCGCGCGCGCTCGCCAGGCTCACCGGCCGCTGACGCACTGCCCGCGCTAGGCCTCGAGCCCGGGCGAGCGCCGATAGGCCAGCGCCTCGCCGACATGGGCGCGGCCGAGGCGCGCGCTGCCGTCGAGGTCGGCCAGCGTGCGCGCCACGCGCAGCACGCGGTTGTAGCCGCGCGCGGACAGCCTGAGGCGCTCGCTCGCGCGGGCGAGCAGCGCGCGCGCCGGATCGTCGAGCTGCGCGGCCTGCTCCAGGGCGCGGCCATCGAGCATGGCGTTCCACGCCGCGCGGCCGGGCGCGAGGCCAAGCGCCGCGCCGCGCGCGGCGGCGCGTTCGCGCGCGCGGGCGACGCGCGCGGCCACGGCGGCGCTGGGCTCGGCGGCCGGGGCCGCGGCGAGCGTCGCAGGCGGAACGGGCGCGAGCTCGACCTGCATGTCGATGCGGTCGAGCAGCGGGCCGGAGAGCCGCGCCAGGTAATCGCGCCCGCAGCGCGGCGCGCGCCCGCAGGCGCGCGACGGATCCGCGATATGCCCGCAGCGGCAGGGATTGCAGGCGGCGACAAGCTGGATGCGCGCGGGATAGCTCGCATGCGCGTTGGCGCGCGCGACAACGGCGCGCCCCGATTCGAGCGGCTGGCGCAGCGCCTCCAGCGCGCCGCGCTGGAACTCCGGCAGCTCGTCGAGGAAAAGCACGCCGCCATGCGCCAGGCTGACCTCGCCGGGACGACCGCGCGCGCCGCCGCCGACGAGCGCAGCGACGCTGGCGGAATGGTGGGGGTCGCGGAAGGGACGCGCGGCGACGAGGCCGCCGCCATGCAGGAGCCCCGCGAGCGAATGCACCATCGAGACCTCCAGCGCCTCGGCGGGCGCGAGCGGCGGCAGCAACCCCGGCAGGCGGCGCGCGAGCATCGACTTGCCGGCGCCCGGAGGGCCGACGAACAGCAGGTTGTGTCCGCCTGCCGCCGCGACCTCGAGCGCGCGGCGCGCGCCCTTCTGGCCCTTCACGTCGGCGAGGTCGGGAAGGTCGGCGGCGCGAGCGGGCGCGAGCGGCGCGGGCGAGGCGAGGCGCTGCACGCCCTTGAAGTGGTTCACCACCGAGACGAGGCTCGGCGCGGCCACGATCTCCGCCGCGCCGGACCAGGCGGCCTCGGGGCCGCTCTCGGCCGGGCAGACGATACCCCGGCCGGATTGCGCGCCGGCGACCGCGGCGGGCAGCACGCCCGGCACTGCGCGCAGGCGGCCATCGAGGGCGAGCTCGCCCATCGCCGCGAAGCCCGCGAGCAGACCGGGATCGAGGATGCCGCTCGCCATCATCAGCGCGAGCGCGATCGGCAGGTCGTAGTGGCTGACCTCCTTGTGGAGGTCGGCGGGCGAGAGATTGACGGTGATGCGCCGCGCCGGCATCGCGAGGCCGATCGCCGCCAGCGCCGCGCGCACGCGCTCCCGGCTTTCCGCGATCGTCTTGTCCGGCAGGCCCACCAGCAGGAAGGCCGGCAGGCCACCGCCGAGATGGACCTGAACGTCGACATCGACGATGTCGAGTCCGGCGAAGGCGACCGTCGTCACGCGCGCATGCATGGGCGAGCCTCCATCCCGGGGAGGCGCGATGGTGGCGCGGGCGCGCCGCGGCGAAGCGCGCTCTTGGGAAGTGTCGAGGGGCTAGTACGGAAGCAGGAGCCGGTGGCTCAGCCGCGCATCGCCTTCGCCATCTCGTAGAGGCGGCGGCGCAGGCGCATGTCGGTGATGCCGTAGTAGGCGCGCACGAGCTCCAGCGTCTCGCGGCGCAGCAGCCTGCGATCGGGGTCGCTGGCGTCCTTCTCGCCGGCGACGACCTCGGGCGTGGCGCTCGCCGCCGCGGCCTCCTCGCTCAGATCCTCGAAGAACCACGCGACCGGGACCCCGAGGGCGCGGCTCGCCTGGTAGAGGCGCGAGGCCGAGATGCGATTGGCGCCGCGTTCGTATTTCTGTACCTGCTGGAAGGTGATGCCCAGCGCCGCGGCGAGCTGCTCCTGGCTCATGCCGATCAGCGTGCGACGCAGGCGCAGGCGCAGCCCGACATGGGTGTCGACGGGATCGGGCTTGCCGTCGGGAAGCTTGCCGCGGCGGCGCGGCAAGCTGCTGGCGCTGGTCATGCTATGCCTTTCGAAGCTCCGGCCAACTCGGGCTGGTGGCCAATCCGGGGCATGCGAGCCCCTGCGATGGCGCAGACATTAACGTGGCAGTCCTAACGACGGAAATGGAATAAGTGAGCCCGGCCCGTCCGTATAGTCCGGGCTCGATCGATTCGCGCAAGGTCACCCCCTGAGCCCGAGACCACCCGGAAGGACGCCGATGGCCGCCGCCATCCTCGCAGCCTGCGTGCTCGCGGGATGCGCGGCGGAGCATGTCCCGCCGCCGCCCGCGGCGCGCGCGGCCGGGCCGAGCTGCACGGCGGAGCTGCGCGCGGCAGGCGCCGTCTTCGAGGCGCTCCCCGACCGCGAGGGACCCGGCGATTGCCGCCTCGTCGACGCCGTGCGCCTGCAGCGCAGCAGCGTCGCCCTCGACCAGCCCGTGCAGCTGGGCTGCGCCACGGCGACGCATCTCCTGCGGCTCGAGGCGGAGGTGGTGCAGCCGGCGGCGCAACAGCATTTCGGGCAGCGCGTCGTGCGCATCCGCCATTTCGGCGGCTATGCCTGCCGGGCGCGCAACGGCGACGCGCGCGGCAGGCTCTCGGAGCATGCGCTCGGCCGCGCCATCGACATCGCGGGCTTCGACCTCGCCGACGGCACGCAGGTCACGGTCTCGCGCCACTGGGACGAGCGCGGCCCGCGCGGCGCCTTCCTGCGCGACGTGGCGCGCGGGGCCTGCAGCGTCTTCCACCTCGTACTGACGCCGCGCTCCGACGCGCTGCATCGCACGCATTTCCACCTCGATGTCGGCCGGCGGCGACGCTGCGACGCGTGAGCGCGCATCGCCGCGACGCGCCTCAGCTTCGCGCGCGCCCCTCGCCGACGCGGCGCTCGATCGCGTCCCAGATGCGGCCCGCGAGGTCGACGCCGTCGTAGCGGCCGATCTCCTGGATGCCCGTGGGCGAGGTGACGTTGATCTCCGTCAGGTAGTCGCCGATCACGTCGATGCCGACGAAGACGAGGCCCTTCTCGCGCAGCACCGGGCCGAGGCGCTCGCAGATCTCGTGCTCGCGGCGCGTCAGGCCCGTCTTCACCGCGCGCCCGCCGACATGGAGGTTTGCACGCGCCTCGCCATCGGCCGGAACGCGCAGCAGGCCGCCGCCGACCTCGCCATCGACGAGGATGATGCGCTTGTCGCCGGCGCGCACCTCGGGGAGGTAGCGCTGCACGATCAGCGGCTCGCGCGAGCGCTGGGTGAACATCTCCACCAGCGCGTTGAGGTTCTCGTCGTCCGGCCGGACATGGAACACGCCCGCGCCGCCATTGCCGAAGAGCGGCTTGACGATGATGTCCCGGTGCTCGCGCCGGAAGGCGGCGATCTCCGCGGCATCCGAGGTGATCAGCGTCGGCGGCATCAGGTCGGGGAAATGCGTGACGAAGAGCTTCTCCGGCGCGTTGCGCACCTCGGCGGGGTCGTTGACCACGAGCGTGCGCGGATGCACGTGCTCGAGCAGGTGCGTCGCGGTGATGTAGGCCATGTCGAAGGGCGGGTCCTGGCGCATCAGGACGACGTGCATCTCCGCGAGGTCGATCGCCTCCGCCGGCCCGAGCGTGGCGTGGTTGCCGCGCTCGCGCCGCACCTCGAGCCTGCGCGCGCGCGCCACGAGCCGGCCCTCGCGGAAGGAAAGGTGCTGCACCAGGTAGTGCCAGAGCACGTGGCCGCGGCGCTGCGCGGCCTCGGCGAGGGCGAAGGTCGAGTCCGCGTCGATGTTGACGCCCTCGATGGGGTCCATCTGGATCGCGACGGAAAACTTCATCCGAAACGGCCTCGGCTGCTGGCTGAAAGGACCGCGCCCGCCGCGCGGCCGGCTCAGTTGAGGCGGCCGGCGAGGCGGGCGCGCTCGGCGGCGATACGTTGGCGCGCGGCGGGGGCCTCGGCAAGCGCCATGGCGCTGTCGAGGCAGTCGAGCGCCGCGCGATACGCGCCGAGCTCGGCGTTGAGGCCGCTCGCCTCCATCCAGAGCTCGCCCGAGCGCGGCGCCACGACCAGCATGCGGCCCGTGGCGTCGAGCGCGCCCTGCACGTCGCCCGCCTCGCGCAGGCGCAGGCGGATGTTGTTCTGCAGCCGCAGCAGGACGGAGCGGTCGTCGACCGCGGCGAGGTCCTCCGCGCTCGGCCGCGCGCCCGGTCCGCGCACGCGCGCCACCAGCGCCTCGACGTCGCGCGCGTCGAGCGTCGCGCCGCCGGCGAAGGGATCGACGATCCAGCTCTCGCCGCCGGCCTCGAGCCGAAGGATGAAGTGGGCGGGCATGTTGAGGCCGGAGCAGCGCCAGCCGCGCGCGCGCGCCGCATGCATCCACAGGATGGCGAGCGCGACCGGCAGGCCGCGGCGCCGGTCGATCACGCGCGCGAGGTCGGCGTTGGCGAGGTCGTCGTAGCTGTCGCGGTCGCCGCGATAGCCGCGGTCGCCGGCCAGCACGGCAGCCAGCAGGGCCGGCGGCGTGCCGTCGCCCTGCGCGCGCATGTCCGCGGCGATGCCGCCGAGATGCTTGAGATAGGGCGCGAGGTCGAGTGCCGTGCCGTCGCGCGCGAGGCGGTCGAGCGCGGCGCAGGCCAGCGCCGCGCCGGCGACGTCGATCTCCGGGCCCGGCGCCGCGACCAGGTCGCGCAGGAGCGCGGCGGGATCCGGCGGCGCGCCCATGCGCTCAGGAGGCCGGCGCGCGGAACCGCCGCGGGTCGTCCTTGAGCAGGACATGGTTCACGACCTTCTTCACCGAGGAGATGTTGCGCGCCAGCTGGAGCACGCGGTTGAGCTCCGTCTGGTCCTGGGCGACGCCGATCAGGAACACCGTCCCGTTATAGGATTCGACCGAGTAGTTGGGCGAGGTGACGCCCTTCTCGAGCAGCATTCTCGCCTCGAGCTCGCGCACGATCTTGCTGTCGGTCCAGTAGGTGCGCAGGCCGCCGCTGTTGCCGACCTCGACCTCGTTCAGGACCTCGCGCACGCCGGATGCCTTCCAGGCGAGCTGCACCGCGCGCGCCCTGAGGTCGGCGTTCGCCACCTCGCCCGAGACGAGCACGCGCCCTTCCTGGACCTGGAGGTTGACGTCGCGCATCAGGACCTGGCCGTTCTCGTCCTTGAACCAGAGGTCGTTGATCTCCGAGCGGATGCCGAGGTCGATGGCCGCCCCCTTGACGCCGCGGTCCTGGAGCGCCGTCGAGCCGACGGCGGCGGCGCCGCCGACCACGGCGGTCTCGATGCAGCCCGCGAGTGCGAGCACGGCGAAGGTGGGTAGGACGCGGGGAAGCAGGCCTGCGTGGCGCATGGAATTCCCTTTCTTTGGAATAGCCGATGTTTGGAGCGCGGAGATGGCGACATCATGGCGATGCCGCGGGGGCGCGCAAGCTCCGCGCTTGGCCGCGCACGCGCACGTGGTCGACGATCCGGCGCACGCCGCCGACCTCGCGGATCAGCGTCCCGACGCGGACCAGCTCCTCGCGGCTGCGCGCGGTGCCGATGAGGTGGACGGTGCCGAAGACCGACTGGACCGAATAGTTGATCGACTCGACGTCGCGCGCCAGCAGCAGGCGCAGGTCGATCTCCTTCTCGATCTGGGTGTCGGACAGGAAGCGCGCGGCGTCGCGCGAGCGCCCGACCTCGATCGCGTCGATCACCTCGTGCACGCCGGCGACCCCGCGCGCGAGCGCGAGCGCGGTGTCCCGCTGCGCGCGGCTCGGAACGCCGCCGCCGACCACGACCCGGCCCTCCCAGACCTGCAGCCCGAGGCGGGTGTGCATCGCGATGTCGTGGGCGAGCCAGCGGCGGTTGATCTCCAGCCTGATGCCGAGGTCGCTGGCGGCGCTGTCGATGCCGCGTTCCTGCATCGCGACCACGCCGCCCGTGGCGGCCGCGCCGGCGACGAGGCCGCAGCCCGCCGCGAAGCCCAGCGGCAGGAGCATCAGCCCAGCGAGGGCGAGGGCCAGCGGCGCGCGGAGGGCACGCGGCGCCGGTGGCGGCGCTCCGGCGGACATCACCCCGGGGTCTAGTCCGTCAGGGCGAGTCGCGCCAAGCGTCGACGACATGGCGGGGCCACGGCAGGGCGCCGAACACCATCGCGTCGAAGCGCGCCTCGAGGCCCGCGAGGTCCGGCCGGGCGGCGAGGTAGCCGGCCGCGGCGCGCACGATGCGCGCGCGCTGGCGGGCGCCGAGGGCATGCGCGGCGAGGTCGGCGTCGCGCCGCGCCTTGACCTCCACGAAGACGAGCAGCCGGCCGCGCCGCGCGACGATGTCAATCTCGCCCTGCGGCGCGCGATGGCCGCGCGCCAGGATCGCGAAGCCCTTCAGCCGCAGCACCAGGGCGGCGACGCGCTCGGCGCGCGCGCCGCGCCGGCGCGCGGCCGCGCCGCGATCGGAACGCTTCACGCCCCCGGGCCACGCCGCGTCGCCAGCGCGCGGGCATAGACCTCGCGGCGCCTCGTGCCGGTGGCGCCGGCGACCGCCTCCACGGCGTCGCGCAGGCTGAGCCCGCCATCGAGGGCCTCGGCGAGGCGGCGGTCGATCTCGTCCTCGTCGGCGACCGGGGCCGCCGCCGCCACCGGCGGGCCGACGACCAGGACGACCTCGCCACGCGGGTCGGGCCCGGCGGCGTAGTGAGCCGCGAGGTCGGCGAGCGTGCCGGCGCGCACCTCCTCGAACATCTTGGTGATCTCGCGGGCCAGCACGGCCTCGCGGCCACCGCCCAGGAGCTCCGCCAGGTCGGCGAGGCATTCGGCGACCCGCTGCGGCGCCTCCAGCACGACGAGGGTCGCCTCGATCGCGGCGAGCCCGGAAATCGCGGCGCGGCGCGGGCCGCGGCGCGACGGCAGGAACCCCGCGAAGAGGAAGCGGTCGCTGGGCAGCCCCGACAGCGCGAGCGCCGCGAGCGGCGCCGACGGGCCGGGCACGACCGACACGCGCAACCCCGCCGCGCGCGCCGCGCGCACGAGGCGGAAGCCGGGATCGGCGATCACCGGCATGCCGGCGTCGGTGACCAGGGCGACCGCCTCGCCGCCGGCCATCGCCGCGACCAGGCGCGCGCAGGACTCGTCACCGCTATGGTCGTCGTGCCGCTCGAGGCGCGGGGCGGCGATGCCAAGCGCGGAGAGCAGCCTGCGGGCCACGCGCGTGTCCTCGGCCGCGATCCGGTCGACCGCGCGCAAGGTGGCGATGGCGCGCGCGGAGACGTCGCCCAAGTTTCCGATCGGCGTCGCGACGAGGTAGAGGCCGGCTGGCAATTTACTCGCGCCGGTCGCGCCGATAGTCTCGCCGCTTCGCGGGGTTTCCGGCGGCGATGCAGCGGTGGACGGCATGACCATGACCCAATCTTCCAGAGGATGGCGGACGCGCCGCCCCTTCGCCGCGCTCGTCGCGGCCGCTGCGCTGGCGCTGCTCGGCGCCTGCGCGTCGACGGTACCGGCCGACACGGCGCCGCCTCAAGCGGGCGCGGGGGGCAGGCCGGCAGGCGCGGCGGTCGTACCACCACCACCGCCGGGAAGCATCCCCCCGGCGCCGCCGCCCGGCAGCGGCACCACGGTCGAGGAGACGCGCGCGATCGCCCCCGGCGAGGCGAAGCTCGCGGCGCTGCTGCCGCTCAGCGGTCCGAATGGAGGGCTGGGACAAAGCATCCTCGACGCGGTGCGGCTTGCCCTCGGCGACGCGCGCAGCGGCGTGCCGGTGGAGCTCATCGCGCGGGACACCGCCGGCTCACCGGACGGCGCGCGCGAGGCGGCGCGCAGCGCCATCGCGGCCGGCGCCAACCTCGTCGTGGGCCCGTTGCTCGGCGGCGAGGTCGCGGAGGTCGCGGAGGTCGCGCGGCCGGCCGGGGTCCCGGTCCTCAGCCTCACCAACAACGCCACGTCGGCGGTGCCGGGCGCGCATGTGCTCGGCATGCTGCCGCAGAACCAGGTCGAGCGGCTGGTCGGCTTCGCCACGACCAAGGGCGCGCGCCGCTTCGCGCTCGTTGCCCCGGACGACCTCTACGGCCAGATCGTCGAGGACGCCTTCCGTGCCTCGGTGCGCACGGCCGGCGGCGCGGTCGCCATGGTCCAGCGCCATGGCGCGGACATGAACGCGATCTCGGGCGCGGTGAAGAAGGTGGCCGATGGCGTCGAGCGGATCGACGCCGTGCTCGTCGCGGGGAACGGCGACAACCTGATCATCTCCGCCAGCTTCGTGCCCTACTACGACATCAGCGCGAAGGAGAAGCTGGTGCTGATCGCCACGGTCTCGTGGGACGACCGGCGGCTGGGCAAGGAGGCCTCCCTGCACGGCGCGCACATCGCCGCGCCGCTCAACCGGCGCCGCGAGGAGTTCCTGAAACGCTTCCGCGACGCCTACAACCGGGAGGCCCCGCTCCTCGCCTCGCTCGGCTACGACGCCGCGGCGCTCGCGGTGGCCGCCATCCGCGAGGGCAGCGAGACGGGCATGCTCGCCATACTCGGCAGCACCTCCGGCTTCGAGGGCTATGACGGCGTCTTCCGCCTCGAGCCCGATGGAACCAATCGCAGGTTGCTGCCCGTCCTGCAGTTCGAGCGCGCCGGGCCCAGGGTGGTCGAGGACGCGCCGCCGAGCTTCGAGCGCCCGGCCAACTGACGTGCGGGCGGGCAGTTCCCTCGCCCGCGCGGTCGTGTTACGTCGCAGTCCACGCGTTACGAAGCCGGTGGGCGGATCGTCGCGCGCGGCAACGTGCTCGACCTCGCGGTCGGCTTCATCATGGGCGCCGCGTTCACCGCGGTCGTCGACTCGCTGGTGAAGGACATCATCATGGCCCTGCTGGGGCCGATCCTCAGCGGCATCGACTTCTCCAGCTGGTTCTTGCAGCTGACCGGCCGCGACAAGATCGCTCCGACGCTGAAGGCGGCGCAGGAGGCGGGCGTTGTCACGCTCAACATCGGCCTCTTCCTCAACGCCGTGATCAAGTTCGTCCTCGTCGCCTGGGCGGTCTTCCTGATCGTCAAGGCGGCGAACAAGATCCTGCCGAAGCCGGCGCCCGCGCCGACGGGCCCGCCCGCCGACGTCGTCCTGCTCGGCGAGATCCGCGACATCCTGAAGGCGAAGTGAGCCTCGCCTTCGGCGCGACGTCCCTGGCCTGCACGGCGGCGCTCGGTCTGCTGCTGTTCGGGCTGGGGTTCGCGGTTTCGCGGGCGCGCTTCGCGCGTCGTCGTGGCTCCGGCCACGACGACGACCCGCGCGACATCCTGCACAAGCTGGTGCGCGCGCATGCCAACACGGCCGAGTTCGCGCCCTTCCTCGCGGTGCTCTTCCTCGCCCATGGCGCGCGCGGCCACGCGGCCTGGGTGGCGTGGGCGATGGCCGGCGCCACCGCCTGCCGCTACCTGATCGTGGCGGGGCTCGTGGCCTGGCCAAGCCTCGACAAGGCCAACCCGGTGCGCTTCGTTGGCGCGCTCGGCACCTACGTGCTGGGCATCGCGCTCAGCGTGGCGCTGCTGCTGCCGGCCTGAGCCTCGCGCCTCAACGCGCCACCTCGGCCAGCACGGCGTCGAGCACCTGCAGCCCGGCGCGCGTCGCGGCGACTCCACCGCCCGCCATGCGCGCCACGAAGCCGCTCTCGATCGCCCGCGCGAGGCCGCGCGGGTCGAGCGCATCGTCGAGCGCGATGCCCGTGCAGCGCGCGAAGCGCGCCGGGTCGACCCCCTCTGCAAGGCGCAGCCCCATGACGAGCGCCTCGCGCGCCGCGTCGGCCGGCGCTACCACGACGTCCTCGACGAGGCCGTCGCCCTGGCGCGCCACGCGCGCCATCCAGCTCTCTGGCGCGCGCTCGCCGCGTGTCGCCCGGCGCGCGCCGTCGACGGTCAGCCTTCCATGCGCGCCAGGGCCCAGGCCGAGATAATCCTCGTAGCGCCAGTAGCCGAGATTGTGCCGCGAGCCCTGGCCGGGCCGCGCATGGTTGGAGACCTCGTAGGCTGGCAGGCCATGCGCGGCGAGGATGTCCTGGGTCTCCTCGTACATCGCGCCCGCGACGTCGGGGTCGAGCGGGACGATGTCGCCGCGCTGGCGCAGCTGCTCGAAGCGCGTGCCCGGCTCGAAGGTGAGCTGGTAGAGCGAGAGATGGTCGCCCGCGAGGGCGAGCGCCGCGGCGAGTTCCGCGCGCCACGCCGCCATGTCTTGGCCGGGCCGCGCGTAGATGAGGTCGAAGCTGTGGCGCACGAAGGTCGAGGCGGCGGCGTCGATCGCGCGCCGCGCCTCCGCCGCGCCATGGGCGCGGCCGAGCATGCGCAGCGCGGCGTCGTCGAGCGACTGCACGCCGATCGACACGCGCGCGACGCCCGCCGCGCGCAGGTCGCGGAACCGCGCCACCTCGGCGGAGGCGGGATTGGCCTCGAGCGTGACCTCGACGTCGGGCGCCAGCGTCCAGGTCGCCGCAATGCGGTCGAGCACGGCACCCACGGTAGCGGGCGCCATCAGCGACGGCGTACCGCCGCCGAAGAAGATGCTCGTGACCTCGCGCCCGCGCGCGCGCGACGCCTGACCGGCAAGGTCGGCGAGCAGCGCCGCGCGCCAGCCCTCCTCGTCGATCGACGCACGGACATGGCTGTTGAAGTCGCAATAGGGGCATTTCGCGACGCAGAACGGCCAGTGGACATAGATCCCGAAGGCCGGGGCGTCCGCGCTCATGCCGGCGCGTTCATGCAAGGCAGGCTTCGACCAGCTTCGCGAAGGCGACCGCACGATGGCTCATCGCATGCTTCGCCTGCGGGTCCATCTCGCCATAGGTCAGCGACTGCCCGTCATGCACGAACATCGGGTCGTAGCCGAAGCCGCGCGACCCGCGCGGCGGCCAGACCAGCCGACCATGGGCCTCGCCGCGGAAGCACTCGCAATGCCCGTCCGGCCAGGCGAGTGCCAACACGGCGACGAAATGCGCGCGCCGGTCGGTGTTGACTGCGAGACCGTCCTCGACCTTGCGCATGGCGAGCGCGAAGTCCTTCCCGGGCCCCGCCCAGCGCGCCGAATAGATGCCCGGGTCGCCGCCCAGCGCGGGCACGACGAGGCCGGAATCATCGGCGAGCGCGGGCAGCCCGCTTCCCTGCGCCGAGGCATGCGCCTTGAGCGCCGCGTTCGCCTCGAAGGTGTCGCCGGTCTCCTCGGGCTCTGGCAGGCCCAGCGCGCCGGCGCTCGTGGTCTCGATGCGGAAGGGCCCGAGCAGTTCCGCGATCTCGCGCAGCTTGCCGGGGTTGTGCGAGGCGATGACGAGGCGTCCGGGGCCGAGGCGGCGCGCCATGGCGACGGCCTACGCTCAGCCCGCGGCGCCGACGGCGTCGCGCTGCAGCGCCATCAGGCGGCCGATGCCGTCACGCGCGAGCGCCATCAGCGCGAGGAAATCCTCCTGCGAGAAAGGCGCGCCCTCGGCCGTGCCCTGGACCTCGATGATCCTTCCATCCGAGGCGAGCACGAAATTCGCGTCGGCTTCGGCCTTCGAATCCTCGTCGTAGTCGAGGTCGAGCACCGGCACGCCCGCGAAGATGCCGCAGGATACCGCCGCGACCTGGCCGACCAGCGGCGAGCGCGCGACCTGCCCCGACTGGAGCATCCGCGAGACGGCCTGGTGCAGCGCCACCCAGGCGCCGGTGATCGCCGCGGTGCGCGTGCCGCCATCGGCCTGCAGCACGTCGCAGTCGATCTTGACCTGGCGCTCGCCCAGCGCGCCGAGGTCGACGCAGGCGCGCAGGCTGCGGCCGATCAGACGCTGGATCTCGAGTGTGCGGCCGGACTGCTTGCCGCGCGCGGCCTCGCGGTCGGTGCGCGTGTGCGTGGAGCGCGGCAGCATGCCGTACTCGGCGGTGATCCAGCCCTTGCCGCTGTTGCGCAGGAAGGGCGGGACCTTCTCCTCGACGCTCGCGGTGCACAGGACATGCGTGTCGCCGAAGCGCGCGAGGCAGGACCCCTCGGCATGGCGGGAGAAGCCCGGCTCGAGCCGGACGTCGCGAAGCTGGTCGGCCGAACGGCCCGAGGGGCGCATGCTGGTTCCGCTTGTCTCTGGAGGGATGTCGCGCGCCCACGCTTAGAGAGGCGGCCGCGCAAAGTCCATAGCCGCCGCCTCGCGTTGACGCCCGCGCGGCCGGTTCCTAGATTCCCTCGCATGAACATGGTCAAGCCCGGTGGATTGCTGCACCCGGCGCAGACACAGGCGACGATCGCGGCGCTGAACGAGCGCAGCCGCGAGGTCTTCCGGGAAATCGTGGAGACCTACGTAGCGACCGGCGAGCCGGTCGGCTCGCGCACGCTCGCGCGCAGGCTCGGCGCGTCGCTCTCGCCCGCGACCATCCGCAACGTCATGGCCGACCTGCAGGAGCTGGGCCTGCTCTACGCGCCGCACACCTCGGCCGGCCGCCTGCCGACGGCCGTCGGCCTGCGTCTCTTCGTCGACGGCCTGCTCGAGCTCGGCGCGATCGGCGAGGAGGAGCGCGCGGCGATAGACGCGCAATGCGCCGCCGCCGGGCGTTCGCTGCCGCAGGCGCTGCAGGAAGCCTCCGCCGCCGTCGCGGGCCTCTCGCGCTGCGCCAGCCTCGTGATCGCGCCCAAGGGCGACGAGGCGCTCAAGCATGTCGAGTTCGTGAACCTCGGCCCAGGCCGCGCGCTCGTCGTGCTGGTCACGGTCAGCGGCCTGGTCGAGAACCGCGTCATCGAGGTGCCGCCCGGCCTGACGCCCTCGCAGCTTGCCCAGGCCAGCAACTTCCTGAGCGCGCGCCTCGCCGGGCGCACGCTCGGCGAGGCGCGGATGGACGTGCTGCAGGAACTGGCGGACCATCGCGCGGCGCTCGACGAGCTCGCCGGGCGCGTGGTGGAGGCGGGGCTCGCGACATGGACGGGCGACTCGCGCACGGGCTCGCTGATCGTGCGCGGCCAGGCGCGGCTGCTCGAGGACGTCAACGCGATCGAGGACCTCGAGCGGATCCGCATGCTGTTCGAGGCGCTCGAGACGCGCGAGACGATGGTCCGGCTGCTCGAGGCGGCGCAAGGCGCCGACGGCGTCAGGATCTTCATCGGCGCCGACAACGCGCTCTTCGACCTCGCGGGCTGCTCGATGGTGATCGCGCCGTACCGCAACGGCCGCTCGGAGATCGTCGGCGCCATCGGCGTCATAGGGCCGCAGAGGCTCAACTACGCGCGCGTGATCCCGATGGTGGACTACACGGCGCGCGTGATAGGCCGCCTCATCGGCTGAACGCGGCAAGGCACACGGGAGCACCCGACATGACGACCCAGGATCCAACCGGCACGGGCGCGGGAGCGGCGCCCGGCGACGCGCAGGCTTCCGCCGCCCAGGCTGGCGACGAGGCGGCGCAGCGCATCGCAGCGCTCGAGGCGCAGCTCGCCGAGGCGGATGCCGAGAAGGCGAGGCTCAGGGACCAGGCGCTGCGCGCGGTGGCGGAGGCGGAGAACACCCGCAGGCGCGTGCAGCGCGACGCCGAGGAGCGCGAGAAATTCGCCCTCTCGTCCTTCGCGCGCGAGCTCACCAGCGTCGTCGACAATCTCCGCCGCGCGCTAGAGGCCCTGACGCCCGCGGCGCGCGCCAGCGATTCCGGGCTAGACCAGTTCGCGCAGGGCGTCGAACTGACCGAGCGCGAGTTCATGGCGATCCTCGACCGCAACGGGGTGAGGCGGGTAGTGCCCGCGGGCGAGGCCTTCGACCACAACCTGCACCAGGCGATCGCGCAGGCCGAGAGCGCCGACCACGCGCCTGGCACGGTCATGCAGGTCGTGCAGGCGGGCTACACGCTGCATGGCCGCATCCTGCGGCCAGCGCTGGTGGTGGTCGCGAGGCCTCCGGCGCAGGGCGGGGCGGGCGGATCCACGGTCGACACGATTGCGTGATCGCGCCGGCGGTCCCCGGGAACGCGAGCGGCCGGAACCCGGGGTTTCGGCCGGTTCGTCGGATGGAACGGCGCTGGCGCGCCGGCGAAGATCAGGCGCTGAGGCCCGTCGACTGCTCGCGCCGCCGATTGCCCGAGGCGGTCTCGTAGGCGCGGCTGGCCTCCTCGGGATCCTTCGGGTCCCCCTTGGGTGGCTGGCTCGGTCCGAAGATGCGCAGAAGCTCGCGCTGGGTCTTCTGGTCGACTAGGTCGATGAAGATGATGGTGGAGCCGTCGAAATAGCCGACGCGCTTGGAGAAACGGGGCTCGCTGCGGGGCTGGGCCTCGGCGCGCCGCGCGTCCTCGTCGGCGCTGCTGAAGGGATCGATCCGCTGGCGCTCCTCGTCGACGCGACGACGGGCCGAGTCCGGAACGCCAGAGCCCCCCTGCGAGGATTCACGGGTCGCCGGCACCTGCGGCCGCTCGGTGGCCATTGGCTTCATGCCAGCCGGCGTGTTGTTCAACGCGGTCGCTGGCATTATGTCGGAGAGGCGAGGGGTATTCATAGCTGTCGTCCTTTCGTCGACCTTCTGTCGACCTGACGAAAACCTCCTACTGGGGATTACTTATTAAATGCCCCTGGCCTCTAGGAGTCAAGGAAAGCGCAACGCAAGGGTGAAGATTCAATTGACTAAAACTGATTCTTTTCCGGGCGGGACGCTGGTGGTGACTGTTGCGGCGCCCGGGGGTGCCTCCTATATAGCGCGCGAAAACCAACCCTCGCTGCAGTCGTCGCGCATGGAGCGCGCCGGCCGGCGGCTTTCCGGGGGTCAGGTCTGGGGTGCCCGCGCGGGGCCCCGGCATGCGACCCGCCGCACAAGGAAGGACGAGAAACATGAGCAAGGTCATCGGCATCGATCTCGGCACGACGAATTCCTGCGTCGCCGTGATGGAGGGCGCCCAGCCCAAGGTCATCCCCAACGCGGAAGGCGCCAACACGACGCCATCGATCGTCGCCTTCGCCGAGAACGGCGAGCGGCTGGTCGGGCAGGCCGCCAAGCGCCAGGCGGTGACCAACCCCGAGAACACGCTCTTCGCGATCAAGCGCCTGATCGGACGCCGCTTCGACGACCCGATGGTCGCCAAGGACAAGGGCCTCGTCCCCTACAAGATAGCCAAGGCCGACAACGGCGACGCCTGGGTCGAGGCGCGCGGCCAGCGCTACGCACCCTCCCAGGTTTCCGCCTTCACGCTGCAGAAGATGAAGGAGACCGCCGAAGCCTATCTCGGCGAGGCCGTCACCCAGGCCGTCATCACCGTGCCCGCCTACTTCAACGACGCCCAGCGCCAGGCCACCAAGGATGCCGGAAAGATCGCGGGCCTCGAGGTGCTGCGCATCATCAACGAGCCGACGGCGGCCGCACTCGCCTACGGCCTCGAGAAGAAGAAGTCCGGCACGATCGCCGTCTACGACCTCGGCGGCGGCACCTTCGACGTCTCGGTGCTCGAGATCGGCGACGGCGTCTTCGAGGTGAAGTCGACCAACGGCGACACGTTCCTCGGCGGCGAGGACTTCGACAGCGCGGTCATCGACTACCTCGCGGCCGAGTTCAAGAAGGAACAGGGCATCGACCTGCGCGGCGACCGCCTCGCCCTGCAACGCCTCAAGGAGGCCGCCGAGAAGGCGAAGATCGAGCTCAGCTCCGCGGTCCAGACCGAGGTGAACCTGCCCTTCATCACCGCCGACGCGACCGGGCCGAAGCACCTCAACATCAAGCTCACGCGCGCCAAGCTCGAGAGCCTGGTCGACCACCTGATCCAGAAGACGGTCGAGCCCTGCCGCGCCGCGCTCAAGGACGCGAACCTCAAGGCCTCCGAGATCGACGAGGTCGTGCTTGTCGGCGGCATGACGCGCATGCCGAAGGTCATCGAGACGGTGAAGCAGTTCTTCGGGCGCGAGCCGCATCGCGGCGTCAACCCCGACGAGGTCGTCGCGATCGGCGCAGCGATCCAGGCCGGCGTGCTCAAGGGCGAGGTCAAGGACGTCCTGCTGCTCGACGTGACCCCGCTCTCGCTGGGCATCGAGACGCTAGGCGGCGTGTTCACGCGCCTGATCGACCGCAACACCACCATCCCGACGCGCAAGTCGCAGGTCTTCTCGACGGCCGAGGACGCGCAGACCGCCGTCACGATCCGGGTGTTTCAGGGCGAGCGCGAGATGGCGGCCGACAACAAGATCCTCGGCCAGTTCGACCTCGTCGGCATCCCGCCCGCGCCGCGTGGCATGCCGCAGATCGAGGTCACCTTCGACATCGACGCCAACGGCATCGTCAATGTCAGCGCCAAAGACAAGGGCACGGGCAAGGAGCAGCAGATAAAGATCCAGGCCTCGGGTGGCCTCAGCGACGCGGACATCGACAAGATGGTCAAGGACGCCGAGGCGAACGCCGCGGCCGACAAGCGCAAGCGCGAGCTCGTCGAGGCGCGCAACCGCGCCGACGCCTCGATCCACGACATCGAGAAGAACCTCAAGGAGCACGGCGAGAAGCTGTCGCCTGCCGAGAAGTCGGCGGTCGAGGCCGACGTCGCGGCGCTCAAGGAGGCCATGGCGGGCGAGGATGCCGACGCGATCCAGTCCAGGACCCAGGCGCTGCAGCAATCCGCGATGAAGCTCGGCGAGGCGATGTACAAGGCGAGCCAGGCCGAGGCGGCCGGCACCTCCGGCCCGGAGGCCGGCACCGGTCCCCAGAAAGACGAGAAGGTTGTCGACGCCACCTTCGAGGAAGTCGACGACAAGAAGGGCGGGCGCAAGCCGAACTGAAGGCGGCGCGACGGACAAGGAAGGCGGCGGCGGCGCGACGGCGAAGGCTCTCGCGCCGCTTCCATTGAGGGACCCAGGACGACGCGACCGGGACGAACATGGCCAAACGCGATTTCTACGAGGTGCTCGACGTCGCGAAGGATGCGGGCGCCGACGACCTCAAGAAAGCCTTCCGCAAGCTCGCGATGCAGCACCACCCGGACCGCAACCCGGGAGATGCGTCGGCGGAACAGAAGTTCCGCGAGGTCAACGAGGCCTACGACGTCCTCAAGGACGAGCAGAAGCGCGCCGCCTATGACCGCTTCGGCCATGCGGCCTTCGAGCAGGCCGGCGGCGCGCGGCCCGGCGGCAATGGCGGCTTCGAGTTCAATTTCGGCGGCGGCGGCGGCTTCGCCGACATCTTCGACGAGATGTTCGGCGAGTTCATGGGCGGCCGCCGGGGCGGCGGCGGCGCGGGCCGCGGCGCTGACCTGCGCTACAACATGGAGATCACGCTCGAGGACGCGCATCGCGGCAAGCAGTCGACGATCCGCGTGGCCAGCCTCGGCGGCTGCGAGGCCTGCGGCGGCAGCGGCGCGGAGAAGGGTGCCAAGCCGGTCACCTGCACGACCTGCCGCGGCCACGGCAAGGTGCGCAGCCAGCAGGGCTTCTTCACCGTCGAGCGCGGCTGCCCGACCTGCGCCGGCCGCGGCCAGACGATCGACAAGCCCTGCCGCGCCTGCTCGGGCGAGGGCAGGGTGCGCCGCGAGCGCAGCCTCAGCGTCTCGATCCCCGCCGGCGTCGATGACGGCACGCGCATCAGGCTCGCGGGCGAGGGCGAGGCGGGCTCGCGCGGCGGGCCGGCGGGCGACCTCTACATCTTCCTGTCGGTCGCGTCGCACAACCTGTTCCGGCGCGACGGCAACGAACTGCACGTGCGCGTGCCGATACCGATGACGACCGCGGCTCTGGGCGGCGCGATCGAGGTGCCGTCGATCGACGGCTCGCGCTCGCGGGTCAACATCCCCGCCGGCACCCAGTCAGGCCAGGCCTTCCGGCTGCGCGGCAAGGGCATGGCGGTGCTGCGCAGCCAGCAACGCGGCGACCTCTTCGTCGAGACGGTGATCGAGACGCCTGTGAACCTGACCAAGCGCCAGCAGGAATTGCTGCGCGAGTTCGAGAAGGCCAGCACGGCGGAGAAGACCAGCCCGGAATCCGCTGGCTTCTTCAGCAAGGTCAAGGAATTGTGGGACGACCTGCGCGACTGAGCGCGCGCCGGTCCACGAGGGGGAGAAGACCATGCCGGCACGCATCGGGATCGTCGGGGCGGCGGGTCGCATGGGCCAGATGCTGGTGCGCGAGGTGGCCGCGACGCGCGACGCGACGCTCGCCGGCGGCACGGAGGCCCCGGGCAGCGCGGCGCTTGGCAGGGATCCGGGAGAGCTCGCAGGCTGCGGCTTGACCAACACGCGCATCGGCGACGACGCCGCCGCGCTATTCGCCGCGAGCGACGTCGTCATCGACTTCACCGTGCCGGCGGCGAGCGTCGCGCATGCGCGCCTCGCCGCGGCGGCGGGCAAGGGCCTCGTCATAGGCACGACCGGCTTCGGCGCGGAGGACGAGCGCGCGCTGGCCGAGGCCGCCGCGCGCGCGCCGATCGTCAAGGCGCCGAACATGAGCCTCGCGGTCAACCTGATGATGGCGCTGACCGAGCGCGTCGCGGCGACGCTGGGGCCCGACTACGACATCGAGATCTTCGAGATCCACCATCGCCACAAGATCGACGCCCCCTCGGGCACCGCGCTCGGCCTCGGCCACGCGGCGGCGCGCGGACGCGGCGTCGACCTCACTAGCCACGGCGTGCGCGCGCGAGATGGGCATACCGGCCCTCGCAAGGAAGGCACGATAGGCTTCTCCGTCGCGCGCGGCGGCGGCGAGGTCGGCGACCACTCGGTCATGTTCTGCGGCGCGGCCGACCGCGTGGAGCTCGTGCACAAGGCCCATGGGCGCGGCATCTACGCGAGCGGCGCGGTGCGCGCAGCGCTCTGGCTCGCGGGCCGCAAGCCGGGACTCTATGGCATGAAGGACGTCCTCGGGCTCTGACGCCGGCGCGCGTCAGGCGGTGAACGTCATCGCCGGCGCGGGATGCGGCGGCGGCGCGGGCAGCGGCCGGCCTTCGCGCAGCGCCACCAGCACGTCGTCGAGATGCAGAGCCAGGCGCTCGCGCTCGTCCGGCGCCAGGAACTGGCCGATCGCGTGGCGGCGGCCGTGGCTCGCCAGCAGGACGCGCGCGACCTCGCCCTGGTGGCGCACCACGCGGACCCTGAGCCAGTAGGGCTGGAGCTCGAGCAGCTGCTCGCGGCCCCAGTGGTCGCGCCGCCAGATCGACATCCTGTCGGCATGGAGCACGATGCGCTCGGACTGCCGCGCGCGCGCGTAGTTCATGCGGAATGCGAGCCAAACGAGCAGCACGTCGAGGCCGAGGAAGCCGATCACGGGCCAAGCGCCAACGAGCAGGAAGCCGAGGCCGGCGACGAGGTTGAACAGGATCAGCACCGCCATCAGGGCGGCGAAGCCCCTGCGGGGCAGGCTGCGATGCGGGGTCAGGACCAGCTCGAGCAGGGGCTGCGCGGCCGGCGCCTGCGGCGTGTGCATGGGCAATACCTAGCGCGCGGCGCCTCGCCCGTCAGGTCCTTCCGGCCGGCGCCGCGCTCGGCTATGACGCGCGCATGAAGCCCGCCGACGTCGCCGAGTTCTATCGCCGCCTCGCCGAGGCCAATCCAGAGCCGCGCACCGAGCTCGTCCATTCCAACGTCTACCAACTGCTCGTCGCCGTCGTGCTCTCCGCGCAGGCGACCGACGCGGGCGTCAACCGGGCGACGGCCGGGCTGTTCCGCGTGGTGTCGACGCCCGCGCAGATGCTCGCGCTCGGCGAGGAGGGCCTGCGCGGCCATGTCCGGACCATCGGCCTGTTCAACGCCAAGGCCCGGAACGTGATGGCGCTGTCGCGCATCCTGGTCGAGGCGCATGGCGGGGAGGTGCCGCGCGAGCGGGAGGCGCTCGAGGCGCTGCCCGGCGTCGGGCGCAAGACGGCGAACGTCGTGCTCAACATCGCCTTCGGCGAGTCGACGATCGCGGTGGACACGCATGTCTTCCGCGTCGGCAACCGCACCGGCCTCGCGCGCGGCCGCACGCCGGAGGCGGTCGAGCGCAAGCTCGACAGGGCGACGCCGGACCTCTACCGGCAGCACGCGCATCACTGGCTGATCCTGCACGGGCGCTATGCCTGCAAGGCACGCAAGCCGGACTGCCCGTCCTGCGTCGTGGCGGACCTCTGCGCCTGGAAGAAGAAGACGAAGCCCGCCTAGAACGCCCCTTCCCGCTGTCGCGGGAAGGGGGTTCCGTTGGCGAAGTCCCCCCTCGCTGCCAAGGGGGGACGGGTGGTCGCGCCGAGGCGCGGACACCCAAGCGGCGAGGAGGACCCTACTCCGTCCTCGCCACCATTCGTCCCATAGGGCGCCCGCCGAGCACATGGAGATGCAGGTGCTGCACCTCCTGGTTCCCGTCGGAGCCACAATTCGAGATCACGCGATAGCCGGTGGCCGCGACGCCGGTGATGCGCGCCACGGTGCCGACGGCGCGCATGAGCGCGGCCTGCTCGGCGTCGCTAGCCTTCTCGTGGAAATCGTCCCAGGACGCGTAGGCACCGCGCGGGATCACGAGGACGTGGACCGGCGCCTGCGGCTGGATGTCGTGGAAGGCGAGGACATGCGCGTCCTCGTGGACCTTCCGGCACGGGATCTCGCCGCGCAGGATTCGTGCGAAGACGTTCCCCTGGTCATAGGCCATCGTCGTCATCCCTCGCCGTGCGCGGCCTTCTCGGCGACGCCCGACATGCCCTCGCGCCGCATCAATTCCTGCCACACCTCCTGCGGGCGCACATGCGCGTCGGCCCACAGCACGAGCAGGTGATACATCAGGTCGGCGCTTTCCTCCACGATGCGCTCGCGCTTGCCGCGCACAGCCTCGATCACGAGCTCGACCGCCTCCTCGCCCGCCTTCTGCGCGATCTTGCGCGTGCCCTTCGCGAAGAGCTTCGCGGTGTGCGAGGTGGATGGGTCGGCGTCGCGACGCGACTCGATCACCTCGTAGAGGCGGTCGATCACCGCGCTTGGCTGCGATCCGATGCGATCGTCCATCTTTCTTTTCCGGATGCGGAAGCGTTTCGCAGACTGGACCATCGCCCGCGTCGCGTCCATAGCGCTGTGAAGACCTGGTTGCGCGCCGACGGCGCGCGCTCCTAGCCTTCGCGCATGTACCAGATCCTCCAGGGCATGCGCGTCGCCGAGATCGCGAG
>Ga0194130_10002586_pt1 | contig 25988 bp, 26 predicted proteins | sample TA2KigsurfametaG_FD_160084 | JGI IMG/M metagenome (GOLD analysis project Ga0194130, IMG submission 160084) | Freshwater microbial communities from Lake Tanganyika, Tanzania - TA2015050 Kigoma 12 surface | ecosystem: Environmental > Aquatic > Freshwater > Lake | place: Tanzania: Lake Tanganyika... | reverse complement strand
GGGTTGAAACCCTCTCGACACGCCGTCAACCAGGTTCGACCAACCCGACGAAGTAGTGCTTGAGGAATTCGATCGTCACGACCGACAGGAGTGTGATGACCAGCAGCGACGAGCAACGCGAGCATCGGTTGCTTCAGTAGATCGAGCAGGTTCCGGCCGATCGAAGGTCCGGATTCGTCGATAGCCTTCTATTCCCCGTGGGCTGATGATCAGCCGCGGACAGTAGTGATCAGTCGGCGCGGAGGGTCAGCGACGCGACCGAAACGGGATCATCGAACCCCTTCAACATGCGACGACCAGCCGGATCGAGTGATATCTGTGCTTCTTCGGCCAACTCGGTGGTGACGAGGACCTCTCCGGGCACCGACTGATCGACGAGTCGAGCGGCCAGGTTGACGACCGATCCGAAATAGTCGCCGACTCGCGCGAGGACGGGACCGTACGCCATGCCGCCGCGCGGTGTGAGGGAAGGGTCGGAGCCGAACACGCGGAGAATTTCGCTGGCGATGCGAATGCCGCCCGCCGGATCGACCGTGACGAACATCAATTCGTCACCGATGAACTTCACCAGTCGACCCCCCAAGCGAGAGACCGTGTCCTGGGCAAGGGCTTCGAAACGAGTGACGAGCTCGGCCAATTCCTGCGCACTCATCTTCAGCGAACGTGACGTGTAACCCACGAGGTCGACGAACCCGACGACCATCGACACCATCTGATCGTTGTAACCAGATCGACTGATCGATTCGCGATGTCGGTTGACGGAGAGTTCGAGATGCTCACGGATCAACATCTGAAGAACCCAGACGAGATCGAGAGCGAGTGACTGCGCCTCGACCGCCGACTTCACGATGTCGACGCCGGAACCGCCGGCCTCGATGAGGGGCCGCTCGATGTCTTCGAGGAACAAGTAGTTGGCGGCATCGGCGACTCGGCTCATGGACGATCCCATCACACGAATGAACGCCAGGAGTTCGTCCCACGTGAAGATCAGAAGGCCGGCGTGCATGAGTCGAAAGGCCGGAATGTCTTCGTTCCAGAACGCGGGCTCGTCTGGTCCGACCGTGGGGAGCCCGGACGCGGTACGAACATCGAGAACTTGTTGGACGTCGATGTCGACGGCGGCGGCAAGATCGCGAGCGGTCATCGGAGGTGATGAGACTCGGGAAAATCGTTCGAGGTAGTCGGCGGCGGCCGGATCACGAAGAGTGGTGATGATGGCGTCGTCGTTGAGGCCACGTTGGCGGAGGTACTGAATCGACGCCTCGATCATGGGCGCCGATGCGGATCCCGGCTCGTAGCACCCGTCCTGGATGAACGCCTCGAGGTCCCCGCTCACGATTCAACCCTAGATCGACTTCGATGACCCATGTGACCGACCGGCCGAGGTGATCGGGACATTTGCCTACTGCGCCCGACTCTCGTCGTCACTACCGTTCTCTCTCGACGAAGCCGACGCCTACGCCGTGGTGGGGTTGCCCGTACCGCCCACCGTGAGACGATGAGACGGAAGGTCGATCAGCCCGGACGCGTCACGGCGACGACACGATCGAATCGCACCGGGGCGATACGCACGTCTTTGCCGGTAGCGGGTGCGTCGATCATCATGCCGTTACCGATGTAGATGCCCACGTGTGAGATCGGCTTGTGGAAGTACACGAGGTCACCCGGCTCGATGTATTCGATCGGAATCCGAGGGCTGTTGTTGGCCTGGCGTCGTGATTGATGCGGAAGCGACACGCCGGCCTGAGCCCAGGCCCACATCGTGAGTCCGGAGCAATCGAAGCCCACACCTTCGATGGCCTTGTAGGCGATGTACGGAACGCCGACTTGACTGCGAGCCGCCGCGATCGCGATTTGTGCACGCGAACTGGCGGGCGGAATCGACGAGCGATCGAACACGAGCGATCCGTTCCCCCGACGCGCGGTGAACGAACCGGCCTGGCTACGCGCCGCACGCGCAGCCGCTTCGGCGCGTCGCTGTTGTTCGGCTCGCAGTGCCTGTCCGAGTTCACGTTCGGCCTTCGTCTTCAAAGCCGTGTACTTCTCGATCTTGTCTTCGGCAGCAGCCTTCTTCTTCTCGATCTGCTCGGCTAGTTCGGCTGCGCGGTCGCGTTGACGCCCGAGCTTCTTCTGCAGATTTTCGAGATCGGTCACCAATGCATCGAGTTCGTCGGTGCTGATGAACCCGGCGTTCAGTGCCATCTCGGTGAGGGTCTGCTTCTGGACCGATTCGTTCGGACCGACTCCGGGTGAGAGGAGATTGGTGATGCTCCCGCCACGACCTCCCCCGATGAACGACTGCACGGCAACTTCCGACATTTGCGCCTGCACACCGTCGAGCTCGGCCTGCTTGGTGGTGATCTCGCCTTCGGTGGCGACGATTTCGATCTCGAGTGTGTCGCGGTCGTTCTGCGCCGTCACGAGGTCTTCGGACAAGATGGCCACTTCGTCCTCGGCGGCCTCGAGCGCGTCGGCCATGCGCTGCACCTTGCGCCGGGCGTCCTCGACCGAACCCGCCTGGGCGGCCGGGAGGAGAACTCCGGGAAGTCCGGTCAGAAGTCCGGCCACCACGGTGGCGACCAGGAACTGCCGGCGCAGTGAGGAAGTGGCGCGGGCCATCGCGAGTCGAGGCTAACGACTATGACGATTGTGTTGCGATCGGACCGGGAAACAGTCCCTGAGCAGGGGGAATGTCGGTACGGTGAGGAGGTGATCAGGCGCTGGTTCCCTCTCGGTGTGGTGGCGGTGCTGGCGGGCTTCTCGGCGTGTGGCTCACCCGAGGCCAACCCTTCGGTGGCGCAGACCGAGCCAGCCGGCGCCCCACCGACGACCGTGTTCGTGAGCGAGGCCACCACGACGACGGTGGCACCGACCACCACGGTTGCCTCCACCACCACGACCACCGTGCCCGTTCAACTCACGGGCCTGTTCGACGACGTGGCTGACGCCGCCGCGCTGGGGCCGGTTCCCGACGGCGTCCCATTGGGCGGAGCGGCCTACTCCGAGCCGGCGTTGTACGACAGGGGGTGCCATGCCGGTGTGGGTGCGGTGACCCCCATCTTCTGTGAGTTCGGTGATCTCACCAGCGACACGGTGATCGTGTTCACGGGTGACAGCCATGCCGCGCAATGGTTCGGGGCCCTCGAGGTGGCCGCTCGAACGAATCGGTGGAAGTTGGTCTCCATGACGAAGACATCGTGTCCGGCGGCCGACGTGACGACCTTGCGACGCGAGGACGGCGCGCGCGATGGAGCCGAACTCGAATACCCCGAGTGCAACGAATTCCGACGCAACGGTTGGGAAGCGATTCGTGAACTCGGACCCGACCTCGTGATCTATCCGATGCTCACGCGCTACAAGCAGACCAATGGTGGTGGTTTGGAAGGGTGGCGAGCCGGTTTGGGGCGTTCCATCCAGAACATCGCCGGCTCGGGAACCAAGGTGTTGATCATCGGTGAGACGCCCAAGACGAGTGGCGCCGACATTCCACCGTGCATTCGTGCCAACCGAACCGATGTTTCGAAGTGCTCGAACGCTCGCTCAGCCGCCGAGTTCCCGAAGAAGATCGAGATGTTCGAACAGGTTGCCGCCGAGCACGGGGCGACGTTCGTGAATCCGGTCGATTGGTTCTGTACCGCGGAGGTGTGTCCGGTTCTCATCAACGGCCGCATCGTCTATCGCGATTACAACCACGTATCCGATCAGTTCTCCCGTTATCGCGCACCGCAGATGGCAGCAGCGATCGAGTTGGCTTTGAGCGGACCGGACGCCTTCTGACGTCGCCGCACCGGCTCAGGCCGTGCAGGTGATCGGAATCAGGAATTCGTGGTCGGCCTGAATTGCTCCGCTGGCCGGGTACACGGCGATGGCCATCGTTCCGGTGCCAGCGAGTGAACAATCGACGGGAATCGTCAACGAGAAGTCACCTTCGGGACTGAGCGTGTACACGTTCTCGAGTTGGTTCGTCGGATCGAGGACCGCCCGAGATTCGTCGGGCATGGCCCACGACTGTGTTTCGAACACGAAGCGACGAGCGTCGGTTCCGACGCCAGCCGATGGCTTCCAGTTCTCGTCGAACCAGCCGAACACGACGTACACACCGGTGGGAAGACCGTCGAGTGGCGGACGATTTCCAACGGCGAGGTCGGTGAAACCGGTGCCGTTCACCGTGACTTGCACCGGACCACCGGTCGGTGCGAACGACGTGCCCTCGACGATCTCCACCGACGGTCCGGCCGGCGCAGCAGTCGTCGTGGGTGCAGCAGTGGTGGGGGCCGGCGTGGAGGTCTCGACTGCCGACGTGTCGGGAGTTAGTGAACTGCTCGAGTCGTCGGAAGATCCTCCGCAGGCGGCGAGCGCGGAGACGGTGGCCGAGATCAGTGCGGTGCGAATGAAGCGGTGAGCCGGGGGAAGCATCACGAAGTCCTTTACGAGATCACGAAAGTTTCTTGGTGGAAGCAGATCGTTTCGGACGAATCTCCATCTGTCCAGTCAGAGAACTCGTGGCGACGTCGATGGGGTAGTCGTACACCTCGGACAAGAGAGCAGATGAGAGCACGTGCTGCGGTGAACCATCGGCGACGATGTGACCGTTGACCATCACGAGAAGACGGTCGGCAATCGATGCGGCGGCTTCGAGATCGTGAACGACGATGATCACGAGCGTTCCGTTGGAGGCCTTGTGGCGCAGCAATTCGAGCACCATCTCCTGATGCTTGATGTCGAGTGACGCGGTTGGTTCGTCGAGAAGAATGACCTTGGTGTCTTGGGCCAGCACACGGGCCAGAGCAACGCGGGCGATCTCGCCGCCCGACAGCGTGGTGATGCGTCGCTGCGCCAGATGCGCGATGTCGGTGGCTTCCATCGCCGCGTTCACGACCGCGGTGTCGTCGACCGCACTTTCGCGCGACTTCCAGGCGAAGCGGCCCATCGACACGACTTCACGAACCGAGAACGGGAAGGCGACCACGTTGGTCTGCGTGAGAACCGCGCGCTGACGGGCCAGGTCGACGGGGGCGAAGTCGCGCATCGAACGATCGTCGAGATGGACGAACCCGCTGGCGGGTTCGACGTCACCGGCGAGCAATGCGAGCAGACTCGACTTGCCTGCACCATTGGGTCCGACGACGGCGACCAGCTCGCCGCTCGAGAACGAGCAGGTGACGCCGGAGCACAGCACCGCACCCTCGCGTTCGAGGCTGGCGTTCTGCGCGGTGATGGTGCTCATGCCCAGCCGCCTTGACGAGAGCGCAAGCGACGCAACTGCCAGATGAACACCGGCGCACCGATGATCGAGGTCAGAACACCCAAGGGCAACTCGGATGGCTCGACGATGTTGCGGGCGAGTACATCGGACAGCGCCACTACGACCGAACCGAAGAGAACCGACAGTGGCAGCACGTACTTGTGGCGAGGGCCCACGAACAGACGAACGACGTGCGGAACGAGAAGGCCGACGAAGAGAACGATGCCCGAAACGGCGACGGCCGAACCGGCGAGGATCGCGACCACGAGTAAGACCTGGATGCGCGCGCGCTCGACGTTCACACCCACGTGGCGGGCCGCACGGTCACCGAGCGAGAGAAGGTCGAGGGTTCGGCTGAGGCAGATCGCACCGATGATTCCGATCGTGGCGGTGGGTGCGACGATGCAGACCTTCTCCCACGTGGATTGCGAGAGCGAACCGAGTGTCCACGACGTGAGTGAGCGGAGCGACGAGTCGTCAGCGACGTACGCGAGTAGTCCGATGAACGCGCCGGCGATCGCGTTGATCGCCACGCCCATCAAGATGAGCGTGAGAACCTCGGTGCGACCGTCGAAACGCGCGGTCGAGTACACGACGGCTACGGCGATGAGTCCGCCGATGAAGGCGGCGACCGGAAGAGTCCAGATGCCGAACGGCGCGAAGCCGGTGACGATCTGCAAGGCGGCCGCCGCCATGGCACCCGACGAGACACCGACGATTCCGGGTTCGGACAGGGGGTTGGCGAACGCACCTTGCATCACGGCGCCCGCGGTGGCGAGCGATGCTCCCACCAGCACACCGAGGACGATGCGAGGCAAGCGCACGTACCAGATGAGCTCGTCGGCGACCGGGTCGCTCGGTGATCCGCCCATGAGGTTGGTTCGCCGAAGGATCGTGCGCACCACTTCGGAGGGCGACACGTCGTACGCACCCACGATCGCAGAGATCACGATCGTGGTGAGGAGGAGCAGAAGAAGGACGAGCCCGACGATCTTCGGATCGACTGTCGCGCGGGCTTGCTTGTTCACGGAACGGCCTTCTCCATTTCGGCGGCGATCTCCTGGCGAAGACTCTCAATCAGGCTAGGGGTGCGCGGTCCGAAACTGAAGAGGAGGCCATCTTCGGCGGTGATCACTCGGCGGGCTTTGCCAGCCGGAGTCTGTGCGACACCGGCTAGTTCGACGAGCCCGTCGATGCCGTTGACGGAGTCGAGTCCGGTCGTGGTGACGAGGAGAACATCAGGGGCCGCTCCCACCATGGCTTCGGGTGTGAGCGGCGTGAACGCGAGTTCGAGACCGATGGCGGTTCCGGCGTCGGTCGCACCAGCGGCAGCGATGATCGAATCGGGTCCTGATCCGGGACCGCCGATGAGGTACACGCCAGCCGGACCGCGAACGTAGAGGAACGCAACGCGGACATCGGCGAGTGAGTCGTCGGTGCGAACTCCGGCGAGATCCTTGTCGATCGCATCGCGTAGGCGAGCCGCACGATCTTGGAGTCCGAGAATCTCGGCCACTCGTTCGAGGCGCGGGATGATCTCGTCGACCGTCGTGGCGTTGTCGACCAACTCGATGCGCACCCCGGTCGCTGCGATCTGGTCGAGCGCGGTCTCGGGTCCGGTGTCTTCGTCGATCAGGATCAACGTGGGTCGAACTGCGAGCAGTGCTTCGACATTGATGTCGTGCGCGGTGGTGACGATCGGAAGAGCATCGGCTTCGGCGATCGTGCTCGAGATGTCGCGGGCAACCACCAGATCACCAGCGCCGAGAGCGAAGACCGCTTCGGTGAGGCCGGCGGTGAGTGTGACGATGCGTTCTCCCGACGTTTCGCGCGTCGTGTCGGAACTCGAGCACCCAGCCGCAAGAACCAGTGCGGCGATGATCGATGTGACCAGACGCTTCATGAACCGCGGTTCTTTCGGGCTCGAGTGAGGAGAACGGCACCGCCGATGACGACGACGAGCACCGCCGAGAAGAAAACGATCAATCCGATGTTCGAGCCTTCGTCGCGGCCAGTGGCGATCGCGGTCAGTTCGTCGAGGTTGTCGGCCACCGTGATTTCGGTGACCGCCTCGGTGTTCGCTGGTGCGTCAGTTGCCGCCGGGACGGTCGTGGTGGGCGCTTCTCCCGTGAAGGTGATGGGGATGATCAGATCTTGTGAACGATCGTCGTAGATGGTGTGGTCGTTCTTCGTGACGATTGCGCAGTCGACGGAGCGGCAATCGATCACGTCGTTGATGGTCGGTCCCACACCGAACTCCACGCGGAAACTTCCGTTGGGCCCATAGGGAATCGCGAGGTTGACGCCGTATCCGGGTGGGTTCGACGAGATCCAGACCGAGGCGCCGCCCGTACCGGCTCGGTCGGCTCCACCACCGCAGGGAGAGGGGGCGCCGCCAGCGGCTGGCTTCACGCACAGTCCGACGTAGATCCCTTTGGTGACGTCGAAGCCACTGCCCTCGACGATCACGGTGTCACCGTTGCCGTCGAGATCCTGACTCTTCGACACCGTGAGGGTTCGCGTGCCGTCGGTGGTGGTGAGGAGCGGGTCGTCGGTGGAAAGAGGAGTTTGCGCGTCGACCGAACCCGTCGCGAACGCGAAGGTTGCCGTCGCCGACAAGGAGACGAGGGTGCGGATCAGGGTGCGTGCCATGGGATGTCCTGTCGACCAGGAACCCCATCTTCACGGAAGACCGCGGGGTTCGACCAAACGAGGGAGAAGTCTGCCTGTGGCGTCGGGCATTCCGGTCGTGAGCCGGGTCAGAGTTGGGCCAGGTAGGCGTTGAGTTCGGTTCCGATCTGGTCGGCCGCATCGTCGGACGGATGGTCGGTGTAGCTGTAGAGGCGCACGCCATTCTTCACATGGCCGCACACGCGGGAGTTCTCGTTGCACAAGATCGGAGTCGGATCGAAGACCGACACACCGCCTTCGAATCCGTCGGCGACTCGCTGGAGCAGTGCTCGATAGCGATCGGTATGAGCGAGAAAGTCGTCGAGACCAACCTGGCAACGCGGATTGGAATCGATGAGAAGTGAATTCAGGAAGTCAATGGTGGTTCGACGGTTGGTGCAGTCTTCGGGTGCGGCCAAGGCTGGATTGTCGACGTAGAGAACGACCTTCTTGCCGCCGTCGACCAAACGTCGAACGGTTTCGCGCAACGCACTCTCGACTTTGTCGTACAACGGACTGTCGGGGAGCCAGGCGAAGTTGGTGAAGTCGGGCCACTCGAACATGGCGCGCACCGCACCTTCGAGGACGACGACACGAATGTTCGGATCGGCATTCACTGTGTCGACGGCCGGAACGATCAGTGGGAGGAAACGTTCGTGCGCCGGGTCGTCGGAGATGAGCGGAACGGCTGACTGGATACCTTTGGTTCCACCGATGACGGTCCACCAACGACCTTGTTGTGATGTGCGCATGAAGCCGCCGATGAGCGTGGATGCTTTGCTGTCGCCGATCAGCGCGTAAGTCGGCTCGCCTCGCACGTCGGTGCGGCAGTCGGCGAAGAGTTCTTGTGTGGCCGGGTCGAGGCCGCAACCGATCGTGGAGATCTCGTTGATGCCGCGGACCTCACCGGGGTCGAGGGCGACGTTGAGTGAATTGAACTGGCGGCTCGGCACCCCGTCTCGAGCCCATGTGAACGCACCGACACCGCCGACGAGTGCCATGGCGGCAACCAGCCCGCCAACGACAGCCTTTCGGTTGCGATGGAATCGCAGTGGCCGTTCGATCAGGCGATACGTGAGATAGGAGAGGAGAACCGCCAGTGCGACCGCGCCCACGCGTATCCCGGCTGAAGGAACCCCGCTCGCGATGATTCGGGCGTATACGAGGAGGGGCCAGTGCCAGAGATACAGCGGATACGAAATGAGGCCGATCCAGATCATTCCTTTGAGGGACAACACTCTCCGTCCCCACCAGTTCTCGGCACCGGCACCGATGAGAAGGGCCGCGCCGACGGTCGGAGCAATGGCGTTCCAGCCGGGGAAGGTGCTGTTGCCGTCGAGTGCGAACATCGGAACGACGATCGCGATCATGCCGACGGACGCCGCTGCGTTGCGCAGGTGGGCCGTCATGGTGATGCCGCGAATGGTGGTGCCGTGGATGGTGAGCATCGCCAGCAGTGCGCCGATGAGGAGTTCCCAGAAGCGATTGAGCGGCGAGTAGTAACCCCCGACTCCACCGATGGAGGTCAGGCCGAGGATGAACGAGACGAGGATGAGCGCGATGGTTGGGCCGATCGTGCGGCGTCCGAACTTGACGAGAGCCCAGAGCGCGAGCGGCCACACGATGTAGAACTGCTCTTCGATTCCGAGCGACCAGAGGTGCACGAGGGGCTTCACCTCGGACGCGGTGTCGAAGTATCCACTTTCCGCCCAGAGGAAGAGATTGGAGACGAAGAACGCACCACCGGCGATGTGCTTGCCGAGTGACTTGAATTCGCTGTCGAAGAGTGACACCCACCCGAGGACGAAAATGGCCAGCAGGACCGTCACGAGTGCGGGGAAGATGCGTCGTACTCGGCGGTCGTAGAAACCACGAATCGTGAACGAGCCGTTGGACAAACCGCCGACGATGTTGGTGGTGATGAGAAAACCCGAGATCACGAAGAAGACGTCGACACCGACGTACCCACCGGGCACGAGCCAGGGGAAGGCGTGAAAGAGGACGACTGATCCGACGGCGATCGCGCGTAGCCCGTCGACGTCGGGTCGGTACACATGGCCGGAATCAGTCACGAGAACCGCTCCGAACTCATGCTGCGACCCTAGTGAAGGGGAAGATGACGGCCGGGACTTCTCCAACGCGGGTTAGGGTCGAGTTCTTGAGCACCACAACCGCACACACGACAGTCATTCGCCCGTCGTGGCGCGGTCACATCCATCGTTGGTCGACAGTGGTGGCGATCCCGGCGTTCGTCGTCCTGATCTGCTTGGCCGATTCGGCCTCGGCGCGAATCGCCATGGCGATCTACGGAGTGGGCGTCGCGACCATGCTCGGTGTCTCGGCCGTGTATCACTCGGGTCGGCTGAGTCCGGTTGCCGAACGACGGTTCAAACGGTTCGATCATGCGACGATCCTGCTGGCCGTGACGGGCAGTTACACCGCTGTCACCACTCTGAGCCTGCGCGGTCGACCAGAGGTGACTCTTCTCGTGTTCGTGTGGTCGGCGGCCACCATCGGCATCATCATCCGCATGGCGTGGCTACACGCACCGCGTCCGGTCGTGATCGCGGTGTATCTGATCGTTGGGTGGAGCGCGTTGGTGGAAATCGGTGCGTTATCGGAGGCACTCAACGCGATCGACACGACTCTGCTGTGGACCGGCGGCGGGCTGTACTCGGTTGGTGCGGTGGTGTACGCCGCCAAACGTCCGAATCCTTGGCCCCATACCTTCGGATTTCACGAGGTGTTTCACGCACTCGTGGCCAGCGCCGCCACCGTTCATTACGTCTTGGTGATGCGCCTGGCTCTCTGATCGCGCCCGTCGGTCAGAGGTTGGCGATGCTGATGACGATCTGAACCTGCATGGCGATCATCGCCAAGGCGAAGGCCAGTCCGGCGGAGATTGCCAACTTCAACCGTCCGTCGAACGCATCCATCCGGCGCTCGAGTCCGTCGATGCGATGGTCGACTCGCTCGAATCGAGCGTCGATCAGGTTCTTGAACTGGTCGAGGTCGTGAATTCGCACGACGTCACTCCACCCACTGGGTGGGAGATGTTCCATCAACGTGTTGGCCATGTCGTCTCCGAGGACTTTTTGGAGGCCGAGGTGCAACTCGAACCGTTGTGCTTCGCTGATCGCCATCGTACTTCTCCCCGTCGTGCGTGTCGTGGGAGATGTGTGCCGGGCGTTCAGAAGAGGGAGGTCGGGGTGTGGTCTGAAGGGAAGATTCGCCCTTGAGGGGGCGGAGCGAAAGTCCTCAGCCCTCGTGGACAGCGTCTAGGCATTCCGCCGGCTGGTCACCCCAACTGCAGGAGATCATCGATGCCGTGGAGGAGCCGGTGTACCGGTGGGCCCTGTACGACAGGGAGCCGTCGACCACCTGGCGCAACGGCTTGGTCGCACTGCTCGGCGATGCCGCGCACCCGATGCTGCCGTTCATGGCCCAGGGAGCGTGCCAGGCCATCGAGGACGCTGCAATCCTGGGGCGTTGTCTGGAGGGTGCCGGACCGGACCGGCAATCCATTGCTCGTGCTCTCGCAACCTACGAAGCGACACGCATCGAACGGGCCACACGGATCCAGTCGGGGTCGTACTTCAACCGCATCGTGTTCCACTATCCCGATGGCGAGGAACAGGTGGCTCGCGATGCGATGTTCGCCTCGGACGGATGGTCAACGGCAACGGACTGGGTGTACGGGTACGACCCGCTGACGGCTCCCTTGGCAACGCATTCGTGACTTCCGAACTAGCTTGATTGATCGCTCGGTTCGGCACTTTGAGAGAGCTTCGCGGGCCGGCTCCGCCCCCGCCCCTTGAGGGGGCGGAGCGAAACCCCCAGCCCCTTTGTGGGGCGGTGCCAAGGGCGATAACCAGTAAAGCGTTTGGGCGATTTCAGTGACGAGCGCGTTGTGGGAGTGGGGCAACGCGCGATGCGTACAACTGGTACTCTGAGGTGATGAAGCCCACAACCATTCTCAGGGTCACAACTCTTCTCACGGCGGGGGCGAGTCTAGTGATGAGCGTGTGGCTCTACTTTGCGAACAATGCGTCAGTTGATGACAGGCTGAACGGCATCTTCGTCGGGGTGTGGGTGCCTTCAATCCTCGCTCTCGGCAACTTCCTCATCAACTCATCATCAAACGGGAAGAAATAGTCATGTCACAGGGAGCTCTTTTTGCCTTCGGGTCGGTGATCTTCTTCATCGTGTTGACCGGCTCGTTCATGTTCGGCCTGCAGCGCGCCAAGGAATGGGCAGACAAGAGCGAATGACCAGCTCTCATTGCGGCGAAGAATTTGGCGAGCGTCTTCTCATATTTGCGCTTGGGTTTTGACCTCAGTTGGATCAAACGGAAGTCCGTGAGATCTCACTGAGCCTGTTCGGTTTCAGTTCCCCCGAACTAGCCTGCGAAACCGGTCGGTTCGGCCAGCGAAGGGTTTCGCGGGCCGGCTCCGCCCCCGCCCCTTTAGCTCAGTCGGTAGAGCAGCGGACTTTTAATCCGTTGGTCCAGGGTTCGAGCCCCTGAGGGGGCACATGAACGATCTGTACAACGCCATCACCGTCTCGGTCGAGGGTCGGTTCGCCACGGTCACGCTCGCGCGTCCCGAGAAGCGCAATTCTTTGTCGATCGACACGATGCTCGAACTCACCGACGCGTTTCGTCGGATCGCTCGCGGCGACGCGCCGTTCGCATCGATCGATGGTGTGATCCTCGCCGCCGAGGGCCCGGTGTTCTCGGCTGGTCACAATTTCGGCGACATGGCAGGCGCCGATGTCGACACCACTCAGGACGTTTTCGAAGTGTGCACGGAGATGATGGACACCATCCAAGCCGTGCCGCAGCCGGTGATCGCGCGCGTCCACGCCCTCGCCACCGCGGCCGGCTGCCAGCTGGTCGCCACCTGCGATCTCGCGATCGCCGCCGAGTCGGCCTCGTTCGCCATCCCTGGCGGCAAGGGTGGTTTGTTCTGCCACACACCTCTGGTGGCGGTGGCCCGCAACATCGGACGCAAGCGCGCTCTCGAGATGGCGATGACGGGCGATCCGATCGATGCTCACACCGCTGCCGACTGGGGGCTCGTCAATCGAGTGGTGCCCGATGCACAACTCGACGAGGCCGTGCTCGATCTCATCACCCGAGCCACTCGCGGTTCGGCCGATTCGAAAGCTCGAGGCAAGCACGCCTTCTACGCGCAGATCGACCTACCCCAGGACGAGGCCTATCAATACGCTGTCGAGGTGATGGCCGAAGCCGCCGCGTCACCCGACGCCCAAGAAGGCATCGATGCGTTCTTGAACAAGCGCCACCCGAATTTCACTCAGCGCCCCGGAGGTGCCTCATGACGACGACCGTTTTCTCCGTGCCCGGAATGACATGTGGCCACTGCAAACAAGCGGTCACCACCGAGGTCGGCAAGATCGCGGGAGTGTCCAACATCGACATCGATCTCGACACCAAGAAGGTGACCGTCACGAGTTCGCAGTCGCTCGCGTGGTCCGATCTGGTGTCGGCGGTCGACGAAGCCGGGTTCGAAGCCGTTGCCGACTGACGCGCCAAACGCAGCGGACGCGGCTCTCGACGAACCGGTCGTCCTCGCCGTCACCGGTATGACGTGTGCAGCGTGCGCCGCTCGTATCGAGAAGAAGTTGAATCGCCTCGATGGCGTGACCGCAACGGTCAACTACGCCACGTCGAAGGCAACCGTGCACGTCGATCGATCCGATTCGAACGACCCCGACATCGAACGACTCGTCTCCACCGTCGAAGGTCTGGGTTACGGAGCAGTTCCGACGTCGACCGATCGCGGCCAATCCACCACCGAGATCGCCACCCAGGCTCATCTCGACGACATTCGTCGCCGCCTGATCGTTGCGGTCATCGGTGCACTGCCGGTGATGGTTGTCTCCATGATCGAACCCGCTCAGTTCGATGCCTGGCAGTGGGTGTGTCTCGGTTTGGCCGCACCCGTGGTCACCTGGTCGGCCTGGCCGTTCCACAAGGCGGCCTGGCGCAACGCGCGTCATGGCGCGACCACCATGGACACGCTCGTGTCGTTGGGGGTCATCGCGTCGATTGCGTGGAGTGTGTGGGCGCTGGTGTGGGGTGGTGCGGGCGAGATCGGCATGCGGATGTCGATGAGCCTTCTTCCGCGCTCGATTGATGTGCACGCCCATGGCGCAATGGGTGGTTCGCATCACGAGATCTATCTCGAAGTGGCCACCACGCTCACCGCATTCATCTTGGCGGGTCGCTTCTTCGAACTGCGTTCACGTCGTCGTGCTGGTGACGCACTGCGCGCTTTGGCCACCATCGGTGTGCGCCAGGCAACTCTGTGGCGTGACGGAGTCGAATCGGAGATTCCGATCGGCGCGCTCGGCGTGGGCGAAACATTCGTCGTTCGTCCTGGTGAGCGCGTGGCAGCCGATGGTGTGGTGGTCGATGGTTCGAGTGCGGTCGATTGCAGCATGATCACCGGTGAGAGCGCGCCGGTCGATGTTCAGATGGGCGACTCGGTCACCGGTGGAACTCTCAACACGTCGGGGCGTCTTCTTGTTCGCGCCACTCGAGTGGGTCGCGACACGGTGCTGGCGCAGATGGCTCGTCTGGTGGAGCGCGCGCAAGATGGCAAGGCGCCGGTTCAGCGTCTCGCTGACCGCATCAGTTCGGTGTTCGTACCTGTGGTCATGGTCTTGGCCATCGGAACACTCGTCGGTTGGCTGATCGCAACCGGTGACAGCGAGCGGTCGTTCCAGGCCGCGGTGTCGGTTCTCGTGATCGCGTGTCCGTGTGCGCTCGGTCTGGCCACGCCGGTCGCATTGCTGGTGGGCACTGGCCGCACCGCGCGCGAGGGCATCATCATCAAAGGTGCCCATGTGCTCGAGGCAACTCGCGCCATCGACACGATGGTCCTCGACAAGACCGGCACTCTCACCACCGGAGTCATGACCTTGGCTCAGGTGGAAGCCTTGGGTGATTCGGTGTCGGGCGATCAGTTGGCGGCCATCGCTTCGGTGGAAGCGAACAGCGAACATCCCATTGCACGAGCGATCGTCGCGGGTGTGCGTCGTCGCCTCGACAACCACGACAGCTCCATCGACGGCTCGGCCGTGAGCGAGTTCGTCAACGAACCGGGTGTGGGCGTGTCGGGTGTCGTCACCATCGATGGCGAGCCTCGTCGGGTGGCGGTTCGCCGTGCGACGGTGAGTCGCTCCACCGGAACCGTCGTCGACGCCCTCATCGACGACGAGCCGGTCGTTCGCTTCGTCGTGCGAGATGAGCCTCGGGCCGAGGCCCGCGAAACGATCGAGGCTCTTCGGAAGTTGGGCGTGAAGCCGATGATCGTGTCGGGTGATGCCGAAGGTGCCGTTCACCACGTGGCATCGAAAGTTGGCATCGACGTGGCCGACACGATGTCGGGTGTTCTGCCCGCGGACAAGTTGGCCGTGGTCGAACGTCTCGAGAGCGAGGGTCGATCGGTTGCCATGGTGGGCGATGGTGTGAACGATGCGGCCGCCTTGGTCGCTGCCGATCTCGGAATCGCGATGGGCACCGGCACCGACGCTGCGATGGAAGCCGGCGATCTGACGATCGTCAGCGGTCATCTCAGTGCCGTGCCGAACGCCTTGCAGTTGAGCCGTCGAACTCTGCGCACCATTCGTGGCAACTTGTTCTGGGCCTTCGCCTACAACGTGGCCGCTCTTCCCCTCGCCGTGGCCGGGTTGATGAACCCGGTGCTCGCCGGACTGGCGATGGCGCTGTCGAGCGTGTTCGTGGTGTCGAACAGCTTGCGACTCAGGCGCTGACTTCCACACCCAGTAGGTCGCGGGCCCGACTGATCGCCGTGTGTCGGCGATCGCGTAACGCGCGGGGCGAGATACCGGCCAGACGCGCCGAGTCGGGACTCTGCAGGTCGGTGAGCATCTCACGGATCGCTACTTCGTCGATGGGGCGAAGTCCGCGCTCGCGAAGTGTCTCCATGACGCAGCCGAACTCGGCTTCGTCGGCGGTGGGATCGTTCGATTCGGGGGCGACCAGCACTCCGAAGGCGGTGGATCCGCCGCGAGAGTTGAAAGACGTTCCGATCGACAAGATCGTCGTGTTGTCGCTCGGCATCTCGGTGCGGTGGCGCTTCGAACGGGTGTCGCGCACGAACGCGAGATATTCGATGTCGCGCAACATGTTGGCGGCCACGCAATACGGCCGACGGTCGATCGGGTAGTTGCGAATCACCACCCAGGCCGCTGACACCATGTCGTCGAGTGCCTGAGGTGCGCCGCCGTCGATGATGCGCCCGCGCCTGATCGCCACGGCGATGATGCCGGGCAGAATTCGCTGCACCACGATGCGGCAGGCGAGTTCGTCGGTCTTGGCCAGTGCCGACAGCTGCGACAGGTAGGCGTCGCACTCGACGCTCTTCACGTCCTGGGCGTAGCCCGAACGATCGAGGACTTCATCGAGGTGACGAACGGGTTCACCGGGGAGGTTCCAGGTGTTGGCCCGGAGCACGTTGCGGCGCCGTCCGGAGATGTCGTTCCACTCGAGCCACAGACGGGTCGCTGTTGGCAGGCGAGTGCAGGTGGGATCGACGCCCGGTTCGTATCCGAGAGAACGAAGGCGGGCGCGGGCATGGGTGTCGTGTGTGTTCATGGCCGCACTCGACACCCGAGCCCTCACCGGGGGTCTCCACGGTGAGAGAGACGACGCGCGGTGAGACCTGCGGTGAGAGTCGCGAGGTCGGCTCGGGCCATGACTTCCCCGGAAACGATCTCGATTCACGTGTGCGGTGGCCCGTCGGCTGGCCGTTCGTTCGCTCTCCCTCTCGGTACCTGGATGGTGGGGCGATCACCCACCGCCGCGTTGTCGCTCGACGATGCGGGGCTGGCCGCGTATCACGCCAGCCTCACGCTGCGACCCGATGGATTCGACGCGACCCCGGCCATGGGAGACGTTCGGGTGATCTCGCGCGATCGCAACGTGATGGTGTGCCTGGTGGGTCGGTCGATCCTGCGGGTCGCACGTGGCTCGGTTGCCCGTTCTCACGGCGTCACCACGACGGCGCGACGCGTGCGTCACCGCCCGCCACGCCAGCCGGTTCCCGTTCTGGCGCCACCCACCCGTCTCGAAGCACCGGCACGGCCCAGCCCGCCGCGGCCGCCGCAGTGGTCGACGATGGTGGCCGGCGCGACGGTTGGTTTGGTGGTCTCGCTCATCACGGGTCAGCCGCTCATCGCGTTGTTCGGAGTCACTGCTCTGGCCGTGGCCCTGATCACTTGGACGACGGCTCGAATGTCGCATCGTCGCGCGGTGAGTCGATGGCACGGCGAGGTCGACGATGTTGAGCGGGCGAACGCATGTGCCGCGCAGGCACATCGTCGATGCGTCGTGATGCAACAGCAACGGCGGCATCCGGGTCTCGATCGTCTCTCCGAGATCGTCGCAGTGGGCGACGACTGGTTCTGGACCGGCCGCCCCGGTGACGACGACGTGTGGACGATCGCGATTGGTTCGACGATCGAGGATGTCACCGATGACGAGAGTGATTCACTCGTGGTGCCGGCAACTGTCGAGATCGGCCCGGGAGCGATCGTCGGCGTGGTGTCGAATGACGTGACCGCGGCAGTCGACACGGTGCGTGCCATGGTCGTGCGGGCCGCCTGTCGTATCGGACCATCCGATCTGTCGGTGATGTTGATCGGCACGAGCGATGTCGACCTCGGCGATCTCCGCGAGCTGCCGAATGTGACGTCGGAGGTGCCGGATGAACGGCACACCGTTCTCGTTGCCACGTCACCCGACGACGTAGCCGTGCGCCATTCTCCATGGCGTCGACTGGTGCGCGACGGCCGGGCCTCTCTCGTGGTGATCGCTCGTGAGCACCGCTCGCTTCCCGAGGAGTGCTCGTCGATCGTGCACGTCGAGTCGTCCGAGTTGATCGTCGATTCATTGTCTCGTGACGTGGCCGCGCCACTCGTGCACGGTCTCGCGGCGTGGACCGATCCCGATTTACATGACGGGGCCCTGCCGACTCGAACCCGTTGGACCGATCTGTGGGACGGGTGGCCCGCCGATGGTTCGGTTCCAACGTCGTGGATCACGCGGTGTGCGTCGAGCGGAACACGTGGTGCGCTGGTTGCCCGTTTGGGTTGGGCGACCGATGGACGACTCGATCTCGATCTGGTGAGCGATGGGCCGCACGCCGTCGTGGTCGGAACGACGGGCTCGGGCAAGAGCGAGATGCTCCGGTCGCTCGTCCTGAGTTTGTCGGTGGCGTATTCGCCGCACGATGTGCAATTCGTGTTGATCGATTTCAAGGGTGGGGCGGCGTTCGATGCGTGTGCTCACTTGCCCCACGTGATCGGACTGCTCACCGACCTCGACGACGATCTCGGTGATCGCGTGGTTGGCGGTCTGCGAGCCGAACTGCGCCGGCGCGAGCGAGTGCTTCGTGAGGCGGGGGTATCCGACGCGAGTCGCAGCGGGCTCGCACGGCTCGTGATCGTGATCGACGAATTGGCCCGCCTACAAGCAGACGTGCCCGCATTCGTGGCATCGCTCGTCGACATCGCACAGCGCGGGCGCAGTCTGGGTGTGCACTTGGTGGTGGCCACGCAACGGGGTGGCCAGACGCTGTCCGCCGATCTGCTCGCCAACTCGTCGGTACGCATCGCGTTGCGCTTGCAGTCGCGCGCCGACTCGATGGACATGGTGGGCGTGCCCGACGCGCACTTCCTTCCGCGTCGCAGCCCGGGTCGTGCCATCGTTCGCGTGGGTCAGGACGAGCCGGTGGTGTTTCAATGCGCTGACACCTCGCGGTCTCTGCACGCCGTGGTCGACAGCATCCGCGCGGCGTGGGCCGATGAGGAGGTTCCGTCGGCGCTGTGGACGTCACCACTGCCGACTGCGGTCGACTACGACCCCGCGTCAACGTTGCGATTCGGACTCGTCGATGTTGCGCCCGGTTCGGATGAGCGAAACGATTTCGCGCCGATCACCGCCACAGATGTGATCATCGAGGCCACGCGCGGGCTGGGCAAGACGAATGCCTCCGCGGTGTTCGCGCGGGCCTGGCGGAACAGCGAACCCGACGGCCGGATCGTGGCGATCGGGGCCGACCCGGCGGCGATCCGTGCCGTTCTCCCGACCGAGGCGTTACTCGGAGTCACACGTTTCGACGATTACGAGAAGGTGGAGCGGATCCTCGACGCGTTGGACGAGCACCGTCATTCGTTGCTGGTGGTCGACGATGCCGATGTGTGGCGAGCACACACGATGTCCGATCGCAAACTTCTGACCCTCTGGGAACGACTCGAACGACTAGCCGATCGAGGAACGGGGACGCGTCTGTGTCTCACGGTGTCGCGAGCGTCCGGTCTTCCGTCGTCGTTCGCGGCGCGAGTCGCCCAAGCGTGGCGTGCGATCGGTGACTATCCGGGGCGCTTCGTGGTGCCAGTGGACGGAAGGTCGGAGACGACCCAGCTCGTTCGGATGCCTCAACTGCCGGTGAGTGGTGCCGTGGTCGACGCGGTGCGAACTCTGCCCCAGTTCGTCGCGTCCGACGAGGAGCCGCGATCGGTTGTTGCAATGTGCGCTCGTCGCCTCGAGCCGATGGTTGTTCCCATCGAGTCCATGGTGGCGGCCGGAGTGTTCGCGGTGGTGGGACCACGTGGGTCGGGACGGTCGTGGGCAGTGCGTCGCATCGCCGACGCCTGCCGCGTTCTCGGCCGCGACGTGATGGTGATCGACGATGCCGACCAGGTGGACGTCGATTCAGCGGTGATCAGTCGAGCACTTCGTGGAGAAGTGATGATCGTGGCGAGTATCGACCCGGCCACGTTGCGCGCCCGACCCGATCATTGGCTGACCGTGAGTCGGCGTGTTCGATCGGGTGTGTTGCTCGGGCGCAGTGCTCATGACGATGCCGATCTGTTCGGACTCTTCTCGGCGCCCGAGTCGATGGTGCCCGACGCCATCGGACGAGGTCTGTGGGTCGAGCGCGGAACCGTGATCGACATGGTGCAGATGATCGAACCGGTTGATGCACCGTGACAAGATCGGCGCATGCGCATCACTCTGCCTTCCGGAACCGAAGCCGAGATCGCGCGTGTCGACGGTGCGACACGTGGTCTCGTGGTGATTCCCGACATCTGGGGAATGCGCCCGTTGTTCGATGATCTCACGCAACGGTTCTCCTCCGAGTGGGGAACCACCACCATCGCGATCGAGCCGTTTCCGTCTCGTGACTTTCCCGATCTCGGGACCAATCCCGACACCCGCTTCGCCGCTGTGCCGAAGTTGCGCGACACCGACAAGTACCGCGATCTCGCCGAGGCGGCTGAGGCCACCGGCTGTTCGTCGGTCGGTCTCATCGGCTTCTGCATGGGTGGGATGTACTGCTTCAAGGCCGCGCAACTCGAACGAGGTGGCCGCCCGCTGTTCGGCCGTATCGCGTCGTTCTACGGGATGATCACCACGCCCGAGGCGTGGAAGAGCGAGAGCCACGAGAGCCCACTCGACATCCTGAAACGCGGGGGTGTCGGCACGCCGCGTGCATACGCAGCCAATGTGCTGGCCGTGATCGGCGGGAGCGATCAATGGACTCCCGGACCCGAAGTGGACGAACTGCGAATGACCGGCGTGACTGTGGCGTTCTACCCGCTGGCCGAGCACGGCTTCGCACACGATGCATCACGGCCGACGCATCGACCCGACGATGCCCTCGACGCGTTCGAGCGGGCGAAGAACTGGCTGGCCGGCGGCTGACTAGCGCGCGCGGAGTTCGAGTCGGTCGCGCAGAAGGATCTTGTAGCGACGCTCGTGCTGTTCGATCCAGCCGAGGCGAATGAAACTGCTGATGGCCTTGTTCACGCGTTCGCGCGACGCACCGACCATGCCAGCGAGTTCTTCTTGAGTGACGGGCAGAACGAATTCGTCGGCCGGTCCGGCCAGTTCGAGCAGACGCTTGGCGGTGCGACCCGTGACATCGAGGAACACCGAGTCGGCGAGGGCGCCGTCCATCACGCGGAGGCGTTCGGCGAGCATGCGCACCACACCGCGCAGTACGCGCGGATTGCCATCGAGCAGTTGTTCGACCGGGTCGTACGGAATCTCGAGCACTTCGCTGGGCTCGATTGCGCGGGCCATGGCCGAGCGCGGGCCGCTGTCGAGGAGACCCATCTCGCCGAAGAGGTCGCCGGCTTCCATGAGTGCGACCATGCTCTCTCGCTTGTCGAGTTCGCTCGCGATGGCGATGGCCACGCGGCCGTTGAGCACGATGTACATCGACTCGGCTTCTTCGCCGGCTTCGAACAGATGGTCGCCACGAGACAGAACGCGCTTGCGACCCGTTGCGGCGATGCGGGCGATCTCCTCGCTCGGCGCTTCGCCGAAGAAGTCGGTCTTCGCGAGGGCGTCTTCGTAGGCCATGGCCCCGAACGGTACTACCCTCCACGAATATGACGAACTCCGGCTCGGGATTTTCTCGCGGACCGGTCTGGACCATTGTCGTCGCAGGTGGATCGGGTCGTCGGTTCGGTTCGTTGAAGCAGTTCGAGGAGTTGGGCGGTCGTCGGGTCCTCGACTTGTCGGTCGACGTGGCTCGCCAGTGCAGCGACGGCGTGGTGGTGGTGGTTCCGGCCGAGGATGCCGACCGTGAAGGTGGAGTTGCCGGCGGACCCACGCGCACCGCGAGCGTGCGCAACGGCTTGGCCGCGGTTCCGGCCGATGCGGCCGTGATCTTGGTTCACGATGCGGCGCGGCCCTTCGCGTCGCGGTCGTTGTATCGCTCGGTGATCGGAGCGGTGAAGGCCGGTGCCGATGGTGCGGTCCCGGGTCTGCCCGTCATCGACACCGTGAAGTCGATCGAGGTGGTCGAGGCGAACTCACTCGGACTGTCGGGCGACGACGTTCCGGCCGTGATCCCGCGGGTGATCGCGACTCCCGATCGGGCCACGTTGGTGGCCGTGCAGACCCCGCAAGCGTTTCGTGCCGATGTGTTGCGTCGTGCGTACCTTCCCGAGATCGACGGAACCGACGATGCCTCACTCGTCGAGTTGACGGGCGGTACCGTCGTGGTGGTGCCCGGTGAACTCGACAATCGCAAGATCACCGTTCTCGAGGACTTGATCTGGGCTCGCGACTACTTGAAGTCGAGTGGTGCGCGCTGATGAGTGGTTTCGCGGTTCGCGTCGGCCAAGGTTTCGACGTTCATCGATTCACCGACGATACGTCGCGTCCGTTGGTCTTGGGTGGCGTGTGTTTCGACGGTGCGCGTGGCCTCGAAGGCCACAGCGACGCCGATGTGATCGCGCATGCGGTGGCTGACGCGCTGCTCGGTGCCGCTGGCCTCGGCGACATCGGCCAGCACTATCCCGACACCGATCCGAAGTGGAAAGGCGCCGACTCCATCGTGTTGCTCGACGACGTGGTGGGAAAGGTCCGGGCCCAGGGTTGGGAGATCGGAAACGTGGACTGCAGCGTGGTGTGCGAAGAGCCGAAACTCGCACCGCATCGTGACGCGATGCAGGAGACGTTGTCGGCCTCGGTGGGCGCACCCGTGACGGTGAAGGGACGACGAGCCGAAGGTCTCGGCGCACTCGGTCGTCGTGAAGGAATTGCGTGCTGGGCGAGTGCTGTTCTGTTTCGCAACGGTCGCGATGCGTTACGCAACGAGGCGGAAATCTGATGGCCGCGCGTCGCCCGGCCCGTGGACGTCCGGGAGCCTCGCGCTCCGGTGGAGGTCGCCCGAGTAGTGGCCAGCCCAAAGGTGCAGCCGGTCGCGGTCTCCGCACTGGCAGTACGTCCTCGGGTGCACCGCGTTCGCGCGGTGCTGGTCGCACCGGTGCGGTGAAGCCGAGCAGTTCGTCGGATCGTGGCGACAAGCGCGGTCGGGCCACCGCACTCGGTTCGTCACGCGACAAGAAATCTGACGAGCGCGATGATCTCGGCGGCACTCAGATCGAAGGCCGCCAAGCAGTGCGCGAACTCCTGATCGCAGGTAAGCGGCGCGTGCACGAGGTCTGGGTCGCCAACGAGCGAGACACCAGCGACGTGGTGGAAGACATCGTGCAATTGGCGCGCGCCAATCGGGTGCCGGTGGTGGAAGTGAGCCGCAAGAAGCTCGACTACGCCGCGCGCAGCGAAGCTCCGCAGGGTGTGTTGGCGCGGGCCGATGCGCTCATGCCCGTGAACTTCGACGTACTCGTGAAGCGTCGACCGGGTCGCGCGCCATTCCTGGTGGCTGTCGATGGTGTGACCGATCCGGGCAACCTCGGTGCGATTCTGCGTTGTTGCGACGGTGCCGGTGTGGACGGAGTCGTTCTTCCGCGTCATCGTTCGGTTCACGTCACGCCCACCACCGCCAAGGCGTCGGTCGGTGCGTGCGAGCACGTTCCGATGGCCCTCGTCGGGGGTTTGCCGACTGCGCTCACCAAGATGCGCGAGTTGGGCATCTGGGTCGTGGGTCTCGACGACGCGTCCGACAAGTCGTTGTTCGAACTCGGCGATCTGGCCACCGAAGGCATTTGTCTCGTGCTCGGCGCGGAAGGTGCTGGCTTGTCGCGCCTCGTTCGCGAGCGCTGCGACGTGATCGTGAGCATCCCGATGCGGGGTCGTCTGAGTTCGCTCAACGTGTCGACAGCCGCGGCCTTGGCGACATATGAAGTCGCCCGCCATCGTCGTTAGCCTCGGACGGGTCGCCGGGTTAGCTCAGTGGTAGAGCAACCGCCTTGTAAGCGGTAGGTCGTGGGTTCAATCCCCACACCCGGCTCCAGGTGTCAGCCGATGGCGGTGGAGATTCGAGCCAGCAACACGTCGAGGGCGCGGTCGTTGTGGCCGCCTTCCGGGATGATCACGTCGGCGTAACGCTTGCTCGGTTCGATGAACTGGATGTGGCTCGGTCGAACAGTGGTCATGTATTGGTTCATGATTCGTTCGGGGGTTCGGCCGCGATCACGAACATCGCGTTGAAGGCGCCTGATGAGTCGGACGTCGGCATCGGTGTCGACGAACACGCTCAGATCGAACAACTCGCGCAACGAGGCGTCGTAGAGAGCGAGGATCCCCTCGAACACCACGATGGGCGCCGGCGCCACCATGACCACATCCTTCGAACGGTTGTGGTCGGCGTAGTCGTACACCGGCAGCGGAATCGTCTGGCCGGCCAGCAACGCCAACAGGTGCTGGTTCATGAGTTCCCAGTCGAAGGCGTCGGGGTGGTCGTAATTGGCGCGGGCGCGATCGTCGAAGGTTTGGTGCGAGCGATCGATGTAATAGGCGTCCTGACGGATGAGGGCCAATTGATCGGTGCCCACGAGGTCGACGAGTCGTTCGGCCACCGTGGTTTTGCCCGAGCAGGTTCCGCCAGCCACGCCGATCACGAAGGGACGGTTCACCCTGGTCACGACATCGAGGGTAGTTGTGTCCGATGAGCAGGGCCGTTTCGGTGGGGGGTGCTTGTAAACCCGAGGCCGGAACGGGCAGGCTGTACCAATGGCCCTGACCGAGCGAGAGAAGGCGATCCTCGATTTCGAGCGGGGCTGGTGGACCGAGGACGGCGTCAAGGACGTCATGCTCCGTGAGCGGTTCAGTTGCTCGGCCGATGAGTACTACGCCGACCTGAATCGTCTTCTCGACCAACCCGATGCCCTGGCGTACGATCCACTCGTGGTTCGCCGCCTGCAGCGAGCTCGTGATCGACGTCGGCAGATGCGCCTCGATGGCGCCTCGGAATCGGGAGGCCTGGAAGCATGAGTGATGAGCAGCCCACCGGATCTCGCACCGCTCGACCGTCGTCGGGAGGCGTGGGCGTGTCGACCACGCTCGGCATCATCGTGGCGGCCATCGCGGTTCTGCTCGGTTTCTTGATTCTGCGCGACATCAATCGCGATCGCGACGGTGGCGACGTGTCGGCTCCGGTGGAAACCCAGCCCGTGGGTACCGACGTGACCGGCACCGACGTGACGCTGGCGCCGATCGATACCACCACGTTGCCGCGCACTGGTTACAAGGTGTTGGTGGCCAATGCCTCGGGCATTTCGGGTAGCGCGGGTCAGATGAGCACCGCGTTGCAGGCCGAGGGATTCGTCGTCATTCAGCCGGCGACGAATGCCGCCGAGACCGTGGGTAAGCAGACCGTGACCGTGGTGTATTACGTGCCGGGTTTCGAGACTGGTGCAGCCGCCGTGGCCGAAGTGCTCGGTGGTGTGGCCACGCAACCTGTGGCGTCGCCGCCGCCGGTGGAGTCGGGCGACTTGGGTGAGGCCACCGTGGTGGTTCTGCTCGGCACCGATCTGGCCGGCAAGTTGCTGCCGGGTGCGTTGCCGTCGGCCGCTCCGGCTGCCGCCACCACCACGACCACGGCCTGAGTTCTCAGGCCCTCGGGGCCAGCTCGATTGCCCGTCTCTATGGGTGAAATCACCTTCTTTGGCGTTGCCTCGCTGACCATTTAGTCCTACATTTAGGACTGTTAGTCTCATCTTCGTCTGGGCAAACGGACGCGGGGATGAGAGTCAAGTGAGCAGTCGGAAATTCGGGGCTGGAGGACACGACAATGGGCAACGAGGGCGTTCGCGTGCGCACACGCTTACGTCGAGTCGTCCTTGGCTCAGTCGCGCTCGGAGTCGCGTTCGTCCTCATCACGTTGGCAGTGAAGTCCCCGGCCGCCAGCGCCTACTCAACGAGCATCACCTCGAGTGTTCGGTCATCGACGGGTGGGGGAGGGGACTGGTACTCGGACTGCGCCACGGGTGGTGCTGGTGAAGTTCTCTACCACCTTGACATCCAGTACAGCACCTACGGCGGCGAACACACCCTGACTTATCCGCAGGCCTATTGCGCTGATCTAGGAGTCAGTGGAACGACGGTGAATCAATATCGGCGCACGGTCGGTCCGGTTGGTTCCACCGGAACGGGATGGGTCAGTAACCCCAACCCCAACGGTTGCTACGCGTATCCCGGCGAGGCCATCGTCGGTGCTCGTGTTTTCAAGACAGGAATTGGAATGGTGAAGGGTGTCGCCATCCGGTGTGGGTCTCTTCCAACAGGTGCTGTCACGAGAACTCTCGTCGTTCTGGGTTG
>Ga0194130_10002585_pt1 | contig 25989 bp, 15 predicted proteins | sample TA2KigsurfametaG_FD_160084 | JGI IMG/M metagenome (GOLD analysis project Ga0194130, IMG submission 160084) | Freshwater microbial communities from Lake Tanganyika, Tanzania - TA2015050 Kigoma 12 surface | ecosystem: Environmental > Aquatic > Freshwater > Lake | place: Tanzania: Lake Tanganyika... | reverse complement strand
AATAATAATTCCAATAAGATTATAAGTGATAATGATTTATCATTTAATATAAAAAAAGATACTTATAATGAATTATCAATTAAATTTAATGAAAATATAATAGTAAATTTGTCATTAAACTTCAATAAAAACAAAATAACAAATAATTTACCATTATATTATAAAATTAAATTAACAAATAAATTTTAATATATAAATAATTATATATAATGGATACTGATAATTTAATTAAAGCAGCTGTATTTGGTGTTGTTTCTACAATAATTGGAATCATGGTATATTATATATTTATAAATATGACCTCAAATAATGAATGTAAAGAATGTAATAAAAAAAATTATACTATGGAAATATCATATTTCTTAATAGGATTTATATTATATTTCTTACTAAAATTAGATATGGTAAAAAATTATTTTATATAAATTCTAATATAGCATCACTAATAATATCAAAAATACTTATATCTTTTTTATTATTATTTATTTTGTTTATACTAAGTAAATATTTTTCATTTGTAAAAGGAATTCCTATAAATGGCTTTACAGAATTATTCATATAATTTATAGTTATATCTATAATATATAAATATTATTTATTCAATTGGGTTTAATAAAAATTTTGTAAAAATATCTTACCATATTATAGATGATTGATTTATGTTGCTGTTTTAAAAAAAATAATAAGATATATAATAAAATTGAGAATAAAGATGATACTCTTAAAAAAATAAATACATTGTTTAAAAATAAATCATATATAGCTATTTCAGATGAAGATTTGTATGATGTTTATATATTTGTTTATAAAACTATGACAAAAGATGATTTTAATTTATATAAGTTTAGAGATGTTTTTATAATTAATTTGTATGAAGCTATTTATCTAAAATATGGTAATGTTATAAATGGTAAAAATTTAAAATATGTTACCAGAATATTTTCTAAATTAATTACACTGTATCTCTTTACCTCTCAAAATAATCTTATTATATCAACAAACTTTTTAATTAATAATAATCACTTGTTTGATATTAAATTATGGCTAAGTTTATTAACAGATCCTAAAAATAACGATGATGAACATTATTTATACATTTCACTATTTTTAATTAAAAATAATATTATTGATGTAGAAGAAAAAATAGATTTTTATAATCTTAATTATACTTTTATTGAATATTTAATAATTGGTAAAATAAAATATGATAAAAATTTAAATAAAATATATTTGGTAAAATTTATTGATAAAAATATAATTATTAAATTTATAAATGATCTAATCTTACTAAAAAAATTTTATGTAAATTCTTATATATTTACTGTTTTGAATGATTTTCATTGTTTTGAAAATGTTGATTCAGATTATATAAATAATATCATGCTTTTACTAAAGTTGGTTGTTAAATAAAATTTTATACTCTCTTTTACATTCTCACGCAAAAGATAGTGCCATTTTCACGGATGTTGTAGGCGTAATGGCGGATAGGGTCATTGAGCCAGCGTGCCTCCATATAATTGCCATCACACCAAAAAACCTCACAGAAGTTTTTTAACTGTTCATACTCAGCTTGGAGCAGTGGATGGATCACTACTGGCTGTTCTTTTGACAATGGCATCGTTTAGGATATTGTAAGTAATACATTTTTTAATTTTTTTATATATAAAATTATGTTTTTCACTTATTGTTAAATAAAAATTGAAGGTCGGACTTATAGAACGACCTCTGAGCCCTCATAGACCTCATGGCATCCAACGACTTCCTAGCCTTCAAAGAACTCGGTGAAGGCCCGCAGCTCACCCATGTAAACCGCATAAACCACCTCAATGCGGTCATACTTGTCTAGAATGGCGAAGAAATCGCCCCCCACAATTGGCGGAACAAACCTATACCCTTCGTGGGGGCTCCAGGCTGTCTTTTTGCCTTTATATACGCATTCGCTGTAGCGCCGCTCAAATTGATTTTTCCCGTTCTCGGAGGAGGTTGATACAGTTTTCATTTGAAAAAATTCGCTGTTAGTTATTTAGATCTATACATTTTTCAATTTTTTTATATACAAATTATGCATTTTATCTTGGATAGTAAATAAAAAAATGTGTAGCCTTATTGCTACTCTTGCCTTACAAAGGTAGTCCTGAAAACTGAACAACTATATTGTTGTCGACCCGAAACATCATGACCCGCTGCGAACCAAAACTCCTGGTTTTGGTCCTTCAGGAGATTATACTCCTCTTGAAGGAGGGGGTGCAGACAGTCAGGTTTTTTATGTATATATATATAAAATTATGTTTATTTGATTACTGTATAATTTCATCAAATAAACGTAGAAAACCTCTTAGTGTCTTTTCATGACAGTATCGTGGTGTGCTGTCAAAAAGAGAACACCATCCAAAACCAAGCATGTTGTCAGGATTGTCATCTGGTCCAATAAACAAAATGTTCTTCGGTGTTGTGATAACAATAGAAGCATTTCTGCAGTATTTAACCTGCCATCCACGCCGTCTAAAAGCTCTAACGAGCCTTATTTTGTTAAAGGTCCACAGCCTAAACATTGGAATGATATATATTGTATATACTATTTTTTCAACTTTTTAATAAATTATAAAAATATTGGCTTTGTGATTATCTTTTTATATAAAAAAAATTTTGGTTTGATATAATATAAAAATAATTTTAAAATTAACGTGCCTACACAGCTCTGTGTTTTTTTTACAACCAGGACAGCGAGAGATTCGCATGAAGAGGCCGTGGGCTTTGCAGATGCCCTTACCACCAGTGCCCTCTTTGGCACAAGCCACACAAAGATGCTTGCGAGCAAATTCATGCCCCTTTTTATTGCATATGCTCGCGCCCCCTGTGCCATCCATGGCGCACTCACGGCAGAACTGCTGTATTCTGTTGTGCCAACACTTTTTATAACTCATAGGCATAGTAGGTTTAATAGACTAAAATATATTTCAACTTATTTAGTATAAAAAAACAATTTTTTCATACTAAATAACTAATAAGAAAAATATTTAAAGGGTTTTTTAATCAATTCATAAGAATTAGATAAAGCATTATAAAGATTTCCAGAAATATTATCTTTAAAATCTGGTTCTTCGTTAAAGGTTAACAATTCTTTTTCATCAATAATAATATAATCATAATCGGCATCTTCATTTTTTTTATCTTTATTTATTTTATGTTCTGGATTTTCATTATAAATATCAATTGTTTCCATAACATCATCACTAATTTCTTTATTATACAAATGATTAATAAAGTAATCTTTAATTGTATTTATATCATGTTTTGGTCTATTTTGTCTTTCTTTTTCTAAATAATCATCGTTAATATCCTCATAATTATTTTTAATATTTTTTTCATAATCAGCTATTAACGGTAGAGAATGAATACAATTTTCATATGATTTTTTTTTAGTTATTGGAATCGGTATTGATATTGGTGCTGATATATTTAAATTTATATTAATATCAGAATTAAACCAATCATGATTAAAATAATCTTCCCAACTAATTCTTTTAGATGTATCAATAACTAACATTCTAGCCATTAAATCTCTTAATAGTAAATCTATTTTAATATTATTCTTATTAGTTTCATAAAATATAATTTTATTTGTAAATATATTTTTATTCAAATCTAATATATTCAAACTATCTTTGTATGGATGTTCTTTATAAACACATTCATAAATTATTAAACCTAAAGACCATAAATCACATTTTGAATCATAACTATTTCTAATCGTTAACGGATCACTATTACTACCAGCTATAAAAATCTTCATTATTTCAGGTGCCATATACAGTGGAGAACCGCAAACAGTATTGTGCATATCAATTGTTTTATCAGTAGCAAAACCAAAATCAGCTAATTTAACAACATCATCAGATATAAGTATATTTTTAGGTTTTAAATCTCTGTGAATAATATTATTTTTTCTTAAATACAAAAGAGCATTATTTAATTGTTTTATATAATCTTGTAATTTATGTATTTCTAAATTATATTTCAAGTTATTAAATTCTTCTTCACAATATTCTAATACTAAACAAATATTCTTTTCATCTCTTATAATTTCATTTAGCTTAACAATATTATCATGTTGTAATTTTTTATGTATATTTATCTCTAATTCAATTCTATCTAATAATTTATTATTTATCTTCTCAATATTTATCCTTTTTATTGCTACTGATTTATGATTTTTATCTTTGGCCTTATAAACTTTTGAATATGAACCCTTACCAATCTCTGGACGAAATATAACATATTTGCCATTTAGATCAAACATTATAATGCCTATAATTAATTATATTATATATATAATTATTTATGTAATAATTAATTAACTTTTTATTTTTGTATTATAAATATTATTTAGATACTTATCTTCTTATATTTAAGGTATAACTTATTACTATACCAATAAATATTCCAATTAGAATATATTCAATTTTACTTTTTGTATAACAATGTTCTAAACATGGTCCACTGCAACTATTCATATATAATATATTAAAGATTATAAAAAGTTATTAATTCTTAATAATAATTTTTAATGCTTCATTAACATGACTAATGAATTTTACTTTAAACTTGCTATCAACAAGAGTAGTATTTTTCTTTAATAGGATTTCAACATCTCTCTTATTTTCTGTTGGAACAAGTGCTAGTTTAATACCAGCTCTTTTTGCTCCTGATAATTTGGCATCTAGGCCTCCAATGGCTGTCACATTACCATCTAAATCAATCTCACCAGTTATTGCAACATCATTCTTAATCAATTTACCTGTTAGAAGGGAATAAATTGCTGTTGTTATTGCTGTTCCTGCACTTGGCCCATCTTTTGGTGTTGAACCATCTGGACAATGAATATGTAATCCAGTATTTACAAATGTAGTTTCAATAGTTTTCCTTTCATCATCTGTTAGTAAATTCCATGCTACTGTTCTAGCAACTTGAATACTTTCAGTAATAACCTTTTCTAAACTACCAGTTGTATGTAGTCCCAATAAATCTTTATTATACATTTTTTTGACTTGGATTAACATAACATCACCTAAACCATTGGTTGTAGCATACATACCATGAATACAACCAATAGCAGGTTTTGGGGTAATTTTTTTAAGTAAGATCTTATGATGATCGTTTAAGATATTATCAACATAATCATTGGTTAAAACTTCATTAGCAATAGATTGATTATTAATCAATCTATTCAAATGATAATTTCTTAGAATTTCATTTAATTTTTCTTTAATTTTTCTAACACCAGCTTCATATGTATAACCAAGGATAATATTTTCTAATTCATTATTAGATAGTGCAATATTTTCTTTATTATAACCCATATTATCTAAAATTTCAGGAATTAAGAAATTCTTACAAATCTCTACTTTTTCTTGTAGTGGAATTGCTTGAAGTTTAATTTCTTGAATACGGTCATATAGAATACGGTCTATCTTTGTTTGGTCGTTATATGAGAATATAATAATACATTTTGATAAATCAATCTTAACCTCAGAAAAATATCTATCAGTAAAATGTTCGTTTTGTGCTGGATCTGTTATATGAGTTAATACACTAGAAATTTCATTACCATGTTCTGTTTTAGAAATCTTGTCTAATTCATCAAAGTATAAAATTGGATTCATGTATTTAGCCTCTTTTAATGATTTTACAATATCTCCTGATGTAGCACCATGATAAGTGATATTATGTCCAATTAATGTAGAACTATTAGTACTTCCTCCTAAAGAAATAAAACAAAATGGACGCTTAACGTTACATGATTCTTCTACAATCTTAATCCATAATTTATCTGGTTTATCTTCATCCAAGTTATAATCAATAAAATCCACAATACACTGTGCAAGTGCTCCTTTAATGATAGTAGTTTTACCAACACCAGGAGGTCCTTGAATACCAATTACAACACCTTTCTTAATTCCACCAGATAACCATTGAGCTAGAATACATTTAATTTGTTTTTTAGTTTGAGTATGTCCATAAACACATTTATCTAATGTTCTATCAACATATTCTAAATATTTAATTCTATATTCACAGAATTGTTGATATAATTTATAATAATCAGTATTATTATTAGTTTTAAAATATTCTAATAAATCACTTTCATTCTTTAATTCTAATTTATGATTAGTATTAAGTTTTTGAATTAGTTCATAGATAAACTTGAATATCTTTTCTTCTCTATATTTACCAAAAGGAATTTTAACTAAATTATCAATATATTCTTTAGCCTTACCATTAATTAACATATTATTATTTAGCTCTTCTTCTTTCTCTTTAATATGTTCTTGAATATCTTTTGGTAAAGTAGATGTATCAAATTTAGAAGAATGTTCTTTTTTAGGATTACCAAACATTTCAAATAGATTATTTAATCCTAATCTTTTTGTTGGAATTTGTTTATTTTTTTTAATGTCATCATCGGTTAATAATTTATTTTCTAATAGATATTTAATAACTTCATCATAATTACTAGTAACTATATAATCAATAAATTCTTTACCATAAAGAAAAATCATATTATGATTATCAAATTTATCTTTCCACCATTTTAATAATTCTAACATATCTTTTTCTCTTAATTTACATTTATCAAAGGCTGATTGTGAATATTTAAATTCTATCCTTTTCTCTTTGATTTTATTAAACCACCAATCTAAAACATTAATCTTATTTTTAATACTAGCATTATTAATAGCATTTTCATTATACTTTAAAAGTAATTTTGAATCATACCACCAGTTTAAAATATTAATTAATCCTAATCTACTTGCTTCAACCATAGATTTTTCTGTATATTTTAAAGGAACAGCGTATTTTCTATTATTTTCTAACCACCAATTTAAAACATCCATTTTATTATTAACTGATGCCCCGTCTAGTGATTCAGTTGTATAATCATCAGCATATTTTAAATCAAATTTTCCAGAATCTATATTTTTAGATAACCAATCTTCTAATTTTTTAATATCACCACTTAAAGATGCTAAATCAATATCTGTTTTTTTTTGTTTATTATCATTATTTTTTTCATCTTGAAAATTACTTTTTGGGAAAAATAAATCAAAAGGTGCCTTAACAATTATAGGTTCACTACTCCAAATATTTTTATTTGATTCATTACCCCATGGATTTTTAGTTGGATCAAAATCTTTAATTAATGATGTTAACATATTTTCAAAATTATTTTCTACGTTTTTATTAATAGATTCATCATCAGAAGTATCTGATAAAATTTTTTTTTCATTTATTAATTGTTTTTTATTAATTATTTTAACTTTATTTTTTTTTTGACCAATATCATTTTTTAAATTATCATTATCATTTAAATTATCTTTAAAGTTTCTCTTGTTTCCTTTCTTATTATTAGCCATATGATATAGTATATATATTTATAATACTTTAGATTATAATTTATTAATTTCAATTATTTTAACCATAAATAATAATTAATATATAAATATAATATAGTAAATGCCTGAATATAACAATTTTAAAAAACAGAAAACATTTGAAGAAAGGTTAGAGGAAAGTAATAAAATTAAGGATAGTTTTCCAGAAAAAATACCAATAATTTTAGTTTTAGATAATAGGATTTTAAACGTCAATAAAGTAAAATATTTAATACCATCAATATTTAATATGTTACAATTACAAAAATGTATTAGAAACTTTATTAAAGTTAAATCTCATGAAGCAATCTTTTTATTTATAAATAACAAATTAATACCAAACACAACGATGCTAAGCGAGATTTACGAAACATATAAGGACCCAGATGGTTTTTTATATGTTAATGTAGCATTAGAATCAACTTTTGGATAATTTATAATATGTATATTTTTATATTATAAATTATATTTATTATAATAAATATTAAATGCTAGAATTTAATATACATAATTTTCCAACAACTATTAAAAAAAATATTCCATTAGATATAGATTTAATTTTTGAAAAAGTAGGAAATAATAAAACATCTGGTTCATTTGAAAATAGTTTTATAAATGAATTTAAATCAAATAATAAATTAGATAAAACTATAAAAATACATAAATTTTTAGGTGAAGGTTCATATGGTGTTGTATTTAAAGTTTCTATAAATGACAAATATTTTGCTTTAAAATTATCTGATAATGAAATACCAGAAAGACTAATAAAAAGATATAATTCATTAATTAATGATAAAAATATAAAAAAATATATAATAAAGATATATTCTTGTGGGACACTTATAGATAGTAAAAAAAAATATTATACATTAATGGAATTTGGAGGAATTGATATTCGTAAATATAAATATCAAAATTCTAATGAGATATTTGAAGTTGTTAAACAATTATATAATCTTGTTAATGCTGCTATAAATGGTAGACATCTAATAACTGATTTTAAATCAGGAAATTTAATATTAAATCCTAAAAATATGAATTTAAAACTAATTGATATTTATATGTTTTGTGATGAGTATCCATGCAAAAATTGTAAAATTGTAAAAACATATCCAATTGCTGAAATTGAAAAAGAGTATAAAATATATGAAAATAAAGATTATAATTTTACATTTATATGTGTTCCCTTAGCAATAATATTAATAGATTTATGTTGTGAAAAAAGTTTTTCCAAAATTTGTTCTGAACTTGAAGAAAAATATGATTTAGATATAAGTGTAAAACAATTTTCTATGTTAATACAATTTGCATGTTATAATTATAATAATAATAATGATAATTCAAAATTAAAAAATTATAGAAGAATTTATAAATTTAAAAAAAATACAGAAAAAGAATTTGATGTGCTACAAAACTGTGATTTTTATAAAGATTTTTTTAATAAATTAGAAACTAAACATATATTTAGTAAAAAAAAGTTTATTTTACTTATTAATGACTTGTTTTCAGCCTGTCCTGAACAGCGTTCAATTAAATATTTAAAGAAAAAAATAGAAAATATTGATTCTAATAAATAAATTTTGAATGATAAAAAATTATAATATTTATTATTTTTTTATATTTCTTAATTTTAGAGGATGATTTTTGAATATAACAAAAATACTTTTAATTCAAAAAAATCAAAAAATTTTTTTACTAAATCAGCATTAAATGACATATATTTAACCAATGTAAAGTCTTTTTTAACTTCATATATTAACGATAATATTAGAGAAAATAAATTATCAACATTAATTAAAAAAAATATTATTGATGAAATTAACTTATTAAATAATATAACCGAATCAAATAGTTTTTATTATCATAGTGGATATTTAGAATATATTTTATGTGCTATATCTAATAATTATGGTTATGAAATATCACCTTGGAATATATGGGCCATAATTGTTAAACAGTTATATAATCTTTGTAATATATCTGTAATAGATAGACATGATAAAATAATTATAAATGAAGAAAATCCAATTTATAATATTACCATAGATACACTAATAATAAATCAATTTGAAGATAATATTAAAGATATATTTATTCCACAATTTATTTCTAATACATACCAAAAAAACAATTATAAACTTTTTATTAATTCTATTTTATTATCTAATACAAATTCATTTAAAAGTGTAGAAATAAATGAAAATTATAAAAAAAAAAATAAAATTAAAATAATTGGCGGACAGATTGATTGGAACATCCTATATAATTCAACACAAAAATTATTAACCTACATTTTAGAAAAAGAAAATTTTCTTGCTAAAACAGTTAATAATATTGAATATATAAATAAATTATTAGAATATGTTGAAAATATTAAAAATAATTGGAATAAAGCATATTTTTGGGAAAATTTTATTATGATTAAATATGTTAAAGGTATTAATCAAAAAATGATTTATGGCGATATAACCAATTTATTTTATGAAAGTATATTTCTAGATAGATTACCTGTTATTACGTCAAATATAGTTTTTTATAATGAATATTATAAAAAGGAAATGAATATAAATTGCGGTGTTTTAACTAGTATACTTGATAAAAAGGATGATATATTATTATGTGGAACTAATATTGATATACAGCCTATAGATATAACATCTATAAACGGGTTCATATTTGATATAAATAAATGGATATGTTTTGAAAAACAATTAAGATTTTTAAATTTATTTAATCCAGATAATATTTATAATCATATAAATAATAATTCTTTTTTAGTTGATAATTCAGTTTTAATACCTATAATAAATAATAAAAACTTACATGAAAATTATTTAAGGAATGAATTACTAAAAACAAATTATAATTATTGGTTTCAAAATAAAAACAATATACCATTTAAAAATAATTTATTTATATTTTTAACATATAAAAATTATGAATTAAAATATCCAGAATTAAACGAACAAATTATAAATCTTTTTTATAATAGTTGTGGAATAAATAATTTTGTATTAAAGTTTTTATACTTACAAAATAATAATTATTTCAAGTATGATTTAATGTTTTTTATTATAAATACTTTACATAAACAACTAATTACAGATATTACATTAGCTTTTGCAAATGTGAATTATTATTATAAAAGTTTAATGCTTCATCATATCTATAATTTTATTTATAATAATCTTGGTTTTGATCAGATAATATATTTAGATTCCCAAATAGAAAAAGAATTAAGAGAATATTTTATGGATGTATTTAATGAAGAATTAACTTCAATAATAAACGATTTAGATTAGATTATTTATTTTCAAAAACGGATTTACCAAAAATATAATATTCAATCCATTTATTACAAGATATTTGTTTTTGATTAATTATTTCAGATCTATCATTATCTGTTATATTTATTTTGCTAAAACTTATCAAAGTATTAATATTTCTAAAATATTCTTCATAAATTTCAGTTGTAAAATTAATAAAATGAAATATAAAGTCTTTACTATATTCATCAATAATAGAAAAATTATTTATATTATTAGATATTTTAAATAATATATTAAAATCATCAGATGATAAACTCTTTTTATAATTATAGCATATAATAATGAATTTATCAGAAAAGATTTTAGAACTTGGCTTATAAAAGAATATTTTTTCAAAGTTGTTAAATAAAATATAAAATATATCTACCATAATTTTATCATTAAATAAAAATAAGTTTAATTTAATTATAGCATTACCATTAATTTTAAGATTGTATAAAATAAATAAAATATGTTCGTAAAGATAATTTTTATTATCAAAAGATACTAATATATCCATATTAGCACATTTTTCTTCATATTTTTTTATATTTTTTTTAAAATCTGGTTCGTTTAATATAGTCTTGTTATAGTTAATATCATTATTCCAGCGTTTTAAATAATAATCAGTACATTCTGTTAATTCTTTACTATTATCTAAATAAAAAACATTAATTGATAATTTATTTTCTTTAATTAAATCAAAAATTCTACTTACATATAATAATTCATAATAATCAATCCATTTATTCAAAACAGGTTTATTATTATCATAAATACCAAATAAAATAAGTTGATTATTTAAAAAATTTCTAGAAAATTTAATTATTCTTTTAATATTACTATTATTCACATCTTCTTTTTCAATAAAATGCTTGAAATTAAATATTTTTTTATAATTTGTTTTTTTTATATCATTTAAACTTAATTCAGTATATACTTTTTTATTGTTATATATTTCAAATTTTAATCCACTTTTAATACTAAATATTAATTGTAGTTGTTCTATTAATTTTTTAATATTATCAGTCATATATAAAATAATTTATATATTAATTTCTTTGTATATATTTTTTAATCCAAATATTATTTTTATTCGTTATAATATTCATTAAATCTATTTTATTTTCATCTTTAATTACATGCCAAAAATCAATGTAATATTTTATATTATCTAAATTATTTATGTATATACTTGATAAATAAGAGAGCATATTTTTATAATCTATTTCAAATTTATTACTATATTCTGCTATAATTGATACTTCTTTATCCATTTTAAATAATATGTCTATTTGCTGTTGTGTTAATATTTTTTTATATTTTTTACATATTAAATATATATTACACGATACATCTGTATTTTCTATATAAAATTTTAAAAAATAAAAGCTATTATATAATAAATAAATCATATCAATTAATAATTTACTTTGATATTTTAATGATAAATTTATAATACAATCACCACCTTCTTTAAGATTATTTAAAACAAATAATATTTTTTTAATCCCTAGTTTGCTTTCATTTTCATCATTATTTTCTTTATAATAATTTTCTGCATTGCAATCAATTATTATCCAATCCATCTTTAACTTACTAGAAGTACAGATATTATGATATTTTTTTATGTCTTTATTATTAGTAATATTGCCAAATAACCATTTATCATTATATTCACTATAAACTCTGTGATATTTATCAATATTAACAGCATTTGGGAGCAACGAACCTAATCTAAAATTAATTATCGTATTTTTATTCCATCTTGTATTATAATAATTAATAACATTTGTTAAAGTTACAGTATTTTCACCATAAATAAATATATTAATAACTGCATCATCCTGATTAAAAATTTTAGTATTAAATAATAATTCATAATACTGAATCCATTTTATAGAAACTAAATTATCAATAATATTTATATCGTATAATAATAAATTTTTTTTTATAATGTTATTGTTAAGATATAAAAAATTAATAACTAGTTCAACAGTATTTACTGGTCTTTTATACAAATCTTCTAAATTATTATTAATATTTTTAAAAAATATTTGGAATTCATTTTTAGAAACTTTATTTTTACTTATTTTATTAAAAATATTTTTTTTATCTTCTATATTCGTAATTAGATATGTATTATTAGTATCAATAAGTACTAAATTTTTTAAAGAAACAATAAAAATTTTATATATATTGGCATCAATATTATTTTTTTTTTCTTTATCATCTTTATCATCTGTATCTAACACATTATAAGTATCAAATTTTAAAAACTTTGCTATTTCATATGAATATGCTAAATTTTGATATTCCATTGATAATAAAAATTCTTGATTATCTTTATTTTTTAAAATTAAATTATATTTTTGTATTAGGTTATCAAATAAATCAAGTTGCGATTCATAAAATTCTTTAATTGAATTATAAAAATCAGTTGTTATATATGTTAACGGTTTTACTTGTTTTTTATAATTAATAAATATTAAAATTGGAAATTTAATATGGTTAAAAAGATACCTACTACTAAATATTTGACATTTTTCAAAACATAAAGAAAATGATTGTAATAATAATAATGTTTCTTTACATACCATTGTTGTTATGCTTAATAACATTATTCCTCCTATCTTTAATTTTTCAAATAATTGATAAACTTTATCAAGTAAGAATAAATTTTCTTTTTCAACATTTATAAATTTTTCTTTATCTTGTAATTCTTCATTATATTGTGATATAAAAACTAAATCAAATGCAAATGCATCATATATTTTATCATCATTTATAATTTTATCAATATCACTATAAAAATTATAATTTTTAAATTTATATTTTTCTTTTATTAAATTAATATCTTCTAACCATATATTATTATTTTTTTTATATTTAGAATCATATTCTAAAGTTGTTATATTTGATTTATTATTATAAAATTTTATTGCTTCAACATAATTAAAATTTGATGTAATTAATAAAAAATTTTTACATTTATTTAAAATATTATATTGTAACGAATAAACTATAAAAATTGGATAATTTCTAGGCCATATTATAAATTTATTTTTTAAAATATTATAGGTATCATTATTAATTATAATTTCATTTTTTTTTTCATAATTATATGTATCTGCTTTTTTAGTATTTGTTATTAAAAAATATAAATAATTTAAATATTTATAATATTTAACATCAATATTTTTTACAGTATTAAAAATATATTTAATCATATTAAAATCTATAATTATATTTTCAATATTATCTTTTACATAATCATTTTTATTATTAATATTAATATTATATATTTTACTATATTCTATATTCATTATAATAATAATAGTTAATAAAATTATTATTATACTATAAATTATTTTTACTAAAAATAGTATTAATAAATACATTTTGTTCTTCAATTGTTTTTAATAAAGGATTATCAACAAAGATAGTATCATTTATTTCTTCTCTTTTATAATAATTATGATTATAAAATACTTCTATTAATTCATCTAATTCTAATGTATCATAACCTTTTGCTAAATATATACACCGTATTTCGTCCAAAGAATATCTAGAAACGACTATTTCTATTTCACAAAATTTATTAATATATTTATAAAAATGTGGTATTTTGCGATATTTTAATATAAATGTATAGTAGATCCAATTTATTTCGCATAATATTATCTTATAATATGGTAATATAGATACATCAAACCATATATTATTACCAGTATAATAATATGGCCTATAATCTTTACCAGAAAAATTTCCATCATGATCTGTATAATGATAAATAAAATAAAATTTATCTCTACATTCTATATTAAAATTATTAACACCATTATAATTATCAGTAAAACGTGTATTAAAATATCCAATAAATTTTTGTTTTTTTATATCAAAATCATATATTAGTGAATTAAATAAGTATTCGATGTTAATTATTCGAAATGGAAATATAATATTATCTTTTAAGGCTAAACATTGAAAAGCTAATTTATTTAATTTTATTGACCATGATATTGGATAAAATGCTTTATGAAATGAATCATTATATGTATGATGATACCACGACATTGCAAAAAAATAAGATTTATTATTAATATATTTTTTCTCAATTTCTTTATTTTTCATCATCAACAATATAGTTTGTCTATATTTATGTAATTCTGATTCAATATCCTCACCAGAATATCTTCTCTCTAATAATTTTTTCATCTCTGGAATAAATTTACAATTCCTTATAAATTCATTATCAATAGGATCTATCTGTACGGAATTTTCATATACTAATTTTTTTTTTTTATCTCCATCATTTAGATAACATAGCACACTATTTTCTAATATTTGTTTCATTGTACAACCATCGTAACCTTTTTCATTTAATTTTTGAACTAATAATTCTTGATGTTCTGGTTCTAAATCTAATAACTCTTTTTTAAACTTTTCAACTTCTTTTTCTAAATCTTTTAAACTAAATTCCCATAATTGAATCAAATCCTCATATCTTTGTCTCCATGACATTAATTTATCATTACTATTTTTTAAATAATGTTTATTAGCAACAAAATCATTTATCATTTCTTCTATATCTTTATGTCGTATAGCTTGTTCTATTTCATTAGGTAATAAATATAATGTTGTATTATATGCTACATTTTTTACACTTATACAATCTTTACATTTATGTAATAATTCAGGATCTAATTTATCAAGAAATTTATAATCAACAGCAGGATTTCCTCTATAAAATCTAGCTTCATTGTAAAAATTTGGTATTTTTCTTTTTTCAGCATATATACTAAACATCATAGCAATCATATCCATATTTAATTTAAAGTCTATTTTATCACCTTGTTTATAAAGCCTACATTCATAAATCTTAATATTTTGAGGTTTATATATACATTTTTGATCTAATTCATATTCTGTAAATAAACTTAATAAAAAAAAATTTGTTTTTTTTTCATCAATAACAATATCAAATACATATATCGTTCCAATAAATAAATTATACATACAAATTGCAGTTAAAAATCGTAAATCCCAACCATCTTTTCTAATAATAATAAAAGAATTTTTTTTTAAACTATCAACTAATATATTCAAATTTGGAATAATACTATTAGTAATAGGTGTAGTAATTCGTTGTTCTGGAACGCTGGTTGGTTGAGGTATAATATGATAAATTCTGTTAGGAACTAAAGATGTTATAACTCCTGCTTCATTAATATTTATTTCTTCAATTTCTATATGTTCATATAAAATATCTAAAAATTCATAATAACTATATAAACTACATAATATATAATTTTCACTTTTATCAGTATATCTGTAATAATAAATTTTATTATTCTCAAATTTTAAATTGTATTTAACTAAAGATATCAAAACTTTTGAATTTGATTCTAACACTTTTAACCCTACTAAATTATTTTTTAAAGATGTTATTATTCCTTTTGATAAAGTATCATTTGATTCAGATGGTATAGTTGTATTTTGTATATTAGATGATTTAATTATAACTTCTTTAAATGTTCCCCCTAATTGATATTTTAGATTTAGATACTTATTCTTATATTTAATATATTTTGCATGATACATTTTATAATATATATATATTATAAAATTGTTTTAGTTTTGTTAATTTTTGTTAATTTTTAATTAATTTCTTTGAATATATTTCTTAATCCAAATATGATTTTTATTATTTATAATATTCATTAAATCTACTTTATTTTCATCTTTAATTACATGCCAAAAATCGATGTAATATTTTATATTATCTAAATTATTTATATAAATACTTGATAAATAAGTTAGCATATTTTTATAATAGTTTATAAAATCATCACTATAACTTGATATTAATGATGTTGTATTATCTTCGTTTATTTTAAATAAAGTATCTATTTGCTTTTTTGTTAATATTTTTTTATATTTTTTACAAATTATATATATATTACATGATACATCTGTATTTTCTATATAAAATTTAATATAATAAAAACTATCATATAATATATACATCATGTCAATTAATAATTTGCTTTGATATTTTAATGATAAATTTATAATACAATCACTATCCTTCTTAAGATTATTTAAAACAAATAATATTTTTTTAAATGTTAATTTATTTTCATTTTCATCATTATTTTCTTTATAATAATTTTCAGTATTACAATCTATTATTATCCAATCTATCATATATTTGCTAGAAGCACAGATATTATGATATTTTTTTATATCTTTATTATTAGTAATATCACCAAATAACCATTTATCATTATATTCACTATAAAATCTGTGATATTTATCAATATTAACAGCATTTGGGAGCAACGAACCTAATCTAAAATTAATTACGGTATTTTTATTCCATCTTGTATTATAATAATTAATAACATTTGTTAAAGTAACAGCATTTTCTCCATAAATAAATATATTAATAGTTGCATCATCTTTATTAAAAATTTTTGTATTAAATAATAATTCATAATATAGAATCCATTTTCTTGAAACTAAATTATTAATAACATTTATATCGTATAATAATAAACTTTTTTTCAAAATATTATCGTTTAAATATAAAAAATCAATAACTAGTTCAACTGTATTTACGGGTCTTCTATATAAATCTTCTAAATTATTAGTAATTTTATCAAAAAATGGTTGGAATTCATTTATTGTTTTTTTATTTTGTATAATTTTATCTAAATTTATACTTTTACTTTCAAGATTTGATACTGTAAATATATTATTTGTATCAATAAGTACTAAATTTTTTAAAGAAACAATAAAAATTTTCTCTATATTTGTATTTATATTGATTATTTTATCTTTTTTATCATCTGAATCTATCACATTATAAGTATCAAATTTAAGAAACTTTGCTATTTCATACGAATATGCTAAATTTTGATATTCTAATGATAATAAAAATTCTAGATTGTCTTTATTTTTTAAAATTAAATTATATTTTTGTATTATATCATTAATTATATTAAGTTCTGATTCGTAAAATTCCTTAATTGAATTATAAAAATCAGTTGTTATATGTGTTAATGGTTTTACTTGTTTTTTATAATTTATAAATATAAAAACAGGAATTTTAATATTTGTATAAATTGTTTCAAGTTTTATAATTTTACATTCTTTAAAACATGTTACGAATGATTGTAATAATAATAAAGTTTCTTTATTAATCATAGTTGTTATCGTTAATAACATCGAACCTCCTACTTTTAATTTTTCTAATAATTTATAAGCAGCATTAATTAAAAATAAATTTTCTTTTTCGGTATTTATAAATTTTTCTTTATTATTAAAATCTTCGGTATATTGAGATTTAAAAATTAAATCAAATACAAAAGCATCATACATTTTATTATCATTAAATATTTTATCAATATCAGTATAAAAATTATAATTATTAAATTTATAATTTTTTTTTATTAAATTAATTTCTTCTTTAAAACCACCTTCTTTTTTAGAGTAAGAATCGAATTCTAAATGTGTTATACTTGAAGTTTCATTATAGAATTTAATTGGTTCAATAAAACTAATATTAGATGTAATAAATAAAAAATTAACACAATTATTAAATATATTTATAAATAATTGATATGGTATAAATATTAAAATATTTTTAGGCCATAAAATAAATTTATTTTTTAAAATATTATAAGTAGTATTATCTATTTTTATTATATTCATTTTTTCTAGTTGATATATATTTTCTATTGTAGCATTTGTTTGTAAAAAATATGTTTGAACTAAATATTTATAATATTTAATATCAATATTTTTCATAATATTAAAATAATCTTTAATTTTATTAAAATCTATATCAATATTTTCTATTTTATCATCTATAAAACTATTTTTATTATTAATATTAATTTTATATAATTTATACATAATAAATATATATAATATATAAAATAATTATTATAATTAAGTATTTTTTTTTATTACATCATCTATAAATTTATTTTCTTGTTCTTTTGAAATAAATAAAGATTTTTCTATAAATATTGGATTTAGATTTTCTCTTTTATTATATAAAAAATTATAAAATACTTCTATTAATAATTCTAATTCGCATACATCATAATCATTTTCTATATATATTCGTCGTATTTCTTCTAAAGAAAAAATTGATACTAGAACTTCTTTTTCATTATTGTCTGTTATATATTGATAAAAATGTGGTATTTTCTCATATTTAATTATATATGTATAGTATATCCAATTTATTTCTATAGAACTAACTTTATAATTTGATAATATTGATACTTCAGTGTATACAGAATTTCCTGTAAAATGAAATAATCTGTATCTATTAGTATCATAAGTATTTGAATATAAAAAAAGTAATTTATCATTACATGCTTTATTAAAATCCTTATTGCCATTAAAATCGTCTGTAAAACGAGTATGTATAAATCCACAAAATTCTTGTTTTTTTATATCAAACTCAAAAGAAAATGGTGATTGTAAATATTCAATATTAATTATTCTAATAGGAAATATTAACCAATCTCTCATAGCTAAACATTGAAAACATAGTTTATTTAAATTAATTGTCCAACCAAGTGGTTCAAATACTTTATTTTTTAATATTTCACTTGAAAGATAAAATGAATCTATAAAAAAATATGATTGATTATCTTTATATTTTTTTTCATTTTCTGTACCTTTTCTTAAAAATAATATAGTTTGTCTATATTTATGTAATTCTGATTCTGGATTAGGATTTGTTTCTAATAATCTTTTCATATCTGGAATAAATTTACATTCTCTTACAAATTTTTTATCCTTATCTTTCTGAATAGGATATTCATATAATAATTTTTTATCTTTATCTTTTTTATCTAAATAACATAGCGCACTTTTTTGTAAAATTTCTTCCATATTAGAACCTTCAAAACCTAATTCTATTAATTTTTGCACTAATAATTCCTTATGACAAGGTTCTAATCCTAATAATTTTTTCTTTAATTCTTCTATTTCTTTTTTTATTTCTTTAAAATTAAACTCTCGTAATCTATCTAATTCTTTATTTCCATAGTTATTATCGTAAAATTTTTTATTACTATTAATTAAATAATATAGCTTTTCTATAAAATTTTTTTTTATTTCTAATATTTCATTATCTTTTATTATATCACTAATTTTTTCTGGAAGTAAAAATATTGTTGTATTAAATGCTATATCCTCAACACTAATACATCTACTACATTTATCTATTAAATCTTTATCTAATTCATCTAATAATTTATTATCAACATCTTGATTTCCTCTAATTAATTTTTCACCAAATTTGCCAGTTATTTTTAAATCTTGATATTTATTAAACATCATAGCAACAAAATTTTTATATAATATAAATTCTATACTATCACCTTGTTTATATAGCCTACATTCATAAATCTTAATATTATCAGGCAGTCTACCAATATATTGTTCTAATTCGTATTTAGTAAATAAACTTAATAAAAAAAAATTTGTTTTTTTTTCATCAATAACAATATCAAATATATATATCGTTCCAATAAATAAATTATACATACAAATTACAGTTAAAAATCGTAAATCCAAACCATCTTTTCTAATAATAATAAAAGAATTTTTTTTTAAACTATCAACTAATATATCCAAATTAGAAATTACACTATTTTTTATAGGTAAGGTTATTGTTTGTCTAGGAACTCTGTCTAGTTTAGGAATAATATGATAAATTCTGTTAGGAACTAAAGATGTTATATCTCCTGCTTCATTTATATTTATTTCTTCTATTTCTAAATGTTCGTATAAAATATCTAAAAATTCATAATAACTATACAAACTACATATTATATAACTAGCTACTTTAGCTACTTTATCTGAATATCTATAAAAATAAATTTTATTATTCTCAAATTTTGAATTGTATTTAACTAACGGTATCAAAACTTTTGAATTAGATTCTAACAATTTTAAACCAACTAAATTATTTTTTAAAGATATTATTATTCCTTTTGGTAAAGTATCATTTGGTTCAGATGGTATTGTTATATCTTGTATTTTAGGTGATTTAATTATAATTTCTTTAAATGTTCCCCCTAGTTGATATTTTAGATTTAGATACTTATTCTTATATTTAATATATTTTGCACGATACATTTTATAATATATTATATATATTATAAAATTGTTTTAATTTTGTTAATTTTTTATTGATTTTTTGTAAATATATATATATTAATTTCTTTGAATATATTTTTTAATCCAAATATGATTTTTATTATTAATAATATTCATTAAATCTACTTTATTTTCATCTTTAATTACATGCCAAAAATCAATATAGTATTTAATATTATCTAAATTATTTATGTATATGCTTGACAAATAAGTTAACATATTTGCATAATCTGTGTTAAATTCATCACTATATTTTGATATAAATGAAATAGAATTATAACTTTCTTTATTCATTTTAAATAAAATATCTATTTGTTTTTCTGTTAATATTTTTTTATATTTTTTACAAATTATATAGAAATCTCCAGATACATCCGTATTTTGAATATAAAATTCTATTACATTAAAATTATTATATAATAAATATATCATATCAATTAATAATTTATTTTGATTCCTTAATGATAATTTAATTATACAATTTCCATCATACCTAAGATTATTTAAAATAAATAATATTTGCTTAAATCCTAAAACATTTTCATTATATTCATTATTTTTACTATCATAATTATTTTTATTATTATAATAATTTTCAGCATTACAATCAATTATTATCCAATCAACCATAGGCTTACTTGATGAAATAAATTTTTTATATTTTTTTATATCTTTATTATTAGTTATATCACCAAATAACCATTTATCATTAAACTCACTATATATATTATGATATTTATCAATATAATTATTATTTGGTAATAATGAACCTAATTTAAAATTAATCTTTGTATTTTTATTAAATTTTGTATTGTAAAAATTAATAACATTAAGTAAGGTTACAGTATTTTCACCATAAATAAATATATTTATTATAGTATCATTATCATTTATAATTTTAGTATTAAATAATAATTCATAATATAAAATCCATTTTTTTGAAACTAAATTATCAAGTATATTAACATCATATAATAGTAAATTTTTTTTCAATATATTATCGTTTAGATATAAAAAGTCTATAATTAAATTAACTGTATTTTCAGGTCTTCTGTATAAATCTTCTAAATTATTATTAATTTTATCAAAAAATGATTTGAATTCATTTCTTTCAAATTTATTCTTAATTATTTTACTAAAAATAGTTTTAATATTTTTCTCTTTAGTTATAGTAAATGTATTATTGGTATCTATTAGTAATAGATTCCTTAACGAAGTAATAAAAATTTTTTTAATATTGGTATCAATATTGATTATTTTATCTTTTTTATCATCTTTATCAGCTGTATCTATCACATTATAAGTATCAAATTTTAAAAACTTTGCTATTTCATACGAATATGCTAAATTTTGATATTCTAACGATAATAAAAAATCTTGATTATCTTTGTTCTTTAAAATTAAATTATATTTTTGTATTAATTCATTATGAATATTAAGCTGTGATTCATAAAATTCCTTAATAGAATTATAAAAATCTGTAGTTATTTGAGTTAATGGTTTTACTTTTTTATTATAATTTATAAATACTAAAATAGGAAATTTGATATTATGATAATATGGTTCATATTTAAAAATTTTAAATTTTTCAAAACATAAACAAAATGATTGTAGTAATAATAAAGTTTCTTTACTTACCATAGTAGTTATACATAACATCAATATACCTCCTACTTTTAATTTTTCTAATAAATTATAAGCGGTTTTAAGTAAAAATAAGTTTTCTTTTTCTACATTTATAAATTTTTCTTTATCTTGAAATTCATTAATTAATTGTGATGAATAAACTAAATCAAATGTAAAAGCATCATATATTTTTTTATCATTTATTATTTTATCAATATTGCTATCAAAATTATAATTTTTAAATTTATATTTTTTTTTAAATAAATCATTTTCTGCTATTAAATATTTTTCTTTATTAAATTTTAAATGTGTAATATTTGTATCATTATTATAATATTTTATAGGTTCTATAATTCCAAAATTATAAGAAATTATCAAAAAATCTTTACATTTATTTAATATATTAAATAATAAAGGCCATGTTCTAAAAAATATATAATTTAAAGGCCAATTTATAAATTTATTTTTTAATATATTATATGTATTATTCTCTATGATAATTTTTCCTAAATGATTTGATTTAAATAATATATCTATTTTAGAATTAGTTTTTAGAAAATATGATTGGTTTAAATACTTAAAATAATTGATATCAATATCTTTTATTAAATTAAAATATTCTTTAAGTTTTTTAAAATCAATAATTGTATCTTCTATATTATCTTTTATATATTTATTTTTATTTTTTATATTAATATTATATATTTTGGTATATGGTATATTCATTATAATTATAATTAATAAAATTATTATTTTACTCTATTTTTATTTCTAAAAATAACTTTTCTTATAAATTCATTTTTTTCTATATCTGTTTTATATATAGGACTATCAACAAATACAGCAAAAGTCTTATTTCTTATATCATTAAATTTATTATTATAAAATATTTCTTTTAGTTCATTTAATTCTAAATTATTATAACCATTTGCTTTATATTTATCCTTTATTTCATCTAAAGAAAATCTAGAAACAACTATCTCTATTTCACAATTATCATTTATAAATTCATAAAAATGTGGTATGGTCTTATATTTTAATATAAATGTATAATATATCCAATTAATTTCACATAAACTTATTTTATAATATGGTAACATAGATACTTCTAACCAAATTGGATTTCCTGTATAATAAAATAATTGATATTGTTTGTAATTAATTTGTTTTTTTGTATTATAATATATAAAATATAATTTATCTCTACATTCTATTTTAAAATCATTATTACCGTTAAAATTATCTGTAAAACGAGTGTGAAAATATCCACAAAATTCGTGTTTATCAAAACTAAATTCGTAAGATAATGGTGATTTTAAATATTGAATATTAACGATTCTTATTGGAAATATTAACCAGTCTCTTAGGGCTAAACATTGAAAACATAATTTATTTAATTTAGCTGTCCAAGCTAATGGAATAAATGATTTGTCTAAATTTATATTATTACGTAATATATAAAATGAATCAATGAAAAAATATAATTGATTATTCTTATATTTTTTCTCAATTTCAGTATCATTTCTTAAAAATAATATTGTTTGCCTATATTTATGTAATTCTGATTCTATATTACCACCAGAATCTTTTATTTCAAATAATTTTCTCATATCTGGAATAAATTTACAATTTCTTACAAATTGATTATCTATTTGTTCTTTCTGAACTGTATTTTCATATAGTAATCTCTTATTTTCATCTTCTCTATTAAGATAACATAGCGCACTATTTTGTAAAATCTCATCCATATTTCTACCTGCAAACCCTTTTTCATTTAATTTTAAAACTAATAATTCTTGATGACAAGGTTCTAATCCTAATAACTCTTCTTTAAACTTTTTAACTTCATTACCTAAATCTTCTAAACTATATTCCCATAATTGAATCAAATCTTCATATTTATATCTCCATAAATATAATTTTTCATTACTATTAATTAATTCAAAACTATTTTTTAAAAAATCTTTTTCCATTTCTAATATATCTTTATGATCTTTTGCTCCTATTTTATCTGGTAATAAGCATAATGTAGTATTAAATGCTATGTCTTTAACACTTATACATTCTCTACATTTTACTAATAGTTTAGTATCTAATTCATTAAGAAAAAGATTATCAATAGCAGGATTTCCTCTATATAATTTATTAGCATAATGACCTTCATTTCTTAATCTATCATAAATATCAAACATCATTCCAACAAAATCTTCATTTAATTTAAAGTCTATTTTATCACCTTGTTTATATAACCTACATTCTTTTATTGTAACATTAACTGGCTTAGATATACCTTTTTGTTCTAATTCATGTTGTGTAAATAAACTTAATAAAAAATATGCGCTTTTTAGATTATCTATATATATAACGTATACATGTATAGTGCCAATAAATAAATTATACATACATATTGTAGGTAAAATATATTCATTATTTGTAATTACAAATAGATTACAGCTTAAAGTACCAATTAAATCTGATAGTAAACTAATTTCAGTGTTTTCAATAGGTAAAGTAATTGTTTTATTAGGTACACCATTATCTGGTTTAGGAATTATATGATAAATTTTATCTGTTTCTACTAACGTTGTAACTTCATTCACATCAATATTTACTTCTTCAATTTCAATATGTTCGTATAAAATATCTAAAAATTCATAATAATCATACAAACTAAGTAATATATAACTAATACCTTTATCTGTATATCTATAATAATATATTTTATTTAGCTTTTTAAAATCTTTTAATTTTTCTTTAAGGTCTTTCAAAAGTTTTTTATCAGTTTCTAAAATTTTTACACCAACTAAATCTTCCTTTAAATTTTTTAAAATTTTATTTTTATCAACATCTTCTATTTTAACTTTTTTAAATACCTCTGGTATTGTTATTTTAACTAATTTTAATGAAACATTCCCATTTTCATCAATATTTATTCTTTCAATTCTAACATTCTTTTTTTGTAATTTATTTAAAATTTCCCAATAATTATACAAACTACATAAAATATAGATAGAACTAGAACTACTATTACTCTTATCGGTATATCTGTAAAAATAGATTGGTCTATTATTAAATTTTTTATTATATTCAACGAGTGGTAATAATAGTTTTTTAATATTTTGTTGATATAAAACTTTTATACCAATCAAATTATTTTCTAAAGATTTTCTCGTTTCTTGTATTTGTTCAATCGTTTTTAATTCATCTGGTATAATTATATTAGATTTTGATTTTTGTATTAATATTGTATCAAAATTTCCTCCTAATTGATATTTTAGATTTAGATACTTATTTTTATATTTAATATATTTTGCATAATACATTTTATATATTTAATTAATATTATATAAATTATTTATATATTTAATTTATTGTTAAATGAGTATAAAAGATGGTACTTTTTTAATTTATAATAAAGATATTAATTTACA
>Ga0194130_10002584_pt1 | contig 25993 bp, 21 predicted proteins | sample TA2KigsurfametaG_FD_160084 | JGI IMG/M metagenome (GOLD analysis project Ga0194130, IMG submission 160084) | Freshwater microbial communities from Lake Tanganyika, Tanzania - TA2015050 Kigoma 12 surface | ecosystem: Environmental > Aquatic > Freshwater > Lake | place: Tanzania: Lake Tanganyika... | reverse complement strand
GTCCTCGGTAGGAATCGCCGCGCACGAGGTTGGTCACGCCATCCAGGACGCTCGGCACTATTCGCCGCTGGTCATTCGAAATTTGGCGGTCCCAGCAGCGAGCTTTGGTGGGAATATGGCGTCGATCTTGATGATGATCGCCTTTGGTTTCATCATGGCTGGGATGGCAAAATTCGGAAGCATTTTCCTGCTTCTGGGTATTGTTGGCTTCGCCTTAACCGTGTTTTTCCAGCTGGTCAATTTGCCGGTGGAGTTTGATGCCAGCTCACGTGCGAAGACCGAGTTGGTTTCGCATGGGATCATATCCGGGAGCGAATTGCGTTACGTGAACAAGGTGCTCAATGCGGCCGCCCTCACCTACGTGGCGGGAACGCTTTCGTCGGTCATGACGTTGGTCTACTACTTGATGCAGTACGCGGCCATGTCAGATCGCGATGGCTGATCATCGAGTTCGCGGTTGACACCAACGATCTAAACGCAAAACGCCTCGACTGTACTCGAGGCGTTTTTTGTTGGTTCGAGGGTGATGGGGCTACTTGGTTGGGTATCTCTACGGGTCTTCTATTCTATGGGCCTTCTATTCGTCCTCGATTCGCTTCGGGACGTGAGCTAGTGCGTCAGGCCACGATGCCACAAGGGTACTTTTCCAATCGACGGTGGCGCAGATTCGGCGAGCGGCATGGAGGATTGCTGGGGATGTAACGATGTACGAATATGCCGTGCGTCGATCTGTAGCGAGGCGGTCGGGTTCCAAGTGCAATCCGATGGTTCGACGGAGATAAGGGCCCGAATCCGTTTTTGGGTCGTAGCCTTCGATGGAATCAAGGATTTGCAGGGTGGCTTGCATGTGGTGGGGCTGTAGCGTCCAAAGTTCACCGAGCACCCAATCGGAACCCGTTGCCATGCCGGGATAGCTTCCCAAATCATAAAGTTCGCCGCGGGTGAAGGCTGTTTCGATTGAGAGAGGTGGGTGTGGCCACATGCTTCCACGGAGTTGATGTTGCTTTAAGGTTCCGTACACGAAGAAGGAGTGGATCATCATGAACTTGCACAGGAATGTGCGGGATAAAGTATCGGAGGATCGTTGTGTTTTGGGAGCGATGAAGGAAGAGGCAGAGAATACCGGGGGAGAGGAACGACGAGGCTTGCCGGAAATCGTTTGGGATTATCGATTAGGCCGTCCGGCTGCGGTAGGAGCGATCCGCCAACTGCTTGACCCGCTTTCCTGCCAACGTCACAGCCCGCTCAACCGATTTTAGCTTGCGGTATACCCCAGGTCGGTTCACAAAACGGTCAAGCGACCGGCGGTACTTCAAAAAGAACATGAAGGTTTCCGCGAAATCTTCGCTGGCGTTGGTCGTTGCGTAATCGGTGATGAACTCACCGAGTAAATACCCATAGAAGTAGCGAAGTTGGCCTCTCTCGGACCGACATCGCTTTTTGCCGGCTTGGTACTCCGGGTTCCGCTTCAAAATCCGACGCCACGTGTTGTACGGGGTCGCGTTGCAGTTGCTGTAGGATGTTCCGAAGGTTCGAACAAACCAATCGTCCCGGAAGAAACTTGGGTCGTGGAAGAACCAAGCGTGCGCGTATTCATGCCGGATAGTATCGCACAACGTCATGCCGGGTTTACGGGGTTGATGGGGTAGGTCGCGGGGTAGATAGATCACTCCGGGACGATATCCCCACTTCGCATAGTGCCCGACTTGTTCAAAGACATAGCCTCTCTCACCTTCGCTCTTTTGTCCTGATACAACCAGTTCAACCGCATCCAGATACAAACCATCAGCCAGCAAACCGACTTCGGCAAGCTCTTGGCGAACATGGTTGTATGCGCGGTCGACGTTGGCCATGACAGGGGACGGGCTATTCTCTGGCGAGTGGAAAATCGCTTGAAAAACTGAACCTTTCAGTTCCCCAGCGGGATAAATTGCCGCGTCCCTGCTCACTTCAGTCTGCTTCGGGCTCCCGAGCGGTTCAACGTGGAAAGCCGGAAAATAGGCAGGTATGCCCAAAAGAGGGGTGGGTGCCTTTCCCGATGTCCGAAACGCTCTGCCCGTGAGCAGCATCGGGATTCTTCCGCTTGAAATCTGCTCAGACAACACCTCCAGGAGAGGGGTTTTTGACCTAAGGGATTGGTGGTGGGCAGGTTGCGTAGTTTCCCAAATCAAGCCTACGCCACCGGACACGTCCCTGTCGCTCGATTTCCGGCCCAACATCACGTATACTAAAAATGTTGGCGGAATTATTAGCAGTTTTGCTTATTCTGGATTGGAGGCTCCCGTGGGTGCCCAAAAGCTGGTTCTGAGATCGGTGGGAATACCAGAAGGGAGCAGGCAGGCTTGTTTCCGAAGGGGGCTGAGGGTTGCGTGTGGGGCTATCTACGCGCTGGGTGCCCTTTGGGGGATGGGGGGTTGGTACCAAACGGGTCGAGCGTTTGGGTCGGATCCTCAAGAGTTGCGCAAGCAAGCTAGTTGGAGTTGGCCTGATCCTGTTAAAGTCCGTGGGCAATTGGAGCAATGGATCGATTCTTCGATTTCGGGCGAGACGCAGCGCGAAGCCCGCGAGGAAGCGGCATCCATCATCGCACAGCGCGGTGTTTTGTTGCATGAAGCTGTCTTGCAGGTCGCTGGATTATGCGACCCTAGTATCGCCAAATTTTCGGCAACGCTCCGATCCGATTGGAGCACCGACACGTTAGCTTCGCTCGAGGCGCAACTGAGTTCGTTGATCGCAAACGGTGCGATTCCTGCGTGGGTAAAGCCTGAATTGCAACTCGCATATGCCCGAGCATTGATCCATCATCAATTCGTTGACGAAGCGATGCAGCATTTACAGCCTTTGACGATCGACGCGACGAGCGATCCTTCGACATGGTTGTTCAGTCTCGCGGTCTGCCAGCACCACCTATTGATGAAGCAGCCTTGCGAAGAGACCCTTGCGAAGCTTTTGGAGCGGGAGACCGAGATCCCAACCCGATATGCGATCACTGCGAGATTAATGTTGGCGGACATCGAACCGTTGAAAGAAGACTCGCTCGATGAGATTGCCCGGATGATGAATGATGTCGAGCGCAGATTGGCGCTCGGCCGCGCCGGCAAGAAGGTACGGGATCAGGAGCAAGCGATCATCGATAAGCTTGAGAAGATGATCGATCAATTGGAACAGCAGCAGCAACAACAGCAGCAACAGCAACAAAAGCAACGTCAGAAAAACCAGAGCCAAAAGAATCAGCCACAGCAGTCGCAAAATCAGCCGATGGATCGGACTCAGACCGGCGGAACTCAAGGGCCAGGCGATGTGGACGAGAAGGATATCGGCGACAACTCAGGGTGGGGAAATCTTCCTCCGGCCCAACGTCAAGAAGCATTGCAGAGCATTACCAAAGACTTGCCGAGCCATTATCGCGAGGTGATCGAAGCTTACTTCAAGCGACTGGCCAACTCTCCCTCTCGCCCATGACAGTTGGCCGCAACGCGATTCGATCATCGATGGCCTGATGATACATGTGCCAGCGATTCTCACCCCCGACCTGTTCACTATAGCTTGAGGATGTCGATGACGTTGGTACCACCCATTGACCTTGAAGATTCCGACCGCGATGACCCCAACGTTTGGTATGCAGGTGGTTTATCGTTCCAGTGCACTGGATGTGGCAATTGCTGTAGTGGGCCGAGTAGCGGTTATGTCTGGGTCTCGGACCAAGAGATTGAGCGATTGGCAAAGGGATTGGGTATGGCGGACGACTTGGAGCGGTTTGAGCGTCAATTTTTGAGACGCGTTGGCCATCGTCAGAGTCTGGTCGAATACTCCGATGGAGACTGCATCTTTTTGGATCCCAAAACACGCAGCTGCAGTGTTTATGAAGATCGGCCCCGGCAATGCCGCACATGGCCTTTTTGGGAAGGCAACCTTGAATCCCCACAGCGATGGGCGAAGGCGGCGAAAGGATGTCCGGGTTGTAACCAAGGGCGTCTCCATACGCTTGGCGAGATCCAGCGGGTTCTTCGCGAAGAATCTGAAGCCTCAGGAAACGCGAGTTCGGAATCCGCGACCGAGCGTTCCGCGGATTGACGGCTCGGGTTGAAAAAAGGCCGCACGAAGCTCATCGTACGGCCTTCCTTTGAGATTGGATCACCCTATCTCGATGGCGTGATTACCTGATCTTGCTCGCGTTGCCAGCTTGTCCGAAGGCGACCATTCTAGCGACACAGACTTCTTTCATCGCTGTACGAGCGGGCTTGAGGTAATCGCGAGGGTCAAACTTTTCAGGGCTCTCGAAGAGAACCTTTCGGATAGCGCCGGTGATGGCCATACGGCAATCGGTATCGACGTTGATCTTTCGAACACCGCTCTTGATGCCGCGTTGGATTTCTTCAACCGGGACACCCCAGGTCTGTTTCATTTGTCCGCCGTACTTGTTGATGATGTCTTGCAGTTCTTGTGGAACGGAGCTGCTGCCGTGCATGACCAAGTGGGTGTTAGGAATCTTTTTGTGGATCTCCTCGATGCGGGACATCGCGAGGACTTCACCATCCGGTTTTCGGGTGAACTTGTATGCGCCGTGGCTGGTTCCAATCGCGACGGCGAGGGCATCGACACCGGTTTCGGCGACGAACCGGGCCGCTTCGTCTGGGTCGGTGAGCAATTGATCGTGGCTGAGGACTCCTTCAGCACCGTGGCCGTCTTCCGCTTCGCCATGTCCGGATTCGAGGGATCCCAAGCAGCCCAGTTCTCCTTCAACAGATACACCGCGAGCGTGGGCCAAGGCTACCACCTTCTTGGTAACGTCGACGTTGTATTCGTAGGATGCAGGGGTCTTGCCATCTTCTTTGAGCGAGCCGTCCATCATCACCGAGGTGAACCCATTTTCGATTGCGGACAAGCAAGTCGCTGGGGAGTTGCCGTGGTCTTGGTGCATGACCACTGGGATCTCGGGATAAAGTTCAACGGCAGCCAACATCAAATGGCGGAGGAAGGCGTCTTGGGAGTAGGTCCGTGCTCCGCGCGACGCTTGGATGATCACCGGTGAGTTTGTTTCCTTGGCGGCCTCCATGATCGACTGGATTTGTTCCATGTTGTTGACGTTGAATGCCGCGACTCCATATCCATGTTCAGCAGCGTGGTCGAGAACTTTACGAAGAGGAACTAAGGCCATAGCAGGAAACTCCAGAGCAAAAATGGATAACGGAGAAATCGGAAGACGGCGAAAGAGTGACCGAGGACCGCAAAAGTGTGTAGGATTATCAGGGATTTCGAATCACGGGCAATGCGTAATTTGTGGGATCAGCCTTGAGAGAAGCCAATGAATGACGACTATTCCAAACCGATTCGGTCGGTGTCAAAACTGCAACCTGTCGATAATTACTTGAGCGGTAGCTGGGAGGCCCTCGGTGCTGGAGCACCTGTTTTGGTAGCATTGGCGCAGCTGTGCAGCCAAGCCATGGTGGATTTGACTGCCGCTAATACACCTACTGTGGAGCAACTCGCTCCAGAAGCCAGGGCGATCCTCGTAGCCGCTCGAGATCGCGGGGTTATCGAGTTGAAAGGAGTCAACACTGCATTTGATCCTGCGGCCCGATTGCTGGCGGTCTATGTCGAGCTCGATGGGACCCAAACGATCGCGTTCCGCGATCGAGAAAATCCAGAAGTCACCGTCTCCTTCCTAGAAGGATTTCGACAATTGTGTCGCTTTGGGTTGGTGATGCATCACATTCATCGAGATTTTTCTCTAACGTCACTCGGGTTCCAAATGGCCCGAACCATCGATCGACAGGAGGTCCAGCCATGGCTCGACAAAGGTACCGAGTTTGGGTTGCACGATTGATCGCGGCGACTGCGGTTGCCGTGCTCGTGATGATTGCAGCGAAGACTCTCTGGAATCGGTGGTTGGCTGCGGAGGGACGCAGCGGCAAGCCGAAAATGCAGATTGCCTCGTCGGCTGAAATGCAAGAAGCGGTTGCGTCACACGCACTCGATCCAGTGCTGCAGTTGGCCCACGCGGCGCTTGCGCAGCACCGGCAACGTGACAGGGACTACTGTGCGACTGTGACCAAACGGGAACGGATCTCGGGCAAGCTGGGGGTGGTCAACCGAATGGAGTTGAAATTGCGCAATCGCACCCGAAGCGACCATAGCGATGGGAGTCAGGGGATCGATCCGGATGCTTCCGCGAAAGCATTAGCGAGTGACCCACGCAGCGAGGTGCAACCGTCGCGCCTTAGGGATGTTTATCTGAAGTTCGCAGAACCAAAGTCTCTCCAAGGACGCGAGGCGATTTGGAGGGAAGGTGTCAACGGCAACGTGATGGTTGTCCACGAAACTGGATTCCTCAACATCGCTCGAATTCCATTGGCACCGACCAGCCCGCTCGCCATGGCTGGAAATCGCTATCCGATCAGCGATATCGGCTTGGAAAAGTTGCTTGAAAAATTGATCGAAAAGGGAGAGCGGGACCGACTGTTGGGGGGGTGCGATGTGGAAATCATCGAACATGTCCAGGTTGCTGGTAAGGACTGTCAGCGGATCGTGGTCACTCACTCAGAACAGGAGACCGAGTGGGAGGGGAAGGCGATTTTGCATGAGTTCTACCGTGCGATTATCGATATCGACGTGGAAAAGAACTTGCCTATCCATTACGCGAGTTATCTCTGGCCCTCCAAACCGGGTGAGGAACCATTGCTCGACGAGGAGTATACTTATGCGGATCTGCAACTAAACTGCGATCTATCCGATCTCGATTTCGATCCTGACAACGAGAAGTACGCGTTCCCCAAATAACCCCTACGCTCGCTCGAGCGGTCCGCAACCGGATTTCGTTTCATCGCTATCAATCTGATTATGCCCAACCAGATCGAGTTCATGAATTGTCCTCATTGTGGCAAGCGTGTCCGAACGACCGCTGAAAGATGCCACCGTTGTGGAGAGTCCACGTCGATGCGGATGCGGCGTAGTGAGTCGTTTGAGGGTTTGGGAGATCATCCTCGGGATTTGGATCGTGGTTTCGACAGTTCCGGAGGCGACGTGGGGACGCCGTTGATCGGTGATTCCGATAGTGAACAGGATACAGATAGTGTTGATCGTTCCTCTGCGGACAAGCGATCCCGTAGAGCGCAGTCGCATCATGCGGCACCGTGGGGCGGGTACGATTCCGACGAAGACGACTTTGACTATGACGAGTTCCTGGAGAAGGAGTTCGGCAGTTCGGATCGACCCACGACAAGACCTTGGTGGTGGTACGTAGCGTGGGTCGTGTTGTTCGTATTGGTCGTCGGAATCCTGGTGGATGCCATCACGCTAGTCTACCCACGCCCTCGGTAGACAATACGTCAGCTCGCTAATGCGTTTTTGATCTGAAGAACGATCTGCTCGGACGTGATCTTGAAGTGCTTGTAGAGTTGATCGGCCGGAGCGGAGGCTCCGAAGGTACTCATTCCCACAAAGACGCCGTCGAGACCGATGTACTTATCCCAGCCTTGTCGTATGCCTGCTTCGCAAGCGAGTCTCAGAGTTACTTGCGCTGGTAGGACTTGGTTTCGATACTCTTTGGATTGCTCGTCGAACAATTCGAAGCAAGGCATGCTGACGACGCGGACTGGGATTCCCTCTGCGGCAAGTGTTTCTTGCGCCTTGAGACATAGCGTCAATTCGGTTCCTGTTCCGATCAAGATGGCTTTCGGTGTTCCGCTGCAATCGCTCACCACATAGCCACCTTTCTCGGCACCTGCGGTGCTGGCGATCTTTGCCGGATCCATGGTTGGAACGTTTTGGCGGGACAGAACCATTGCGGTCGGATGGTTGAGGAGTTGGATTGCGGCCCGATAGCAGTGGAGGACTTCGTTAGCATCTGCAGGGCGGAACACGTACAAACCTGGAATAGCTCGGCATGCAGCGAGATGCTCAACAGGTTGGTGGGTCGGTCCATCCTCACCCAAGCCGATAGAATCGTGGGTCAAAATATACAGCACAGGTTGGTGCATGATGCTGCTGAGTCGCATCGAGGGTCGCATGTAATCGGTGAATACAAAGAAGGTTGCACCGTACGGTCGGAGACCACACAAACTCATTCCGTTGAGGACCGATGCCATTCCATGCTCGCGGATGCCGAAGTGCATATTTCGGCCGGCGAAGTTCAAATGGGAAAAGTCCGCTTGGCCATCGATCAATGTCATGGTGGATGGAGCTAAGTCCGCCGAACCGCCGATGAGGCTGGGGATGTGTGGCGAGAGCATATTGAGGACTTTGCCGCTGCTGACCCGAGTTGCGAGTCCCTTCGCGTCGGCTGGGAACGGTTTCAAACCTGCATCCCATCCGGCAGGCAGCTTACGATCGATGATCGCGAGCACTTCAGTTGCCTCTTTAGGGAACTCTTTTTCATACTTAGCGAACATCTTGTCCCACGCGTCGCTGGCTGCTTTTCCTCGCGCACCCATGGTGCTCGAGAAGTGCTCGCGAACTCCGTCAGGTACCAAGAACTTTTCGTTCTCTGGCCAGCCGTAGTTTTTCTTGGTGAGTTTGATTTCTTCATCACCGAGAGGGGCACCGTGAGCCCCGTGCGAGTTGGCTTTGTTGGGTGATCCGAAACCGATGACGGAATTGACGATGATTAAGGTCGGTTTGTCGTTGGTGGCTCGGAACTCATCGAATGCTGCTTGCAAGTTTCCAAGGTCGTTTGCATCGGTCACGTGAATCGTGTGCCAACCGAGCCCGCGAAAGCGTTGTGCGACACCTTCACTAAAGGCAAGGTCTGTGTGGCCTTCGATCGTGATTCCATTGTCGTCATAGATCCAGCAGAGGTTGGAAAGCTTCAAATGCCCTGCGATCGATGCAGCTTCGGCTGCGACGCCTTCCATCAAATCCCCATCGCTGCACAGTGCATACACATCGAAGTCGAATAGTTCATAACCGGGCCTGTTGTACTTGGCACCGAGATGCTTCGATGCGATCGCCATACCAACAGCGTTTCCGACACCTTGGCCAAGCGGTCCGGTGGTAGTTTCTATCCCAGCCGCATAGCCGAGCTCAGGGTGACCTGCACATGGGCTGTGGAGTTGGCGGAATTTTTTCAGATCGTCGAGCGACAACGACTCTTTTTCGGTGACCTTGCCATGGTGATCGACCCCCCGAATTCCCGACAGGTGGATCATCGAATAAATGAGCATCGACGCATGACCACACGACAGAACAAACCGATCTCGGTTTGCCCATAGGGGTTGGTGCGGGTCGTAGCAGAGATTGTGTGTCCAGAGTTGGTAGGTGACCGGGGCGAGAGCCATCGGTGTTCCTGGGTGCCCACTGTTGGCGGCTTGAACCCCGTCCATGCTCAAGGTTCGGATGGTATTGATGGCCAGTTGGCCGATGGAAGCTGCAGGAGCACTCATGGTTTTTTATGGTTTTACGTGGTAGAACGTCGGTCGAAAGCGAACTTGCTGCTCGGAGAATACCTCTTTCCCCGAAAGCTTGCAATCTGCCACGAGGGTTGCATGGCTATGGCAGTGAAGGGTTTGGGAGTCGCCGGGTTATTTGCCACTGGCCCAGACGATGCCGCGAACCAAGGTTTTCAGGAAGACTGGGTCGGCGAAGGTGTCGTTGGAGTGTCCGTAGGTTGTTCCAAAGACCCGTCCTTTGCCATACTGGTTGGTCCAGAAGACCGGCTGCACCTCTCCTGTCTTTTCACTCTTGGTCGTTGCGAGGACTTTGGTATTGGGCCAAACTTTCTCAACGATGTAAAGTTCGTCCATCGGCGTCTTGTAATCAGCAGGGAAGTCCTTCATCGTCGGGTGATTTTTTTCGGTAACCGTAACCGGATACTTGCTTTGATGCTCGTGGTGGCGGTTGGTGACCCCAAGGAACTCTCGCCAGTCATCGATTTTTGCAGAGCGGTACGTGTGCATCGCGCAGTGGATGACAACGGCGTTGACTCCATCGTGGTGCGGTTTGGTAATGCGTCGGATGTAGTTCGCATCGTCGGTATCGGCAAAGCACTCGTTGTGAATCACGACATCGTAGCCTTCGGACCAATTGGCTTTGCTATACAACTCAATCATGGCCTTGGTTCCTTTGCCACCTTCGTTGACGACGGTCCATTCGATCGCGACTCCTTGGTCTTTAGCAGCCATTTGCAGCGATCGAGTTTGGAAATCGTAGTCGTGGCAGCAACCACCGGTTGCGAGTAAAACCCGGATTGGCTCGGCCACATTGCATGCAGTACCACTGCAGAGCGCGGTGGATGCCATGATCGATACGAGTACCACCAGTGTTCGAAAGAATCCGGTTTCCATCATGGTGGGACTAGCGAATTGCAATCGAACTTCTGTCAGTGACCTCGCCGATGAATGCTCCGAGTTGTAGGAGTCAACATGGCATCGCGTTGATCGGTTGGTTGGATGTACGAACATAGGTTGAAGCGTCTTTCAAAACGTGGTGTGGGATGGACTGTTTCAGGTAGGTTGCTCGAGCAGTCTAGCGAGCCGATGGAAGTCGCTGCTCGTTTCGATAAAACGGACCTTGGTGACCAGGGTATTAGGATCGACCAGCGTTTCGAAGGGAACGAAGCTGACATCGAATTGGCCACCGACGGAGACCATGACCCCGTTGAGCTTTTGTTCGATCAGTGCGCGGTACGCACCAACGCCGATCTGTGAGCCGAGCATGACATCAAAGGCTGTCGGAACGCAGCATCGGGATTCATATCCCATCTGAAGGCCGTTGATCTTACGCGTTTTCCCAGTCTTGGCTTTGTACGCTTCCACAAGATGCTTTGCGATCGTCTTGCCGATATCGACACTCGAGATCGCCATGTGACCGTGGTCATCACGAGCGACACCCTGGATGTGCGACATCGGCAGGTACTCCGCGAGTCCTTCGGCGATGACGATCACGCCATAGTTGCGACCGATTTTTTCGCGAGCGACCATCATGGACACCATTTTTTCGATAACCGCATCGATGTTCATTACGGTTCGAGTTTTGGTCGAGCCGTCGGGTTGCGTTACGGTCTCGGTATTTTTAAGTGGACCGACAATGTCTTCGACACTCAACACCATGCAGGCATCACCTGCGATGGCAGCGCCGTACGCTAGCCAACCCGCCGATCGTCCCATGGCTTCGCAAACGAAGTATGCCTGGCCAGCAGACGCATCGCGATTTAGATTCCGAATCTCACCCGCGAGAGTCTCCGCAGAACTAAAGTAACCAAACGTGAAATCAATACCGGAATAGTCGTTGTCGATGGTCTTAGGCAAATGGATAACAGGCATTCGTTTTTCAGAAGCCGGAAGAGTGTCCTGGAACATCTTCATCTTGTTCGCGGTCTTCAGCGTGTCGTCCCCACCGATACTCATCAATGCATCCACATTGAGGGAACGGAGTGCGTTATAAGCTCGTCGCAGTGGCGCCGTTTTCTCAGCATCGCGAAGGTCCGCTGGGCTAGTAACCACTTTGCCGGGATTGCTACGAGCCGTACCGATTCGGATCCCTGGTTCCGTTCGCATGAACTCGAGCGATTCCAACGTGAACTTGATGTAGTGCTTCCCTTCCTCCAAGGGTTTGGATGGATCGAAATCGATCAAATTCGAGTAGCCATGCTTGATCCCGATCACTTCGATCCCGGCGTTGATCAACGAGAAAGCTGCGGATGAAATGACAGCATTGGCTGCTGGGGCTGGTCCCCCCGCGAAAAGGATGGCAACGCGTCGGATAGCACTCATGGTTAGGAAACTTTCAAGTATCAAGAAAGGTTGGAAACAGCCATTATGAAAGCCGCCAGTATTGGCGCGGCTAATGCAGCCACGCGGTAGCATTCCTTAGATGAACGAGGATTGTAGCTTTTGCCAACCAAATCTCAAACGGTGGCCCACAAGGGCTGGCCGGCTGCATCCAGGGGCAGATTATTCAGGGATAGATTGCAGCGAGCCCACGACGGGTAGGGAAAGTCGGTCCCTGGATTTATCGCGGATGTGGTCTGAATAGGATTTCTAAAGCAAAGTTACGCCAATGTTAAACTGCGTTGACTCTTCTCAAGATTCGTATTGTGCCATCGTATGGTTCGCTCCCCATTCACTAATGGGCATGATGATTGAATCGCATGTGATGAAAGTTCCGATTGTTCCATCTGTACCGGCGCGCTCTCCAGCGTGGAGTATCTCCACCGTGCGTCGCCGTTTTCGGAGTTGTCTATGCGATTGCATCGCAGAGCGTGTTCCAAAACAGCCGGGGGGGGGCTCCCCAAGCGAGTTGCGATTCGAGCGGCGTTAGCTGCATCGATCCTCGGATCGACTGCGGGACTATCATTTGGCCAATCGGCACGCGATCTCGGGGCCGGACCCGCTTCTCCGTGGAGTAAGCCATTCCCGTCCCCACGATTTGCGTCCCTCCCATCCCCTTCGCAAGCAGCCACAACGCAAGCAGCCACAACGCAACCACCACCCCTGCAACCACCCGCAGCGCCGTCATCGGCACTACCTGCGGCATCGCCAATAAACCGCGAACCGATCGCGACTCCATCGTCGACCAAACCGATTGCTGCTGAGCCTCGAAAGTTGGCGGCGGTCTCGATGTTGGGCCCCATCCCAGTCGATACAGCGATCCCAGCTGGAACAGCGAGAGACTTTTCCGGTAGGACGGTGGCTGGAGAGGTTGTTACCACGGGTCCACACACTAAATCAATCCCTTCGAGGCACGCGCCGACCCAGCTTGGTTCTGTCGATTCATCGGTCGATTGGAACCGCGTGCCCGAAGGTGGAATCATTTTGGAATCGGGCGATCAAGCGGTCCTCGAGGAGCGTTCGCAGGCCTTAGCTCAGTCAGCGGTTCAACCCGCCGTGCCTCGTCGCCGTATCCTTCAAGGGTTACCTGACCGCGAGCCTTGGGCTTCCGGAGTCGACTCGCAAATGGTATCCAACTCGGGTTCATTGCGAAGTCCGGTACACAGCTCTAACTTGCGGTCTCGCAGCGCGCTTGAGATCGGTGGTCCAGAAGTGGAAGTGGCGTTGGAACCAGTCATCGATGCGGGGGCTGAAGCTCATGCCGAAACATCGAATGGTTTCGATGCTGAAGCGAGCAAATCGAGCATACAAGGTGCTATGCCATCTGTTGGCCGAGAGTTATCCTCGGAATGCCATCCGGTAGAGACTGATCCTGCGGTAAGGTATCCCCATGATCGTTACTCGGAGGGATTGTTTCTCGACGATTCCAATCCGGTAGCGAATCCTGAAGTTCAACCGGTACCTGAGCGTCCTTCGGTCCAACTGCAGGCTTCCAAACCCACGTTGCCACGCGTGGAAGTGCGTCGACCTGGGGATTGGACGTCGAGTGCAGGTGAGCGTTTAGCACTGGCTCAACGAATCAGTCAGGAAACACTCGCATCACGGGACCAGGTTGGCATGTCGGCCGAACCGATCGAGCCACCCGTAGGTTGGTCGAGCATCGAAATGGAGCTTCGACGTTGCCTTGAGAACTGCGATCAATTGCTGCGTCGTAATGCGGTATTTAGCGCCCGCGATGAAGCGATGCAGGGCTTGCGCACACTGGTCCGAGCTGTCGACACACATCGCCAGCAATGGACGTGTGAAAAGGCATTGCAACAAGCTATGATTGCCATGAAAGAATGTGCGGATTTTGAAGACTCAGTGCTTCTCGATGCCAAGCAATTGCGGCTGATTATCAACAACCACACCACCCCGGTGCTCAAAGAAAAAGACATTGCAGTGATATCCCCGACAGTTGCAGGGCAGCACTACCGAGCCTTTGCAAGGCAATCGTTTTTGATTGCTACCGATGGCCATCCCTGGGGTTCCGATTTGCTGTATGCCCTCGGCAAAACGTACGAACGCGAGGCGGAACAAGACGTCCCTCGCGGGATGATGTTGAGAAACCAAGCGACCGTGTGCTTCCAAGCAGCGAATATGCTAGGGCCGACGCGCAGCCATATTTCGAACCAACTCGGTTTCAACCTCCTGCAGCTTGATCGGATCGACGAGGCCTATCAAGCGTTAAAGAGTTCCTTGGAATCTCAACCGTCGGCCAGTGCATGGCGGAACCTTGCAGAGGTGTACCGACGCCGAGGAGCCGTCGACTCGGTGAACTATGCATTGGCACAAGCCGACTCATTATCCGCGGGTGACTCGTCTTCGGCGTTACGGACTCCAGAGATTATGGAAGTGTCTCCCGAAGAGTTCGCTCGCTACAGTCCCCCGCCCGTCATGGCATCTACCATGACCGTCGGTGCCGCCTCGTCGAATCCAACTGGATCTTTTGCAGGTCCCGTGGTCCATTCCGGGTTGAACTCCACTACGGCCGCCTCCAATGGTCCGGTCGCAGTGTCGAACAAAGGTTGGTTTCCGAAAGTATTTCGACAGGACTAACCGATGAACAGCCGAACACATTTCTCCATAGTAGCGTTGGTGCTGGGAAACTTCTGGGCTGCAACTCTCGCTTGCGGGCAGGAGCCACTTTACCAGCAAGCGGCTTCGCGCGATCCATCAATACCGCATCATTCAACTCTTCCGTATCAACAAGAGTCGGCTGTATGGACCGACGCGAGTGAGCTCGGGTTGGAGACCACATGCGGATGTCGTCAGCAGAGTTGCGACCGATGTCGCGCGGAGATTCCTGAACCGTTCTTGATGTGTCCCCCCAAACAGACGACTGGAGTTACATCTGGCAGTTATGGTCCGTGCATTACAGGAGTTGACAGCGCGAACGGCACCCTTGGCCGACACCCGGGCGAGGCTCGCTGGTCGGACGCGACCGGAGTGAACTTCGAACCGCTCAAGCACGGTGAGTATATCGGACCTATTCGATTGCCAGCGATGCTCCTGTATCGAGCGAGGCAGAACGATGAACTGATTTTTACGTTCATCGTCAATCGAAAGAAGACACATGAGGAGTATCGTTTCCAAGTCGGCGATGAGATCAATATCAATTCCATTTCGGATGATACCTTGCGTCGGGAAAAGATTCCGGTTCAGCCAGATGGGACCATTGCGGTTCCTTACATCGGCCAATTTCCAGCTGCCGACAAAACGGCGACACAGCTTCGTAGGGACCTAGAAGAAGCCCTCAAGAAATACATTAAGTCCCCTGCAATCAATGTGGAGCCGATTCGGGTCAACACGACGCTCGAGGATCTGCGACTCGCGGTAAATCCCCAGTTTGGGATCGGTGGGCAATCGCTTACGATCCTAGTAAACCCTGATGGATACATCCAGCTTCCCCGGATCGGAAGCGTGTACGCTCTCGGGATGACGCTCGAAGAGATCAAGCGGGAAGTGAATCTTCGTTATGCGGATCGGATCGCGGGTATCGAGGTGGAGCCGCGGTTGAACCGGCCAGCACCACACAATATTTTCGTCTACGGCGAAGTGAACCGACCTGGTCGATTCGAGTTGACCGCACCGACCTCCGTGACCGCAGGATTGGCTCTGGCCGAAGGGCTAAAGCTCGGTGCCAACAATCGTCAAATCGTTGTCTTTCGTCGGGCTGAGGATTGGAGGTTGGTGTCGACCATCCTCGATGTTCGTGCAGGGCATTTAGGGAAAAGGCCGAACCCATCGGATGAAATTTGGCTCCGCGATGGAGATTTGATCATTGTTCCCCCTCGTCCGCTGAAGCGATTCAATAACGCAACACAACAGATCTTCACCGACGGTTTGTACCGCATCGTCCCGCTGCAAGGGATCACGATCAATCGGTAATCCAATCGGTAAGCCAGTCGGCAATCGGTGCGTGTTGGCCAGAGAGTAAGTCCCAGAAGGTTGTTATCGGGGTACTTGCGTTGGTAAAGGGCTAGGCTGCAGTCGGGCTTCTAAAGCTTGCAGGCGAACTTGTGTCTGCTGCAACTCGTCTTGGAGACGCATCACTTCGTCTTGTAACAACGCGACATACTCAGGAGTCAGCATTTCTGGGGTGATGCTGTTGCCGTCGATATTGTTACCCTGCCGAGCGTTGCCGATTCGCCGGATAGGATCGACCGGGTTATTGATAACGATAGGGACTTGGGAAGTCAGACGTTGGCGTCCGCGGAAATAGCTGATGGTAATGTTCTGTCCAGGTGCGTAATTGCGAACAATATCCGGGACGTCTTGGGCGCGAAGGATCATATTTCCGTCGATATCGACGATACAGTCTCCAGGTTTGATACCAGCAAGTTCCGCCGTCGAACCGACGACGACATCGGCAACCGCAGCGCCGCGGTAGACAGGGATCCCAAATTGATTTCGGAAGGCATCAGAGATGTCGGTGATCGAGACCCCGAGGAATGTTGCTCCCCCTGCAGCGTTTGGACCGATGGGTTGGTAAGGTGTGGTTGGATTAGGAATCGCCGGATACGAATTGGGTGTGGCAACAGGTGGGCGTAGTGGAATGGCCGTTCCGGCCGCCATGCCTTGAATCTGCCCTGCCAACGTTCGGTCTTGAAGGACCGCAGTCAACGCCGTATTGCGACCGCGGCGTTGGACCAGAAACTTGATCGGTGTGCCAGGCGCGAACTTCTCGATCTCGTTCGCAAATTGATCGATCGTTGTGACGGCTTGCCCAGCGACTCCAACGATACGATCGCCGATCCGAAAGCCTCCTTTCCAAGCGGGTGACTGTGGAGTGACGTCCACTACCGAAAGGCCAATTCCCACGCCAGCAACGGGTTCTAACGTCAATCCGAGATAACCACCCGGGATACTTTCGTAACCATCCGTTTCTATTCCCATCGCGTCGCCGCTGGTTGCGGAGCCTGGATTGGTGGTCTGCGGTTGGACGGCACTGTTGGATGGAGGTGTCGCGCTGGGAAACGGGTTGGAAGGTATCGGTTTCTTATTTTGAGGGGTAATCCAAGGAGCCTTGCGAGGGCTCGAACCGGGAACCGGCAATTCTTCAGCGGGAATCGGAGCATCAGGGGGCGAAAGCTTGAGCTCCGTCGTCGGCGAATCCCCTGTTGCAACACCTTCGTTTGCTCCTTGGGGAGCATTGCTCGGTTGGACAGGTGGTTGCTTGTTCCGGAGTAGATTCTCCAGTTCCTTGAGAGCTTCCTGACCAAGCGCCGCAGGTGAGGCTGACAAAATCAGCGTCGAGGCACAGAGTATTTGCAAGCATTTAGTTTTCATAGTCCGTTCGCGATCTGCGTCGCTTTGCCAGGTTTATTGGAAGCGTCGTGGTGATGACTACCCGTGGTTGCTGAGCCTTATCGAACTCATGTGATTGTTGCGATTCACCGTTTGGAGGCAACATCAGCTTTGCAGGTTTTTAGCCGTTCCAAAATCCCACGGATCCGCAGAAGCAGGCACTCTCCGAGTGCCGTCCGCGTTCGTTAAAACATACCTCCCATACCACCACCCGTACCGCCACCCGTACCGCCCATACCGCCACCCATACCGCCTACGATTCCACCCATGACACCAAACCCGGGTGCGTCACCTGCTTCAATCTTCGTGATGATGTCCGAAATTTGCGGATGGATTTTGCGCTTCTGATGAATGATGAGCACGGAATAAGGTTCTAAGGTCGACGGAGTATTCTTGTCCGTGTTTCCATTTCGCACATCGCTACGGGACCGGCAAATCTGGATGGTACCCAAAGCTCCCTCGATCGATGGATCTTGATCGTTCCAGCTATTCTTGGCGATGAGTTTCGGGAGCAGGACTTGGAGATCCTGAGCGACTGGTGTCGGTAAGCGGTAGTACTTGGTTTCATATCCTTCAGGATCGCTCTCCGGAGAAATCCGGCGTTTCGAGTTTTTGAGCGCGGACCGATAGTTTTCCAGGAGGTTCAAAACCTCATCGATGATCGATTCCTTTTGAGAGATAACCATGATTCCCGAAAGGGGAAAGGCGATCACGCCGATTCCACCTGCATTCGACCATCCTTCTGGATCCGCTTGTTGCTCGATAGCTCTCAGCAATCTCGAGCAATCCGCGCGGTTGCTGCACAAATCGCGCACGTCAAAGACGGCCAGTTTCAACTCCACTTTTGCCTCATTCTCCGGAGTGATCCAAACGACACCATCTCGATAGAACCATCCCAAGCCATGCTGCGAAGTGATGAATTGGAGGATCGTTTGAAGTGGTTGCTCTCGAATATCGATCGAGATCGGTAGCCGTTCGGAGATTCGTTCCTTGCGAAGGGCGACGCGGTCCAAACGGATATTCAATCGATGCTGAGTCGCCAGCGACTGAATGGCTTGGGCGAGAGGGGTTGCTTGGAACTGAACCGATGCCTTCGTACCGAGAATCGATGCGATGGTTTCATGTTCTTTGGATTCATCCACCCAGGTTCGGCGCGAAGGGTGGCGAAGCGCCTCGAGGAACGCAGCAATTCTTCGGTGGGTCTTAGGGACTTGGCGGACGAATAATACATCTCCGAGGAGAACAACGGTCGAAACACCGCCAGCATCCCCCCAGGAGTCTGGTGCAATTGCCGATGTCAACGCGGAAAGCAAGTCGTCTGGTTTGTAGTCGACGTCGAGCAAATCGCCGATGTTGTATTGGACATTTCGAAGGCTCGCATTGGGGGGGAGCAGGGTGACCATGTTGCCTTCGAGATTCCAATCCACACCCATCCGTTCGAGGCGATCGAGGAATTGGAAGACAGGAACATCCACCAGCGATTCCGTAACCAATTCGCTTGAGGACAAGTTCTCTTCTTCGAGTGCGCGTTCGTCGAGGACGACGCTCAAACCCGTTTGTGATTGGATCCAGTTCGCGACCTCGTTCAAAGGGGCTTCTTGAAACGTATGGGTGACCTTCTTTCGAAGCGATTCGGGAACCCATTCGATCGGGTCGATGTACTTGGGCTCATCAGCGATGATGACATTCCGTATTTGCTCCTGGTTGGTCGCGGTGGACTGAGCAACCCCCGTCTCTTGGGCGGTTGCGGGTTCTTGGGCGAGAGATGGGTGTGTTTCGATGCACTCGGACTCGATAAGAATGCACAACAATACGGCGGTAACCATCCAAGCACGAAGGTATGGCGTCATGGTATTCCCTTTCGGTTCATGTCGATGTTGTCGATGTTGCAGAGGTTAATTGCACAATCGCTTCTCATCGAAGCCGTTGTGTCTGCGAAGCGAGAGCAAGAAAGCAAACCACGTGCCAACGAGGTTTTTAGTACCTGTTACCAATCATTCGCAGGACGATTCCTCATAAATCCGAGCATTTTCAATGCTGGATTGCTGCAGCAATCCATGGAGAATCCATAGAGAGGTACTCTCGGGGCATGTGGCATAAGCTGTTGCGAATTGCAACATCCAAGCTGTATTTCGCAAGTAGCTTTAGAACAGACGGTATTAGCATTCGTCAGGGTGGTGCGTTTTTCTGCGTTGCAACAGAGCCACACTTAAAAGATCCAGGGGGCAAGTCGGGGACGGCGATCCGCGAGTATCTAGTGTGACAACTTACTTGAACAACGTTGCCGGGTCCGCGGACCATAGTTTTCGAACCGCGAGGATCCCGCTCATGGCGCACATCAGGAACGTGAGACCAGCGACCAGGAGGATGCGCGATGGGGTCAGCCGCATGACTAATCCCGTCCACTCCGAAAGGACATAGTACAAACCCCAACTAATGATGAGCCCAGGAATGAATCCGATCAAACTCAGATAGAAAGACTGGGCCATCACGAATCGAAAGAAATAGGAACCGTTGTATCCCATCGCTTTCAAGGTTGCGAATTCGGCCAAGTGATCTTGGATGTCGGTGAAAAGGATCTGGTAACAGATGATCACTCCGATCAGGAGTCCCATGACGGTACCGATGGTAAAGATCACGCCGATTGGGGTGTTGGTTGCCCAGAATCCGATTTCGCGATAGATCAGCGATTGATGCGAAAGGACTTGAACGCTACTACCCAGTCGATCGGCCAGTTCGGTGCGAACCTTTTCCGATTGCTTGCGATCAGAGACACGGACCAAACCCAAGTCCACGGCAGCGAGTGGCGGTCGGCCTCCATTGCGCATTGGGAAAAAGTACTCGACTCCTTCTTTGTTGATCACGAGCGTCCCGTCGTAGACAAAATCGGTACCGATGGTGAGCCAATCGATGAGCTGGATCCGTTTGCCTGAGAGTTCGATCTCTTGGTGATTGAGTTTCGCTACATCCTTTTTTTCAAAGCCATATTTTTCTTTGCTGCGGCGATCGAGTAGACCCATCGCGCGATCGGTGAGCGATTGGCATCGCCGATTCATTTCCGGATCTTTGAAGATCGGTTCTCCTCGAGGTGCACCGATCACGCGGATGGAGCGAGAGACATGGCCGATGACTCGGACCTCGGCCAAGGCCCGATCGATGTAGAGCGGCGTAGCCGATGCGACACCTTCAAGCGATTTGGCCCGTTCGATCAGCCCATAGTCGAATCGTTGTTCGCTGGGTACGGTGTATCGAGCGGGGCTCAAGATCACGAGGTCGGCATCGAGCAGGCGAAGGATTTCAACAGCGCTATCGAAGAGGCCATTGAGGAAACCGATCTGTGTGAACATCAACACGACCGCGAACCCGATTCCCGAAGCGCTCAATAGCAATCGAGGCAGGTTGGAGGTAACATTGAGCCAAGCCAGAGGAGTGCGCATCGGGTGGATTGGGTTTGGGATCGATTCAGTAATACGATTAAAACAAGCTTGCCGGCTCCGCTTTCCAAAGTTTTAGCACGGCCAAAACGCCGGAAACAGAACACATCGCGATCGCGAGACCTGCAACGCCAAAGACCCGGCCCCACGTCATCGCGGTTGGGATGTTGGATAGATCCGCTGTCAATTCGTACAGCACCAGGCTGACCAAAACCGCGGGTATGTAACTAAAAGCCGCCAACAACCAAGCTTGCATGATCACGATCCGGGCAAGGAATCCAGGGGAGTATCCCATGGCTTTCAAGGTTGCATATTCCGGTAATCTCGCAGTGACATCGTTGGCCAAAATCATGTAGACGATCGCGGCACCGATGATGAAGGAAAGGATCACACCCATTGTAAAAATCATACCGATGGGAGTTTCGGTCAGCCAACGATTCCGTTCCCACTGGAGTTGTTCGTCCTTGGTGTAGATCTGCACCGCGAGGAGTGCATGGGGATCCCGTTCGTTGAGCCAGCGCAATAAATCGTGCTTGAATGCGACGGGTGATGTTCCCGGTTTGAGATGGACTAGTCCTAGCGAAGCGCGTTGGCGTGTGTCGATCCCGGTGCGCATGGAATATCCCACATCGCTCAGGAGTACGGCTCCATTGGTGGCGAGGCCTGTTCCGAGATTGAAGTGTCCCGCGATTCGAGTGGCTCGGCCACCCAGTTCAAAGGGTGCTCCGATATCCTCTTCGGAAAAAATACGGCAGTTCTTCGGGCCATATTCGGCACGAGTCGCCCGATCGACTAACACGGCATTCGGATCTTTGAGTTTATCGAGCTGCGAGATGATTTCAGGAACATCGAGAACCGGCCGATCGATCTGCACCGCCATCATGCCGACCGTTCGAAACGATCCATCGGGGGGCGCTCGCGTGCACTCGGAGTTTCGGGGTGGGTTTTGCCAACGCTGCAGCATGATGAAGAACGGATCGATACGATCGACCGCCGGATGCCCCTCGATCAATCTCAGCCAGCTCCGTTCGAACATACGAGGTTCGTAGAGATGAACATAGTCGGGTGAACGAACGAACAGGTCCGCATCGAGTTTGCCATAAACGATATTGGCAGTGTTACCGACAGCCCCGCGAAATCCGAGTTGCATGAAGATGAGGAGCAAGGCGAACGCAACCCCGAGGACACATGCCGTCGTACGCGCGGGCTGGGAAAGAAGATTGAGCAATGCGACGGGCGTGCGTCGCGCACCGAACCTAATCACGTGGGGCCTCGTTCGAGTATCGTTCCCGGTCCTTGATCGTCGGTGTTGCGGTCGTTTCAAACAAGTACTTCATGATGATGCCACGAATCGCTTTGCCGATACCTGGAGTTGGGGGCATGCGGGAACCGACTCGAGGAATGTTTTTCCGTAGGGTTTGCTGGTGGCTCGCGGATCGGTTACCAGCACGATGCCCGAATCGGTTGCGGTACGTATCAATCTACCAAATCCTTGACGGAACTTGATCACTGCTTCGGGAAGTTGGAAATCTCGAAACGGATTGCCACCGGCGTTGCGGATCGCTTCCAGTCGGGCTTCGAGGAGCGGGTGGTCGGGGACACTAAAGGGTAGTTTTGTGATGACCACGAGACGAAGTGCATCACCCGGCACATCGACACCTTGCCAAAAACTCTCGGCACCAAAGAGGACACCGCGGGGTTGCTGTTGGAATGCGCGGAGCAATTCACTGCGAGGCATACCATCGGCTTGAGAGTACGTTGCCAACCCATGCTGGTCCATCCATGGCTTGAGGGCCGCCGCGCATTTGCGAAGGGAGTCGTACGAGGTGAAGAGCAAGAATGCATGTCCATCGCTCATGGAAAGATAATGCTTGAGTATTGGCACGATCGCCGATTCGTACTCACCTCGTCCGGAAGAGGGATCGGGAACATCGGTGAGCAAATGCAATTCGGCCAATCGCTTGTAGTCGAATGGGCTACCGACCTGCAACGTTGGTGCGCCTACGGCGCCGATCCTGCGCTGGAAAAAGCCGAAGCCGCCATCGTTCTTTTTTGTAGGGGACTTCAACGTCTCGGATACCGAAACTCCGGAGAGAACGAGCGGCGAGTTTTGAGAGGGCGGATGAGCGACGCCTGTGGACAAGGTCGCGCTGGTCATGATGACGCTGGGAATTTTTTGAAACAGGTGTTCACGAAGATGGTTGCCGACATCGAGGGGGCTGCTGCGTAGTGTTAACCGGGTGGACGATCGCATCGCACCGCGGGTTTCCCGTTTCTCGAGCCAGTAAACCGAGTCGTCCTGTTTTTGGAGCAACCATTGGTCTAGGCCGTTGGCCAGTGCCATCAGCCGATTGCTCGCGGAGATCATGTCCAGACGCGAGTTCGCGTCCTTGAGATCTTTGCCATAGCGTTCCAGTTGCTCGGATAGTTGATGTAGTTTTTCGCCCAATCGCGTGGTGATCGGCAGGGGTGTTCGTACGCGACCGTTTGCAGGAGCACTCCCTTCGAGCCACTCGAGGACTGCTACCACGAAGTCATCTAACGACTCCATGCAGGCATACGAGTCTTTGGCCAATTGCCGCAGTCCCAGAGCTACCAGGATGCCTTTGTCGGTTCTGGGGTTGAAGAGTTTACGAAGCGTGTAATCGATTTGCGAATTGGAGATCGACAACCCGAGGTGCTCCCCAGCGACATTTTCCATCGTGTGGCATTCATCGAGGACCACAGCGTCGTAGTTGGGCAAGATACCGCCACCCAAGGCTCGGATAGCGAGATCGCTGAAGAAGAGAGCGTGGTTGACGACGAGGATTTGGGAGTTCTGAACGCGGCGTCTCGCGGAATAGTAAAAGCAGGAGTCAAAGTGGGAGCACTTCCTTCCCATGCAATTTCCAGAGTCGCTCGATACTTCGTCCCAGACTTGGTTCGAAGGTCGGAAGGCGAGACTGCTCAAAGAACCATCGGGGCTCTCTTCCGACCATCGCACGATTTTTTCCAGTTGTTCATAATCGGTCTCATTGGAAAGCAAGCTAGTCATCCGAGACTTGGCAACATCCAAACGCCGTTTGGAGAGATAGTTGCCGCGTCCTTTGACCAATACCGAGGTAAACTCACGCGGGATCACTGCGTTGAGAAGCGGTAAGTCCTTGTGGATCAGTTGCTCCTGCAAGCTGATCGTGTGGGTGCTGATTACGATACGGCGAGTGCGTGGGCCTTCTTCATGATCACTCCGCTCGTCATCCTCAGATCGGTCTTGGGGCGAGACAAGATTCGATTCGGCTTCGGTCGCGAACAGGATCGCTGGGACCAAGTAACCAAAGCTCTTTCCAACACCTGTGCCGGCCTCGACGATTAAATGCTTGCGTTGGCCGAGGGCAGAAGTCACCGCGGATGCCATCTCCATTTGCTCGCGGCGATGTTCGTAGTTGGGGATCCGTTTGGCGATGCGACCACCCGGACCGAGGATCGATTCGAAATCCAATGGATCCATGGGTTTAACCTAAAGGTTGGGTGGTGTGGGACTTGGGTCCTAGCGCGGCTTTGGTCCACGGATGAGGTCAAACGGGGAATCGATATTGCTTCCAAATCGCTGAACGAATTGCAACTATAAACCCACGGCGGAATCCGGGGGAGTGGATCGGTCTTGATGGCGTCCCTTTTCGGTGGGGATTTTCCAGGTCGAAGGGAAACGAAGTTCCCGTTTTTCTGGCGATGAACAGTCCACAACCGGGTGGGGAATGGGTTACCATAAGCATCACATTGGTTGCTGGAGAGCGAGCACCTTGGCCCTTTCCTGACTCCCTGCCATTAGACTTTTGTCGGACTCTTCAACTTTGTCACTACTGGGGTTTGATATGCATAGCGTGATCCGGATCGCTTGTTACTCCCTTTTTATAGTCGGTTCAACATGCGGGTTAAGCTCGATCCCTTCGGTCGCGAGGGGCGAGGGACCTGCTCCTGCAACGGGCGCACTTAAAGAGTTTATAACCGGTGTCGATCCGGAGTATCGATTCGAAGTGGTTGAGCAAGGACAAGTTGGATCGAGCAGATTTGCTCGATTGCATATGGTGTCGCAGAAGTGGAAGGACGTGAATTGGAAGCACGTCGTCTATGTGGTGATCCCGAATAAAGCGATCGAAAACCCGGAGGCGAAATCGAGCCAATCGGCGTTGCTGCTGGTCGACGGTGGTGCTTGGAAAAAGGAATGGGGCGAAAACGCGCCGACCAAGATTCAGCCCAAGGCTGAGTTTCAAGTGATCAAGGCGATCTCGGAAGCTTCAGGTTCACCTGCGGTGGTGGTTAGCCAAGTTCCCTTCCAACCGATGTTTGGAGACCTCACCGAGGACGCGCTCATCGCCGAGACGTTCAAGCGTTACATTCAAGGAGAAGGAGACGACTGGCCGCTCCTCATGCCGATGGTGCGATCGGCGGTGCGAGCCATGGATACTGCGCAATCCTATGCTAAGTCTGAGTTTAAGATATCGATCGAAAAGTTCACGATTACAGGAGCGAGCAAGCGAGGTTGGACGACATGGCTTACCTCGGCAGTAGACCCGCGTATCGATGCACTCGCACCGATGGTGATCGATATGCTCAACATGCCTGTCCAGATGAAGCATCAAATGGAGACATGGGGCGACTACTCGGAGCAAATCGGTGACTACACGTCCCTGAGCCTTCAAAAGTTTCTACAAACCAAACAAGGGGACTCGTTGCTGCGAGTGGTTGATCCTTATCGCTATCGCGATCGTATCGAGCAACCTAAGCTTTTGATCTTTGGTACCAATGATCGTTATTGGCCCCTCGATGCATGCAACAAGTATTGGCATGAGCTACGTGGCGATAAGTACTTGCTCTATACCCCGAATCAAGGGCACTCCATCCGCGATATCGCACGCGTGGCCGGCTCGATCCATGCGCTTCATCGCAGTCGCTGCGGAGAGTTTACGTTGCCCAAGCTGGAGTGGGAGAGTGGAACAGCGGATGGAAAAATCGCGTTCCGGATGAAGTGCGATAGCGAGCCTCAGGAAGCCTCGATTTGGATTGCCAAGTCTCGGACGAAGGATTTCCGAGAGGCGAGCTGGTCGAGTGTTTCAGCGGAAAGCATCGACGCTTTGAATCACCGCTATTCGGTGAACCTCGATTCGGACGAGTATGTCGCCGCCTTCGGCGAATGGGTCTTTGAATTGGGGGATATGCCAGCATACTTCTCGACCAATGTCGTGATCGCCGATCCGGCGCCGTAGCCTCTGTCGACCAGTGGAGTCCGAGTTATAACGGTGGGCTGAAACGGCGGACTGAAACGGTGGGCGGAACCGCGGGTTGCCTGGGTCAACTTAGGTTCCGTAAACTCAACTCCCGCAACACTGGCATGTGGACGATGCGGCAAAGTGCTGCGCCGCTATGAAATCGAACGCAGGGGCGGTTTTTTGGAGTACGGATCGAACA
>Ga0194130_10002582_pt1 | contig 26010 bp, 23 predicted proteins | sample TA2KigsurfametaG_FD_160084 | JGI IMG/M metagenome (GOLD analysis project Ga0194130, IMG submission 160084) | Freshwater microbial communities from Lake Tanganyika, Tanzania - TA2015050 Kigoma 12 surface | ecosystem: Environmental > Aquatic > Freshwater > Lake | place: Tanzania: Lake Tanganyika... | reverse complement strand
CAACTCTGATTATTAAGCTAATAATCAGAGTTGTAATTCCTCCAATGATTTTTAACGTGTGTCCAAGTAAATATAGTGGAATAAACATTAGTAGCATATAAATAATGATAAACGTTGATAATTGGACAGGTAGCCAGTTCCACATTAAATGTCCGTTGGGCGCAACGGTCGAAGAAAACCGGATACCATATTTTGTCGGATTCAACATTACATATACCATCCAAATAAAGAATCCCAAATACACTGTTAGGAGAGGCATTAAGTGCTCCTTTGTTTTTAATTGAAGAATAGAGAAAAGGGGCTGAAGCACAATAAGACATAATCCCAATACACTAAATAATGCATTTTGATACGGAAACTTCCATAAAAAGTATTCTACCAATTGCATACTTCCAAAAGACAAAAAGAATGCAGCCTCGGGAATATTCAATGCACTATTATAGAGTCCAACCACTATAGAAAATACAACAAATATAAATGTATTCATGGAGACTGTCGCATTCCAACACATGATCTCTGTTTATTTTGTGTTTAAAAAAGGGAGATATTTAATTCTTATAGGATATTCGATAATCAGAAAAAGAAATCATATATAAAATTGAATAATAAGCGCAGTATCAGATGCATCATCGATCACGAGAGAAACAGAACATAAAATGAGTTATATATTGGGAGCAATAGATAAGGGCACAAATAGATACGAAAACATTGTTTTTGTAGAAAAATCGCGTCAATACAAATGTATAGGATGCGATTCCGATCTGATATTGAGAAAGGGTGAAAAAAAGTTTCAAAGTTTTATCCACAAAAATAAAAATGGATGTAAATATTTCAGACAACCCAATGAATCTCAACTGATTCATGATGCGATGCTATATTTGCAAAAGCTGATTGAAGACAATAGTGTGGATATTTTGAGGAAATGTGAAATATGTATGAATAGATGCAATATGAATATACCTATATACAATCCATCTATGTCTGTCATATTAAAGGAAGGAATGGATGTTGTTTATTATGATGAAAATAAAAGTATCCTTTGTTCATTCAAAATGTACCCTGGAATTCCGAACAAGGTATTTGAAGACGATCGAGATCTACCATCATGTTATCAAATAAACATGATGGATTTGATTCATACCTGTGTTCAAAATTTTGGAACGAAAAAAACACAACTGGTATGCGCAAAATCAATAGTATGTAATGAGTGCAATATAAAATACAATACAATCTTATAACACAGAATATAACAGACAATAACAATATAAAACAAATTATCAAACAAAACACAACCTTTCACAATTATTTTTATTTTTATTCATGCAATAAAAACAAAATATACAGAACATGGATCCAACATGGATCCAACATGGGTCCAACACGGGTCTTATCTCATTTCACTATACATCATTGCCAACTTGTTCAAATTTCTTAAATAAGAAACAGTGTGTTCCTGATTTGCCTGGCTCATTTCACGTAGTGGCTTTCTAACCTTTTCAATAATCTTAAGTACCTCGTCCGTGTTTCCAACAGAGGTTAAATCCTCTCGGTAATCTTTTTCGAAAAAAAAGGCAAGATCGCCCGAGTCGATCTGATCCTTGTATCTCAAATAAACATAATTGTACCATGCCTTAATAACGATCGATGGATTCGCACTTTTTAACTGATCAAACGACTTCTTTGCTGCCGAAATATTCACATCTTCAGGATAAATGCTGAGAATATCGTCCAACAATTCAAACAAATGATTGTTGAATGCGCGCATAAGAGTAGTTTTATCCGACATTTTGCTATATATGAATATTGTTATATATAAATATGAATTTTTATATTATTTATAATTCTATAATTCTAATTGTTCCCTTTTTCACTTACCCAGTCTTTGATTTTTTTCAATAAACCATTCAATACTTCGTTTCTGTCATATTTGGATTGAGTTAATAGAAAATTCGAGTTTGGATGGAGTCGATGCCCGTATTGCAATTCAGGAACCATATATACTTTATTGTTATTCATTAGCCAGTCAGTGAATAAAACCGCCGAATCCACGGAAGCAATAACATGGCGATCGTATTGTTGTTGAATATATTCCATACATTTGTTAAATGTATTCACCGGCAAAAAATAATTGCAATTATTTATAACACATTGAAATCTGGAATCGTGAAAATTTGTTATATATATTTGCGGTGTAATGTACTGACCACTATAACATCGAAAATCTAAATAGGTGGATGGCGGACTTCCAGGAAAAGTCTTTGCCCATGAAGGATGATATATGGTATCATGAGACCACTTCTCGATATTGTATAATACATCTATGTATGCCTTCGTAATAATATTATCCGAGTCGAGTAAAATAGCCCATTCATTATTGCATTTGGTTAATGAATAGAGCTTATTATGATAGCACCCCAGATTCACTTCATTCTTATATAGTTTTATTTTGGGACAATTGATTTCGAATAAAAGGTCTTCCAACTTGGAAAGTTCCTCAGGTCTCGATTTGTCGTCGCATATGATAATTTCGCTTACACGATAGTCATTCATGATATCAGTTATGGAATCGTACAGGAAATCGCTATTATTATAGTGAGTTATTGCAATACTAATTCTACGAGGATCCTTATTCAATTTCACATAGGTAGGCCAGCGATACTGAGGCTGAGACATCAAATACATTGTATAATCATATGCTTTCAAATTATCTTGAAATAACGAAATACAATCAAAGAGCCCATCCTTTGTCGATATTTTTCCCGGAAAAATATTGGGATATATACAATATGTGTTTATCATACGACGTATGTTTCGTGTCGCATCGCTCATCATACCTGGGTTATCTAATCGAATATCATTCCTATAAAATTTTTCAATCGATACAAACTTTCCACATCCAGGCGGATAGTTTCCATTGAAAAAAGTATGTTTGACACCCTTATTATAACACTGGAAAAGCCGATTCACTTGGTTTATGGTATCATCAAAAATAACAAGTGTATGCTCTGTATCGGAAATTTTTAAATCCTTAAAATCAGTAAATCGATTGCCGATCAAATAGGTAGTATTCGGGCTACTATCTCTCCATGTGAAAAAGGGCAATGGAGACGGATCCAGGCAAATTATTGATACATCGGGAAGTGTTTTACGTATAATATAGGTTGTTGCTCCAGAACCCACGCCAGATTCAATAATCATATTTGGCTTCACCTTTTTCATCGTTATGTACATATAAAAAAGAGATGTCATGGTCATGGCACCCGGAAGTTCGCAAATAGTTCGATCATAGATTTTTTCGAACTCGGTTAATTCCCTTTCATAATCTTCTATTCCATTTATTTCCTTCGAATAATTGGATTGAATAATATCCATAAACTGACTGTAAGTTGCATTCGGTATATCCATTGTTATTTTATTCGCAATATACCTATTCATTCCATCATAGGTAAATAAATATTTAAACTCCTTTATTTTAGATTGCATTTTTGGAATATCCGCATTTTTGATTAAATCCGGTATTTGATCAATATTGTTTTCATGGACCAATATACATATTTCATTCCAATTAATTGTATCTTGATATGGGAGTACATATTTATCGCTCCATATATATATGGGAATACTGTCTGCAAGAAGAGCCTCAAATAAACGGAACGATGTGTATCCGAATCCTCGCGGAGCCAACGTGAAAGTACTCCTATTCACAATATCCATATATTTCTCGTATTGCACCGAATCGTGAAATTGAAAAGAACTATTTTTTTTTAAAATATTTCGCATAACAAATCGACATGGGTGTGTATCATATCTCCCCACAAAGGAACAATATATATTCTTTTCTGCACCTGTATTTGGAAAAACGGGGCTGCATATTAGAGGCAAATCATAGTTTCCCTTTTCGCCAAAAAAGAGCCACCTTACAATATCATAATACCATACCTCGCGCAGCGTATTATTTGATTTCACATTCATTCCTCCACCACCTGCACTGAATACAAGTATGTCGAGTTTCAGAGGTTCTTTCACCCATATACCATGGGCGCATTGAACAATCGTGAAATACTTCTTTTTTGGATCCAGCGTATTTAACCATTGCCAGATTTCATCAATGCCTTCATGGTAATTATGCGTTATCGCATATGCAGTCCAATATACAGGCAGGTAAATACGTTCGGATACAATATTTTCTTGGTTTTTTAAGAAATATTCGTGGCATATTTCTTCCATAAATTGTCCATTACAATACGGCGGATAATCCGTTTTACGCTTTGGAACAAACTCATCAGGAATGGTTTGTATAATCATAATAGTTAAGCGTAAAGTGTAAGTCTAAGTGTAAAGTGGAGTATAATAAAGTGCAAGTCTATGCGTAAAGTGTAAGTATAAAGTGTCGGAGTGTAAGTGTAAAGTGTAAGGTTGAATGGATATTTTAATAAATGTGTAATATTTATGTTGTTATTTTAAGATATAATGTTATAGACTTCAATATAACTTCATTCAACTTCAATGACTAGTATTAAAGTAGGTTATACAACAAGTGATTATTTTTATACTCTCGAGCCTGAAAAAATACCTTCTCACGAAACGTGCCAAACAAAATATTCTGTAGTATTTGATACAAGTTGTTCTTTTTTTCCCATGAATAATGACATCAAAGAATGCGGAAATCCTCAACGTAGCGATTTTACAGATTGTTTAATGCGGATAGATGAAGAAAAGGGAACAAATTATGCAGATCAATATCAAGATTTCATAGATTCGAGTAATAATTGCTATATGGCGGCTCTTTGTAAAAATAGAAAATACGCAGAAAAGATCGAAGAACAACAAACGAGGCATTTAGGAACGAACGAAACCTATAAAAACACCGAATCACTTGTTGTAAATGAACAATGGAAGTTAATGCATTTAGGACTGGGTATATTTGGAATGATTGCGGGTATTTATATCTTGAATACTACAAATGCATCTCAGTAATCTCAGTAATTTCAGCAATCTCATTAATTTCAGCAATCTGAGTAATAATTCAGATATGAATCATTATTATCTGAATGAGACAATCTGCGTAATAGATAAATAATAGATAAGTATATAGGTTAAAATGTCAGCACCGGCAATTCCAGGAAATTTAAATACTAAATTCAAAGAAGATGGAACCATCTCCGCAAATACGAATCAAAATAAATATACGCTGTTTGATTTAGAAAAAAGAGTCATTGATTCACTGAATGATTTTAATACAAAAATGGCTACATTAATTAGATGCACAAACACATATACAGCTATTCCAGGAGAACCGAATTGGAACATTCAATATGCAGGAAAGAAAGGCTGTGAAAGTATTCCAAATAATCAAAATGTAAGTGTTATGGAAGATAAATTGGTAGAATCTTACAATGATCTAGAGGATAAGATTGATGCAATGAATACTGCCATTTCAAATATGAATAAAAATCCACCTGGCATTAACAATGAAGAGTACAATAACACGTATTCGTCTATTGTGAATAAGCATGCCGAAATTGTAAAAATGCAAAAGGATATTTCTCAGAAATTAAAGGACATCCAAATTTTGGACAAAAACCCCCAGTATAAAAAAGAATCCAATACCTCGTATGTGGATGATTATCAAACAAAATACAGTCGGACTATGTATTCAACTGCAATGCTAACTATTTTAGCAACATCCTTGGCATACTATGCTTTTCTGAAACTGTGAATTTATTAGATGTAATATTTATTATATGTATTTTATATAATAGATATCATGAGTGTTTCTCCGAAAGATCCATTAATAGAATTAAATAATGAATATATTGCCTTACAACAAAAATACAAAGATAATTATGAAATCGTGGATTTTTATCCGTATCCGGCAAATATAGTGAATACGAATATTGGGTGCGCAAGCAAGTCATCCCCTCTTCAGTTCAAAAAATTGGATAATAAACTTCACACACCTGAATCATGTAAAGTCGCGGTTTCCATATCAAATCCGCGAAAATTGGAATATGATAGTAAAAATAAAAAACAAGGGCTCTTTTGCACTATAAAATTTGAAAACGGATCAACGACTACACATACTGCGACCGATTTCAATACGTTATATGCCGCATTGAACAATAATATGCCGAATTCCGATACGTCATATACCGCGACATGGAAGGGAGTTATTGTTCCTGATGTGGATGGAGATTGGAGTATAGAGATCAAGTCAAATGATACGTTCTATCTATGGATGGGATCGATTGTGTATGAAAATATGACAGAATACAATGCAACACTAACCTCTAACAACTCGAAAAACTTGAAAATGTCGAAGAATCATATGGTTCCTATATGCATCCAATGGAATAAAACGACCATGAAAGCTCCGACATTTTCGCTTATTATCCGCGCCCCCGCAACATCGGTATATTCTGATTCGAAAAAAATGTTTGACTGTCTATTTTCATATATGAATACCGACGATACCTTATATGAACCGTCGCCGTTATACTATTCTCTTGTTGAAAATTCAAGTAATGATACAAAACAGAATTTATTCCAGTGTCATTATTCCACATCATTAAACGGTACAAAAATATATGATTCTTCAGATGTTAGTGGCGGCTTTTATATAAGTACAGAAGATGTGGTTATACCTACAACAGGTTCTTTACCTAATAAATTCATTAAACCGGGAAACAGTATGAAAATCGATTCGAGTGGAGTCCATATATTTAACTCTCAAAATGTCGCAGTAAAGACTCTTGTCTCCATGGCAATACCTCCTGAACTATTAGATCAGTATAAATTGAAATTAATTTCTTCCAAAACCAGAGAAAATACGGGGTGCGTATTGTTTTTGATGGGTCCAAATCCAAATATCTCGAATATACAAAAAAATAAGAATCGACAAGTACGAGTATTCGGTAGCGCATCAAACATTCCTAACAACGAGGTTAGGCGAAGTCAAAAATGGAATATGGAAAGACAAGCCAACAATATATCGGATACTGCTTCTGAAATATATTTTGGAAAACCATTGATAAGTGAAGATTGTGTATTTAAACTCTCATTTAATGATACTGGCAATTATGTGTTGCAAGTTAGTAAAGCCGGATGCCAAAATGTACAAAATGTAGGAACTGACAAAATTCGCTATTCAACCTCTGATAGCAATAACCAATATATCTACAATATTCAGTTGGACGAAAAACAAAACCAAACCTATTTTGTGGATAAGCAAGATAAGAAAATGCAGTATCTCCCGAGAGACAATCCAATGTTGTCATATATGAATACATACACTCGATTGGATAACTATGTGCCTTCGTCCGATATTATCCAGAGCGCGACAAATGTGAAAAACGATGAAGAGTGCAAGAAGATGTGCAATGATAACTCTGGCTGTTCATGGTATTATGCATACGCGGATAATAGAGATGCTGCAAATACACAAAAGTGTTTGATTGGAACAAGTGTTAGTAAATCAATTCTATCTCCCGATTTGATCAATCCGATGGAGTCTGTGGATAAAATATCTTCTGCGTCATTAAATATTAGGAATAAAAATATTCTTCCCAATAAAGAATATATGTTTGAAAATATTGTTCCTATGCAACTTAGTTCAATCTCCCAGTTTGAAAACTATGCGGAATACAGTGTGGATTCTACGCCGATAGATGGAACGCAAAAATTAGGGTTTATCTCAGAAAAAGATGTCCAGGAATATTTTGAGAAACAGCGGAATATAGTGAATCCGAATCCAATGCCTGAGCCAGGATCCTCAGTACCTGCGTCAGTGAAAGTGAATGAAAATTTTTCAGGCATGGATAGTAAGGGAACTCAGGGAATTGCAATTATTCGACCGAATACTGGTAAGTTATCTGACATACAAAAAAAACTGGAAAATTTAAAACAGGTCCAGAAACAATACAATACAAATCTGTCCCAAATGCAAGATAGCCGAAGTCAAATATCTGATTATATCCAAAAATACGAGGCCGCGAAAGTGGATATCGATGAGAATGAGAATGACAAATACAATTATTATAGACCCAAATATGTGAAGGGCAAGAAGACATTGATTTCAGGCATTAATGAAGACAATGAAGAGATTATTCGGCAGCAAAGAACCATGTATTTCACAACCGGGATTGCGATTATTACATTGGGTATTGCCGGTGTTATGATTGCATCTCGGGTGCGATCTTAAATGTTATTTGTGGAATCGAATATGAAATCTCCCAACGTATAAAAAAAGAAAATGTTTTCTGTATATTTTTAGTACATGATTGTAATAAAAATATTTATTATTTATGATGTTTATTTGCGTTGTCTGCGCGATTTCTTACGACCTCCCTCTGTTTTATTCTCCCTTTGCTTTCCCTGTCCAAAAAATTTCTTTATTTTACCGAATACACCAGAATCCGCAGCAGCATCCTGAGAAGAAGCAGCAGTATCATCAGGAGCAAGAGGAGCAAGAGGAGTAGCAGGAGCAAGAGGAGTATCAGGAGCAAGAGGAGCAGCAGGAGTAGCAGCGGCAGCAGGAGTAGCAGCGGCAGCAGGAGTAGCAGCAGGATCAGTAGTAGCAGCAGGAGTAGCAGCAGGATCAGTAGTAGCAGCAGGAGTAATAGCAGGAGGAGCATTCGGAACACAAGGTGCAGATTCAACAGGAGTAGCATTATGTATAATAGGAGGAGTAGTAGGACGAGTATCATTTTCACCTACGCCACCGCGCTTCTTTTCCTGTCTCTTTCGTTGTTGCTTCTTGGTCTTGTTTTGCTTGCGCTGTTGTCTTTTCGATTCACGTTTTTGAGATTTCTTGGACATATTGAACTGAATATGTATAAACTACATGAATATATTCTTTGTCATGTTCTGCAAAAAGAATTTAAATATTCACTGATATTAATAATTATCCTAAATAATACATACTATTACTATCATCATGCCATCGATTTTGATTGTAGAAAAAAACGGAACGATTAAACCTCTCAATGCCAAAAATCTAACATCCGACGAATTGTACAAAAAGGCCGGTTTCAAAACAAACACTGATTTTGAACGTCAGACAACATGGAATGTCGATCTTGATGGAAAACACTACTGTATTTCTCTTTATGGAAAGAAGACGGGACGTGCGAATCAGGAGAACAAATACGAATTCCCTCCACCGGTAGATAGCATTCTCTATTTCGGAAACTGCGTACTCGTAAATACTATAAACGATACTTACACGGACATTTCTGTATCCGATTGGGAGAAAGTATATGAACACTTATATGGAGGATTTGAAGATTTGGATAACAGCAGCGACAGTTCCTCCGAGGAAGATGAAGACGAGGCCGCGCCTAAAACAAAAAGCGGATATGTTATGGACGACTTTATTGTAGATGACGATTACTGCGAGTCTTCGGATACTGCCGATTCTAGTTCGGATGTCCCTCCTCCTCCTCCTCCGAAAAAACAACCTGGAAAAAAGAGTAGCACCAAATCATCCTCGGCAACACCGACGCCTGCAACCGCGCCTCCTAAAAAAGAAAAGGTAAAGGAAGCACCCAAGCAAGCCGAAGAAGAGTATTTCGGATGCACGAGTGAATTGAGCGAAGAAGAATATGTATAACTCGCAAAAATAATCGATAAGAATAAGATCAATCATACATAAAAAATGTATAATAGATCAATCAATCATAATTTTATAATACTTATACCGTGTTTTTATACATAATTATTTTGTCGAATACATGTGTTATATATTACTGCTTCCAGTTTTTGCCACAGTCTAAACAGGTAATAAATACATTCGTAGGTTCATCTGCGCTGCGCACCTGCAACTCATAATAGGTGCATCGCCGTGATTTGCATTTCTTGCAAACAAACATGTCTGTAGAGGCTTCCACATTATTTGTATATTTGGACATGTCTCGCTTCAACTTTCGATCAATATATTCCTTCCAATGGTCAGGATTGAATTCTTGATGGGTCATAAATGCAAATGTTTGTGGAATTATTTCTTTTGACTTGAGTTGATTCAGCAGCATTTCGTTTTTCAAGTTAATATAGATGGTTCGCATACGATCGATGTATATTTGTGCAAATTGGGAGTTCTCCCATTTTTTAACGATTTTTCGCGACGATGCCTCTTTGATCGAATAATTGAATACACCTTTTTCTAAATTAATAGACGTTTTTTCATCCTCCACGATCTTTTCCAGATTCTTGCGAATATTTGAGCGGAAAGTATTTGGATCCTGGATATTCATGCTATGTAATAGTTAATTGTAATTGTATATGGTTGTTGGTACAAATCTTTGTATTGTTTGTATTTCTTCAATTTTATGAAAACAATATTTCCAAATCTTTCAATTTCCAATACTCTGACGCTCCACTCGGCAGGGGTCTTCGAATAATAAACGGGATCTTTTTCTCCTCCAATTCTTTCATCGCAATTAAATATCCATCAACCACATTTTCATCGACGTCTATAAACGGTTTTGCGCCCGAATTCAACTGCTTTGCGCGTTCTCCCAATACGCGTGCCCTTTCATATTTTGTCAAGAAAGGCAACGTTCGATGAATAGGGTCCTTAATTATTTCGTCCTTGTAAGTTATATTGGTTAAAGCATCAATTTCCTCGTAATTATGCTGCAACATTTCCGGATGATACTTGGAAATAATATCGCTTTTTAAGTTTTCATCGAATTTGCGAAAATACTCTTCTTCGTCTTCATCATCGCCATTGTCGTCATCGTCATCATCATCCGACCCATTTCCAATTGCGTTTCGCATCTCTTTCTGAATATCTTCATCCGCGTCATCGACATCCTCTCCGATTTCACTATTTTCGTCTGAATCCTCCGCATTACTTTCATCTTCATTTTTATCTTCTAAACGTTCGCTTGTATCACTATCATTATCATCCTCATCGTAATTGAATTTCACTGGTTTCTTGTTTTTTGCGGTCATAGGAACATACTCGTCATCTTCCGAATCCGAGGCGCTATCACTAATATGCTCATCGTCTGACATCTTGGTAGTTATAATATAATGTTAAATTATTGCTTATGTTCCTTTCTAAATTGATTGTTTATTTCAATTTTTTGTTTGTTTCTGTTTCTTTGTTAGAATTTAGGACATAAATACACGAAATTATTTCGCATGACTAATATATAATACAATAAAGATGAACACATTAAACAATCTTTTTGGCCCCCTCGGAAAGGAGTATTGCTATTACTTCTACGTGCTTTCCCTCTTTGGATTCATTACTCTTGTCTTGATTATCCTTTCATCGTTGGTTTTACTTTTTACCGGCAAAAATAGCGCCGGATTCAACATGCAAATGCTTGTCGCGGTTGTCGCGTATGGTATTTTGTATTTCCAAAATCGTCTTCTCTTCAATATGTGCAAGGGAGTCTAAACTCGTCAAAAAATTGATGAAATAAATTATATAAATACATGTTATAACTGACAGAAACCAATATATAAAATGAAGTTCTGCATTCAATGCAATAACATGTATTACGTGAATATTATTGAACACATGGGAGATAAACTCGTGTATTATTGCCGGCATTGTGGTCATATTGATGAATTTGCAAATGAAGAAGGAACCTGTGTTCTTAAGACGCAGCTGAAAAAAGGCGGACAAACATTCAATCATATTATTAATCAATATACGAAGCTGGATCCTACGCTCCCGCGCATTTACAACGTGAAATGTCCGAATGGATCATGTTTGACAAATCAGCCTGAGAACAAAAATCCGGCGGAAGTTATTTATATGAGATACGATGATGAAAACATGAAATACTTGTATATTTGTGTCGAGTGCGATACCGTTTGGAAAACCGACGATAGCAAGTAATACTGTGCAGAAATGAAAAAGACAGAAAGGAAAAAGAGACAGAAATGAAAACGACAGAAAGGAAAAAGACAGAAAGGAAAAAGACAAAGAAATCAAAGAAATAAGAAACAAAAATAAACAAGAAACAAAAAGAAACAAGAAATCGATATCTTTACTTACATAGATACCACATAGGTATGCACCGCGAATTTTATATTATAATCTTTTTAATGCGAATCCATTTAGAGAATTATACTAGATTATAAATATATCAGTAAAATGAGTGCATCTCTCGCTGCCGCAAAAAAACGTCGTGCAAATATTCAGGATGCTCCCCGGGTACAACCGTCCAATCCTGGTTCCCAGACACCCAATCCTCCTATTGGTACCGGCCTAACTCTTCCCCAGGTTATTCAAATTGTGGATACCCGTTTGATCATATTAGAGAAGTTTATGGCAGAGACAAAAATGGGCACAAATAATGCATATGTTGGCGATGCATCTAAACAGGAGGCCTCGGCCAGCAATGATGCCGGAATGACGCCTGTCGATATTAGCGATGTTATTGAGGAGTTTGATGGTCGCTATAATATGCTTGTTGAGGAAATAGCAAACTTGAAAAATATTGTACTCAGTCTTCAATCCTATACTATGGAGGTGAATAAGAAACTTTTGTCAGAAAAACTGAACATGGGATCCGAGGAGGATCAAGATACGCATGTATAATATGTATAATAAATAAATCAAAATAAAAATGGAAATATATATTCTTGAAAAAGTATTTTCTTTTCAAGAATTCGGTATAACTGGATTTTTTTATTGTATTCAAAGTATTAGATAATGCTATGTCAAACACAACTGTATCCGATAATAGTGAAATTAATGATATTCGAAACACGACCCATTTTCGAGGAATATCTTTCTCCAATTTCAAAAAAAACGAGGTCCGATTACAATACATTCAAAACATGAAGAAGGGTAAAATAGAACCCGCATGTTATTGGTGCGCAGAATTAGTATGTGCAGGCCACTATGGTGAAGTTTGGGAGACCATTATTAATTTCGTAGCCAAATATATTCACCTTGGAAATCCGAAATTGGTGGTTTATTTGGAACGCCGATTTTGCATATTTAGAAACATTGTCTCCCAAGATCATCTTATCAACGAGCTACAATTACGAAATCAAAACAACATTCGCAAGTTATTTGCGGAGATTACAACGATACTTTGTATGGCGACCAAGAAACCAAGTATCGAACCTGTGAAAATAAACAGAGTAGAAGAATTCGATATTACACAAATGACGGATCGACTGAAAGCCCCCTCGATCCACTATATTGCGGACATTTTTCTCCCAAAGGACCCCAAAGAGCTGATGATACCGCTCAATGAATTTGCGTATAACTTATCCTCCGACTGTAAAAACATGGCGACTGCGTGTTATTGGATCGAATGGACCATTGAATTCGAACTCATATGTCGAAAACGCAAAGAGCCGTGTATATGCGTTTCACGAACCGATTACAATGTTGATCGCAAATATTCGACAGACATTATATGGATGGTATGGGACGTGCTTCTTCACTACAGTAATAACACCAATGATCCGTATATTGTGAAAATAATGAACTCGTTGGTCGATCTTTTTTCGATTAAATACATGCTGGGTACTCCCAAAAAACGGAGATATCTGCTATATTTTGCAGTATCGTTATTAACAGAGACGGTCCCTCGAAATATAGAGATTGTCGAGGATAAGATAACCCTATATAGTGTTATGGAACAAATCAATGAAGTATATAAACAAATACGTAAAAATCAGGTTAGTCCAGGCACCGATTATTTGTTTTCCGACATGGAGAGCAATCGCGTGTTTGAGGAGACCATGCACAAAATGGAGACAATGTCCAATATGATGGGACTATAAATGAGGATAGCATATAAAGATTTGAGACAAAATACTACAGTTTATAATAAGCTAGTGTTGCAATTGGAATATGATTATTACCAACGATTGGTTAATAAAAAACAAGACTCCCAATGGAGGATATAACAAAAAACAATTTGACATATTAGGGATTCCCTATCCTCCTCAAAAAGGGTGGAAAGAAAAACTTATTGGCACCCAACTATCGGAGGACAAAGTCATGATGTTTGAACAGATTTCGAATCCTGAGAATCCAGTAAATATACATAATATACATTCTTATTTTGGATCATCAACCATCTCCCCATCAACCATCTCCCCATCAATCATCTCCCCATCAACCATCTCCCCGGCATCCTCTCGATCATCATCGCGATCATCTTCCTTCGATAATCCAAAACTACTGGATTTCGATAATATTGATAACGATAACAATCGTGTATGCATCGACTATTTTGTATATACCGACGGGTCTTGTGTAAATAATGGAACGCCAGAGGCAGCTGCGGGAATTGGTATCTATTTCGGAGAAAACGATCCCAGAAACGTATCGAAACGTGTAGTGGGAAAACAAACAAACAATACTGCAGAGCTGCAGGCGATCATTGATACCTATGATATTATTAAAGGCGATGATAAAAAACAAATATGTATTGTTTCGGATTCCATATATGCCCTTCGCTGCTTAACCTCGTATGGCGAAAAACAAGAAAACATGGGATGGTCTCAAAATATACCGAATAAGGAACTTGTACAATATGGATATAATCTTTACAAAAATAAGAGCAACATATATTTTATGCATATCAAGGCACATACGCAACAATCGGATATACACTCCATTGGAAACGATGGAGCAGATCAGTTGGCAAACAAAGCTATCGGCCTCGAAGAATGTCCGTATAATGCGGTTGCAAAGATAAATAAAATATACCTGAATGTTCCGTTTGTCGAAAAGGAGGAGGTAAAAAAATTAGGTGGAAGGTGGGATAAAGATGCTCGTAAATGGTATATCATGGAAAATAATGCAAATAAACATGCAGTATTAGAACGATTTTCTAAAATTTAAAGTTGGGACAGTCATGTTTTTATTATATATTCGTAAATAATAAAAACAGCTCGTATCATAATATTCAAGGAATACGCGTAAAAATATATATCGAGAATATAACTCCAAAAATGGCAAAATAGCTGAAAAAGAGACCTCGTTTGGACTCGTCATTTTTCTCGTTATCTTTATCAAACTTACCCTTTCCAAATATATAGGTGAATAATCCGATCACAAAGGATACTACAGATGTACCTAAGATTGTACCCCATCTTTTCTCATTTATCATTTTTTCAATTATTTTGTTTAATAAATTACTTTCCCAAATATCGACGTCATACTTTCCAAAAGAATACTTGTTTGGATCTAATTGTTTATAATAGGTTATAATGGTAACACTTATCATCAAAAATATTGAGATCATTGCACCAATGCTTGTTTGTATTTTATCACCAACTCTGATTCCTCCAATAGAAATAAAGATAGAAAACATAAATAACACAAAGGTCCCCACGTAATCCAACATTTTTAGACTTGCATTTGATGGTTTTCCATCATCAATGTTTAATGCTTTTATGTAATCTACAAAAAAGAACTTGTACAAAAAGGGTGTAGAAAATGCTGCAATAATAACCATAATCAAAAATATAAAAAAATGAATCGTCGCAGTTAATACATTCATCGTACCCATATTTTCCGCAAGTTGGCTGGTAATCGGCATAACCTCGATGGACGGTTTGAGTCCGGTACCATTTTCAATAATCGGGCTGCAATCATAATACACATCTTCCGATTGCGGCACTTCAGCTGGAGTTGAAACCGGAATACTCGCGGCGGCTACTGGCGCAGAAGCAGCCGCCATAGCAGCAAGTCGTTTGCGTTTTCTCCGGGCCTTTCTTTTTTTCTTTTTCTTTTTACCAAATCCCTCAATAAGATCATTATCTTCGCCGTCATCTTCGCCATCATCTTCCCCATCGTCATCTTCCCCATCATCTTCTTCGCCATCATCATCCGGTTCTAGACCACTGAATAATAGATTGATCTCTCTAAACTTCATTTTGTTATCATCATAGCTCCATTCATTTGATATATCCGGACCCTTACCGAAGCCATGATCTGTATCAAATACTGTTTTTACAACCATGGGAGATAATACATACACGGTATTTGCATTATTTACCCTGGCAGTCTTATTATATCCAATCATTTCTCCCAAATCAAATTCAAAAGAAGATTGAAACACATTATTAATTATTTTATCGACAGCCGTTTCTTCATACACACTCGGTTGGGTTTTCAAAGGTATAACCAAATAGACGGGTACGTCTCCATTTGTAATGGGCACGTGTTTTATGACAAGTTCGCCAGTTGCACCAGTTTTAGCCTTTAGTATATACATGGTTTGGGTTTTGTATTTTCGACCGTTATGCACAAAATTCGGCTGAGAATCTCCTTTCGCATGCAAATAGGGTATTTTCACGTATCCTCCATTCTTAAGTGTTTTTTCATATTCACTTGGATATAAGGTGGTCGCATAATAATCCAATACGAGAGTTTCTTTCTCCATTTCCATAATATATATAATGAATCAGATCTATATTATGGATACATACTAAAATGTTAGACTTCTGTCCGTCCTCTTTTATAATTGATATGAATTTCTTAAATATGCATGTATGTATGCAAAATAGAAATATGAATATTACATATTTATTGTATATGTCCATTGTATATTAATAGATATTCGGAGTTTGTATGGGCGGCGACAATTTCGTGGAATCGTTTTCGTCCTTGTCCAACTATTTAAATGATCACGTTTCGGCATTGAATAACAGCAAGTTTTTTGCGGGCCTCATGATTATTCTACTGAATATATCGTCAAAATTCGTTACAATACGATTGAGTAAAACCATGGAATCTTACTTGAAATACACATTTAGTAGAAACATCTTGGTATTTGCGATTGCATGGATGGGAACAAGGGATATATACATTTCCGCTTTCATGGTTCTTGCATTCATTATTGTTATGGATTATTTATTGAATGAAAATAGCGCATATTGTTGTCTCCCGGAGCAATTCATGGATTACCATATTTCATTGTTGGACGAAAATGCCAATAACGAGCGGATCAGCGACGAAGATATACAGAAGGCGACCGAATTGCTAGAACGTGCGAAAAAACAGCGTGAAAATGAAAAAAATGAACCTGCCAAAAAAAATCCGGTTCAGACACAACAAGGCATTTCCACATACTATTAGTTCATCCACATACAATGGTATAATGGTTCATCGTAGATATATACATTATTACAAAAATGTATATATTAACATTTAATTTAACAGAATTAACTATGTGTTAATATTATATAATAAACATTCTATTAACAATCATAAAATTTGAGTATGATTGTAAGAAATAATGATATGAAAGAAATGGATTTTAGTCCGCAGCAAATTAAAATTATGTTAATTCCGCCATTCAATGCGGAGGCTGCGCCAGTACCCTTAACTTTAGATACAATTTATCATCCAGAATTAAAAAATAAGAAGGAGATGGCCAAAAATCCGTATATTACATCGGTTGTGAAATATCCAACTGAACTTATCGATAATATCAGAAGGCAGGGATATAAAACAGTCGTGTCATTTTTTTTCAACAAAAAAAAATTCGAAAGTTTATTGCGTTCCTACAATAAGTCGCCTTCCTCTTCTTCATCAAATAAAATCCTGGAATACAACACAATGGTTATGTTGAAAACTCTATTTCCAACCTACTATCCATCTGTAGAAAACGTATCAACATCTTATAATACACATATATTGCAAAGTGGAAAAAATCTATCAGCTAATGTTGCATGGCGCACTCTTTTCAGTAAGAACCAATTATCCTATATACTCATCGATGGAAAAAAATATACTATTACAAAGACAGTATTATTGAATGATCTATTGAATAATCCTATATATAAAAATGTTATTGAGAAATATACAGAATATGTAAATTCGAGCAATCTGGAGTCAGAGAAGATTGATAAGGAATTGAAAAATGGTATTCAAAAGCTGATATACCGATTTGATAAGGATGAAAACGATAAACAAGGCAACTTAAATATATCGATATATGCGGATAGATTTGTAAAAATAGATCAGACCAAAGAACCAACTCCGACGGGAACCTTCAATCCCTATATTTTCAATTCCAATATTGACAAAATGATAAATTCAATAACACAGATATATAATCTTTTCGGAAGAGATGCATTGAAAAAAAGCACTAATATAAATAAGTTTATTCGTTCATTCAACGAATCCATTCGCAATATTCAAGACCTATACAAACTGATTGTGGAATTAAAATTAATGACGACGTTCGAGTTCAGTAAGAATGTAGATGAATTAGTAAAAGAATCAAACAATTTAAACACGATGAGCATCGTTCAAACAGAATATATTGGTCCAAAAAATATTAATGTTAAATTAGATGAGCAAAAACCGGAGATTACTAATTTATTACGCACAAAGTACAAATTCTACACAAATTTCATGGATGTTATTAATTCTATTATATATCCATCCAGGGAATCGACAAACGATAAATTACAGGAATCCATTAATAATTATTCACAAAACCAAAATACAGGGGATCGATTCAATCATATTATAGAGAATGTAAGCGAAAAATATATGTATAAACCAATCCAGTCAAATATGAAACATGATGTTGAAAATTTGAAAGACTATATGAACATTGGTATAAACCGTATTAATGGAGCTCAATATGAAATATATGTATCGATGGACCTTATTGAAAATGAATATAATATAGATAATATAAAAAACTTAGACTGCAAATATCAAGGGGTTTCTCTAGGAACAGATGCCGAAAATATGGAGAATCCATACATTTTACATAGCGTATTTTTATCACAATCCGAAATAAATAAAACGGATAATGATAATGACAAGATTGTAAGCACTAGTACAGGGTCTAACCCAGCTACGAATCCTCCTAACCCAGCTACGAATCCTCCTGCAAATCCTCCTGCAAATCCTCCTAATGATGCTATAAAAAAAACGGTAGGAGGAAGAAAAAGTCAAAAATACATGAATAAGAAGAGGAGAAAACTAAAAAATACTAGACGAAAAGGAAGGAAATAAACATGGAGGATTATATTGCTATTACTTTTTGTATAATATTAACGTATTATACAAATCAAAGATCTATGAAGATAATTACCAATTATCTAATTAAACTTGGGTTTTCCATTTACAAATACTCCGACCTCTAGACTAATGTCTCCGTTCTCATCTACATCATAGATCGTGCCATTTTTCTCGTTGGAAGTATAATAAATCTTTCCATTCAATAGAATTTCTTTAACTTCCTCTTCCTCCTCTTCGACTTCCTCCTCTTCCTCCTCTTCGACTTCCTCCTCTTCTTCAACCTCCTCTACCTCCTCTTCTTCTTCAACTTCCTCGACCTCTTCAACTTCCTCAACCTCTTCAACTTCCTCGACCTCTTCGACTTCCTCCTCTTCTTCAACCTCCTCTACTTCCTCCTCTTCTTCAACCTCCTCTACTTCCTCCTCTTCTTCAACCTCCTCTACCTCCTCTTCTTCATCCTCGACCTCTTCGACTTCCTCCTCTTCTTCGACCTCTTCTTCTACCTCCTCTACTTCTTCAACTTCCTCGACCTCCTCTTCTTCAACCTCTTCTTCGATTTCTTCGAGTTCCTCGACCTCTTCTACTTCCTCGACCTGCTCATCCTCTTCCTCGACCTCTTCTTCGATTTCTTCGAGTTCCTCGACCTCCTCTTCTTGAACCTCCTCTTCAACTTCCTCGACTTCCTCGACTTCCTCAACTTCTTCGACTTCTTCGACTTCTTCGAGTTCCTCGATCTCATTATTTTTTACTTCATATTTGGGCATTAGCGTATCAAGATGCACATCGAGTTCAATGTCTGAGTCAAACAAAATACAAATATTAGGTACATCATCGTACGTTTCACGATCCTCTTCCGAATCGGTATGTTTCACCTTCACATTCAAATGAATCGGGGAATCAATAACAATTTTAACTTTGGGAAATCTCTTTATATTCGCATTCGCATTCGCATTCGCATTCATATTCGTATTGCTATTGTTCTTATTTAAACTCATCTGATATACAGCATCTTGTAATTTCTTATTTTGCTCATCGAGACTTGCGTTTTTACGCATAAGTTCCTTTACAATAGGAAGGGTACATAACATATCATAATTATTCTTATAAACCTGAAAATTATCAAATTCGTTTGCAATAGTTTGCAGAGAGTTATTCAGCACAGACGACATATTTATAAAATAAAACCAGGTATAGTATATTACAAATTATCATGAAATATCTTTATATTCTTGAAATATATTTTTAGGCCAGCTTACGCGTCTATTTTTGTCCATGACGGTAAAAACATGTCTTTAATAATAAGATGGCTGTTCTTCGGACCAAACCATTTATTCGGATAACATACGTGATTCTTTTCACTATTCCTATTAAAATAGGCCCCCCACCAACTATATGTGCTATTTGCAATGATATTCGAATCGCAGCAGCTCATAAGAAGCATTTGTTTCCAATCCTCAATACTATCATCTACTTTTACGAACTCAATAGTGTTATCGAGGGTACGCACTTGATCTAGAATGCTATTCACAATCGGGTTATCTTCCATCTCACAAAAATAAAGAACTCTTATATTCGATTCATTGCGCATCGATTTCACATAGGCGATTGCATTCATATAGTATGTTGCATTCAATAAATGATGGTACTCCTGCAAATTTTTATAATCCCCAAATCGAAAATGCATGGATACATAATGAGTAGGGGTAGCATCAGTATTGTCCTTGAAATAATTGATGTATTGAGTACGAACATCATTTTGTTGCGATTCCAGTCGTATCATCTGAAAAATTTTATCTCGGTATTCGTGAAAATATTTATAACTCTGAAAATACCCATATAATTTTGTTATTTTGCTTCTTGGGTATTCGGATACTTCTACATAATGATGTTGGAGACAATTCACCTCCGGTGGGATCGAATTCAACTGTTCCGCGGTCATATCATATTTTTGATTGTGGGTAGTAAATATTTTCAGCGATATCAAAAAGGTCTCCCAATAAGTAGGACGATTCCCCACATTGGGAGTATAGGGAAGTATAAAGGAATCCTTGTATTTCAACGCATATCCAATAATCGCAAATATTTGAAAAAGCTGGTTTCCCAGACCACCCATATATACGCATGTTATCATATCGAACGAATCTATACCTAAGATGAATGAAAAAATAGAGACATAATATTTATATCATTACAAATATTATTTATCTTACAACCCGTTTGTACATACATTATTATATACCTACATACCCATACCAAATTTATTCTTCATAATACTCGATTTACTGGGACCCTCTTGCTTATCACATTGGCGCTTCACCTTATACACACCCGTATGATTTGCATTTGTAGAGGATAAAACTTTTCCAGCACTTCCATAAATGCTTACCATTAAATCCTCATTATCCTCATGCAGCTCTGGAAGAATACGCGTCATCGGCTTGTCAATAACCAGAAGCATATGCTCTGTCTTCAACAGTTTTCTATATTCCTGGATCGTTAAATTGCCGTAATACTTGTCCAACATATAGTACGGGTTGGGAGCAGGTTTGATGTTCTTCTTGAAACCATATACCTTACTATAAATTTGATTCAACAAGTGGTATCTTTCGAATTTGGTAGAATCGTCAATATTTTCTCGCATCAAATATGCGACAGCGCACTCGGGTCTGCAAAACGAGCCGTATCCGAAAATGCGGCCGTCCATTTCATATTTCGGAATATAGCACGCTTGGTTATCAAACTCATAAGTGCACCAAAAACAACTTGCCTTCTTATCTGGAATAGCATTTTTATATAACTGAATTTTCAGTTTCTTCAGCTTTGTATTGATGTCTCTCATGCATACATTATCATCCTCTTCCATAGAAGAGGCGCAATTCGGACAAAATACAGTATTTGTCGTAATAACATTATTCGATAATCCGGAAGATGCCGTCGCTGCATCGTTTGTGAATATTTCAGGATATGCTTTGGCCTCCTTCACCTTGCTCTCTTCGTAAATACCATAATGACTTGCGTCTTGGTCATCGTTGTATGTCATAATAACATTCTTCGGAACATTCGGATTATACTCATATGGGTCCATCATTATTTTTTTATTATTATAATCATTCAAATCGCTTAACGAGCATTTCAAATGCAGGATAATATTTGCAATCGACGTGGATTGCGATGTAGTATCCATGGGTTTCGTAGTTAGTTTTCCTCCCTTTGGCTTTCGCCCCCTTTTTTTTTGACCTTCCTCTTCCTGCGAAGCGACCGTCGTAGCTGTATTACTAGTATTTGTCGCATTCATATTACTAGTGGATGTAGCAGCAGCTAATGATGCATCGGCATCATCGACCTTCTTCTTTCTCCCCCTTTTCTTCTTAACAATCTCTGATTCATTTTCGATATTCATTTAATGTACCTATCTTTATTATTATTATTAGTGGATCGGTGTTAAACTTTATGTTGTTTTTATTTATCTTTTACGCATCTGTCATATCATCATTCAATATCTAGCTAGCTTATCAGCTTATCAGCTTATCATCTTATCCAGCGAATCATCCATGATATTTATATATTTATATCTCATTAATATGATGTTTTCTGTAAATATCCATTTCATGCAAATAACACTCTCTGCATAATGGAATATAATTATCAGTCCCAATAACAATTTGCTGTTGTTCCTGAGTAATTCGATGGGAGAAAATACCATGATTTCCGTTTTTACATATTGCACACATGGACTGTAGTTTTGTTATTTTATCGCAGTGGGGGATCAAATCCAGAATTTGTCCAAACTTGTTTCTCTGAAAATCTCCGTCCAATCCACAAATATATACGGTTTTGTGGGCATGATCTACCATTTGAATAACAATCTGATACAAATCACAGAAAAACTGTCCCTCGTTAATAAGAATAACGTCTGCGCTGTGGAGATCCATATAATTCAAATTCTCTTTATTATACCACATTTCTCCCAGAGTATTTGCCATGATACACGGAATCATAACTTTGTCATGACTCGACATCATATTCTCATTGGTATATCGAGTATCTCCCGAGTAATTAATAACGACGACTTGTTTTCCGATGTATTTGTGCATCTTATACAACTGGATCAGGTGCGTAGTCTTCCCTGAAAACATGGGTCCCAAAAACATTTCTAGATATCCGGACGGATAATTGCGATTCATGACTGGCTTATAATGATGTTATATATGTATATAAATATACTATTTAATTCCTATCCACCACGCATATAAAAAAAAGGCTTAATAATCTAAAAACAGGAATGAATAAAAATGTTCCATGGGTCGAAAAATACCGTCCCACAAAGTTCGAAAACATAGTCTTAGATGAAAACAACCGCCAACTATTTCAAAACATTCTTGACAAAAAGTATTTCCCCAACCTTCTTTTTTACGGCCCGCCTGGAACCGGCAAAACGACGACCATCATTAATTTGATAAGCGAATACCAAACCAAACACAATGTGCCCAGTAAAAGCCAGGTTATCCACCTGAATGCATCCGACGAGCGAGGAATCGATATTATTCGAAACCAAATCAACCAGTTTGTGAAATCGATGAGCCTCTTTGACAGTGGTCTCAAATTCGTTATTTTGGATGAGGTCGATTATATGACGAAAAATGCCCAACAGGCACTCAAGTATCTTCTCCAAACATGTGTGTATAATGTGCGCTTTTGCCTGATATGCAACTATATAAGTAAAATCGACGAATCGTTGCAAAACGAATTTATATGCATTCGTTTTAACCAGCTCCCAAAACGCGACATTCAGACCTTTATTCGGTCCATTTGCGAAAAAGAAATGATATATCTCAGCGATACGAACATTGATACAATACAAAATATGTTTAACTCCGACATACGAAGCATGATTAATTTTATTCAATTGAATCAAAATCAGAACGACTGGCATACCAACATCGTGAATGATGATGTATGGGATACATTGCATGCTATGCTAACTATAAACGATGAATCTTGTAGTCATCGTGAGATTATTCAACATATCCATTCTATCAGCAACCAGTATAATATTGACAAAAAAAACATTATACAAAAGTATTTTAATTATGTTGTCCGACATAAACCTGATATGGTGAATACAAATTCTCTAACAACCATGAAAAAAATAATACACAATCCTTATTTGGAAACAGAACATCTTCTAACCGATTTTGTCTATTCTATGAAAAAAATCTATTCTGAGAAAAGATAATGTCGGGTCCTGTCCTGTCCTGTCCTGTCCTGTCCTGTCCTGTCCTGTCCTGTCCTGTCCTGTCCTGTCCTGTCCTGTCCAGGCCTATACACAATATATAACTATATTATATTGTATATATTGTAAATATTGTATATATTGTATATATTGTATATATGATAATATACACTTATACTTGCACGATTTTGCAATGGGATGCATGAACTTCTCCCACAATCCTTGTTTTTTCAATATGCGAAATAGGCGTATATAATACGTTGCATTTTGGCAATGATTTTGCGGAATTGGTGTTTATTTTGCAGAGATAGGCGCATCGCTTAATCGCCTTTTTACTTGGTTTGATATCTTCCCTGCACTTGAGTATAACATGGCATGACGGGAGATTTTCAATATGGAACCATAGGTTATGGGTTTCCGACGCATCGATGATCTCCCAGTTTTCAAATCGGTTTTGTCCAATACATATCTCATAGACATGCTCATCGTCGTTATAGAATTCGGTTTTCACCATGACTCCAGATAAATATAATATTATACCAGCAAATGTATTATATTATTCTTTTTTTTTTCATGAAAAATCAATTTTATTTCAACAATGTTGGGAGATTTATTTGTTTTTTCGAGTCTTATTATTCCGAATACACTTAAACTCCCTATTTCGTATATAACCAGTATTACATTTTTTATTGCATCGACGCGTTTTTGGATTCATTTCTTTCCCAATCGGACATAATCCGGATACACATTTGAATGCCTCATTACGAAACATGTCGGGCTTGCATTTTTTATTGCATCGATGTGTAATTGGATTCATTTCTTTTTCAGGAGGACACTGATCTATTTTTTTATTGATAACGCGCGATAGTTCCTTTTTATCGATGGAAATGTCTTCCAATCTTATAGAATCGATTTTATTAACTACAGATCTTGGAATATGATCAATTCTATTTTCAGGGGTTTTGACTAACTTATGGTCCTCATAATGAACTCCATATTTCAACAGTAATCCAGAGTCTTGCATGATTTTTTCATATTCTGCAAGAGCTTCCTCGGGCAATAATCGTTTATTCAGGTTCGGCGTTGTCGTTTTATAGACAAATTCCAACAAACGATTTTGCAATAATGGTTCAATATAGATATTTGTATTGGACAATACTTTGGATACTGCAATTCCGATACCATACATATCCACTGTACTCATCGATTTGTGGATAAACTCAGAATAACCATCTGGTCTCATAGATAAAATAAATGTGTATAGATCGACCCAATACTTTTTAACAACGTTCTTATTATACAACTCGCTGTAATTCGGCATATTTATGTAATTGAAAAATGTTCGCAAATTGTCGACATCCTCATTATCAGAAGCAGAAGAGGATTGAAATGCATTGATTAAATTGTTATACATTTTGATTCTCCCCGACAATGGCTGAGATACAGTAAAATCATAATTCGCCTTATTGTAAAAAAGAGTCTCAAACGGAAATGACCAGTGAATAAAACTATAGGGATATTTGGATGCTTCTGCAAGATTCATATAGGTTTCTTTCTTACGCATAAGCCCGAAATCAATCATATTTATCTCCCGGGTCTTCATATTATAAACAATATTTTGAGGTTTCAAATCATGATGTAATATTTTATTGTCGTTCAAGAGCATACCCCCCATAATTATATTGTGCATATCCAGCCAAAAATGTTCCAAAATCTGCGCTTTATTATCGTATTTTGTATTATGTTTGATATCTTCAGAAAACCGTTCCAGATTTATACCCCCATCTTTCATAACCAATAA
>Ga0194130_10002572_pt1 | contig 26061 bp, 19 predicted proteins | sample TA2KigsurfametaG_FD_160084 | JGI IMG/M metagenome (GOLD analysis project Ga0194130, IMG submission 160084) | Freshwater microbial communities from Lake Tanganyika, Tanzania - TA2015050 Kigoma 12 surface | ecosystem: Environmental > Aquatic > Freshwater > Lake | place: Tanzania: Lake Tanganyika... | reverse complement strand
CACCAGCTTACACTTAGGCGTTGTTTTTGCTTTTTCGAAATGTCCTTTTAATGATCCTGTCGTGTTTTTTTCTTTCTTGTCGTCGAAAGCTAACTGAACCGCGTTGTAGCCGTCTGTATCGACGGTACGTAGTTGAGTAACTACGCATGGGCCAGCTTCGATAACCGTGCAGGGGATGTTTCTCCCCTCAGCATCGAATATGCTGGTCATTCCTACTTTTTTTCCAATAATTCCTGACATTTTCTTTAATCAATTTGTGTCCATCGAAGCAGTAGGGCTTCGTTCAAGACATAGTAAACCCCTCGAAAGGGACGGCAAAGATAGGAAAGTCTTGGTAATTATCAAATACTTGTGAGTTTATTTTTTAATTTATTTATGGATGGATGGGATTTTAGAAACTTGTAGGGTTTAATGATAGCGTTTTAGCTCCCTTCTTCGTCGGACTTCCTATTGATAGGGCTCTGAAGCCACCTATTTGAACTAAGGGTCGGTAGAGCGCTACGCTTAACCCTGCGAACAATGATCAGTTAAAAGCTTACTTTGTTAATAAAGGGAGCTGACCGACCCATTTGAATTCATGACGCCAACGTATATTCTTAGGTGGACACATAGGCTGCTCTGCTCATTTCCAAATCTGCTACATTTGCTAATTTCCTAATCAATTTTGTACTTTTACATATACTCCCTGCAAAACATGAAGAATACCAGCCTGTTAATTATCAAATTGCTGCTTGTATGCATAAACCTTGATGTTCTTGCACAAGTGCCTGATACCACACTCGCCGGGCAATATGAAGCCGTGGTCATCAAATCAGGATCCTATAAAATCTATAAAAATATCCAAAAAGTAAAAATTCAAAAGCTCTGGAAGAATGTTACCGATAGTCTGAAAAAAGAAAAAAAGCTTGCATCAGATAGCAAAGTTCAATTACAAAAAAGCCTTTTAAAAATTGCTACGCTTCAGGCAGAAATCAGGGAATTAAAGGCAGCTAACTCTCCTCTAAAGAAACTCAGTAAACTGAATGATTCTACCCTGCTCTGGGGAACAATCGTCTTACTTGGCTTTGGAATCGGCTTCGTAATATACCGCAGCCGCAGTGCATTACAGGAATTGAACGTTCAACACGAACGATTCGAGGAACTCAACAAAGAATTCCGTGAATACAAAGGAAAAGCCGCTGAAAAAGAACGTAAGCTTGCCCGGGAACTTCAGGATGAACGGAATCTGGTGGAAGAGTTGAAGGCAAAGCGAAATCAATCCGGCGAAAGACGAATTTAATTGATGTGCCGCCCCGGTAAATTCTTAACCTGATAGCTTTCGGGTTTATTACCTCCTCAAAATTTTACGCACCGTACGATGTTCCCCCGAGGAGACCTGTAGCAGATAGGGGCCCGGCACCAGCTCCTCAAGATTTAGTTTCAGCAAGCCTCCATCCGCCTGATGATCTTTTGAATAGATCCGCCTTCCCTCCATGGTCGAGATCAGCACCTTAATGACTCCCGAATACTCGGAGCCTAAAATCAGGTTTAGCTCTGAATCAAAGGGATTAGGGTATACCTGTACCGCATCCATGAAGAATGATCGTTCAATCATCCCCTGACATTGCTTATCTGTATAAACCTTCAACTTGTTTGATCCACTTTTTAAACTCAGCTGAAGTTCGTTCAGAGAGGTTTTCATCAGTTGACCATTCAGTTCTACAAAATAGGTGTCTGATCCTTCAAGCTTTAAGTTAAGCTTATTATCCTGCTTATTGATGTAGGAATAAAGATTCAGATCTTTTGGTTCGGTGACGGTGATCTCAAAACATTGCTTGAACGTATTTTCTCCATTTATAGTAAAGCATACCGTGTATACCCCTGCAGAAAGATTTTTAATCTCCAGTCGATTAGTAAAATCATAGCGACTATCCTGTCCGTTGCCGGTGATGGTAGCCGTATAGTTTAAGGTCTGAAGTGTTTTTATCGAAATTATCCCGTTCATCGCACCGCGACAATTAAGTCCTGAACTGGAAATACTGAAATTATTTACCGGCAGTGTATAGGTAAAACTAAAGCCCTCTTTTGAAGCTTGACCTCCGGCACTGATCAGACTAATGTTCCCACTGGCAGATCCTGCAGCCACCACCGCCGAAATGGTATTGGGCGACAAAATGACAAATGAGGCCGCCGGCTTACCCCCGAAGCTGACACTTTTAACATCCCCAAGATTTGATCCCGTAATCAGGATACTAACTCCGGCAATCGCATTTTGCGGAAGAAAGGAATTGATTTGCGGAGGTAAAATAAAACGGAATCCGGCAAATGAGGCTGAGCCTCCGAGTGTAGCTAGAGATACCTCCCCATCAACTGAACCTTCGGCAACGAAAGCCGAAATATGATTTGCTGAAATAATTTTGAAGGACGCCGCCGCCTTCTTTCCGAAGCTTACACTTTGTGTGCTTAGGAAATTAGTGCCGTAAATATTTACCTCTGTCCCTTTGCCGCCTTCCAAAGGATTAACAGCAGTGATTGAAGGTGCTGGAATATAGGTAAAGCCCTGCATTTCGCCACTTCCCCCGGGATTTGTTACGCTCACTGCCCCGGATGCTCCCGAAGCCAATACAGCCTCTATGCTTGAAGCGGACAGCACCTTGAAGGAAGCCGCCTCCACATTCCCGAATTTTACTGAACTGATCTGATCGAAATTGACACCGGTTATCCTCACCATAGAACCTGAACCTGCACTGAGCGGTGTAAAAAATTCTACCCGCGGCACCTTCACAAAGGTAAATCCGGAAGCACTGACTAAGCCATCGGCCGTACGGACCTTGACATCACCGGTAGAGCCTAAGGCAACAATTGCCGTGATCTTCGTCTCTGAATCTACGGTAAACGATTTGGCTGGGGTACCCCCAAAAATAATGTCAATGACCTTGACAAAGTTTGAGCCATTGATGATTACTTTTTGATCTGTGGTGGCGATCTTTGGACTGAAAGAGTCTATCCTTAGGGTTGGCACAAACGTAAATCCTCCTTTTCTCGCTATTCCTCCCGGCGTTTTAACAGAAACCTCCCCACTGGCAGTATTGCCCATGATCGCTGTAATTTCTGTAGGAGAATTGACGATAAAGGAGGCAGGTGCTTTACCTCCGAAAAGTACCTGACTTGTTCCGGTTAGATTGGTTCCAATAATTTTAACTGTCGTACCCTCAGCCGCTTGCGATGGGCTGAACGAAGTGATTGTGGGCGCAAGAAAATAGGTGAATCCATTCTTTGATGCAATCCCGTAGGTAGAATTGATGGTCACAGAACCACTGGCACCCGATCCCAAAACCGCTGAAATTTGAATTTCAGAAATCACCCTGAATGATGCTGCATCCACTCCTCCAAACTTGACCGACTGAATCTGTTTGAAATTGGCACCGCTAATCTGAATGGTATCTCCTTGTTTACCATTTTCGGTGAATGAACTTATTGTCGGTCTCGGGGTAAAAATAAATCCTGCTGCTTCCACTTTCCCGGCCCCGGTGGTTAATGAAATTTTACCGCTCGCCCCGGAACCCACAACGGCTTTAACTGTCTGGTCGTTAATTACCACAAATGAGGTTGCCGGAATTTCTCCAAAGCTGACTGTATTAGTAGTGTTCAGGTTAGTCCCGGAGATCGTAATCGTATCTCCGGTAAATCCAAATTCAGGCAAAAATGAGTTAATGACCGGTGGAGGCAGGTAAACGAAGCCATTATAGACCGCCAGGCCACCCGAAGTTGTTATAGCGATTTCGCCGCTGGCACCGCCCGCAATCACCGCATCTACCTGATTGTCGAAAATTACCGAATAGGAAGCGGCTGCAAATCCACCAAACGTTACAGCACTTGCAGTACCCAAATTTTCACCGCTAATGCGGACGGTGGTTCCTGTGCCCGCCGCGGCAGGACTGAAGCCTGTAATCTTGGGATAAGGGAAATTGCAGCTTGAGGGAACAGAGGCTACCATCGTGCCTGAACAGGAACCCCCGCCAGGCTGTGAACTAAATGCCACCTGAAAATCGCCACCACTACGGTTGTTCGATTGAATACCGCGTCGTGTTCCGGGAGCAATGGCATAATGCATCAGATCTGAACCATCAATAACATGTCCGAGGCTATGGGCATGCCCGAGTTCATGTAATGCGACCGATTGAAAATCGGTTTGTGAAGGACCGGGAAGAGCATCCTCAAAATTCCAGTTATGCTCCCGATCAAATACCAGATCGACTTCAGCAATTTCCCATTTATTACTTCCGCAGGAGCTATAATAAGTATAAGCTACGCCCAGAACCCCGGCCGGCAACTCCGCTCCGGAATCAAATCTGACGATATTAATTCCATCCCGCCCGGTTTGATTTGCCGGTGTGGGTGCGCCTACCTTCCAGTTTATACCTGTGGAGCACGTCCAGGCACTCAATGATCTGAGAAAGGAATTCTTGGCATTAGACTTGGCATCAAAACCTTTTTCCAGCTGCCAGTTATATCCCCCCTGAGTATTTTTATTGACATGTTTGATTTGATAGGTAGAAATATTAATGATATTGTAGGAGACAACTAAATTAGTAGATGAGCTGGTGCTAGCCGTTCCATTGGATACTAAAATCGGACCAGTGCCCGCTCCATAAGGTACAATAACCACTATACGAGTATCTGTCCAGGACACATATTCAACAGCTGCAGGTTTGACATTGGTCAGGCCTCCGTTATCCGCATTGGCAAATTCTACATATTTACTTGCAGAAGGTGGTCCGGCACCAAAACCAGACCCATTGATGGTTACCTGACTACCCGTTCCGGCAGAAGTTGTAGCAGGCGAAAAACTGGTGATGGTTTGCCCGAATACTTCGGCAAACCCTGTGGAGAGCACCAATAAAATGGCAATAATCGAGAGCCTAAATTTTCGCTTTTCCACCGGTATACCCGTTATTTTATTTTGAAATCGGCTTTATTCATCACCTTATAACCTGAATGTGTAAGTTTTTGAAGAGCCGGATAAATTTCACCCGAAACATTTTTATAGGTTTTAAAGACATCTCTGCCGGTGCCACTTGAAAGATCATATCGGATAAACCCTTGGACTTCTGCATAAGGACGGAGCCTTAGGTTTTTAGATGGGGATGAAAATTTTACCGTATTAGGGATACAGGTGAACACTCCAACAGAACCTTCCTGAAGATCCAGTCCGTAGGATACCTTCTCCATTTCATTTCCTACCACCCCACCAATAGTAATCACCTCAACCACCGAATTTTTAAGCTCTCCTTTAAACACTTTGTAAACAGAAAGGAGATTAGCGGTATAGATATGCCTGCGTTCCGTATCCCAAAAGGAGGTTTTGCTCAATACCTTTGCTTCGAACACCAGGGAAGAATTTTGTACGCGCTGCTCAAGTGTGACGGGCTGCAACTGCGCCCATAAATCTGCGGTGATCAGCATGAATGGCAAAAAAAACAATGCAATTTTATTGATGATTTGCTCTTTCATGGTCAGTCCAGTTTAAATACATACACATCCGAGTTGGATCGGTTCCCCTTACTATCCCGGGTATTCACCTTCCAGTAATAGGTTTTGTTCCGATCCAGCTGCAAATCAGCCAAAACCGGTTGCTTAAGTCCCGATCTAAATAAAGGAGGAACATTGCTGTTCCCCAGATAGATGTCATAGCTATCGATATCTCCATCCGGATCCGTAGCAGACCATCGCAAGGTGACCTTCTCCTGAGTTAAGGGAATCGTTTCAGCATAACGCGGAGCAATAAGTTCGGCCGGAAAGGGCGAAAAGGAGGTTTGAGCAGGCGCAGGATTATAGAATTTCCATAAATCGCTGCTGATCTCTTTAGCAATTTTGGTGTTTTTTGAAGAAATAAACCAGGAATATGCACTCTTGCGATCCAGTTCTATCGTCAGTTGAGTTTTATCCGTGTTGTGGGTACTAAGCTGTCCGTTCTCCAGATTTTTGATACTCAGGGTATAAGAATCGGTATTTTTTGAGGCTTCCCATTTAAACAAAATTTGCGAGCGAGAATTGGAAATAATTAGCCCATCGGCACAGATCTCGTTGTTTCTTGGCAGAAGCAACAATGCCTTAGCCGGAAGTGGTTCAGGCTCTTTACGACAGCCGATACAGAGAATCAATAAAAATAAAAATGCATTTCTCATCTGTTTATACATGGCATGGGTATTGAATTAAAACACGATTCAATTTATTATTGCCATCAAAAATTGATTAATTACCAATAACATGGTAATTCCATTTGTAGGTACCTGCTAACAATCGATCTGTTCCAGCTTTTATCGTAAAACTTATTGTATCACCCACTGCATATACCTGCTCTGTCCTTGGCAAAGCGGCTGCGGCAGCATTTGCAGGGTATAATACCGGATAAGACCCTGATTCAAAGGCAGTTCCCACGTAAGTAATAGTTACCAGGTTTCCCCCGCCTACGCCACCTCCATTATGAACAATTTCGACCGTTCCGGCTAAATTAGTACCGGTTACAGTCACACTCGTTACACCTACGCCAGCGGTATTTGTGGGTAGTGTCGAATTTCCAATGAGCATTGTTACCTTTGGCCGGATAAGGGCTGGATTTATCGAAAATACCGGGTCTCCTGTCCCAGTTTCACTACTAAGTGAGCCAAGTAAACTTTCAGAGGAAATTGTTCCGGCCGCTGTTCCATACAATGTACCGGTAGCCGGTAAATTAACTGTAGAGCCCGTTGCTGAATTTAAAGTTATCGCTCCACCGGAGGTGAGTAAATTACCTGCCAGTGTTATGGTTTTTCCGGTATTCGCTACCCCGGTACCACCATTAGCGCCTGCTAATATTCCTGTGACCCCTGTAGTTAGTGGCAAACCAGTTGCATTCGATAAAACTGCCCCACTTGGAGTGCCTAAAGCAGGTGCTACCAGTATTGGGTTTGTTAGTGTCTTATTGGTTAATGTCTCTAATCCATCTAAGGTAGACAAAGTTCCACTTGTAGGCAATGTAACTGAGGTTGCGGCAGTAGATGTTAAAATTGTGGCGTATGCGCCAAGTGTAGTTAAATTACCCCCTAATGTGATCGTTTTACCAATATTCGCAACCCCGGTACCCCCAAACTGTCCAGCTACTGGTCCAGCTAATGCGGCTGTACCATCAAAATCAGCACCATATATACTCCTAGGTGTTATTATTTTGGTGGCCGTAGCTGCATTACCGCCGATGCTAAGATTTGGAACAGCAGTGTTAGAAGTAACCAGAAAGGGAGGATCACCAACTCCTACGGTTGAGACAAATTGACCCGTTCTCACAGTTCCACCAATTACATTAAGCGTAGCGTTTGAGGGTCTAAAGGTAAGTTTTGTGCTGCTTACCCTTTGTCCATTATTTCCGGAAGTACCTGTAACAAAGGTTGGATAAATATCGGTTGCCGTGGCATTATCATCGGTAACGTTTGTAAAGGTCGCGTTGGTCGCGTTCTGGGCGTTTGTAGCTAAAGTAGCTGTATTTGCATTCCCATTTAAAGTGGCGGTAATTATTGATGCAGCAAAATTTCCATTTGGATCCCTTCTCACTATCTCGCCCGCAGTATTGATATTAGTTGATGCATTAGCTGCAGTTGCACCACTCGCTATTAAATTTGCGGCTACTCCCCCAACAGCAGTTACGGTAGCTGCATTCCCGGTAAACTGTGCCGCAGTAACCGTTCCTCCACCCAAATTTAAACTTGTTCCTGTTGCTACACCAATATTCGGAGTAATCAAAGTTGGGCTATTATCCATCACGATTCTCCCGGTGCCCACCTGATCTGTGTTTGTCAGAGCAGATCCGCTTCCAATTTTTAAGGAGGTTGCTACGGCATCCCCGAGATTTGGATTATTTAATATGGGTGAGGTTAAGGTTTTGTTGGATAGTGTTTCAGTACCCGTCAAGGTGACCAGCGTTCCACTCTGAGGCAGCACCACGGTTCCTCCGGTACCGGTGGAGGGTCCGTTCAGGATGGTATTACCGGAAGTATTTCCCGCCAACACCAATTTACCCACATTTCCCGACTGCCCGAACGTTTTGATACCGGTTATGGTTTGATTAACATTTAATACCATATCTCCGGCACCGGGAGATTTGAAGGAAGGTGCTAAGCCTGGTCCATTAGAAGTAAGTACCAGATTAGGCACATCCCCATCAACCGAATTAAGCGTACCTGTCCCGTTTCCAACCAATACTCTTCCGGCAGGGAGTGTAGTTAATCCGGTTCCGCCATAAGCTACGCCCAGCTGCGTCGCATTCCACGTTCCTGTTGTAATGGTACCCAGCGTATTAATGGATGCTTGTCCGGCATAAGTACTGGCAATATCCAAGACCGGCGAAACAGTGGGGTCAGTTATGGTAAGACGATTAGGAGTTCCGGTTACGTTGATGACAGTACCCGCACCGGCCGTTGACCAGCCTGGAATATTCCCTGAACTAACCCTCAATACCGTTCCTGGAGCACCTATTGGTAGTTTTACCAATGAATTAGATGCATTGGCATAGAGCATATCGCCCGGAGTATAAATGGATTGTCCGGTTCCGCCATTTACCGCAGCCACATTACCTGTTACATTAGTCGCAGAGCTGGCATTTCCGATCAAAGCCCCTCTGAAAGTGCTAGTCGTCAATTCACCGGTCAATGGAATGAAACTTAGTTTAGTACTTGCCACGCGCGGCGGGAGGGGACCAGAGTTGCCACTGACAAAGGTTGGATACACCGTACCGGGTGCAATAACATCATCCGTAATCCGGACATTGACGGTATTCTGTGCATCTACCGAAGAGCTGGCATTTCCGGTCACATCGCCAACCAGCGGACCATTGAATCCTCTAGCGGTCAGTATACCGGTTGCCGGAACATAGCTTAGATTTCCGCTGCTGGTACGCAAGGCCTGATTACCGGGTGTAGCATTCACAAATACGGGGTATGTAATCGCAGGGTTTGAAATATCATTTACTACGGCAGAATTGGATGAGTTGGTCGCATTCAAGGCACTGGTCGCGGTGGAAGCATTCCCGGTTAATGGTCCGCTAAAAGAACCCGCCGTTACTGAACCCGCAACAGTCAGAGAATTGAAATTAGCATTTCCACCTAATGAACCGGTCAGGTATTCCCATCCCGTAACTTTACGGACATATAAACCTACAGCAGGAGCTTTGGTTAGGTAAATAAGCATTCCATTAGGCGGATTTAACGCATTAATGGCGACAGTGTCTGCCATTCGAGGCAACAACAGGCCCTGGTTTGCACTTTCAAGTTCGAGAATTGATGATGGTGAAATCAAAGTTCCATTTGTTCCTATTTTAATCTGCGCTTTGGATTCTACCATGCAGAAAACTCCTACAAGTGTCAAGGCAATGGAAAGTAGTTTTACTGGACTCATGTTTGTATGTTTTATAATTTTTGTGTCTGTTATCCTTGCTTCGCTTCGCTCGCAATGACAATTAATGCCTTACTTTGGTTCGCTTCGCTTGCGATGACAAATACGTCTTACTTTGGTTCGCTTCGCTCGCAAGAACAAATAATGTGTTACATTTTGGTAATTATCAATTAAAATAAATAACTCGGCATCAAGGTATCCTTCTCAAAAGGAATGTGATACCTTAATATAATCTCATGTGTTGCTCTCCCAAAATTAATTAATCGTCCAAGGTTATAATCATAAGCATAACCCATACGAAGTGTTGGTATCAGTCTGAAATCTAACAGCCCCACCAAAGCACTCCCCTTACGGTAAGACATCCCTACTGACATTGCCTCCCTGAAAAAGACATTGGCATTGATGTCATAATTTAAGGGAATACCTTTTACCCCCCGTAGCAGAAAAGATGGTTTGAGCACAAAATTATCGTTCAGCGTAATTAGGTATCCGGCATTGAGATAAAGATGTGCATCCTGTTTGACGGCATATTCAGATAGCGCCACATCTGTTTTGCGAAGATGGGTCCTTACCAAGTTCGGAACAGAGAGACCTGCATAAAACTTGTCGGTATTAAAAAACATCCCGGGTCCGAAATTAGCTGTCAGCGTATTCAGATTTTGTGCAAATACCGGATCTCCCGGATTGGTGATATTCAGTTTACTGAAATCTGTTTTATTATTGATGGCTCCAATTTGTAATCCGAAAGAGATGTTTGAATAATCGCCTTCAATTCTATAGGACATGGAGCCCTGAGCGCCTAGACTCTGAAGAATAGAGAAGCGGTCGTCGACCAGTTTCAAGCCTATCCCCAAACGGGTATCCCCTATCGGCATATCTCCGGTGATCATGGCTGTTTGAGGCGCATCCTTAATTCCATTGAACTGCTTTCTGAATATGCTGGTGAAATGGACGGCCTGCTTAAAGCCCGCATAGGCCGGATTAATCTCCAGCGTATTGAACATGTATTGAGAATAAATGGGTAATTGCTGTGCTTTGACTGCCCTGTGTGAGGCAGCCAGAATTAGCATTAAACAAAGTAAAAATATCCTCTTCATTTTTTATCGGTTGATGATGAGGTATCCGGGAATGCCTTTAGAACCATTCACGCTAATTAAATAATAGTAAATGCCATCAGGAAGCGTATTACCAAGGAAACCTCCTTTATTGGCCGTTCCATCAAATGTATTCTGGTAATCGAAATCCTGATAAACTAAGACCTGATTGCGAGAGTATACTTCAAATCTGATTACGTCTGTCGGTCTTCGTTTGGCTACCACATAGGTATCATTAAAACCGTCCCCATTTGGGGAAATCGCATCAGGAATGTTAACGGGTGTATTTTCATCTACGTCCTTTTTGATGACAGCCTTAGTAAAATACTCGGCAGACTGTAGATTAGCTATATTGAGGCGGGTATTCATATACGCTCCAAAAATAGCTGCCCTTTTGGTGATAATACCCGGAGTAAGGCCACTCATAGGAGGCATCAGGTCCCATAAGCCTGCAAAGTTAGGGTCGTATCTGCTGACATATGCATCAGCACGGTTACTGAAATAGGTACTGCCTTCGTCTGAGGAGTTATGCTGAATGGTGATGTCGAGCTTTGCCGAAGGATCTGATACCGTGCTACTCATCACCCAAGTTTTGTACACGTACTCAGGAAAATTCAACTTATTGTACACCTGATCTGCTACTCTGAATTTTAAAGTTTGAGAAAGGGATCCGGTATAATTGATGCTCAGTGGGGTATAGCTGCCTACCGCAGTTCCAATCGGAAACTCCATTGCCGAGGCATTGGTATTGAGATGACGAACCAAGCTTCCTCCCGTCATTCCAGAACCTGTCACAATAAAATTGTTTTGACTATAGCCGGTTATGGATCCGCTACCCGGCTTTCCGACAGTAATATCTACATCGTTAAGAATGAGGTGGCCGCTTAAAAAGTCGAGGTTATTGTTGATGTGCAGATTTCCAATATTTGCTGTTACGTTCAATGAATTGTTTATTCTGATATTAGGAAATCCATTAAATGGCAATGCATTGATGTTATTGATACGTTGCGGAAGTTTAAGTAAGTCTGAAAACACAAATAAACCTCCAACACCATCAATACCTCGCGGACTTTCATCGGGCAGACGACTGCCATTATTATTCTGCCAAATACCGGCATAGAAATTAATAAGTGCTGAATCATAGCTTACCAAGCTTCCAGAATGGGAAATATCTGAGAAAATGTTTAGATTAGAATTAGGATGGGCGTGGAGGCTTGCCGTAGGAAAAATATAGACCTGATTGACCGCCTGGGCATAAAGTGAAATTTTAGCAATAAAAAAAAACATGGCAAGTAGACTTACCTGTTTTGTCCTCGTATTCAAATTCAATTTCACTTTATTATATTCTAATGTACTTGGAATTAAATCTCAAGATACAATTTTTTTTGAAAAGCTAAATCTACCACAATGCGTTTGTGCCCGGTTTAGCAAAATCCATTAGGTTTATCAGGCCAAATGACCCTGATTTTCCATAGGAGTATTTTATAAAATTTAACCCGACTTCCTTCAAAAAAATCACAGATTCGGCCGAGTAGTTGTATTCAATTTATTAACATTAATAAAGCGGCAAATTCAGCAGCATCGAGGAATTTAACCCTTTGTTACAGCACTTCAACTGCTCATGCTTATTGGGATAATAGTTTCAACATCTGCCGAGCTAAGTTCCAGTCATAATTTACTGACTTTAACTTTTCTATTACCGATTTAGGCATAGATACAAGCAATAGGAACTAAACCAAAACTACGTGTAGTTGAGACTCTTGATCCCTATAAAAAAAGCCACCTCAATGGGTAGCTTTTAAACAGGTATTAAAACCCTTTTTATACTTTAATTTCAACTTCAACACCGCTAGGTAATTCAAGTTTCATCAGAGCGTCAACAGTCTTGGAATTTGAACTGTAAATATCGAGCAATCTTTTGTAAGCGCAGAGCTGAAATTGCTCTCTTCCTTTTTTGTTTACGTGCGGCGAACGCAAAACGGTATAGATTCTCTTTTCGGTAGGCAATGGAATTGGTCCGCTTACCACAGCACCCGTAGGTTTAACTGTTTTTACGATTTTCTCAGCAGATTTGTCTACGAGATTATAATCGTAAGATTTTAGTTTAATTCTGATTCTTTGGCTCATTTTTATTTGTTTTTATTCCCAAGTAAGAGCTATTAGTTATTTGGGAGATTTATTTACCTAATCTAATTTTGAGTTATGAGTAATAAGTATTAAGTATTGTGTTGTAAGTTCATGAACGTTTTGCCCAAACCTTAAAACTTTCAACCTACGACTTGCAACTTACAACTTGTCTAAGCATTTGCCTTCTTCCCCTTAACCTTTGCTACCACTTCATCCTGAATATTTTTAGGAGCTTCGGCATAATGATCAAACTCCATGGTGGAGGTTGCACGGCCGGAGGTGATGGTACGCAATTGAGTGACGTATCCAAACATTTCTGAAAGTGGCACCGTAGCTTTAATGACCTGTGCGCCCGCACGAGTATCCATCCCCAATAGTTGACCGCGGCGACGATTCATATCCCCGATTACATCACCCATATTCTCTTCGGGAGTAAGAATTTCAATTTTCATGATCGGCTCCATCAAAATAGGCTTACACTTAGGCAATGCCTCACGGAAAGCAGCTTTGGCACAGATCTCAAAGGATAGTGCATCTGAATCGACTGCATGGAATGATCCATCAATCAAGCGAACTTTCATACCCTGAAGCTGATAACCTGCAAGAACGCCATTAACCATTGCGGCTTCAAATCCTTTCTGTACAGAAGGGATAAATTCACGAGGAATTGCTCCACCTGAAATTTCATTGACGAACTCAAGTCCGCTTTTACCTTCTTCGGAAGGTGAAATAATAACCTGAATATCCGCGAATTTACCGCGTCCACCTGTCTGTTTCTTATACGTTTCACGGTGTTGGGTAGTACCTGTAATTGCCTCTTTGTAAGCAACTTGCGGCGCTCCTTGATTTACTTCAACCTTGAATTCACGTTTCAAACGATCCATGATGATATCCAAATGAAGCTCACCCATGCCGGAAATTACCGTTTGTCCGGTTTCTTCATCAGTTTGAACACGGAATGTAGGATCTTCTTCAGATAATTTGCCTAAAGCCATACCTAACTTGTCCACATCAGCCTGAGTTTTAGGCTCAATCGCCAAACCAATCACTGGTTCAGGGAAATTCATTGATTCCAATACAATTGGATGTTTTTCATCGCACAAGGTATCTCCGGTTTTTATATCCTTAAACCCGACAACAGCTGCAATATCTCCAGCTCCAACGTTTGGAATAGGGTTTTGCTTGTTGGCGTGCATCTGGAAGATACGGGAGATTCGTTCCTTATTATCGGAACGCATGTTATGGATGTATGAACCTGCTTCAAGATTCCCGGAATATACTCGGATAAAGCACAAACGTCCTACAAAGGGATCTGTAGCAATCTTAAATGCAAGGGCTGAAAACGGCTCCTTCTCACTCGGTTTACGAATAATTTCTTCTCCGGATTCCGGGTTTGTTCCAACAATACCTTCTACATCTACCGGAGATGGCAATAATTCCATCACATAATCAAGCATCGTTTGAACACCTTTATTCTTGAACGAGGAACCACAAACCATAGGAACAATCTTGGCGTCAAGCACCGCCTGACGTAATGCATCCAATACTTCACGTTCTGTGATTGTTTCAGGTGCATCAAAGAATTTTTCCATTAAAGTCTCATCGTATTCTGCTACTGACTCCAACAACTTCTCTCTCCACTCACTTGCTTCTTCAACCATATCAGCCGGAATAGGAATTTCTGTGAAGGTCATACCTTTATCGTGCTCATTCCAGACAATACCACGGAAGTTGATTAAATCGACAACTCCCTTGAAACTATCCTCAGAACCAATTGGTAATTGTAATGGCACTGCATTGCTTCCAAGCATGTCTTTCACCTGCTTGACAACCTTTAAGAAATCAGCACCGGAACGATCCATCTTATTGACAAAACCTATACGGGCTACATTGTAGTTGTTTGCTAAGCGCCAGTTAGTCTCTGATTGCGGCTCAACCCCATCTACTGCAGAAAAAAGAAATACCAATCCATCCAGAACGCGTAATGAACGATTTACCTCAACGGTAAAATCCACGTGGCCGGGTGTATCAATGATATTGATATGATAAGTCTGATCCCTATATTTCCAGTTAACGGTTGTAGCTGCTGAGGTGATGGTAATACCCCGCTCCTGCTCTTGTGCCATCCAGTCCATGGTTGCAGCACCATCATGTACCTCACCAATTTTATGGCTCACACCCGAGTAGTAAAGAATACGTTCGGTGGTTGTGGTTTTACCTGCATCAATGTGAGCTGCAATTCCAATATTTCTTGTGTATCTTAAATCTCTTGACATTATTTTATTTCCTGTTAGAATCTGAAATGAGAGAAGGCTTTATTCGCTTCTGCCATTTTATGAGTATCTTCTTTCTTCTTTACTGCAGCACCTTCGCCTTTGGAGGCTGAAATTATTTCACCGGCCAGTTTCTCAGTCATGGTTTTTTCACCACGCTTGCGTGAGTAGTTAATCAGCCATTTCATTCCCAAAGCAATTTTACGCTCAGGTCGAACCTCCGTAGGTACCTGGAAGTTTGCGCCACCAACACGACGAGATTTAACCTCAACTGCCGGCATGACATTATTTAAAGCTTTTTTCCAGGATTCTAACCCGTTTTCGCTTGTTTTTTTCTCTACTAGCTCTACAGCATCGTAAAATATAGCATATGCGATGGATTTCTTACCGTCATACATCATGTTATTCACAAACCTGGTCACCATTACGTCGTTAAACTTTGGATCAGGCAGTAAGATTCTCTTTTTTGGTTTTGACTTTCTCATGTTACTTTCCTCCGTTTAATTATTACTTTTTACCCTTGGTTGGAGCTGCCGCTGCCTGACCCGGTTTTGGTTTTTTAGTTCCATATTTTGAACGGCGTTGGTTTCGACCTGCCACCCCTGAAGTATCCAAAGCACCACGAATGATGTGGTAACGAACTCCCGGTAAATCTTTAACACGACCGCCACGAATTAATACAATAGAGTGCTCCTGTAAGTTGTGTCCTTCTCCCGGAATGTAAGCATTCACTTCTTTTCCGTTGGTTAAGCGCACACGGGCAACTTTACGCATTGCTGAGTTTGGTTTTTTAGGGGTAGTGGTATACACACGTGTGCACACTCCTCTTCGCTGTGGACAGCTGTCCAACGCCGGCGACTTACTCTTGTCAACCAGAGCTACTCTACCTTTTCTAACTAATTGTTGGATAGTAGGCATTTTTTCCTTTTAGTGTTTATATAATTTAATCCCTGCAACTTAGCTTTTAACAGTTTTCATTTAGGGAAGGCAAAAGTAGAAAGTTTATTTTGATTTTCAATGGGTTGAGCGAGAATTTATTTGGGATTAAAAAATTAAGAAGTCTCCAGTGTGAGAATGATGTCTCAGCACAGAAAAATAGGACTCAACAGCACCTCAGGTAAAAATTAAAGAGCAGCGTGTTTTCCGAACACAAGCGCCTCAAATGGTTGTCGGTCCTCCTGAACATCTGGCCCTTGATCTACCTTCATACCTTTAAATAGAAAAAACTTCGTAATAAAAATAAAGCCGACTCTGATCTTTGCTTTTAAGCAGGTCGGATTTGGGTTAATAATCCTGCGGTAGATTAAGCCAAGACCGATATTCTATGCAATACGGCCCAGATAGATGTTTTACCAAGTAAAAATAAAGGAGCAAACCCTGATTCTGAAGCAGGACTAGCATTTACCACTTACACAATCTCTGCTACCAGTGGGCGTGCGCAGTATAATAAATCTTATAATTTCATTCCCACTTCACAATTATTGACCATTAAACCTTAAATCATGAAAAAGATATCTGAGAATAATCTGCCACTTAGCTACGACCCCGATGAAAATAAACGGATGGAAAATGAATTATTACAATTAAAACTAAAGGCTGAACTGGGTTTAGAGGCTCATATTTCAGCCAATATACCTCCTTCTGTCGAAAATATATTTCTGAAGAATATGCTTGCCTTCGAGGAAGGTTTACTGCGAGCCAAAGAAACCAGCATTTACGAGTTGATTGGTAAACCTTATTTTATGGCTGAAAATGCAATCGATGATCATTTTCTGGAAATTGAATTAAAAAAACTAATGGAACTGATAAACCAAAATCAAATAGCCATCGACTTTTTAGGAGATTATGACAATCGTACCAAATATAAATTTCTTACTGAAGAACTATTCGAGGAACAAGTAATGAATATGCATTTACCTAATATGATTATGCATTGTATTTATGAAGATTTCCACCCCAATCACAAGATGGATATTAAACAAAAAACCGAGAAGTTCATCTCGTCCTGGTTCAGGAAGAAGAAGGAAAATCTTTTATTTAGTCTGGCCGATGAAGTCATACTTCCAGATGGCAACATGTTGAAAAAGGAGAAAATCATCAATAAACTGGCAAATTATTTTGATGCTTATACCTCTTTCGAAAATGAATATTATAGCGTAGATGATATCAATTTTGAGGTCAAAGATGACATGGGCTTAGCTTACGCTGAGGGTAGAATGAAATATATTGCCTTAACGGAAGATCTCAGTGTACTGAAATTTGAAGGTTCATTCAAATTATATTTCACGCTCGAATATGACTGGTGGTCAATCTATTTCTTCATTATTCCGGGTTTCGATATTTCTGATTTTTGAAATATCGACCCTATTCCCATAGTTAGATTTTTTGAATAAAAAATTTAAGAAGCTCCGGAATAGGTATTAATCCAATTTTAGGATATAAATTTTTTAACTTGCCCACAATGAAAAACAAGCTTTAACTATTCCATGCTGACTAATTCAGAACTTGATCTCGCCTATAATTTTGTTCAATACACCAACAAAAATATTTTTCTTACCGGAAAAGCAGGAACCGGGAAGACCACATTTCTTCAACAGCTAAAGAATAGCTCCTTAAAACGTATGGCCATTATCGCACCAACAGGAGTTGCAGCTATCAATGCCGGCGGTGTCACCATTCACTCTTTTTTTCAATTACCTTTTACACCATATATACCCGGAAATACCGGCAAATCTGAGCATAAGCGTTTCAGCAAGGAAAAAATTAACCTGATAAAAAGTCTTGATTTATTGGTTATCGATGAAATTAGTATGGTCCGGGCCGATACCATGGACCATATGGATGAAGTATTGAGACGTTATAAAAATCATCATCAACCATTTGGAGGCGTGCAACTCCTGATGATTGGCGACTTGCAGCAACTTTCACCGGTTGTAAAGGATGACGAATGGATAATTCTTAAGAACCATTATCCAAACCTGTTTTTCTTGAGCAGTAAAGCGCTAGCATCAACTGAACCAGTTAGCATTGAATTAAAACATATTTTCAGGCAGGTGGATTCTAATTTTATTGATTTGCTAAATCAAGTCAGGCAGAATCAAATCGATGAAAATGTTTTAAAAAAATTAAATCAACGCTATATACCTGATTTCAACCCGAATGATCAAGAGGGTTATATTACCCTCACTACCCACAATAAATCTGCTCATGAAATTAATGAAAGGAAATTAATAGAATTGAAGGGTAAAGCATTCAAATATCATGCGCTGATTGAACATGACTTTCCTGAATATTCCTATCCTACAGTAGCGGAGCTCGAAATAAAATTAGGGGCTCAGGTCATGTTTGTTAAAAATGATCCTTCCAGGGAACGTCTTTTCTTTAATGGTAAAATTGGCCTGGTGACGTCTCTTGATGAGGATCAGATTTTGGTAAAATGCCCTGGAGATTTGTCAGAAATTGTTGTTCGCCCGCTTGAATGGACTAATATTAAGTATGAACTAGATCACGAAACCAAGGTGGTCAAAGAAAAAATAATTGGAACTTTCAGGCAATTCCCACTTAAACTTGCCTGGACCATTACCATCCATAAAAGCCAAGGTTTAACTTTTGAAAAAGCCGTAATCGATGCAAATATGGCATTCGCTCACGGGCAAGTTTACGTAGCGCTCAGCCGCTGTAAAAGCTTTGAGGGAATGGTTTTGCGATCACCTATCTCCCATAACAGTGTAAAAATCGACGGGACCGTTTCTGAGTACACCCAAAAAGCCAAGGATAATCAACCCGGGGAGCAACAACTCTTCGCATCAAGAATCGCCTTTCAGCGAGATTTGATCTATGATCTTTTTAATTTCAATAATTTTAAAAATTTATATTTTCAGCTAAAAAAACTCACAGAAGACCATCACACCATTTTAGATTCAAAAATCACTGAGCTTTTGAATTTCATACGAACCAGCTCAGAAAAAGAAGTCTTTGAAGTGGCTGAAAATTTCAAAAAACAACTTAACACTTACTTCCAGGAGAATTTCTTACCGGAAGAGCACATCGAACTTCAAAACAGAATAAAAAAAGCAAGCACTTATTTTATCGAGAAAATAAATACTGTGTACGATGAGCCCTTAAAGAAACTAAATACAGATACAGATAACCAAGCGGTTGAAAAGAACTTGAAGGCTATTTTAGATGATTTTTACAAGGAAATTAGCATTAAAACCGCACTTTTGAAAGCCAATACCAATGGATTTAATACCATTGGTAATTTACAAACAAAATTCAATGCTGAAATTGACTATCAAGCAACTAAAAATCAGTTGCAATCGAGTTCCTACACTTCAAAAAATTTACCACATCCTGAATTATACCACAAAATAAAGACCTGGAGAGACGAACTTGCCAGAGAGTGGGGAGTACCTTTATATATGGTACTCGCACAAAAATCTATCCTGGAACTTGTCCGGCTGTTGCCTAAAAATTTAGTTGAATTGGCAAATATTAAAGGTCTTGGGAAAACAAGAGTTAAACAATATGGCCTTGATTTAGTGGAAATTATAAATTCCTATTGTAAGGAAAATGGAATAGAAGCGGAAGCTATGGAGCTTCCAACAATCATCAAGAAAATTAAGCCGGATACTAAAAAAATAAGTTTTGATTTATTTAAAACAGGTAAAACCATTTCTGAAATTGCTTTGGAGCGTGGTTTCACTAGAGGAACAATTGAAGGACATCTCGCAAACTACGTTCAGAGCGGTGAGATTTCGGTTTTTGAAATTGTACCTGAAACTAAAGTAGCAAAAATCATGGCATTGATTGTCCAAAATCCTAATTCAAGCAGTTTAGAAAGAAAAATTACTTTAGGTGATGAGGTATCATACGGTGAAATCAAGGCTGTTCTTTCTCACCTTGCCTTTGTCAAATCAGAATAATTCTTTTGGACCTCGACTAAATTCAGCAGTTTTCCCAATTTCATGAAATAATTAATTTAAACTGAGTTCTAAATCAGGAAATTAAAAAATACCCTTTTAGTGGATCTCATGATGCTAGCGAAGCGTATGATTTGATTCCATAAAGCAATTCCTGCGTGTAATCGCTGATTGCAGTCCTTTCCTTCGGAGTATTTCCGGCAAGAAATGGTACCTTATCTCAAACGCTCAATCGCCGGAAGATACCTCCTTCGACAAGGTTTAGTTTACCTAAAGCTGTGTTTCATCGGTACGGGCAGCTCGGTAATAGAAGTACAAACCTAAGGGAGTGGCAGCCCTATCTTTTTTGCCATACTGAATTTTAGGATAAGGGTTCCATTTCCCACAAAAAAATAGGGCAGAACACGGGAACAAGAGCAAGAGGCCCTGCTGACCAAAAACTGAGAAAATTAAGCAGGGTCCGGCAAGATCTTGTATCGACCTCAGGTAAATTTACCATGCAACGCTTTCTTTTGACAATGCGTCCTATATTAAAAGGATTCAGGGATCTTAGCTGATGACGGACAAACAAAATTCAAAAATTAAACAAATCATGAAAAAGTTTCTGTTTACCCTCATTTCTATCCTTAGTTTATGTGTCATCTTACCTGAGTTAAAAGCCGGGAGTGTAAATTCCAGAAATACAAAGGATTTAGTTAAAATACCTTTCAAAAACGATAAAAACAAGAATTTATCTAAACTAACCCGGAAGAAATTAAAGAAAATTGTCCGTAAAGCAGGGCGCGGGTACCGAACTGTTAAACCGGGTAGGTAAAGTCGTAAAAAGTCGAGGAAAGTTCAGCGCAGTGCCAGAAGGATAATCAATATATTCTAAAACATGATTCTGCACCCCTCATGTAAAGGATGCAGGACCATGTTTTAAAATTAATTTGCTGCCGGCCAAGCATTGTTAACCGGATTCGAATCCGGGAAAACCTTATCTGGATCTGAAACTATTGAGACAATCTCCTCCGTTGATGGGTAGGTAAAAGTGAAACGAATATTACGCTCCCAAACCTCAACAGGAAGCTTTAAACGACTAACTTTTCCACTTTTAGTTTTGATTTCCAAAATAACAGGCATGGCCATTTTTTCGAGGTTCTCAATAGTAATCAAAGCTCCTTCTTTAAAATCATTTTTTACATATTTCAAATCCACAACTGCCTGATCCAGTTTCCAATTGTTTAATATCCAGCCCCTCCAAAACCAATTTAAGTTTTCACCAGTGACATTTTCAATGGTACGAAAAAAATCATCCGGACTTGGATGCTTATATGCCCAACGATCGATGTATGTTTTAAAAGCTCTGTCGAAACGCTCTTTACCCACGATATGTTCCCTCAAAATACCTAATGCAATGGCAGGTTTATAATAAGCAAGTAAGCCAATGCTGCTTTCTTTCATATTATCCGGACTGCTCATCACCGGTTCGTAGGCCGGATTGGTTAATACTTTACCAACAGCATGCATATCCATTTTCCCCTGACGATATTCTCCATTGTTGAAATCATTGGAAGCAAGGGAATTAATGAAGGTATTGAATCCTTCATCCATCCAGGCAAAAAGGCGTTCATTGGATCCAACAATCATTGGGAACCAGGTATGTCCAAACTCATGGTCGGTCACTCCCCACAAGTCGCCAGATTTAGATTTAGCACTACAAAAAACAATTCCGGGATATTCCATACCCCCTGCAATTGAAGCAACATTTATTGCAGCCGGGTAAGGGTATTCAAGCCACTTTCTGGAATTAAACTCATTCGATGCTTTGGTGTATTCAGTTGAACGTCCCCATGCATCATTGCCATCACTTTCGACCGGATATGCGGAGATAGCCATCGATTTTTTGCCACTGGGAAGATTCATCCGAGCGGCATCAATGATAAAAGCCGCCGAAGATGCCCAGGCCGCATCGCGTGCGTTCTTTAACTTAAAAATCCATGTGAGTTCTTCTTTCCCTCGTGGTCTTGAATCCGGATTAGTCACTTCCGCCGCCGATCTGATCATGACGGTTTTATCACTTTCCGCAGCTGCCTTCCATCTTTGTTGTTGTTCAATGGTGTAAACATCCTGTGGATTAACCAATTCACCTGATCCAACTACTATGTGGCTGGCTGGAACGGTAATACTGATATCATAGTCGCCATACTCTAAATAAAACTCACTTGGTCCTAAATAAGGAATGCTATTCCATCCCGAAAGATCATCATAAACACACATTCTGGGATACCACTGAGCAACCGAAAATATTTTCCCATTTTTTGAATTCAATATACCCATACGGTCAGAACCATAATCAGGAGAGATAAAGGAATATTCAATCTTTAGCCTTAGCTGTCCTCCCCCGGGGGCAATTTCATTCGGAAGATAAACCTGCATTCTGGTATCTTCAATAAAATGCTCAGCATCCATTTCTGTTGTTTTACCTTTCTCTACCGATAAAATTTTGACGGATTTGATTTTATATCCCCCATCAAATTTCTGGCCTCGCGCGCCGTTGCGGCTCCCTCCCGGAGGAATAATTGCCAGTCCCCTTGAACCCTCCTTAAAGAGATTTTGATCAAGTTGCATCCAAATAAATGGCAATTTATCCGGACTGTTATTGGTGTACGTTAAAATTACAGTACCGGCAATCTCATTGCTCTGTTCATTCAATCTGACTGCCAATTTATAATCTGCACGATTTTGCCAATACTTCGGACCGGGTTGTCCTCCGGCAGACCTGTACTCATTGCCATTTTTTGAATAAAAGATCGGTCCGAAAGCATCGTGGTAATTATAATTTCCGGATACTTGATTTTGTTGGCAAAATGATTGATTGACGATACATAAAAATACCGAAAGACAGGCTGTAAATTTTAACTTATTCATTTATTATCTTAATTAAACAGTTCAACTAATTGTTCCTCATTATATCCCAAAAGCACTAAGCCCCCAGGTGTTTCTATGACCGGCCTTTTGATCACACTAACCTTCTCTTGCATCAACTTAAAAGCGCTTTCTTTTGATACTATGCGCTGTTGAGTTTCAGGATCCAATGACTTCCATGTTGTACCACGCTTATTTAGCAGAGCTTCCCAACCAAGCAGATTTGACCAATATTCAAGTTTATCGATCGATATCTCCAGCTTTTTAAAATCATGAAATTCAAAATTAATCTGGTGCAACCTTAACCAGTCTGAGGTCTTTTTTACTGTATTACAATTGGGTATTCCGTAAATCTTCATTTGAAATTATTTATTTAAACGTGTCATGGTCAACTCCGGGCCAAGTGTTACAAAATTATTGACAAACTCTACTGAACGATCGATCAGTGAAGGTAAATCTTTTTTTTCATCAGGATCAAAGCCACTTAAAACATAATCAACCTGCCTGCCTTTATGGAAATTGTCGCCAATACCAAATCTTAACCGGGCATAATCCGTACCCCCGAGCACTTCCTCAATACTTTTTAATCCGTTATGCCCGGCAGCGCTTCCTTTTGGCTTCAAACGAATAGTTCCAAAAGGTAGGGCAAGGTCATCTACAATAACTAAAATATTCTCTACAGGAATATTCAACTCTTGCATCCAGTAATTGACTGCCTTGCCACTTAAATTCATGTAGGTAGTAGGTTTAATCACGAAAATCTTACGACTTTTAAAGGTAAACTCGGTGTAATATGCCAACCGCATGTTAAAAAAAGATGAATGCGATTGTTTGGCTAATTCATCGGCAACCATAAATCCGATATTATGTCTGGTATCTGCATACTCGGGACCAATATTTCCTAAACCTATGATCAAATATTTCATACCACAAATATGATTGAAAGCTTTTAAAAAAGTAGCCTATTGCAAAAAAAAGCAGTGAGGGTGAACCCTCACTGCTTGATCATGTCGATTTATTAATTAATTATTTTTTTGCATCATTCTCTGCCTGCTTAAGGGCACGTGACATGGTTACGGATACAATGGTATCCTCAGGATTATTAGTAATCTTAAAGTTGTCGAAGTTAAGAGATTCGACACTGACAGATTTTCCCACCTCTAATTTTGAGATACTCACTTCAACGTGCTGAGGCATATCTTTCGGTAAGGCTTTAACACGAAGTTTACGTAATTTCTGAACTAACTTACCTCCAATTTTAACACCCGGGGAGGTTCCGGTTAATTTTACAGGAATTAACATCACAACCGGCTTTTTTTCATCTAATTCTAAAAAGTCAACATGTAATGGTTGATCAGTTAGGGGATGAAAATGTACATCCTGAATAATTGCCTGTGCTTTCACACCGGCAACATCTAAAGCAACGAAAGAAACGTCAGGCGTGTAAACCAAACTTTTCAAATCAGATGCAGACACCGAAAAGTGGATTTGATTTTTTCCACCATAAAGAACTGCAGGCACCTTGCCTTCATAACGCAGCTCTTTAGCGTCTCTTTTCCCTACGTTCTCTCTTGGAGAACCGCTAATAGCAATTGATTTCATAATTATTTATTTATTGATATTTAAATTTAGTTGCCAGTAATTTTGACAATCTAATATTTTTTAACCTTTTATCTTGACCCGAAAGCTATCGGGTATGAGTTCTTGACTTTGGGTTTATTTTTATCTTATTCTTTAATCTATTTTGAACAATTGACTGATAGATCCATGCTCATTCACATTCGCAATCGCTCTGCTGAACAGATCTGCTGTTGACAAAACCTTTATTTTCGGACTTCCTTTTACTGATCCAATGGTATCAGTCACGATCAGTTCGGTAAGTGCTGAATTCTCTACAGTGGCGTAAGCATCTCCCGATAAAACCGGATGAGTACAAACAGCTCTGACACTACTGGCCCCTTTTTCCATGATCAAACTTGCTGCTTTTGCCAAGGTTCTCGCGGTATCACAAATATCGTCAATTAATACCACATCCCTTCCTTTCACATCACCAATGATTGACATAGACTCAATTTCATTCGCTCGCTTCCTTTGTTTGTCACAAATTACCACCTCTGCGTTAAAATACTTAGCAAAAGTTCTGGCCCGGTATGAACCACCCATATCCGGCGAAGCAATGGTCAGCTTCGGGAGCTTCAAGCTCTTGATATGAGGAACAAAGATGACGGATGCATCAAGATGATCAACAGGGATGTCAAAAAAACCCTGTATCTGAGCCGCATGTAGATCCATGGTCATGATCCTGTGTGCTCCCGCAGCAGTTAAAAGATTGGCAATAAGCTTAGCTCCAATGGCTACCCTGGGTTTATCTTTGCGGTCTTGCCTCGCAAGTCCGAAGTAAGGAACCACCACAGTTATGTAATGTGCTGAAGCCCTTTTTGCAGCATCGATCATCAGCAAAAGTTCTACCAAGTTATCATTGGGCTGATTGGTAGACTGAATCAAAAAGACGTCGCAGCCACGAACAGATTCGTTAAAATAAGGCTGAAATTCACCATCACTGAATCTGGAGAGAATCACATCCCCTAGTTCTTTACCATAACTCTCAGCAATTTTTTTTGCCAGGTCTATGGTCCCCGAACCGGCAAATAACTTGATAGGATTTAATGATGCAGGCATGTTGTTTCGGATGTTCGAAATTAATATCTCGGATAATTTATTGGTTATAAATACAATATTTCAACTCTATCAATCGACTGAGCGATTAAAAACATAAAATCCGAAACTCGAAATTTTAGAGTTGCCCGACCTGGATTCGAACCAAGACAAACGGCACCAAAAACCGTCGTACTACCATTATACTATCGGGCAAAAATTGCAAAAAGAAGCTCCTTTTGAAATGGTGTGCAAATATAGAAGGATAAAGTATAAAGTGCAAATGAAAATTGTTTTTCACTGACCGAACACATGCTAAAAGGCAAAATGAAGGATTCAGAATCATCGCCATCCACTTAAATTCTAAAATATTTAAAATCGCTTGATTTGAGCTTTCTAAACCTATAATTCAGCTAAGCTCAATTGAGAGCACTCCTCTAACCGTGCCTCCCTGTCCGATGGAGGCGCCTTCGGACTATGGTCCAATGTCATTAAGTTAACCTGAGTCCGATACATGAAAGATTAAAAAATATCCTTAAAATCAATTTTATGATGCTCCGGATGCGTATGATTTGATTTTGGAAAGCAATACCTGCGTGTTATCGCTTCCTTTAGTCCTTTCCTCCGGAGTATTTCCGGCAAGAAATGGTACTTGATTTCAGATGATTCCTAGCCGGAAGA
>Ga0194130_10002571_pt1 | contig 26078 bp, 17 predicted proteins | sample TA2KigsurfametaG_FD_160084 | JGI IMG/M metagenome (GOLD analysis project Ga0194130, IMG submission 160084) | Freshwater microbial communities from Lake Tanganyika, Tanzania - TA2015050 Kigoma 12 surface | ecosystem: Environmental > Aquatic > Freshwater > Lake | place: Tanzania: Lake Tanganyika... | reverse complement strand
GGTGAGGCTCATGGGCTCCTCGCCCTCCATGCCGTAGCGCATGCGCAACACCCTCCCCTGCAACTCCGGCAGTTGCTCCACCAGCGCCCGCAGATCCCCCTTCAAACACTCCCCGTCCACCATCTCCCCCGGCAGCACCCCATCGCCCGCCAGCAGATCCAGCAATTCCGTGTCCTCCCCGTCGCCCACCTTCGTCTCCAGGCTCACCGGCTGACGGGCGCGGCAGAGCAGATCCTTCACCTCCTCCTCCGGCAGCTCCACCGCCTTCGCCAGCTCGCTCACCGTGGGGGTGCGGCCCAGCTCCTGACTCAATTCCCGCTGACCCTTCTTCAACTTGTTCAGGGTTTCCGTGATGTGAATCGGCAGGCGGATCGAGCGGCTCTTCTCGGCAATCGCCCGCGTGATCCCCTGTCGAATCCACCAATAGGCATAGGTGGAAAACTTGTACCCCCGCGTCGGATCAAACTTCTCCACCCCGCGCACCAGGCCGATCGTTCCCTCCTGGATCAAATCCAGCAGCTCCATGTTGCGCTTGGTGTATTTCTTCGCCACGCTCACCACCAACCGCAAATTGGCCGCCACCATCCGCTCCTTGGCTCGGCGGCCCACCTGCAGGCGACGCTTCAGCAGGGGCACGGTCAGCCCCGCCTCCACCGCCAGCTGCTCTTGACTCGGCTTCTCCCCGCCGGCGCGCAGGGTGAGTTCGGCTTCCAACTCTTCCAAGGCGACAAGGTCCTGGACCTGGCGGCCGAGGGTGATCTCCTGTTCGTGGGTCAGCAGGGGCACGCGACCGATGTCCCGCAGATAGGAGCGAAGGAGATCACCGGTTTGAGCCTGGGCGGCGGAGGTGTCCAGAAAGATCGAGGGCATCTCGGCAGGTTTGCGAAACCTTGTTGTTTCGTAAACATAGCATCTTTTTGCGGCGTCCCCGCCCGCGCCACAATGAGCCCATGGCTTTGGAACGGCTGCAAAAGCTCATCGCGGCGTCGGGCCTCTGCTCCCGACGCCACGCCGAAACCCTTCTGCGCGAGGGGTTGGTGCGGGTGAACGGCCAGGTGGCCTCCCTTGGCGCTCAGGCCGATCCCTCACGGGACCACATCGCCGTGGACGGTCGCCCCCTGGCGACGCCACCGCCGCGGCTCACCCTGTTGCTCAACAAACCTCCCGGCGTGCTTTGCACCTGCGGCGATCCCCGGGGGCGCCCCACGGTGCTCGATCTCCTGCCAGCGGCCTGGCGCCAGGGCCAGGGCCTCCACCCGGTGGGCCGTCTGGACGCGGAAAGTCGCGGCGCCTTGCTCATCAGCAACGATGGAGCGCTCACCCTCCGGCTGACCCATCCGCGCTATGGCCATCGCAAGACCTATCGCGTCTGGGTGGAGGGCCACCCCACCCCGGACACCCTGCGACGCTGGCGGGCGGGTGTGCCCCTGGACGGGGTGGTCAGCGCCCCCGTGATGGTGCGCCCCATGCGACAGAGCCACCAGGCCACCTTGCTGGAGGTGAAGATGGGGGAGGGACGCAACCGCCAGATTCGACGCACAGCCGCCTGGCTCGGGCATCCCGTGCGGGATTTGCAACGGCTGGCCATCGGTCCCCTCCGCCTCGGCGCCCTGGAGGAGGGGCATTGGCGACGCGTCGCCCCGGAGACCCTCCTGCCGTCCCCCGCCGATCCCTTCGACGCTGACCCTTTCACCGCCGACCCGCGATGAGCGCTCCTCCCTTTGCCCTGCGGGTGGCCCGCTGGCCCCGGCGGTTCTGGCCCGGAGCCCGCGGCCAGACGCTGCCATCCCCCCCGCCGCCGGATCCCCAGCGGGGCATCGGCCAGCTGCTGCGCGACAGCCGCGAGGCCAGAGGGTGGAGCCTGCGGGAGCTGGCCGAGCGCACCCGCATCAGCATCGCTGTGCTGGAAGCGCTGGAGCGGGGCTGGAAGGATCGCCTGCCTGAAGCCACCTACCTGCGCACCATGCTCCCCCTGTTGGAGCATGCACTCGCTCTGGCGCCGGGCAGCCTGGAGGCTGTGCTCCCCGCCGCGCCGCGGCACGGCGGCAAGGGCGACGGCGCCGGCCAGAGCCTGGTGGCGGCGGTCTTCTCCCCCTTCACCCTTCACTTCCTCACCCGTTGGCAGGGGACCGTGCTCTACGCCCTGCTGACCCTGGGCCTGCTGCTGGCGGTCAATCACCAGCAGCGGCGTCTGGGCGCCCTCGGTTGGTTGGCCTCCAGCCCGGTTCCCCTGGTGGTGGTCGCGGGGGAGGGGGGGGAGGTCCTGGCGGCGCGGGAGGAGGCGGGCGCCCTCCCCGGGCGGGCCGCGCTGTCCCCCCTCTCCCGGGCCGCCGAGGGGGTCGCCCTGGACCTGCTGGCGCAAGAAGGGCAGCGCGGCGGCGGGGATGGCGGCCTTGGTGCCCTCCGTCTCCAGCTGCCGGTGGCGACCCGGGTCGAGCTGCGCAGCCCGACAGGGGGCGACTGGCGCCTGGAGGGGCTGCGGGGCGATCTCTCCCTGCCGGCGATTCCCCCCTTCCAGCTGCGTCTCAGCCCCTCACCCCCGCCGGGGGCCGTGGCGTGGCGCGGCAAGCCGTTGCCTCCCATGGGGTCCGGCCTCTACGCGGTGCCCACCCCCATCCCGGCACGCTGATCCCGTTGCTGGTGGTGGGCCATGTCGGCGTAGCCCTTGAGGGGACCCGCCAGCGCCTCCAGCGGCCGATCCAGCCGCCAACACCAGTTCGCCGCGTCGGTGGTGCCGGGGGTGTTGAACCGGGCCTCATCCCCCAGTTCCAGCAGATCCTGCAAGGGAACCACCACCAGCTCCGCCGAGGAGCGCAGCGCCACCTCCAGCAGTTGCCAGCCTGGAGCTCGCACCTCCCCTCCCACCAGGGAGGCCACCTGATGGCGCGTGCCCTCATCGAGGTGGCGCCACCAGCCGAGCGTGGTGGCGTTGTCGTGGGTGCCGGTGTACACCACCCAGTGGGGCCCGCGATAGTTCGCCGGCAGATAGGGATTGCTGTCTTGCCCGTCGAAGGCGAACTGCAGGATCTTCATGCCCGGCAGGGCGAAGCCATCCCGCAGCCGCTCCACTTCCGGCGTGATCACCCCCAGGTCTTCCGCGATCAGGGGCAGCCGGCCATCCCCCCGCAGGCGGCCGTTCCCCTCGCAGCGCTTGCGCAACAGCCCCAGCAGGCTGGCGCCAGGGGACGGCAGCCACTGGCCAGCCATGGCCGTGGTGTCCTCCCCCGGCACGCTCCAATACGATTCCAGGGCGCGAAAGTGATCCAGCCGCAGCAGATCAAAGAGTTCGAGCTGGCGCTCCAACCGCTGCAGCCACCAGCGAAACCCCGTCAAACGGTGCACCCACCAGCGGTAGACCGGCGTTCCCCAGAGCTGGCCGGTGGCGGAGAAATAATCCGGCGGCACGCCGCTCTGGGTCAGCAGGCGCCCGCGACGATCCAGGGAAAACAGCCCCCGGCGGCTCCAGGCCTCCGCGCCGTCGTGGGCGACATAGAAGGGCAGATCCCCGAACAGGGTGACCCCCAGCTGCCGCGCCTGCTCTTGCAGGCGACCCCACTGGCGCTGCAGATGCCATTGGAGCAACGCTTCCGCGAGCAGGTCCTCCCGCCGCTGCCGGGCCACCGCCCGCAGCGCCCGCCAGGACCGCCGCACCAGGGGCTCCGGCCACTCCCACCAGGGCTTGAGCCCCTGGTGCTGGCGCAGGGTCATGAACAGACAATGGTCGGGCAGCCAGGCGCGCTGCTGGCGACTCCAGAGGCGGAAAGCCTCCCGCGCTTCGCCCCCCTGCTCCGGCCAGCGACGGGCCAGCGCCCGGGCCAGTCCCCGGGAACGTTCGGCGGCCGTCGCCGGACACAGCGGCCCCGGGCTTCCCTCCGGCAACGCTCGCAGGTCGCTGGCCTGCACGGCCCCCTCCGCCAGCAGATCCTCCCCGTCCAGCAACCAGGGATTGAGGGCTGACCCGCTGGGGGAGCTGTAGGGCGAGCCCTGGCCATCGGTGGGGGACAGCGGCAGCAGCTGCCAAACGCCCACCCCCGCTGTGGCGAGGAGCTGAATCCAGGAGCGGGCCTGCTCACCAAGGGTGCCGCAGGCCGGGGTGCCGGGCAGGGACGTGGGGTGAAACAACACCCCGGCGGAGCGGTGCGGCGCCGGTTCAGCGGAGGAGGGAGCCGGGGGGGAGGGGGTCACGAGGAGGGAAGGCGATAGCGGGCGATGATGCGCTGGGCAAAGGCGGGGAGGTGCCGCTCCACCATGGCGCCGTGATTCCTCCTGAGCCAGAGGGCGTTGCGCGTGAAGTGCGAATCGATGGAAAATTTGCCGTATTCCAGACCGCGGGGGCCGAAGCGCTCCACAAACCACCCCACCACCTCCGCCAGCCACATCGGCAGCCGCACGGCTTTGTCGTAGGCGTCGATCCCCTGCTGCACGGCCTGGCGCCGATCGCCGCGACTGGTCACCGGGGCGATGTCCAGCTCCGACTCCACCAGATCGAGCAGCCGCTGGCCCCGAGGGTTGCGCACCACAAGCCATTGGCGGCCAAAGGTGGCTCCCATGTAGCCGACGACGAGATCCGCCCCGGCGTTGGTGTAATCAAAACAGCTCAGGCAGCTGGGGGCGAAAACGTCCTTCAAGGTGGGGGTGTCGAGCCCGAAGAAGGGAACGGTTTCCTCCGTGCCATCGGCATGGCGGAAATGGATGCGGAAGTCCTGCATGAATTCGTAGTGCACCACCGTTTGCGGCGAACGGCTGGCGCTGTTGAGAAAGGTCCGCAACCCCTCCCGGCTGACGTTGTCCACGCAGGGCAGGCCCAGCACGTAGAGCGCCTCCAGGGGAAGGGTGGCCTCCACCGCCCGCAGCGCCTGCACCTGGCAGCCCACCCCGATGGCCAGCAGCCGTCGGATGCCGCTGTCGGGCAGCTCCTCCAGCACCTTGAGGTTGGGGGAGAGGGTGGGCTTGTTCACCCGCGCCGCCAGCACCTCCTCCGGCGTGCGGGCGAGGATCGGCACCGGCGTGAAGCGGTCCTCCGGACTCGCCCGCACGCACAACACGGCATCCACCAGGCCGGTCTCCAGGGCGCGCACGCCGATCCGGCTGACGATGCCGGTCCATTGGGCCCCGTCGATCGGGGCGCGCAGGCGGGCGGTGAGCATGCGCCGCTGGACGCCGAAATACAACTCGTTCTCGTCGTCGAGATCGCGCGTGCGCCCATGGCTGGCGCGCTCCATGGCGTCCATGTGCTGGTCGAGAAACGCGCAGGCCTGGCGCACGTAGGCCACCCAGCGGGTGTCACAGAGGCCGCAGTCGCTGCAGAGGTCCTTGGCGGGACGGACGCCGCCCGGGGGCAGGGGGCGGGCGCGCAGATGGGCCCGGGCGTCAGCGGGAAGGAGGGAGGGAGAGGAAGGCTCGGCGGCAGTCAAAGCGAAGGCGCGTTGGGGCCCGCGCTCAACCTATCCGCTGGGGCGGCGCGGCGGGGGAGCCGCCGCCTCCTTGCCTCACCGCGTCTGTTGGTTCACTGACTCCTGGCCTCCCTGCCATCCTGGCCCCTCTGGGGTTCTGGCCGCGCCGGGGTCCTGGTGTCGGCGCGATTCTCAAGCGGGTGAGTTCCTTCCGTCAAAGTGGGGGCACGTTCGCCACCTTCGGCTCCCATGGCCGCACGCCGGGCTCGCCGCCCCTCCTCGTCCCCGCAGCGTCCTGAAGGCGCTGAGGCGCCCCGGTCTCGGCGGCGCTGGGCGTGGCCCGGATGGGGGATGGCGGGCCTGGCCGTTGCGGGAGCGGTGGTGGGCACCGGGGCGCTGGCGCTGGTCTGGCCCAAGCCCGACCGCTCCCTGGCCCTGCGGGAAGAGGTCACGGCGGCGACCCTGGCCCCCAAGCCCCGGGATTCCATCACCGTGTTGGTGATCGGCAGTGACGCCGAGACCCTCAGTGGCGCCACCAATCAGGCCGCGCCCGCCGGACCCGCCAACAGCGACACCCTTCTGCTGGTTCGGGTCAACCGCCAAGGCCCCCTGCAGGTGCTTCAGCTCCCCTCCGAACTGGCCCTCTCCCTGCCGGGACGCTCGGAACCGGTGGCGCTGGGGGAGATCTATCGCCAGGGTGGCGCGCAGCTGACGCGCGAGGTGGTTCGCGAGCTTCTTGAACTGAAGGACGAGGCCCCGGAGCGATTCATCGTCGTGCCGCGGCAGGCGCTGAGGACGTTGGTGGATGGCGTGGGCGGGGTGGAGGTCAGCCCCCCCCGGCGCATGGCCTACAAGGACAAGAGCCTCGGCTACACCATCGATCTGCAGAGCGGGCTGCAACGGCTGTCGGGGGCGAGGGTGGAGCAGATGGTGCGCTTCCGCGACAAGTGGCTGGGGGAATCGGGTCGCCGGGCCAATCAGCAGGTGGTGCTCCAGGGGCTGCGGGAGCGGCTGACGCAACCCGGCCAGCTGGCCCAGCTGCCCGCCCTCGTCTCGGCTATGTCCAGCCAGGTGGAGACCAACCTCAGCCCCCGGGAGATGCTGAGCCTGCTGGCCTCCGCTCTGGACAACCCGGAACCGATGCGGATTCAGACGCTGCCGCTGAAGCCGGCGACAAAGGAATTCAGCCAGCTGCGACAGCTGGAGGCCAACGCTCCCCGTCCGCTCTGGCCCAAGCCCTGAGGACGCCCGCCCTCCCCCGCAGTCCCCGTTGACGGCCGAGCAGGCTTTGTTCTCCGCGGCGCAGGCCTCGTTCTCCGCGGCTCAGGCCTCGATCGGGGCCGACCAGGGGTGATCGAGACCCCGCCAGCGGCGAAGCAGTAGGTCGATCACCACTCGGGCGCTCTCCTCCCGGTCCTCCCGAGTCCTCTCTCCCTCCCCAGTCCTCTCCCCCTCCCCGTTTCTTTCCTCCTCCCCGATCCGCTCCTCTTCCGCCTTCCGCTGATCCTCCAACGCGCCGAGCCAGGGCAGGCCATCCCGGCGCCGCTGTTCGGGGATCCACAGCCCGCCCCACTGCACCAGCCCCAGCAGGGGGACCCGCCACTGGCGCAGCAGGGCCACGGTGGACGCCGCGGCGCCGCTGGGCAGTTGGTGCGCAGCGATGACCAGCAGCGCGGGCTGGCGCCAGGCACCCAGCTCCTCCGCCCAGGTGCCGCCCTCGTCCAAGGGATGGCCGGGATCAAGGGGAAGGCTGGCCAGCCAGCCCTCCGGTGACGCTTGCAGGCGTTGGAGCTGACCCCGGGGATCTTGGGGCGTGTCGATGGCGCGCTGGGCCAGGCCGAGGCTCAGGGCCAGAGAGCGGGCGACCCGCGCGTTGGCGCTGTCGGGGCGTTGAACACAGGCTTCCAGGCCCGCACCCATCACAACGGCCCGCAGCGCGGCGGGGGAGGCCGCTGATGACGAAGGGTTGAGGGCGTCGAAAGCGCCGGGGGCAGAGGGCGATCGGGCCGGCATCCGGAAATCCCTGGCGATGGGTGGGGCTCGGAGGGGGGCCTGAGCGGGCACACTCCTACGATCTACTCTGCCGCGTGCCGCCCCAGCCCGCCGTGACCACCTTTTCCCCCACCGAACGGTCCCCCACAGAACGGTCTCCCACTGAGCGGACTGACACTGAACGGCTGGAGTCCAGCGGCGCCAACCTGCACGCCTCCCAGGACACCCGGCGGTTGCGGTTGTTCAGCGGCAACGCCAACCCGGAGCTGTCTCGGGAAATCGGGGCCTACCTGGGGATCCCCGATGGACCCAGGGTGATCAAGCGCTTCGCCGATGGAGAGCTTTACATCCAGATCCAGGAATCAATCCGCGGCTGTGATGTGTTTCTCATCCAGCCAACATGTGCGCCGGTGAACGATAATTTAATGGAGCTGCTGATCATGGTCGACGCCTGTCGCCGCGCCTCGGCTCGCCAGATCACGGCGGTGATCCCTTATTACGGCTACGCCAGAGCGGATCGCAAGACCGCAGGCCGCGAGTCGATCACCGCCAAGCTGGTGGCGAATCTGCTCGTGAAATCAGGGGTGGATCGGGTGTTGGCGATGGATCTTCACTCCTCGCAAATACAGGGTTATTTTGATATCCCCTGCGACCATGTCTTTGGCTCGCCGGTGTTGGTGGACTACCTCAGCACCCTGCGGCTTGATGATTTGGTTGTCGTCTCTCCGGACGTCGGCGGCGTGGCCCGGGCCCGCGGCTTTGCCAAACAGATGAAGGACGCGCCCCTGGCCATCATCGACAAGCGACGGTCTGGTCACAATGTGGCCGAGAGCCTCACGGTCATCGGCGATGTGGCCGGCAAGACGGCGGTCTTGATCGACGACATGATCGACACCGGCGGCACCATCTGCCAGGGGGCGAAGCTGCTGCGCCGCCGCGGGGCCGCCCGCGTGTTGTGTTGTGCCACCCATGCGGTGTTTTCTCCCCCGGCCATGGAGCGTCTTTCCGAGCCGGGCCTGTTTGAGATGGTGGTGGTGACCAACAGCATTCCCGTTCCACCGGAGCGCATGTTTGACCAGCTCAAGGTGCTCTCCGTGGCCAACATCATGGGCGAGGCGATCTGGCGCATCCATGAGGAAAGCTCCGTCAGCTCCATGTTCCGTTGAGCCTTCCCCTCCCCGTTCAGATGACCGCCGTGTCTGTCACGCCCCCGCGCTCACGGCGCTTTGCCCTGTCGCGGCGACTGGCCTCCTTTCTGGCCGTCAGCATCCTGGGGAGCGCCGTTCCCCCTCGGGCTCTGGCCCAGTCCGGCCAGCTTCCTCAGCCCATGGGGCCGCGGGTCGGCGTCTGGCTGACCAACAGTCCCAGTCCCCTCTACTACGACGCGGGCCGCCTGGGGCAGGCCGTGCGCGAGCTGGCCGACGCCGGCTTCAACACGCTCTACCCCAATGTCTGGAGTCGCGGCGCCACCTTTCACAAGAGCCGCTGGGCGCCGATCGAGCCGGCCTTGGCGCGGGTGGATGCCGAGCTGGATCCGATCTGCCGCCTGACGCGGGAGGCCCAGGCCCGGGGCATGCAGGTGGTGCCCTGGTTTGAATACGGCCTGATGGAGCCGGCCGACGCGCCGGTCGTGCAGGCCAATCCCGACTGGCTGCTGCGCCGCGCCGATGGCAGCACGCTGTACGCCATGCATGGAGCCAACCTGAAGACCTCCCCCCTGAAGGATCTGCGGGTCTGGCTCAATCCCGCCCATCCCGGGGTGCGCCAGCGCTTCATCGGTCTGATCGCCGAGATCGTGCAGCGCTGTGGTGTGGATGGCATTCAGCTGGATGATCATTTCGCCTGGCCCGTCGACCTGGGTTATGACGACACCACCCGGGCGCTGTATCGCGCCCAGACCGGTCGGGAACCGCCGCGCAACCCCACCGATCGCTATTGGATGCGCTGGCGACGCCAGCAGCTCACCAGCCTGCTGCGGGACCTGCGCGCACGCGTCCAGCAGGTGTCCGGCGCCCGACGGCTGGTGATCAGCCTCTCGCCCGGGCCCTTCCGCTTCGCTTACAACCACTGGCTGCAGGATTGGGAGCTCTGGGCTCTGGGGGGATTGATCGATGATCTGGTCGTGCAGAACTACGCCTATTCCGTGCGGGGATTCGCCAAGGATCTCGATCAGCCGGCCCTGATCAAGGCCCGCGGCTGGGGAATTCCCGTGGAGATCGGCATCCTGGCCGGCTTCGGGGGCCGCACCACCGACATGGCCACCCTCAGCCAGAAGGTGAATCTGGCTCTGGGTCGGGGCCATGGCGTGATCTATTTTTATTGGGAAGGACTCTGGGGCCAGTTCGCCGGAACGGAGGGCGCCGCCTACCGGCAGGCAGCCTTCCGGCAGTTGCACCGCCAGGCCTCGGGCAAGGGCGCAGCCAGCGCGCCGCCGCCATTGGGCGGGTCCCCGCGGCCCCGAGGCGGATCGTCCCCCCCCTTGACGCCGCCACCGCCGCCGCCGGCGATGCTTCCCGCCTTCCCGAGCGCCATCGACTGATCTCGCCGCCACCGCCGCCACCGCCGCCGCCGCTGGCGTCCCGGCGGTTCCCTCAAGGGGCCAGCCGGCCCATCTCCAAGCCCTTGACCAGCCGGTAGACCACGGGAACGACAAAGAGACTCAGAAACGTGGCCACGAACAGGCCGCTGAAGACGACGGTGCCGATGCTGACGCGGCTGGCGGCGCCGGCCCCGCTGGCGAACACGAGGGGAAGAAAGCCCACCAGGGAGGAGATCGCCGTCAGGAGGATCGGCCGCAGGCGGGCCACCGCCGCCCCATGGATGGCTTCGAGCAAAGGCAGGCCCTGGCGCAGGCGCTGGTTGGCGAATTCCACGATCAAGATGCCGTTCTTGGCCGCCAGGCTGACCAGCACCAGCAAGCCCATCTGGCCATAGACATCGAGCGGCAGTCCACGGGCGGCCAACCCCAACACCGCCCCCAACAGGGCCAGGGGAACGGTGACGAGGATGATCACCGGGTCGAGCACGTTCTCGTAGAGCGCCGCCAGCACCAGGCCCATGACCAGCGTTCCGAGCAGAAAGGCCCGGAGATTGCCGCCGCTGGAGCGGGCCTCCTCTCGGGCCAGACCCACCCATTCCAGTTCGAGGGCGTCGTTGTCCCGCTGGCGCAGCAGGTCCTCCAGAAGAGCCATGGCCTGCCCGGTGCTCACGCCGGCACGGGGCAGCGCCTGCACGGAAATGGAGCGCAGCAGGCGGGAGTGCTGGATGGTCATCGGCCCTCTACCGCTCTCCAGGCGCACCACCTGGGCCAGGGGGATCAACTCCCCGTCCCGGGCGCGCACCCGCAGGCTCAGCACGTCGGAGGCCTGGCTCCGCGCCGCCCCATCGAGCTGGACGATCACCCGGCGCACCTGGCCGTCATCAAAGGAATCGTTGACGTAGTCGCTGCCGAAGCTGGCCCGGAGCAGATCCACCACATCCGCCAGATCCACCCCCAGGGAGGCCATCCGCACACGGTCCGGCATCAGCCGCAGCAGGGGCGCGCCGGCGGAGAAGCGGGTGGAGACCCGCTCAAAGGCGGGACGTCCCCCCAGGGTGAGAGCCTGAGCTTCCGCCAGAACGCTGCGCACCTCCGCCTCGAACCGCTCCAGGCTCATCTGGCCATTGCTGGCGTCCAGGAGATCGAGCTGCAAGCCCCCTTCCGAGCCGAAGCCCCGCACCGTGGGCGCCTCGCTGAGCTGCACCACCCCATCGTTCACCCGGCGACGCAGCTCCTGTTTGATCCGCTCGCTGACGGCGGCGGTGCTCTGGTCGGCCCGGGGACGCTCCCGGATCGGCACCAGCCGCAGAAAGATCTGCCCCTTGTTGGGGCTGCTGTCGTCAAAGGAGCGCCCGGCGAAGAAGTTGCCACTGGCCAGGAGGGGCTCCCGGCGGACCACATCCCGCACCTGCGCGAGCACGGCCTGGGTGCGCACCAGGGCGGAGCCCTCCGGCAACACCACAGCGCCCCTCAGCTGGCCGTTGTCCTCCTGGGGGATGAAGGCCGTGGGGCGAGCGCGCAGGGCGGCGCCGGTGAACAGGAGGCCGACCAGCAGGAGGGCAAGCACGGCGCGCCGTCGCGCCAGGGCTTGATCCAGCAGGCGGCCATAGGGGGCCTCCAGGGCTTCCAGCCAGAGGCGGGGGCGATCGATCCAGCGCTTCAACCAGGCGGGTTCCCGCTGGTCGGCATGCAGCAGGCGGCTGGCGGCGACCGGCGTGAACGTGAGGGCATTGATGGTGGAGAAGCCGATGGCCCCGCTGATCGTCAGCGCGATCGGCCCGTAGAGTCGCCCGAGGCTGCCCTCCATCCCGAGCACAGGCAGGAACACCACCACCAACACCACGGAGGTGGCGATGACGGCATTGCCGAGCTCGGCCATCGCCTCCCGCGCGGCCCGCAGGGCCGGGATGCCCTGTTCCATTCGCCGGCCGATGTCCTCGCTGACGACGATGGCGTCATCCACCACCAGTCCGGAGGCCAGCACCATGCCGAAGAGGGAGAGGGTGTTGATGGAGGTGCCGGTGAGGCGCAGCACCGTGAGGGAGCCGATCAGGGCGACGGGCACCGCGGCGGCGGTGATCAGGGCGAGGCGACTGTTGCCCAGCCCGAGCAGCAGCACCACAAACACCAGCAGCACGGCATCCCGCAGGGCCCCCACGGCGCCGTCGATGCTGGTGCGCACGGTTTCCGCCTCATCCACGATCACCTGCATCGCCACCCCCGGCGGGAAGCGGGGGGCGATCTCGTCCAGGGCCTTTCGCAAGGCCTCGCGCACCTCCAGGGCATTGCTTCCATCCCGCTGATAAACCGCCACGGAGACCGTGCGTTCCCCGTTCAGGTTGGTCGCCAGGGACTCGTAGCTCTCCGTGCCCAGGTCCACCCGACCCACATCCTTCAGCAGGGTGACGCCGCCATCGGGCCCGCGACCCACCACCAACCCCTCGAACGCGCCCAACGACCGCAGCCGCCCCTCCATCCGCAAGGGCAGCACCATCACCTGATCGGCGGGGGAGGGGGCGTCACCGATCTGTCCCAGGGCGGCCAGCACGTTCTGATCCTCCAGGGCCTGGCGGATGTCCGCGATGGTGAGGTTGCGCTGCTCCAGGCGGGCCGGATCGAGCCAGAGCCGGAAGGCCACGGGACTGCCGCCAAAGAAGCCCACCTCCCCGACCCCCGGCACGCGCCGCAGCCGATCCCGCACCACCTGATCGACCCAGCCGCTGAGAAAGGTGTCGCGAAAGCGGTCGGCCTCGGCGCTGAAGCTGAGCACGAGCAGGAGATCATCGGAGCCCCGCTGCACCTGCACGCCGAAGCGGGCCACCTGGGCCGGCAGCTGGCGGGCCACCGTGGTGGCCTGGTTCTGGGTGTTGATCTGATTGATTTCCGGGTTGCCGCCGCTGAAGACCAGGGAGATGGAACTGCCGTTGGCGGAGCTGGTGGAGCGGATGGAATCCAGGCGCTCCAGGCCGTTAAACTGCTTCTCCAACAGGTTGGTCACCCCCTGTTCCACCGCCTCGGGACCGGCGCCCGGATAGTTGGTGCGCACGCTGACGCGGCTGTTGGCGATCGGCGGCAGGTTTTCCACCTGCAGCGACGGCAGGCTCACCACTCCGCCGAGGAGGATGAGCAGGCTGAGCACCATGGTGAGCACCGGGCGCCCGAGGAAGGGATCGGCGATCGACTTCAAGGCCATCCCCGGGGGAGGTCGCGCGGCAGAGGCTGTTGATCCTGGCAGTCCGTCCCGCAGACCGGTGACCGGTGGGCTTTCAACAGGGCGTGCGCGTGGCGATCGCCGCCTGGTCCTGGCTCAGCGAGGCGGCCTGGGCCGCGCTCAGCCGCCCCGCCTGGAGGAGCACCTCGGTGATGCGATCGATGTGAAGCACGGGATGAAGGCGATAGCCGGCGGCCTCGAGGCGGCCGCGACCGTCGTGGTCAGCCGTGGCGCCATGGTCGATGAAGACGACGACATCGGACACCTTCAGCCCGGAACTCTCCAGTTTGGCGATGCCCTCCAGCACGCTGCCGCCGCTGATCAGGATGTCGTCCACCACCACAGCGGTTTCGCCCTCCTGAAAGTCGCCCTCAATCAACCGCCGGGCGCCATGGGCCTTCACCTCCTTGCGGGGATAGATGAGCGGTTTGTGCAATTGCAGCGAGAGGCCGGTGGCGGTGGGCAGGGCGCCATAGGGAATGCCGGCGATGCGATCAAAGCGGAGCTCGGCCAACCGGGTGGCGTAGGCGTGCAGCACACGATGGAAGAGGTTGGGATCGGAAATGATTTGGCGCAGATCGATGTAGTAATTGAAGATGGCGCCGGAGGCTTGTTTGTACTCCCCGAACAAGAGGCAGCCCAGATCGAAGAGATCCAGGATCAAGCGCTCCATCGGCTCGGCGGTCGTCGCGGCGGGCAACCAGAGGCTGCAGCGATCGTCCGAGTCGCGCCGCAGCCGCGTTTGCCGGTGGGCCTCGATGCGGGCCTTGAGCTGGGCGGCCCGCTCTTCCGTGTCATCCTCCACCAGCAGGTTCTGCGGGAGGGGCAGAAGCAGGCCATCGGCCGCGTCGCTGAGGCCCGCCTCCAGCAGGGCATCGAGACGATCCTCCTCCGCCCAGAGGCTGCGCAGGATCAAAAAGCGCTCCGGTGCCACCGCCCGCACCCTGGCCAGGATGGCCGGATCGCTGGTGCCCACCTCCAGCAGCAGTTGCTCGGGCGTTCCCCAGCGCTGGGCCTCGCGCACGATCCGCAGAAACAGGGGATCCACCTCATTGGGGTGGTGTTGAAATTCCCGCGCCGCTGGATTGGAGCTGTGGCAGGTCACCACCACCGCCTTGTCCGGATGGAGCAGAAAGGGGGCGGCGATGTCCTGTCCGGGGAGGGGGGACAGGGTGACCGCATCGGCGCCGAGCTCGCGGAAGAGATAGTTGGCCAGGGCCGAGGAGCTGTTCAGGTCGCCATGCTTGGCATCGACGATCAGGGGGGTGCCGAGAGGAACGAGCTCCCGCACTTCCCGCAACAGTTCCAAGCCGATGGGGCCCAGGGCCTGGTAAAAACCCAGGCTGGGCTTGTAGGCGCAGACATGGTCGCTGGTGGCCTCGATCACCGCCTTGATCCAGTGGCGGGCCTGAGAGAGGAAGGAGCGGCCAGCCATGCCCCGGCGCAGGGCCCAGCTCTGCAGCATCTCCGGATTGGGATCCAGCCCGGTCACCAGGAGGGAGTGCCGTGCGGCGATGGCATCGGTGAGCTGGAGGAAGAACCCCATCGAGCGCCTGGTGTGACGTCACGGTGATAGGCCGCCGGGATCCGGCGCCGCGAGCGGGTGACACAGGTCTTATTGCTTGCGCCGGGCTCAGCCCGCCTGGATGCTCGGATAAGCCGGCTCCCAGCGCTCCCGCCGCAGGCAGGCCAACGCGTCCTCCGGCGTCGTGGCCCGCGTGGCCAGGCCCTCCGCCAGGGCGGCCAGCGCCACCGCCTCCGCCACCCGCTCGGACACGGCGCGCGCCTCCTGGAGGGAGGGCATCAGGGAGGCCTCGGGATCGTGGCTGGCGGGGATGTGGTCCGCCAGCGCCTCGACGCAGGCGTCGATCATGCCGTCGCTCACCTCCCTGGCGCCCACGGCCATGGCCGCAAAACCCAAGCCGGGGAACACAAAGCAGTTGTTGCACTGCCCGATCACCCGCTCCCGTCCCCCCACCGTCACCGGCGGGAACGGGCTGCCGGTGGCCACCAACGCCCGGCCCGCGCTCCAGCGCAGCAGGTTGTCGGGGGTGACCTCCGCCAGGGGGGTGGGATTGGAGAGGGGGAGCACGATGGGGCGGTCCACGCCCCGGCAGAGGGCCTCCACCACGGTTTGATCAAAGGCTCCGGCGCAGGTGGAGGTGCCGATCAGGACGCCGGGCCGGAGCGCCTCGATCACCGCCAGCAGGCCGATGCGCCCCTGGTCATCGGCTGCCAGACCGCCCACCCGCTCGCCGCGCTTCACATAGGGCGTCACCGCGGCGCTCCAGTGGGGCAGGCCGTCGTGCACCAGGCCATCGCGATCGAGCAGCCAGAGCCGATCCGCCGCCTGCTCAGGCGTCAGGCCCTGGCGCACCAGAAGGCGGCAGAGCCGCTCGGCGATGCCGCAGCCCGCGCTGCCGGCGCCGAAGATCACGATGGTCTGGTCTGCCAGGCGCTGGCCGAGGCCCCGCAGGGCCGCCAGCACCACCGCCGCCGCCACGCCGCTGGTGCCCTGGATGTCGTCGTTGAAGCTGGGCACGGCGGCGCGGTGGCGATCCAGCACCCGCCGGGCATTGGCGGCGCCGAAGTCCTCCCAGTGCACCAGGGCGCCGGGGGTCACCTCCCGCACGGCGGCGATGAAGGCATCCAGAAAGGCGTCATAGGCCGCGCCGCTCAACCGCGGCGCCTTCCAGCCGGGATAGTGGGGATCGTCCCGCAGATCGGCGCGGTCGGTGCCCACATCAAGCATCACCGGCAGGCCGCGGCCGGGATGGAGCCCGGCGCAGAGGGTGTAGACGGCGAGCTTGCCCAGACAGATCTGAATCCCCCCCACCCCCTGGTCGCCGATGCCGAGAATGCCCTGGGCATCGGTGACCAGCAGCAGATCGGGGGGGCCGAAGCTGGATGCGGCCTGCCGCAGCAGCTCGGCGAGCCGCCCCTGGTCCGGTGCCGCCAGATAGACCCCCTGGGAGGGGCTGCGGTAGGTGTGGCGGAAGCGCTGGATGGCCTGGCCCACCGTTGGCGTGTACACGATCGGCAGCGCCGCGTCGATGTGTTCGGCGAGGAAGCGGTGGAAGAGGGTGAGATTGCGTTCGCGCAGCACCTGCAGATAGGCGAAGCGCTCCATGGCGTCGCCCAGGGCGTCGAAGGCGTGCCAGCAGCGCTCCACCTGTTGCTCCAGGGTTTCCTCCTGCCAGGGGAGCAGGGCTTCGAGGCCGAGGGCAAGGCGCTCCTGGCGCGTGAAGGCCGTGCCCTTGTTGAGGAGCGGATCGTTGAGGAGATGGGCCCCTCGCAGGGGGGTGACGAGGGTGGGGACAGCCACGGTCCAGGGGAGAGTCGCCCCAGTCTCCCTGTCGGCGAGCCCTCAGGATGCTTCCCCATCGGGAGGGGCCGGGGCGAGGCGCCAGGGGAGGAGCTCGCCGGCGTGGAAGGGCACCACCTCCACGGCCCGACCGGCGGCGTCGTTGAGATGGAGCCGGGAGGGCACCAGGTGATCCTCGCGGCGCAGGATGATCGTCCCCGTGTTTTCGGGCAGGCCGTAGAAGCGGGGCCCGTGGACGGAGGCGAAGGATTCGAGCCGGTCGAGAGCGCCCTCCTCCTCGAAGGTGAGGGCGTAGCTCTCCAGGGCGAAGGGGGCGTTGAAGATGCCGGCGCAGCCGCAGGCGGCCTCCTTGGCGGAGCGGGGATGGGGGGCGGAATCGGTGCCGAGAAAGAAGCAGGGCTCCCCGGAGGTGGCCGCCGCGCGCAGGGCCAGGCGGTGCCGCTCGCGCTTGGCCACCGGCAGGCAGTAAAAGTCGGGCCGAAAGCCGCCGTTGAACATCGCGTTGCGGTTGATCCGCAGGTGATGGGGCGTGATGGTGGCCGCCAGGCGGGGGCCGCCCTGGCGGACGAAGGCCACGGCCTCGGCGGTGGTGATGTGTTCGAACACCACCTTGAGGCCGGGATGACGGGCCAGCAGCGGCCGCAGATGGCGCTCGATGAACACCGCCTCGCGATCGAAGATGTCCACCTCGGCGTCGGTGACCTCGCCATGGAGGAGGAGGGGCATGCCGATCCGCTCCATCGTCTCCAGCACCGGCGTGAGGGAGGTGATCTCCCGGACCCCGGCGGCGGCATTGGTGGTCGCGTGGGCGGGATAGAGCTTGCAGGCGGTGAAGACCCCCTCGGCGAAGCCGCGGGCGATCTCCCGCGGATCGCTGTCATCCCTCAGGTAGTGGGTGAGCAGGGGGGTGAAGCCGCAGCCGTCCGGCAGGGCGGCGAGGATCCGGGAGCGATAGGCCCGCGCGTCCTCCACCGTGGTGATGGGCGGGCTGAGGTTGGGCATCACGATGGCGCGGGCGAACACCCGCGCCGTCGCCCCCACCACCGCCTGCAGCAGGGCGCCATCGCGCAGGTGCACGTGCCAGTCGTCCGGACGGCGCAGCACCAGCCGCTCCGGGGGGGCGGCGGCCGTCATGGCGCGGGTTGGGGGGAGGCGGCGGGGAACCGCTGCAGCACGGCCTGGCTGGTGCTCAGGGCCAGCGTGGCCGCCAGCCGGCGCGAGGGAGTGGCGCGGCGCGAGGGAAAGAGCAACGGGAGAGGAAGAGGAGAGGGCATCGCCAGCGGCACGGTGCTGTCAGACATAGCCGGGCGCGGGCCCGCAGGCACTCGCCGGTGCCCGGGTGGCGACAGCGCTTGACAAGGCGTGTTCCCCGCTCAGAAGACGTCCACGCCCTGGAGGGCCAGGCCGGGGACCTGCCGCTCCTGCTGACGCCGCTGGGATTCGCCGCAGCGGGCCGGGGTGGGGAAGATCTTGCCCGGGTTGGCCAGACCGCGCGGGTCGAAGGCCTGGCGCACCAGGCGCATCGTCGCCAAATCGTCCGGCGCGAACATCCAGTCGAGGTAGCAGCGCTTGTCGTTGCCCACCCCGTGCTCGCCGGTGATGCTGCCGCCAGCCTCCAGGCAGAGCCGCAGGATCTCCGCCCCGAGGGCCTGCACCCGCTCCACCTCGCCCTCCTCCCGGGCGGAATAGAGGATCAGGGGGTGGAGGTTGCCGTCGCCAGCGTGGAAGACATTGGCCACGGGCAGGTCGTAGCGGCGGCTGAGGGCCTCAATGGCGGCGAGCACGCTGGGCAGGGCGCTGCGGGGCACCACGCCGTCCTGCACGTAGTAGGTGGGGCTGATGCGTCCGACGGCGGCGAAGGCCGATTTGCGGCCTTTCCAGAGCAGGGCCCGGTCGGCGGGATCGGTGGCGCGGCGAATCGTGCGCGCCCCCGCCTGGCGGCAGAGGCCATCGGCGATCTCCACCGCAGCGGCCACCTCCTCCTCCTGGCCGTCGAGCTCGATCAGCAACACCGCCCGCGCGTCCTTGGGGTATTCCTCGCGGCCAAAGAGATCGTTCACGGCGTTGAGGGTGAAGTTGTCCATGATCTCCATCCCCGCCGGCTGCACCCCCGCTGCGGTGACCAGGCGCACGGCCTCGCCGGCCCGCTCCATGCTGGTGAAATCCGCCAGCAGCACCGCCACGCTCTGGGGGGCGCGCAGCAGGCGGAGGGTGATGGCGGTGGCGATGCCGAGGGTGCCCTCGCTGCCGATGAACACGCCCCGCAGGTCGAGCTCGGGCGTTTCCGCCAGGCCGCCGCCGAGGCGGGTGACCGTGCCGTCGGGCAGCACCACCTCCAGCTCCAGGACGTGATTGCTGGTGACGCCGTATTTGAGGCAGTGGACGCCGCCGGAGTTCTCCGCCACGTTGCCGCCGATGCTGCACACCACCTGGCTGGAGGGATCGGGGGCGTAATAGAAGCCCTCTCCGGCAACAGCGCGGGTGACCCAGCTGTTGATCACGCCGGGCTGGACCGTCACACGCCGGTTGTCGAGATCCAGATCGAGGATCGTGCGCATGCGGCTGGTGGCGATCACCAGGGCCGGCTGTTCGCTCACGGCGCCGCCGGAGAGGCCGGTGCCGCTGCCGCGGGCCACGAACGGCACCCCCTCCCGGTGGCAGAGGCGCACCAGGGCCACCACCTGCTCGGTCGTTTCCGGCAACACCACCAGGGGGGGCTGCCAGCGATGGAGGGTGAGGCCATCGCTGTCGTAGGCGAGCAGCTCCTGGGGGGCCGCCACCACGGCACGGGGGGGCAGGAGGTGGCGGCAGGCGGCCGCGAGGCGGCTCCAATCGATGCGGGAATCAATGTCGCCGCCACGGGGTCGGCCGTCGCTCGGGCCCTCGCGCCGAATCAAGGTGGACTGCTCACAGATGCGGTGGACAAACCCTAGCGCCCTCGGGGAGGGGGCCAGCGAATGCTGACGCCGCCCGCGACCGTGATTCAACAACCGTTGACCCTTGCTTCCGAGGGACCGCGGGTGCGTAAGGATGGACGACGCTTGGTTCCCCTCCGTTTCGGCCTCCACGACCCCGTGATGCACAACACCACCCGCTCCCACGAGATCTTCGCGGCGGCCCAGCGCCTCATGCCCGGCGGGGTGAGCTCCCCGGTGCGGGCGTTCAAGTCGGTCGGCGGCCAGCCGATCGTCTTCGACCGGGTGAAGGGCGCCTACGCCTGGGACGTGGACGGGAACCGCTACATCGACTATGTGGGCAGCTGGGGACCCGCGATCTGCGGCCACGCTCATCCCGAGGTGATCGGCGCCTTGCGGGAGGCCCTGGAGAAGGGCACGAGCTTCGGCGCCCCCTGCGCCCTGGAGAACACCCTCGCCGAGATGGTGATCGATGCCGTCCCTTCGGTGGAGATGGTGCGCTTTGTCAACAGCGGCACGGAGGCCTGCATGGCGGTGCTGCGGTTGATGCGGGCCTTCACCGGCCGCGAGAAGGTGATCAAGTTCGAAGGCTGCTACCACGGCCACGCGGACATGTTTCTGGTGAAGGCGGGCTCCGGCGTGGCCACCCTCGGTCTGCCGGACTCGCCGGGCGTGCCCCGCTCCGTCACCGCCAACACCCTCACCGCCCCTTACAACTGTCTGGAATCGGTGAAGGCCCTGTTCGCCGAGCATCCGGGGGAGATCGCGGGGGTGATCCTGGAGCCGGTGGTGGGCAACGCGGGCTTCATCACCCCGGAGCCCGGCTTCCTGGAAGGCTTGCGGGAACTCACCCGCGAGCACGGCGCCCTGCTGGTGCTCGATGAGGTGATGACGGGGTTCCGCATCAGCTACGGCGGCGCCCAGGCCAAGTTCGGCGTCACCCCCGACCTCACCACCCTCGGCAAGGTGATCGGCGGCGGCCTGCCGGTGGGGGCCTACGGCGGCCGGGCGGACATCATGGAGATGGTGGCGCCGGCGGGGCCGATGTATCAGGCGGGCACCCTGAGCGGCAATCCCCTGGCGATGACCGCCGGCATCAAGACCCTGGAGCTGCTCAAGCAGCCCGGCACCTACGAGCGGCTGGAGGCGATCACCCAGCGCTTGACCGCCGGCCTGCTGGAGGCGGCGCGGGAGGCGGGGGTGCCGATCTGCGGCGGCTCGGTGAGCGCGATGTTCGGCTTCTTCCTCTGCCCGGGTCCGGTGCGCAACTTCGAGGAGGCCAAGGCGACGGACACGGCCCGCTTCGCCAAGCTCCACCGGGCGATGCTGGAGCGGGGCGTCTATCTGGCCCCGAGCTCCTACGAGGCGGGCTTCACCTCCCTGGCCCACTCCGACGCCGATGTGGAGGCCACGATCAGCGCCTTCCAGGAGGCCTTCGCCCTGGTGGCCTGACCTGCGCTTCAGGGACCAGCGAGCCCGCTCGGGCCGCTTCGTTGGAACCGCTACCGGCTCCCCCCCGCCTGCCCCCATAGGGTCGAGCCATTCTCTGGCCTGGCGGCGCCGTGGAGCGTTTTTTTCTTGAGCTCGATCCGCCGGAGGAGGCGATGCGGGCCTGGCCCCATGTGGTGGTGGTGGGTGGCGGCTTCGCGGGGTTGAAGGCCTGCCACGTCCTGGCCCGCCAACCGGTGCGGGTGACCCTGATCGACAAGCGCAACTTCAACCTGTTTCAGCCGCTGCTGTATCAGGTGGCGTCCGGGTTGGTGTCGGAGGCGGACGTGGCCTCGCCCCTGCGCCAGATGGTGGGCCACGCCCCCAACATCCAGATCCTGCTCGGCGAGGTGGTGGACATCGATCCGGACGCCCGACAGGTGGAGTTCAACGGCCAGCGCTATGGCTACGACCACCTGCTGCTGGCCACCGGCTCGGGCAGCACCTATTTCGGACGGGAGGACTGGCGGCCCCTGGCGCCGCCGATGAAGATCCTGGAACACGCCGATGAGATCCGCCGGCGGCTGTTGATGGCCCTGGAGGAGGCGGAGCAGACACCCGACCTGGAGCGGCGGCGTTTTCTGCAGACCGTGGTGGTGGTGGGCGCGGGGCCGGCGGGCTGCGAGCTGGCCGGCTCGTTGATCGAGCTGATGCACAGGGCGGTGCGGCGGGATTTCAAGCAGCTGCGGCCGGAGCTCTGCAAGGTGGTGTTGGTGGACGTGGTGGATCGGGTGCTGCCCACCATGGCGCCGGAGCTGTCGGCCGACGCCGGCCGCTATCTGGAGCGGGCCGGGGTGGAGCTGATGCTGGGGGCGAAGGTGGAGGAGCTGGCGGCGGGCCGGGTGACCCTGCGCGGGCTGAGCGGGTTGCGGGAGCTGGAGGCCGCCACGATCTGCTGGACCGCCGGGGTGCGGGCCTCACGCCTGGGCCGCTTGTTGGCGGAGCGCACGGGCTGCCCGGTTGATCGGGGCGGCCGGCTGGTGGTGGAGCCGGATTTCTCCCTGCCCGGCCATCCGGAGATCCGCGCCCTGGGAGATCTCTGCGCCTATGCCCACACGCCCGATGGGAAACCCCTCCCCGGTATGGCGGGGCCGGCGGTGCAGATGGGCGGCTGGGTGGCGCGGGATCTCTTGGCGAGGCTGCGGGGCGAGACGACCCCCCCGTTCCGCTGGCTGGATCTGGGAAGCATGGCCGTGATCGGTCCCTGGCACGCGGTGGCCGACCTGCGGGGCCGGCACGTGACCGGTCTGGCGGGCTGGGTGCTCTGGGCCCTGGCCCACCTCGCCTTCATCCCCGACACCGAAAACCGCATCGCTCTGTTCAGCAAGTGGATGTGGCAAATCGCCACCCGCCAGCGCACCGCCCTGCTGATCACCGGCCGGCCGGATCAGCACCTCGGCGTCGATGTGGGCCTGTTTCGGGCGGAGCGTTGCCGGCTGGAACCCGGGACAGCCGGCGCAATTACACTGACCTGACCGGTTTTGCCCCCGTGACCGCTCCCGCGTCCCCCCGTTTCCGCTGGCTCACGGCTGCCCTGCTGTTGGCGGGAGCGGCGCTTTCGCTCCTGCTGCCGTTGGTTTCCGCCACCTTTCTCACGATTCTTCTTGGCAGCGCCGCAGTGGTGGCGGCCATTGCGCAGTTTCTGCGCCTCGGCGGCGAGCCCGACACCCGCGGCAAGGTGTTCCGCGCTCTCTCCGGCGTGCTTTATCTGATCGGCGGCCTCTCCTGCATCATCTTTCCGATTCAAAGCACGATCAGCCTGACGTTGTTCATCGGCGTCCTCCTGGCGGTGGAGGGAGTGATGGAGCTGGCGGCGGCCGCCACCCAACCCCTGCCGGCCCGCGGGCTGGTGCTTGTCGACGGCATCATCACGGCGGTGTTGGGCGGGATGCTGATCGCCCAGTGGCCGAGCGACAGTCTCTGGGCCATCGGCACCCTCTTCGGCCTCTCCCAGATCTTTTCCGCCATCAACCTCCTGACGGCTCCCGCAGCGGGCGACGAGACCAGCGGCACGGCTCCCGTCAGCGCGCTATAGCTCATTCCACCGCCGCCGCACCCTCCGGACGCCGGGGGTCGATGGCGGCGGAACTGCCCCCCTCCAGGCGCACCTCCACGGAGTGGGCGGCGCCCATGGCGGGGCTGAGGCGCAGGGAGTGGCCCATGGTCTCCAGCAGGCGGATGGTGTCGGGGGAAAGGCCCTCCTCGTGGCTGAGCACATCGGGCCAGAGCTGGCTGTGCACCCGCGGGGCGGCCACGGATGTGGCGAGATTGCGGCCGTGCACCAGGCGGTTGAGCAGCACCTGGGCGAGGGTGGTGGTGATGCGGCTGCCGCCCGGACTGCCGGTGGCGATCCAGGGGGTGCCATCCGATCGGAACACGAGGGTGGGCGCCATGGAGCTCAAGGGTCGCCGCCCCGGCGCGATGGCGTTGGCGGGACCCTGCACCAGGCCGAAGGCATTGGGCTGGCCGGGGCTGGCGGTGAAGTCGTCCATCTCGTTGTTGAGCAGGAAGCCCGCCTCCGGCACGGCGATGGCATTGCCGAAAGGCAGGTTGAGGGTGGTGGTGAGGGCCACCAGGCCCCCCTTCCGGTCCGCCACGGAGAGATGGGTGGTGTTGGTGCCCTCCGCCAACGGAGGCCGCAGTGGCAGGGCGGCGGGCGGGCGATGGCGATCGGGGTCGATCCGGGCCCGCAGGGCGGCGATGTAGGGCTCCTCCAGGAGGGGGCGGAGCGGTGTGGACGCTGGACCGGGATCGCCGAGCAGGTCGTTGCGGTCGCGATAGGCCAGGTTCATGGCCTCCACCAAAGGGTGGAGGGTGCGGGCGCTGTTCAGGCCGGTGGACTCCAGGGGGAAGGGTTCCACCAGCGCCAGCAGTTGCAGCAGGGTGAGCCCACCCCCGGGCGGCGGCATGGTGAGCAGGGTTTGGCCGCGGAAACGGCGCACCAGGGGCGCCTCCAACCGAGCGCGGTAGCGCTGGAGGTCGGCGGTGGTGATCAGTCCACCCCGCTCGGCCATCAGGCGCGCCAGGGCGCTGGCCACCGGCCCGCTGGAGAAGCCGCGGTCTCCGTCAAGGGCGATGCGGCGCAAGGTGCGGGCCAGGAGGGGTTGGCGAAGCCGTTCGCCTGGCCGCGGAGCCCGCGGGCGGCCCTGCGGATCGGTTCGGTAGAAGAGGCCGCAGGCGGTGGGGTCGGCCAGGAGCCGCGGGGCGGCGTCCGTGAGCGCGGCGCTGAGGGCTGGGCTGACGGGGAAGCCGTTGTCGGCCAGGGCGATGGCGGGGGCGAGAACCGTGGCCAGGGGGAGGCGCCCGTAGCAGCGCTGGCTGAGGGTGAGGCCGGCGACGCTGCCGGGCACGCCCACGCTGAGGAGGCTGCTGGTGGCGCGTTGGCGATCCACCGAGCCGTCCGACCGCAGAAACATCCCCGCCGTGGCGGCGTGTGGCGCCTCCTCCCGGAAGTTCACCGCCACCGCAAAGCCCCGACCGATGGACCGCTCGGGAGAGGAAACCCCGGCCGGCAGACAGCCCCGCCCCCGCGCCGGCGAGGCCCCCGGCAACCAGAGCACCAGAAAGCCTCCGCCGCCGAGATTGCCAGCCGGCGGGTGGGTCACCGCCAGGGCAAAGGCCGTGGCCACCGCCGCATCCACCGCGTTCCCCCCCGCCCGCAGCTGGCGCGCTCCCGCCTCCGCGGCCAACCCCTCCTGAGCCGCGACGATGCCCCCGCTGGAGAGCACGGGGTGGAAGCGCTCGCGGGTTTCCAGCAGGTTGTTGGCGGGTGCTGCGGGGGTGGCTGGGGCAGGTGGGCTGGTGGTGGCAGTCGGGCGTGGAGAGGACCTGGGGGCTGCGGTGGGCGCAGCGGAGAGTGCGCTGGCCTCGGAGAGGGTTGGCGCTAGCGGGAGGCAGAGGCTCAAGGTGGTGGCGAGGACGCCAGCTGCGGCGGTGGTTCGCGGCCGGCGGCGGGTGGGGCCTCGATGTGGGCGACGGGTCGCGCGTCGACGGCGGAGCGGGCTGGGAGCGGTGGGCTGAACCATGGGCAGGACTCCCGGGCCGGTGCGGGGTGCGCTGGGGGGAGTCTGCGCGGTCTGATGCAACCGGTGCTCAATCACCGGCGGCTCCGGCCCGGATCCAGGGTGGCCTGGCTGGCCACCGCGCTTGCGGCCATTGCCCTTGCGCCGCTCCGGCGGCTGAAATCCAGGCCCATCGCTGGAGGGCGGGTTGGAGGAGTTGCGCGAACTGCATCCGATGCGCTCCCGCAGGCCCGCCAACTCGTTGGCCAAAGCGGTGAGTTGAACACGGAGTTCATCGTTCTCCCGCCTCAGAGCCTGAATCTCCACTCGCTGGGCCAGGATCAGCTGTCGGGCACCAGCTGGCCACGACGATCAATCCCCTTCTGGAATCCCGGCCGGAGGCGTGTTCATCACAGGAAGCCTCTACCTGAGATGCAAGCAGGAATCGAGCTGCACTTCAGTGTTCAGCGGGGCAGACGTTCCTGCCTAGCAAATCGTTTCGGGCCGGTCCGGGGTTTCATCGGTCTTGACTTTCAGAAACAAACGCCCGAGCGGATCGAGCACCCCTTCAGACGTGGCAAAGGTTCCCAGTGGATCCAGCCACCTCATCCCAACCAGCCACGAACGGAAGCCCAACGTTCATCCCTGGCCGGAGAGGTGACTGTGGCAGCTGGCTGAGTCGCCAGCGGGCGCAACTCAGCCCCCTCCCGATACGTCACCAAACCCCCCACCTCCTGGCGTCGCGATCCGCAGCCCATCCCCAGCCCCCATCTCCACCTGCACGCAGCCCGGAAGCGCCTCCCACCACCCCCCCGCCCGTTGAATGGCGTTCTGGCCGGGTTGCCCCGGCTCGCCGCCGGCCAGGCCGAAGGGCGGCACCCGCCGCGAACCCGAGAGCAAGCACACCGTCTGCGGCGCCAGAAACCGCAAGCAGCGCTCCACGCCGTCGCCGCCGCGCCAGCGGCCGGCGCCGCCGCTGCCCCGCCGGATCGCGAAGCGTTCGACGCGCACCGGATAGCGATCCTCCAGGATTTCGAGGTCCGTCAGGCGAGAGTTGGTCATGTGGGTCTGCACGGCACTGGCGCCGTGGAAGCCCTGGCCGTCGCGATCGCGGCCGGCGCCAGCGCCGCCGCAGAGGGTTTCGTAGTACTGCCGCGCCCCATCGCCGAAGCTGAGGTTGTTCATCGTGCCCTGCCCCGCCGCCAGCACCCCCA
>Ga0194130_10002566_pt1 | contig 26100 bp, 24 predicted proteins | sample TA2KigsurfametaG_FD_160084 | JGI IMG/M metagenome (GOLD analysis project Ga0194130, IMG submission 160084) | Freshwater microbial communities from Lake Tanganyika, Tanzania - TA2015050 Kigoma 12 surface | ecosystem: Environmental > Aquatic > Freshwater > Lake | place: Tanzania: Lake Tanganyika... | reverse complement strand
GGCGATGAACGCCTCGAAGTCACCGCTGGCAAACAGCTGCACCACCGGGTTGCGGGCAGCGGCATTGAGCAGCGCCGCCAGCGACTGCTGCTGCACGTTCCCCAGCCAGCCGGCTGCTGGTGCGTAGAGGCAGCTCCGCAGCCCGCCATCGGGAGTGATGTGGAGGTAGTAGGGGCGGTGAAAACCCCTGGTGGCGCAGGGTGCCGAGTGGATCAGCGCGGCCAGGCCATCGGGCTCCAGGGTGCGGTGGTGGGGGTCATGAAAGGCGGCTGCACCGATGTCCACCGTGTCCATCGGGGTGAAGCGCAGATGGCGGGGTGGATGGCCCAGGGCAGCATGCAGCTTCTGCTCCGCCAGGCGGGCCGTGGCCGCATCGGGCTCGGTGGCGACCACCTCGTAGGGCTGGGCGGCCCGTTCGCAAAGGGTGGCTACGCGGATGACGCGATCGAGCAGGTCTGGGTATTGCCGGTAGCGGCCATCCAGGCTGAGCACCAGCCGGCCCAGGTTGCGTTGCCGAAGTGCTGCCACAACAGCGGCGTCATCCGCGAAGTGGTGGGTGCCGATGGTGATCGGCCCGCGATCTCCCCACCAGGCATTGGTGTTGGCGCGGCTGGGGATGCCGCGCGCCGCAGCGGCAGCCAGCAGCTCGAGCACGGGGCTGCCGGCAAGGAAGATCTCCCCACCGGTGACGTTCATTCCGGTGCGCGTCAGCCCCAGCAGCTGTGCCTCCTTCAGCACCCGCTCCAGGGTGGCGAAGGAGTGCCACAGCGCCGGCCCGCTGGGACGCAGGCCGTCCTGCAAGCAATGGCTGCAGGCGAGGTTGCAGGAATAGGTGAGCTCGAAGTTCACCGCCTGCACGAAGACGAACGGCAACCGAGCGCTGCGGGGTGGCGGCGGAAGCGCACTGATCAGCTGAAGCTCCTGAAGGAAGGCAAGCTCCTCGGTGCTGAAGATGGTTGCTGCGAAGCCATCGGGAGCGGCCAGCAGCCGATCGAGCATGGCGCCCACCTGTGCAGGGTCGCTGCCATGGGCCAACAGATAGGCAGCCAGCAGATGTCGCTGCCGGAGGTGCCACAGCACCGGGGTGGGATAGACGCAAGCAGGGGCCGTCATGGCGCTGGCGCGAAGCGAAGCTGAACAGAGAACCCTGGATGGTGCAGGGGTGTTTTGGTGCTGCCCTTAGGGCGCTCGGCCTCCCGCCCGGAATCAATGGTCAGCAACACGACCTGAAGTTCGCCCATCCAGGTTTCCAGCGCCTGACGGAGATCGTCACCAGGCTGCAGCCGCAACGGCACCACCTTCATGGGGCAGGCCCCTCCACTAGCCCCTGGATCATCACCAAGGCATCGACGTAACCCAGCTGCTTGTGACGGAACGCCCCCGGTAGGGTGCCGACCACTTGAAAGCCACTGCGCTGCCAGCAGCGGATGCCGGCGGTATTGGTGCTCACCACCAGGTTGAACTGCATCGCCCGGAACCCCAAACGCCGGGCGGCTTGCAACGAGTGCTGGCAGAGCCGACTTCCGATTCCCTGGCGGCGGCAGCTCTCAGCCACCACGTAGCCGGCATTGGCCACATGGGCTCCCAGCGCGAGGGAGTTGGGCTTGAGGTAGTAGGTGCCAACCACAGCCCCGGCTGAATCCATAGCCACCATCACTGCCTGGCTGTGCTCCACCCACGCCACCTGGGCTTCTGACTCGCTGATCGCTGGGTCGTGGGGAAAGGTTTCGCCGGCGCGGAACACCGGCTCCAGCAGCGCCCATACCGCTGGCCAGTCGGCCGGGTCGTAAGGGCGGATCTGCAGGGGCGAGCGGGAAGTTGTCAGAGACTTGAACATTGCTCTGGTGATTGTCACCCGAATAGGAAGGCGCCCCGTAAGGGGGGCTTAGCAGCGGTTGCGGCGGTTGCCTCCTCACACAAGGTTTGCCGGTCGGGTGTCTGTTGGTTTACGCATCACCTGTCTGGAGCCTCACAGGAAAGGAATAGGAATCTCTTTGGGAGAAGAAATGCTCGGGGCTTGACCTTCTCGGTTGTGATCCAGACCCGGGTTTTGCAGCCCTAGGAGATAAAGGGCGGGAAACAAAGCTGGCGTATTGCTCTCTACGGTTAGCCAGGCATCGCTGGCCCCGAAGCCAACGTGCGGCCAGCAGGAATATCTGGGCGATGAACTCCTGCTCTTAGGTGCCACCCCAATTCATCAATCCGGTCCCAGGCTGGGTTGCATCGTTGGTGGACTGCCGCAGGTGCTGAGGAATTCTGCGGGTACACCCTGAAGATTCAGGTGATGTCCTCGGAACCCAAATCGTCAGCAATGCTTCTGGCCACTACAGAAATATCGGGCTCATCAGCTCCCGGGTCATTGGGATGAATCTCTGTGGCCGACACAGGCATCTCCATTCCGGCCGAATCTTCAAAGGGAGTTTCAGCCAAAAGGGGTGGCGTACTAGCTTTAACCTGTTGTTTTCCTGCTGCGACGGAAGCGGCTGCAACAGCTTCTACAGGGACACAGCTAGGGGCGAATAGGAAAATCGATTCCCCAACCCGCTCTTGATGGCCGTCTAAGGCAAAAGTCCCGCCAGCGACAAAATCAACTGAACGCTGGGCCTGATCCGGAGTCACCATAGTCAGATTGAGAAGCACAATCTTTTCCTCTCGCAATGCCTGGATTGCCACAGGTATTTCGTCAAAACTACGCGGCTCAAACATTTTGACCCCGCCTGGAGATCTCGGCTCCTTATCCCTAATTAAAGGCGAATCCAAGCGGGAAACGCCAGCTTCACCTTCGCTCACTGACGTCTCGTCAGAACCCGCGAAGGCGCCCCCTGCTGCCATACGAAGCAGATGACGAAAAACCGACGATCTATCTGAACCCATCTGAGCAACGACTCGGTCCAAAAATTCGAGCTCAGCGGCATTGAGGGTGACCTTGACCTGGCGCGAGCGCTTTAGCGCCCCAGGGGCCTCAGATGCCACCAATGGCATTCCAGGTGCTTGGGGCTTCAACTCTCCAGTCATTGCAAGGACCCAGAAGAAGAGGAGGGAAGGGCGGTCCCTCAGATGGACTCAAGGCTAGCCGCTGAATGCCTCTCGGGGCAGGGCTTGCACTGCCTTGTGCCAAAGCAACGCCTGTCACACGCGCCTGAAGGGTCCTCTGCAGGGACCCATATTCTTCAAGGAGTCCACCAAGAGGACCCATGTCCAAAATGATTCGACCCCGTCTGGTCGCCCTCTGCGGTGCGGTCGTTGCCGCAACACCTTTGCAGGCAGTGAATGCCTATCCACTTTTTGCCCAGTGGGGCGGGTATGGCCTCTCTCCCTCTCGGCAGAACTTTCAACGAGGAAATGGCTGGTCGACCGGGGACTACTTCGGATCGCGACTCACGCCCAGTCGCTCGCAGGCCTCTTCGCCCGGCTCATACCCGCCAGGCCTGCAACAAAATCTGCGTTATCGCTCAGAAGCTGCTCACAGTTTATTCACTGCAGAAGAATGTTGAGCCTGGATTCATCCAAAATGCCTGGCAAAATAATGATGAAGCTTCTGTTTGCGTTCGCCGCACCCCTGGCGGCCCTGGCCGCCCCCGCCTCCGTGTAACCATGGTCTTATAGCGGCCACAGCTCTCCACAGTTCAGCAACTACAGCATCAACGGCTCCGGCGGCTACTCGGGGAATAGTTATGTACTGCCCTTGGGCGGGAATGGACCAATCGCGACATATACAGGCAACCATGGCGCACCCAGTTGTTGTGTCATAGGCGGTTTCATCAGTTGCTAATGAGTAAGCATGAATCAACCAGCAAACCACTTAAAGCCATCACGGTCAACGCCGTCTTTTAAGATTGAGCATTCCCGTGGCTGCAAGATCAATTACATTCACTGCGAGCGGGCTGAGATTTCTGTTATCGATGCGCTCAAAGATCAGCTCGGATTTGCGAGTCGCAGAACCGTACTTAGATGGATATTTGCTCAGTTAGAGAATGAAGACTGCCTAAGCCGTTGGACGCTCGAGATGCTTTCCAAGGAGAAATCTCCCACCACAACCCCCAATCAATAGCCTCCGGGGCCAGAGGGCCCCACACCCCACTCCTTCAACCCATGCGCACTCTGATCTTTAGCGGCCTGATGGCGCTCTGCGGCCTCAGCCTGCTTACCCCCGCCCAGGCCCAGTTCTATGGCCAGGGGTCCAGCTACGGCTACGGCAGAACCCGTCCCAGCTTCAACCAGCCCTTTGGCCGGGAGTACCAGACGACTCCGAACCCGAACTACGGCGGCCCCCGCTATACCCCTCTCAGGGGTGGCAGATGGATAACCGCCGCACACGCAGGACCTACTTCTGATTAAGGCTGAGCGCCATAGCTCCCCCAGGGAGGCGGCAGGTGCTGCTCCCGCCGCCTCAGAGGCTTGTTCCCGATCCCCATGTATTACCTCAACAAGAGCGTCAAGAGAGCTCCGATGGAGACCCTGGTGGCCTGTGCATCCGCAACGGAAGCCCGGGAGATTGCCAAGCGCCTGCGGCGCGGCGATCCGTCCAGACAAGTTCGCTACAGCTGCAGTCGCCGCGCGACCAAAGCCTGGTATCTCGCCAATGGCACCGTGGCCAAGCAATCCCAACGAGCCCCAAGGACGGTCAAGCCAAAAAGCTGGTGGTCGTCTTTCTGAACTGCTGATGCTCCCCAGTAAGGAATCCCCAAAACACCTGCCCTGCATGGCCACCTCAGATGAGCTGGCGCTGTGGCATGTCTACGAGCCCCGACCGCATGACCAACTTCTCTGAAAGGCTGCGCCTGCACCTTGAGGCTGTAGCCCGGCCGCGCCATGCCCGCTGGGATCCCCTCGGCCTGATGGCGGTGCGCGCCTACATCAGCGAGCAGTTTTCGGCCCTGGGCCCGCTGGAAGAGCATTCCTTCCGCCACGGGCCCGATCAGGGAGTGAACCTGATCCTGCGCTTGCCCGGCAGGCAGCCGGATCTCCATCCCCTGCTGGTGGGTGCCCACTACGACGGTCCCCTGCACTCGATCGGCGCCGACGACAACGCCAGTGGCGTGGCTGCCCTGCTGGAGCTCGCCCAACGCTGGGCGGCAGCCCCACCGCGCCGACCGGTGTGGCTGGTGGCCTTCGATCAGGAGGAGTGGGGCATGGTGGGCAGCGCCGCCCTGGCGGCTGAATGCAAAGCCCGGCAGCAGCCCCTGCACCTGATGGTGAGCCTGGAGATGCTCGCTTACACCAGCGCCGAGCAGCGCTATCCCCATCCGGCGATGCGCCGCGTCTATGGCGATCGCGGTGATTTCATCGCTCTGGTGGCCAACCTCGCAGCAGGCACACTCCTGCCTGGACTGGCCAGCCGGATGGGCCGGCATGTCACCACCAAGGTCTTACCCGTTCCCGACCGGGGCCGCTCTCTTCCTGACGTGCGGCTGAGCGACCACAGCCCCTTCTGGGATGCGGGTTACAACGCGCTGATGGTCACGGATACCTCCTTCATGCGCAATCCTCACTACCACCAGATGAGCGACACGATCGACACCCTCGACCTGCCCTTCCTGGCACGGGTCGTGCTCGGCCTCGATGACGGCCTCAAGCACTGCTGATCCTCAGGAGCCAGGAGGTTGAGATCAAGGGAATCAGCACCCGATCGCCCGAACAAGAGGACATCAGATGACTGTCCCCCTCCATGGGTGCACTGACACCAAGCCAAAGCCCTAGGACGATGACGCCCCGGGAGCAGTTGCACCTCTGCCAGGCGCTGGCCATTGCCTTGAATGAGGGGCCGGATGGCCCCAATCGCCAGCGGGCACAAGCTCTGCAACGGCAGCTTCAGCCGCCGCGTCCCCAGCCGAGGGGCAACAACACCGCTGCCTTTCTGGCCGGAGCTCTTGGCTCATTGTTGATGCTGTTCGGCGGTCTCTCTGTGTGCATTCAGCTGGTGCAGCAGGGCCGGCTGGACCAGCTGATCACCGCTGCCGATCGCATCCAGCGTGCACTGCAACAACAGAACGCGGCATCCGCACCGCCCGCTCCCAGCGCGGTGCCGGCGAACCCCACCCCAGCTCCGCACGAGATCCCACTGCCCCCGCGACAACCAGCTTTGCCTGATCCAGCCGGTGCGATGCAGGCACGCTTTCACGCTGCCACCTGGGGCGACACCTATGCGGGCCTGGATGCAGGGATCGACCAGTACCGCAAGCTGAGCGGCACCCTGGCTCGCATGCAGGCCGTGGGATTGCGCAACCGATCAGCTGCTCTCCGCCTGCCGATTGTGCTGCTCAACCGCACCAACGACTGTTTCGACGGTCATTCGATCGGCGTTTACAGCCCCAGATGCGAGACCATCAAGATCAACTACGGGGATGGCCATCTCATCTACGAGCATCCTGTGGAGATTGAGGTTGTTCTGGCCCATGAGTGGGGTCACCATCTCATCAACCTGAGCGGCAAGAGGATGTCGCCCACAGAAGCCGAGGTTGTCAGTGATTGCATGGCCGGCGTCGTCTTTGGCTACTACGCCAAGCATCAACTGATCACGCGGCAGGAGGCCCTGCAAGCCTTTGAGATGGTCGCGGCAGTGGGGAACAACTCCGCCCATGGTCATCACCCCAATCAAGAGGTGCTGATCAAAGCCTTTGCCGGAGGCTTGATGAGTATTGCCTTGCGCCATGATCCCAAGGCCCAGGAAGCGATTGCCTTCTGCTCCACGCTGGAGCAGGTGCTGGATCTCGACAAAGTGAGGGAGATGGGCGTGACCTGGCCCACCTGATTCGTGGCTTTACCGCACTGCTGAGCTTTTTCTCTCGAACCAACAGACTGATTTCCCATGATGCTGGAAGTCACGGGCGAGCGTCTTGCCCGTCGCTGCCTGGATGCTTCTTCAGGCGATGAGCAAACCCTCTGGGGGGCAACCCTGGCCGATTTTCTCCCCGAGCAACCGATCGGATGGCCGTGCTGGGCAGAGATTGAATCGATCAGCGACTCCATTCCCGTTTCCAACCTGACCAGTCCAGGCGCCACAGCTGAGAAGTTCACAGCAATGCTCTATCGGCGGATCGAGCAGCGCAGCCTCGATGCCCAGCGCTGCGGAGAGGTGGTGTGTTTCTTCCGGGGCTTCTGCCGAGCGTTCTTCCATCGGCCTGCCGTCGCTTCCACCCTCGCAGAGCAATCCATGGGATCTGATTCGGGCCCAGCAGCTCTGGTCAATCAGAGCGCCGCTGCAAGCGAACGACCGGATCCCCCCCACACGATCTTCCGAGCCCAGAGAGCGGTCTGCTGAACTTCAACGACCTGTTGGCCATGCTGCTCGACTGGTGTTCCACCGATGATCCAGATCCCCACCCGGATCCCCCGCCACCCACCTGGACAGCGGACGAACTCGTGCCCCTCCTCGTGCGTCTGATCGAGGCGATGGACAGGGAGGAGCGCCAGGCCCCCCAGTTGCTGCTGGGGAGCTTCTCCTCTGATCGTTGTGTGCTGCGCCGCAAGCGGCTGTCCTATGCGGCCGGCCTGGATCTGGAGACGGTGGACGTGCTGATGACCATCCTCTCCAGCCTGAGCCGGTTTCTCCGCAGCGATCCTCTGGCCTTTGCCAGCGCGGAGCAGACCTGAAGGAATCAGCCCTCCATCGCTGGAACGAGGAGAGCGTGTCCCCGCTGAGCCTTGCTCGGCACTGCTTCCCCAAGACCATGACCCGCTGGTTGGCTGCTGCCCTCCTCCTGCTGAGCCCTATCGGCCTGACGGCCTCCAAGGCAGAAGCCCAGATCTTCAATCCCTACGCCGAGCCTTACCACAACTGGAATCAGCAATTCCCTGGCTATTCCGGGGGAGGCGGCACCTATCGACGCCAGGTGCGCGACCTCAATCCCTACGGAGATCAGTACCGCTCCATCCAGAAGGAGCGACGCGAGACGCACCGATGGCTGGGGATCGATTGAGGGAGGGCTGACCAGAGCGATCTGCGGCACGCCCAAGCCCCCGGCTGACGAACTGCGAGCACTCCCACGCGAAACACCGTGGGCTGAGGCCTCCACCGTTCAGCCCACACGCTCAGGCCAGCTCGACTTTCAAGAACTTCAACGACACTGCGAGAGCGTCGATCGGGAAGGCACCCCGTAGGCTTCGCCCAACCCGTGACCCTTCTCGAGCATGAGTGCGCGATGCCGGGTTCGAACCAGCGACATCCTGCTTGTAAGGCAGGCGCTCTACCGCTGAGCTAATCGCGCGTGACCAGGACGCTACCGCAACCGCATCGACCCGCCCAGCGGCTGCGGCGGCGCCAGCGCCAGGCTCTGGCGCCGCCCTGGGTGAAGCTGCGCTGGCAGGTGGAGGCGCTGGGGGTGCGCCTGGTGCTGGCCCTGCTGCGCGGCCGCCGCCATGGGCGTGTGCAGCGGGCGATCCGGCAGGCGGTGGGGCTGGCGAGCCCCCTGCTGGCCGGTCGGCTCGAGACGGCCTGCGCCAACCTCGAGCGCGTCTACGGCCCTGCCCTTGGACCTGCGGAACGCCGGGATCTGGCCCGCCGCTCCCTGGAGAGCTTCTTTCTCTCCTGCCTGGAATCGATCATCGCCCCGGTGGATCCCGGCCGCATCCAGGTGGAGGGGGAGGGGCTGACCGCCCTGCTGCAGCGGCCGGCCGGCCAGGGGGTGATCGTGGGTTCCCTGCACCTGGGCTGCTGGGATCTGGCGTTGCGCTGGCTGAGCGAACACCGCGACGATCTGGCGGTGATCTACCGCCCGGCCCACAACCCCGAGGCCGACCGGCTGCTCAACGCCGCCCGCAGTGCCAACAGCCGCTGCCACTGGATCTCCCAGTTCGACCACCGGGGGATCCTGCGCTGGCTCCAGCAGGGCGGCACGCTGGTGGTGATGACCGATCTGCGCAGCGGCCAGCAGGCCCTCAACGTCGACTGGCTGGGTCTGGAGACCCGCTTCAACCCCGGCCCGGTGAGCCTCTCCCAGCGCACGGGCGCTCCCCTGTTTCCGGTGGCCCACGTGCGCGAAGCCGGCGGGCACTTCCGCCTGGTGTGCGCAGCGCCCCTGGCGCCCGAGGCCGGTGCCGAGGGCCTGCAGCGCCAGGCCCAGGCCCTCTGCCGCTGGCAGGAGCAGTGGATCCAGGCCTGTCCCGCGCAGTACTACTGGATCAATCGCCGCTGGCGCGACGGTGACGGCAGCGGTCGGCGGCTGCGCCAGCTGCCGGCACCCGCGCAGGGCTGAACGATGGCGAATGGCCGCCAGCACGACCGCGCCACCTGGCTGCTCGCGTTGCCCTATGGACTGCTCTGCTGGCCCTGGCTGGGGCTGACGGGGGTGGGGCTGGGAGCGCTCAGCTTCCTGCTGGGCGGGCTCCTGCTCTCCCCCGACCTCGATACACGCTCCAATCCCACCCGCCGCTGGGGCCCCCTGAGGCTCCTCTGGTGGCCCTACCGGCGCTGCCTGGCCCACCGCTCCCTGCTCTCCCACAGCCCCCTGCTGGGCACGGCGGGACGCCTGCTCTACCTCGCGGCAGTGATCCTGCTGCTCAGCGCCGCCCTGGTGCCCCTGGGCACCCCATCCCCCGGGGCGCTCCTGGAGGCCGCGACGCAGCTGTGGAGCGAGCAGAAACCGCTGCTGGTGGCGGCACTGGTGGGCCTGGAGGCCAGCAGCTGGCTGCACCTGATCCAGGATGGCGACCCGCTGCCGCGCCTGCGGCGACGCCGGCGCCGGCGACGCTGATGGGCCCCTGCCGGCCCCTTCCACCCCCATGACCACCACCCCCGGCCCCCAGTCCCCCAGCCCCCCGGACGCCAGCGATCCCACCCAGGCTGCCCTCGCGGAGCTCGTGGCGGTGGTGGCCCAGCTGCGCGACCCCGAGGGGGGCTGCCCCTGGGACCTGGAGCAGACCCACGCCTCCCTGGTGCCCTACGTGCTCGAGGAGGCCCACGAGGTGGCGGATGCCATCCGCCATGGCGACGATGCCCACCTGGCGGAGGAGCTGGGCGACCTGTTGCTCCAGGTGGTGCTGCATGCCCGCATCGCCAGCGAGGAGGGGCGCTTCGATCTGGCCCAGATCGCCCGCGGCATCAGCACCAAGCTGGTGCGCCGCCATCCCCATGTCTTTGCCGATGGCCAGGCCGCCGACAGTGCGGCGGTGCGGGCCAGCTGGGAGGCGATCAAGGCCCGTGAGCAGGCGGAGCGGGAGGCGGCGACCAGCGGCGGGAGCAGCCCACCCGCCAGCCCCCTGAGCGACCGGCTGGCCGGAAAGGTGCGCGGCCAGCCCGCCCTGGCCGGGGCGATGACGATCTCCCGAAAGGCTGCGGCCGCCGGCTTCGAATGGGACGACCTCCACGGGGTGTGGGAGAAGGTGCACGAGGAGCTCGACGAGCTCAAGGAGGCCGTGGCTGAAGCGATGGCGAGCGGCGACAGGGCCCACGCCCAGGAGGAACTGGGCGACCTGCTGTTCACGCTGGTGAACGTGGCCCGCTGGTGCGGCCTGGATCCGGAAACCGGCCTGGCAGGCACCAACCGCCGCTTCCTGGAGCGCTTCTCCCGGGTGGAAGCCGCCCTGGGGGGGAACCTGCAGGGGCGCCCCCTCGCCGAGCTGGAAGGGCTCTGGCGCCAGGCGAAGGCCCAGATCCGGGCCGAGCGCGGCGATCCCAGGGCCTGAGGCGCGCCGGCCCGGGCCCTCAGAGCACGCTCACCGTGCCATCGGCCAGGTCGCAATGGGCCGCAGCGATGCGCAACCGGCCTCCTCGGCTGGCCGCCGCGAGCAGGGCACTGCGCTCGGTCAGCTGGGCGGCAGCGGCGCGGGTGTGGCGGCGCACGGCCTGGTTGAGATCGTCGCCAGGCACGAGGGTGGCCCGAATCGGCGCCACCAGCTCCTCCAGCAGGGGCGTGAGCGGCCGGGCACTGCGGGCAGCGGTCACGGCTCCGCAGCCGCTGTGGCCCAGCACCAGGATCAGCGGCACTGCCAGTTCAGCCACGGCGTACTCCAGGGAGGCGATGCCCGCGGGGAAGGCGGTGTTGCCGGCGCTGCGCACATCGAAGAGCTCACCGGGGCCCACATCGAACAGCCACTCCGGCGACAGGCGGGCATCGGCGCAGGTGAGCACCGCCGCCCAGGGCCGCTGGCCCCGGGCCAGGGCCGCCGGGTCGGGCTGGCAGTTGTCGGCCCAGAGCGCCGCGAAGCGCGCCATCCGCTCCTGCGGGGCGAGGGCGCCGGCCGTGCTCTGCCACAGGGCCGCAAAGCGGCGGTTGCCCGCCAGCAGCGCCTCCAGCGGATCCCCCGCCGGCCGGCACACCCGCAGCTGGTCCGCCAGTGCATCGGCGGCGGCAGCGGGAACCCGGGCCCCGAGCCCCAGCACACCCGCCCCCAGGCCGGCGGCACGCCGCAACAGCCCACGGCGGGAGAAGGCAGAACCCACGGCGATCGCCAGCAGAGCCGGCCTATGTCTACCAGCGGCAGCCCCTCAATCCGTCGGCAGCTGCGGCCGGGCCCGCCGCTGATCCTTGATCGCACTGCGGCGTTTCTTGGCCACCAGCCGCCGCTCCACCGATCCGCGCGTGGGCCGGGTGGGCCGCCGCGGTGGCGGCGGCGGCTGGATCGCCGCCTGCAGCAGGGCCACCAGGCGCCGCCGGGCCGCCACGCGGTTCTGCCATTGGCTGCGCTGTTCGCTGGCGGCGATCACCACACAACCGCTCACCAGCTCCCCCTCCAGGCGGCGCAGGGCCCGGCTCTTCAGCAGGGGCGGCAGGGCGTCACTGGCGGCCAGGTCCCACACCAGCTCCACCCGCGAGTCGGTGCGGTTCACGTTCTGGCCGCCCGGCCCCGAACTGCGGGAGAAGCGCCAGAGCAGCTCGGCGGCGGGAATCACCAGCTCCGGGGTGACCTGCAGATCGGCACCGGGTCGCTCCGCCGCCATCGCCCACCTCAGCCCGGCAACCGCCGCCGCCAGCCTGTCATGGGCAACACACCGGCGATGCGCAAGGCTGGAGGTTGCCCTCCTCCAGCCATGGCCTGGATCGATGAAGTCTTCGACGGCGTGCGCTACGGCCTGGAAGGCCGGGTGATCGCCGAGCAGCAATCGCCGTTCCAGCGCGTCACGATCATCGAGAGCGCGCGCTACGGCAAGGGGCTGCTGCTCGACGGCTGCTGGATGACGGCCGAGCGCCAGGAGCGGCACTACCACGAGGCACTGGTGCACCCCGCCCTCTGCGGCGCCGAGCGGATCGAGCGGGTGCTGGTGATCGGCGGCGGCGATGGCGGCACCGCCCGCGAGTGCCTGCGCCACAGCGGCGTGCAGCACCTCGACATGGTGGAGATCGACGGCCTGGTGGTGGAGTGGAGCCAGCAGCACCTGGCCGCGATCGGCGGGGGCTGCTGGAGCGACCCCCGCTTCCACCTCACCGTGGGCGACGGCATCGCCTGGGCGGCCAACGCCGCCGACGCCAGCTACGACGTGGTGATCGTGGATGGCTCCGACCCGGCCGGCCCGGCCGAGGGACTCTTCAACCGCGCCTTCTTCGAGCACTGCCGGCGCATCCTCAGGCCCGGCGGCGTGTTCGCCACCCAGAGCGAATCCCCCGAGGCCTTCCGCCAGGTGCATCTCGACACCGTGCGCCTGATCCAGTCGGTCTTCGGGCAGGCCGACCCCATGTACGGCTGGGTGCCGATGTACCCCAGCGGGTGGTGGAGCTGGACCTTCGCCGCCACCGACGGCCGCCCCTATCTGCAGCCGGATCCGGCCCGCGCCGCGGCGGTGGCCGAGGGCTGTGAGATCTGGAGTCCCCGCTGGCAGCGCGGCGCCTTCGAGGCCGTGCCGGCCGGCATCGAGCGGGCCCTGGCCAGCTGAGAAGCTGGAGGGATGGCCAACTCCTTCCCGCTGAACAGCGCTCCCGTCGACGAGGCTCTGCCTCAGACCGCTCTGTTCGACAACGACGGCGCCATCTACATGGGCAGCCGCCGCGATCCGGCCGGCTGCTGCGTGGGCCTGTTCGGCGTGCCCTACGACGGCACCACCTCCTTCCGCCCCGGCACCCGTTTCGGCCCGGCGGCGATCCGCGAGGTGAGCAGCGGCCTGGAGACCTACTGCCCCCAGCTCGACCGCGACCTGGAGGATCTGGCCTTCGCCGACCTGGGGGCGGTGGACATCCCCTTCGGCGCCCCGGAACCGGTGGTGGAGGCCGTCCGGCAGGCCACCGAGGCGGTGCTGGGCCTGGGCCTCAAACCGCTGATGCTGGGCGGTGAGCACTCGATCAGCTCCGGGGCGGTGGCCGCGGTGGCCCGCCAGCACCCGGATCTGGTGCTGGTGCAGCTCGATGCCCACGCCGACCTGCGCCAGGAGTGGCTCGGCGCCCACCACAGCCACGCCTGCGCCATGCGCCGCTGCCTGGAGGTGCTACCCAGCCAGCAACTGCTGCAGATCGCCATCCGCAGCGGCACCCGCGAGGAGTTTTCCGAGCTGCGCCAGAGCGGCCGGCTGGTGGCCATCGACGCCATCGCCGAGAGGCTGCGGCCCCTGCGCGGCAAACCGCTCTACCTCACGGTTGACCTCGACTGGTTCGACCCGGCCGTGATGGCCGGCACCGGCACTCCCGAACCGGGCGGCTTTCTCTGGAGCCACTTCACGGAGCTGGTGGCCGAGTTGCGGCACCACCAGCTCGTGGCGGCCGACGTGGTGGAACTCGCCCCCCAGCTCGACCCCAGCGGCGTCAGCAGCGTGCTGGCCGCCAAGGTGGTGCGCAGCCTGCTGTTGCTGCTGGGGACCTGAGGCCCGGCGCTCAGTAGCAGCAGGTGCCGCTGGTGCGCTGCTCCCGCAGGCGCTCGTGCTGCTGGCCGATCAGCAGAAGAGCCAGGGTGGGGTGGTTGTGGAGCAGGTTGAGGAACCGCAGGCGATCCAGCCGCAGCACCTCCACGGGCGTGCGGGCCACGGCCGTGTTCAGGTAATGGCGCTCGCCCCAGAGGATGTCCTGGTAGCTGAAGAGCTCGCCGGGTCGGTAGCAGAGCTTCTCGCCGTCGACCCCGAGCACTTCGACGATGCCGCGGCGCACGCCGTAGATCGAGTCGGCAAGCTGGCCGCGCTCAAACACCCGTGCGCCGGTCGGCAAGGTCAACACTTCGGCGTCGACCTGGGCCCCCATCAGATCCAGGGGCGTTGTGAGGGTGGGAGTCGCGACCAATCCAGTCACCTCCAGGGTGAAACCAGCGCATTCAATTACAGCGCCCCTGGCGGCAGGAACGGTACGCAGCGAACCTGTTCGCGGCCCCGACGGCGATTTTTTCCGGTTTTCTTCGGATTTCCGTTCGGTTTCCCGCGGATTCAGCTCGGCGGCACCACGTCGAGGCTGAGCTGGCGGGAACCCTGGGGCCCGGCGTTCCTCGGCGCAGGCACATCAGGGGCATGGGCCGTGAACGTCGGCAGGCGGGGAGCCCGGGCCGTCCAGTGATGGCACCACAGCTCCCCCGCCAGCTCGCCATGAATCGGCAGCCGGCGCAGCCGGCACCAGCCCTCACCACCATGGCTGGGCGGCACGCAGTGGCGGCAACCACGGCAGCTGGGACGGTGGGCCATGCGACGACAGCCGGAACGCCAAGGTTAAGGATCGGGATCTGACCTGTCCGTGCCAGGGGGGCGATCTTCCGAATCTCTTCGCGCCGCCAGCCCGGGCCCTCATGCTGCCGGCGCCGTGCATAGCCTCACGCCAACCCTTGCACCAGGCCGGCCCGTGGAGCCACTGCACACCCCTCTCCATAGCGCCGCCCGCGCCGCCGGCGGCCGGATGGTGCCCTTCGCCGGCTGGGAGATGGCCGTGCAGTACGCCGGCCTGGTGAGCGAGCACCAGGCGGTGCGCCGCCACTGCGGCCTGTTCGACATCTCCCACATGGGGGTGCTGGAGCTGCGCGGCGATGGCGTCAAGGACGCCCTCCAGGCCCTGGTGCCGACAGACCTGTTCCGCATCGGCCCCGGCGAGGCCTGCTACACGGTGCTGCTGAACGAGGCCGGCGGCATCCGCGACGACCTGATCGTCTACGACCGGGGTGCCGCGGCCGGTGAGGGCGAGACCCTGCTGCTGGTGATCAACGCCGCCTGCGCCGCCAGCGACACCGCCTGGCTGCGCAGCCAGCTCGAACCCCAGGGCATCCAGCTGCGGGATGTGAAGGGGGATGGGGTGCTGCTCGCCCTGCAGGGCCCGGAAGCCCCGGCCCGGCTGGAGAGCCTGGCCCACACCAGCCTCACGGGCCTGCCCCGCTTCGGCCACCGCGACCTGGAGCTGCCGGGCATCGGCCAGGCCTTCGTGGCCCGCACCGGCTACACCGGCGAAGACGGCTTTGAACTGCTCCTGGGGCGGGAGGCGGGGCTGGCCCTCTGGCAGCGGCTGCTAGCGGAGGGCGTGGCCCCCTGCGGCTTGGGCGCCCGCGACAGCCTGCGGCTGGAGGCGGCCATGCCGCTCTACGGCCAGGACATCGATGCCGGCACCACGCCCCTGGAGGCGGGGCTGGGCTGGCTGGTGCACCTGGAGATGCCCAAGCCATTCATCGGCCGGGAGGTGCTGGAGCGGCAGAGCGCCGAGGGCCTCCAGCAGCGGCTGGTGGGACTGGAGCTGAACGGCCGGGCCATCCCCCGCCACGACTATCCGGTGCTGCCCGCCGACGGGGGCGCCCCGGTGGGCCGGGTCACCAGCGGGGGCTGGTCACCGAGCCTGGAACGCGGCATCGCCCTGGCCTACGTGCCGGTGGAGCTGGCGCGGGTGGGCACCAGCCTGGCCGTGGAGATTCGCGGCAAGGCCGAACCGGCCCAGGTGGTGAAGCGCCCGTTCTATCGGCGCTGACGCCACAACAGCCCGGCGCTGACGCCACAACAGCCCGGCGCTGACGCCACAACAGCCCGGCGCTGAGGCCTACCGGGTGGGACAATCGCCGATTGCTCCTCACCCCCAGCATGCGCAGCCACGGATGCGGCGACCTGCGCCCCGATGCCACCGGCCAGGCCGTGCAGCTGTGCGGCTGGGTGGACCGCAGCCGTGACCACGGCGGGGTGATCTTCATCGACCTGCGCGACCGCAGCGGCACCGTGCAGATCACGGTGGACCCGGACAACGGCGCCGCGATGTTCGCCGTGGCCGAGCACCTGCGCAACGAGACGGTGATCCAGGTGGAGGGCAAGGTGCGGGAGCGCCCGGCCGACGCCATCAACGAGAAGCTGGCCACCGGCCGGGTGGAAGTGCTGGCCAGCGCCATCACCGTGCTCAACAGCGTGAAGGGGAATCTGCCCTTCGCGGTGTCGGTGCACGACGAGGAGAACACCCGCGAGGAACTGCGGCTGCGCCACCGCTACCTCGATCTGCGCCGCGAGCGCATGAACGGCAACCTGCGCCTCCGGGCCCAGACCATCCAGGCTGCCCGCCGCTTCCTCGAAGATCAGGGCTTCATCGAGGTGGAGACCCCCGTGCTCACCCGCTCCACCCCTGAAGGCGCCCGCGACTATCTGGTGCCCAGCCGGGTGTGCGGCGGCGAGTGGTTCGCCCTGCCCCAGTCACCCCAGCTGTTCAAGCAGCTGCTGATGGTGGGAGGCATCGAGCGCTACTACCAGGTGGCTCGCTGCTTCCGTGACGAAGATCTGCGCGCCGATCGCCAGCCGGAATTCACCCAGCTGGACATGGAGATGAGCTTCATGGATCAGGAGCAGATCCTCGAACTCAACGAAGCCCTGATCGCCTCCATCTGGAAAACCGTGAAAGGCGTGGAGCTGCCGCGGCCCTTCCCGCGACTCACCTGGCATGACGCCATGGAGCGCTACGGCACCGACCGCCCCGACACCCGCTACGGCATGGAGCTCACCAATGTGAGCGACCTGGTGGCCGACATGGGCTTCAAGGTGTTCTCCGGCGCCGTGGCTGCTGGCGGCTCGGTGAAGTGCATCGCCGTGCCCGGCGGCAACGACGCCGTGAGCAACGTGCGCATCAAGCCCGGCGGCGATGTGTTCAGCGAAGCCCAGAAAGCTGGTGCCGGCGGCCTGGCCTTCATCCGCGTGCGCGAAGGCGGCGAGATCGACACCATCGGCGCCATCAAAGACAACCTCTCTGAAGAGAAGAAGGCCGAACTGCTCAAGCGCACCGGCGCCGAGCCCGGCACGCTGATCCTGTTCGGCGCCGGCGACACTGCCACGGTGAACAAGGCCCTCGATCGCGTGCGCCAATACCTGGCCCGCGAGCTGGGGATGGTGAAGCCCGACAGGGAAAACGACAGCTGGAACTTCCTCTGGGTGGTGGACTTCCCGATGTTCGAGTTCAACGCCGACGAGAACCGCTACGAAGCGCTGCACCACCCCTTCTGCGCCCCGAACACCGCCGATCTGGGCAGCGACCCCGCCGCCTGGGCCGACACCCTGCCAGCGGCCCGCGCCCAGGCCTACGACCTGGTGCTCAACGGCCTGGAACTCGGCGGCGGTTCGCTGCGCATCCACGATTCGGCCCTGCAGCGCCAGGTGCTCCAAACCGTGGGCCTGCCCCTCGAGGAGGCCAACCGGCAGTTCGGCTTCCTGATGGAGGCGCTCGACATGGGCGCTCCGCCCCACGGCGGCCTGGCCTTCGGGGTGGATCGCATGGTGATGCTTCTGGCGGGCGAGGAATCGATCCGCGACACCATCGCCTTCCCCAAGACCCAGCAGGCCCGCTGCCTGATGACCCAGGCCCCGGCCGGGGTGGCCGACAAGCAGCTCGACGAGTTGCACGTGGCCAGCACCTGGGTGGAGGAGGAAGCCGGCTGAGGGCTGCGAGACATCGCGCAGCACAAAGCCGAAGCAAAAGCGCAGAAAGGCCGAGGCGCCGCCAGGAGCTGGCAAGGGTGACGGCAAGTCCCCGGCTCCCTCTTGCGCCGCTCCTCCTCCACCACAGACCTGGTGCGCCTGTACCTGCAGGACATCGGCCGGGTGCATCTGCTCAGCCAGGAGGAGGAGGTGACCCTCGCCCGGCTGGTGCAGGAGCGGGAGCGCCTGTTGCGCTGCCGCCCGGCCGGCGACGAGAGCACGGCGGCCCACCGGCAGGCCTGGGCCGAGCGCGCCGATCTCACCACCAACCAGCTGCGCCAGGCCCTGCACCAGGGCAAGCGGGCACGGGAGCGCATGATCCAGGCCAACCTGCGGCTGGTGGTGGCCGTGGCCAAGAAATACCAGCACCGCGGCCTGGAGCTGCTGGATCTCGTTCAGGAGGGCAGCCTCGGCCTGGAGCGGGCCGTGGAGCGCTTCGACCCCACCCGCGGCTTCCGCTTCTCCACCTATGCCTACTGGTGGATCCGCCAGGGCATCACCCGGGCCCTGGCGAGCCAGAGCCGCACGATCCGGCTGCCGGTGCACATCACTGAAAAACTGAACCGGCTGCGCCGCGCCCAGCGCCAGCTCACCATGCGCCTGCGCCGGCTGCCCACCCTGGCTGAACTGGCGGCGGAGCTGGAGCTGAGCGAGGCGGCCGTGCGCTTCACCCTGCTGCAGGTGCCGCGGCCCATCTCCCTGGAGAGCCGCGTGGGGCGGGATCAGGACACCGAACTGGGCGACCTGCTGGAGGACAGCCACGCCACACCGGAAGAGGCCCTCACCCGCGAGCAGCTCCACAGCGATCTGGAGCAATTGCTGGCCGACCTCAACACCCGCGAGGCCCAGGTGATTCGCCAGCGCTTCGGCCTCGATGGCGAGACGCCCCGCACCCTCAACGAAATCGGCGCCTGCATGGAGCTCTCACGGGAGCGGGTGCGCCAGATCGAGTCGCGGGCCCTGCTGAAGCTGCGCCAACCCCAGAACCGCTGCCGCATGCGCGACTACCTGGGGAGCCTGGATGGGCGCTGAGCGCACAACGAAGTCCAACACCGGTGGCACACGCGCGCTCCGACCAGCTAAGACGGAGTGAGTATGGATTAGCAGCCATGGCCAGCAAGGCATCGGCGGCCGGCATCGCCGCCCCACCGATCGACATCGGCATCCCGGCCGAGCAACGCGCCGCCATCGCCGAGGGGCTGGGGCGGGTGCTGGCCGACAGCACCGTGCTCTACGCCAAGACCCACGGCTTCCACTGGAACGTGACCGGGCCGATGTTCAACACGCTCCATCTGATGTTCATGGAGCAGTACACCGAGCTCTGGACCGCCCTCGACGAGATCGCCGAGCGCATCCGTGCCCTCGGCCACGTGGCCCCCTTCGGCGGCAGCACCTACAGCGGCCTCTCCTCCATCCCCGAAACCGAGGGCGTGCCCGCCGCCCTGGCCATGGTGCGCGAGCTGGTGGAGGGCCATGAAGCCGTGGCCCGCACCATCCGCGGCGTGTTCGCCGTCGCCGACGCCGCCGGCGACCAGCCCACCGCCGACCTGCTCACCCAGCGGCTGCAGATCCACGAAAAAACAGCCTGGATGCTGCGCAGCCTCCTGGAGGGCTGAGCCGCTGCCACTCGGTACATTGAGGGGTCGGCCACCGGGGTATGAGCAAGTTCGTCTTCGTCACCGGTGGGGTGGTGTCGAGCATCGGCAAGGGGATCGTGGCCGCCAGCCTGGGGCGCCTGCTCAAGAGCCGGGGCTACAGCGTCTCGATCCTCAAGCTCGACCCCTACCTGAACGTGGACCCGGGCACGATGAGCCCGTTCCAGCACGGTGAGGTGTTCGTCACCGAGGACGGCGCCGAGACCGACCTCGACCTGGGCCACTACGAGCGCTTCACCGACACCGCCATGTCACGCCTCAACAGCGTGACCACCGGCTCGATCTATCAGGCGGTGATCAACAAGGAGCGCCGCGGCGACTACAACGGCGGCACCGTGCAGGTGATCCCCCACATCACCGGCGAGATCCGTGAGCGCATCCACCGGGTGTCGGCCAACTCCGGCGCCGATGTGGTGATCGGCGAGATCGGCGGCACCGTGGGCGACATCGAGTCGCTGCCGTTTCTGGAAGCCATCCGTGAATTCCGCGGCGATGTGGGCCGGCACGACATCGCCTACGTACATGTCACGCTGCTGCCCTACATCGGCACCTCCGGTGAGCTGAAGACCAAGCCCACCCAGCACTCGGTGAAGGAGCTGCGCTCGATCGGCATCCAGCCCGACGTGCTGGTGTGCCGCAGCGATCGCAGCATTTCGGAGGATCTCAAGCGCAAGATCGGCGGCTTCTGCGGCGTGCGGCCCGATGCCGTGATCCAGGCCCTCGATGCCGACAGCATCTATGCCGTGCCCCTGGCGATGGAGCAGGAAGGACTCTGCCGCGAGGTGCTGGATGTGCTGCGTCTGGAGGAGCGGGCCAGCGACATGGCCGGCTGGGCGGAGCTGGTCACCAAACTGCGCAACCCCGGCCCGGCGGTGAAGGTGGCCCTGGTGGGCAAATACGTGCAGCTCAATGACGCCTACCTCTCGGTGGTGGAGGCGCTGCGCCACGCCTGCATCGCCCAGGACGCCTCCCTGGATCTGCACTGGATCTGCGCCGAGCAGATCGAGCATCAGGGGGCAGCCGCCCTGCTGGACGGCATGGATGCGGTGGTGGTGCCGGGGGGTTTCGGCAACCGCGGCGTCGACGGCAAGGTGGCGGCGATCCGCTGGGCGCGGGAACAGCGGGTGCCCTTCCTCGGGCTGTGCCTGGGGATGCAGTGCGCCGTGATCGAGTGGGCGCGCAACCAGGCTGGGCTGGCCGGCGCCACCAGCGCCGAGCTCGACCCGGACAGCCCCCACCCGGTGATTCACCTCCTGCCCGAGCAGCAGGACGTGGTCGATCTGGGCGGCACGATGCGCCTCGGGGTCTACCCCTGCCGCCTGGCCGGCGGCAGCCTGGCCCATCGGCTCTACGGCGAGGAGGTGGTCTACGAACGGCATCGCCACCGCTACGAGTTCAACAACGCCTACCGGCAGCAGTTCCTGGCATCGGGCTACACGATCAGCGGCAGCTCCCCGGATGGCCGCCTGGTGGAACTGGTGGAACTGCAGGGCCATCCCTTCTTCACAGCCTGCCAGTACCACCCCGAATTCCTCTCCCGCCCCGGACGCCCCCATCCCCTCTTCCGCGGCCTGATCGAAGCCGCCCAACAGCAGGCCGCCAGACCAACAGCGGCCTGAGGACGGCAGCCGGGCTCGCTAGAGGCGGCGAAGCGACTCGGTCTTGTCCTTGAACTCACCCAGCAGCAGCTGCAGGTAGGTGACCTTGCGCAACTTGATGTTGGCAGTGAGGGACATGCCCACCTGCAGGGGCAGCTCCTGGCCCGACTTCACCCGGAACTGCTGGGAGTTCAGGGCCACGATGGCCGGGAAGCGGTAGGTCTGGTTGCGCTCATCCGGCGGCAGGGCGTCGGAGCCGATCGACTTCAGCGTTCCCTCGAGCACGCCGAAGTCGCTGGAGGGGAAGGAATCGATGCTGATCTCCGCCGGCTTGCCCACCTGCACGAAGCCGATGTCGCTGCTCTGGATCTCCACCCGTGCCTGCAGATCGCGGAAGGGCACGATCTTCATCACCGGCTCGCTGCCCTGGGCCACAAAGCCGGGCCCGGTGGGCTTGAGATCAAACACCAGGCCATCGACGGGCGAGCGCACGTCCTGGTAGCGGATGTTGACGCTCAGCTCGGTGAGCTTGCTGCGCAGGTCGGCGAGCTCGCCGTTGAGCTGGGCCGTGGCCTGCTCCAGGATCGCCTGCTGGCGCTTGCGATCCACCTGCACCTTCTCGAGCTCGCCCTCCACCTCGCGCACCTTGTTGCGCTGCTGCAGGTACTGGAGCTCGGCCGCCGCGCCGGATTGCTTCAGCTGCTCGAGCCGCTCCAGGATCTGCTGCTCCAGCTCCAGGTTGCGGCGCAGCACCTGCTGCTCGGTGTCGTTGAGATTGAAGTAGCGCTGCAACTCCAGCTGCTTGAGCTGCAGTTGCTCCTGCTTGGCGCGGATCGACTCCTGGATCGACTGGCGCCGATCGAGGGTGGCCTCATTGTCGAGACGCAGCAGCACCTGGCCCTTGCTCACCCGCTGCCCCTCCTTCACCAGCATCTGATCGAGCACGCCACCCACCGGCATCTGCACGGTGCTCACATCGCCGATCGGCTGGAGCTTGCCGGGGGCCACCACCACCTCGTCGGTCTTGGCCAGGGCGAGCCAGGCCACGCCGGCCGCGGCCGTGCCCACCAGGGCCCAGGTGATCGTGCGCGCCAGGAAGCGCGACTGCTGCAGCGCCATCGACTCATGGCTGCTGCGCACCCGGCGCTCAATGGCGTCCTGGGTGGCCTTGACCAGCGATCCGGGACGGGGACGGGGGGACATCACGCAGCCTCCTGCTGGCGATACAGGGCGTAGTAGCGACCGCGCCGTTCCATCAGCGCGTCGTGGGTGCCCACTTCGGCGATGGCGCCATCGTGGAGCATCACGATCTGATCGGCGCGGCGGATGGTGGTGAGGCGGTGGGTGATGAAGAAGACGGTGCAGTGCTCCAGCCCCTGCAGCAGGTTGTCGCAGACCCGCCGCTCCGTGTCGTAGTCGAGGGCGCTGGTGGCCTCATCCAGCACCAGCAGCTTGGGGTTGGAGAGCAGGGTGCGGGCCAGCGCCAGGCGCTGCCGCTGGCCACCTGAGAGCCCCGCCCCCCGCTCGCCCACGTTGGCGCTGTAGCCCCCCGGCAGCTCCATGATGAAGTCGTGGGCACAGGCCATGCGGGCGGCGGCGATGATCGCCTCACTGCTGGCATCGGGATCGGTGAGGGCGATGTTCTCCGCCACCGTGCCGGTGAACAGCAGGGGGTCCTGGGGCACGATGCCGATCTGGCGGCGCAGGGAGTAGAGCTCCACCTTGTCGATGTCGTAGTGGTCGACCAGGATCCGGCCGGAACTGGGGGAGTAGAGGCGGGTGAGCAGCTTCATCAGCGTGCTCTTGCCGCTGCCGCTCTGGCCCACCACGCCCACGAAGGTGCCGGCGGGAATGTCTAGATCGACATGGCGCAGCACCTGCGGGGTGGAAGGGGTGAAGCTGAAGCTCACGTCCTGGAACACCACCTGGCCGTCGATCGGCGGCAGGGGAATCTTCTGCTTGTCGGCCTCATCGGATTCCTCCGGCGTGTCGACCACATCGGCCAGACGCTCAAACGACACCTTGAGCTCCTGAATGCTCTGCCAGATGGAAGAGAGCCGCAGCAGGGGCTGGGTGACATAACCGGAGATGATGCGGAAGGCGATCAGCTGGCCCAGGCTCATGTCGCCCTTGAGCACCAGGGTGGCCCCCACCCAGAGCACCATCAACTGGGAGAGTTTCTGCAGCACCTGGGAGGTCTCCACCAGGGCGGTGCCGGTGATCGTCTTCTCGAAGCTGCGGGAGATGTAGCGGTTGTAGAGGTCCTGCCACTTCCAGCGGCTGATCATCTCCACGTTCTGGGCCTTCACCGTCTGGATGCCGGTGAGCACTTCCACCAGATGGCTCTGGGTGCGGGCGTTCTCCTGGGCAGCCTGGCGGTATTGCCGGCGGAACAAGGGCGCCCCCAGCAGGGTGAGACCCACCTGGATCGGCAACACCGAGAGGGCGATCAGGGTGAGCAGCCAGCTGTAGATCACCATCACCACGATGTAGATCACGGAGAAGGCCGTATCCAGCAGGGTGGTGAGGGCCTGGCCGGTGAGGAATTCGCGGATCTTCTCCAGCTCGGCCACCCGCGTGCCCAGTTCACCCACCGGCCGCCGATCGAAGTAGGAGAGCGGCAGCCGCAGCAGGTGGTCGATCACCTCGGCGCCGAGGCGCAGATCGATGCGGTTGGTGGTCTCGGTGAACAGGAAGGTGCGCAGGGCGCCGATCACCCCCTCCATCAGGGTGACCACCACAAGGGCGATGCCCAGCACCTGCAGGGTGTCGAGGCTGCGCTGGCTGATCACCTTGTCGATGATCACCTGGATCAGCAGGGGATTGGCCAGGCTGAACAGCTGCACCACGAAGGAGGCCACCAGCACCTGCAGCAGGATGCCGCGGTAGCGCTGCAGCGCCGGCCAGAACCAGCCGAAGCCAAAGCGCTGGTCGGGGGTGGTGTTGGTGCGCTCCAGCAGCAGCACCTCGATGCCGTCGGGATAGGCCTGCTCGATCTGGGGGGGATCGAGGCTGACCCAGCCATCCCGCGGGGAAGCCAGCACCAGGCCGCGGGCATCCGCTGCCCGCACCAGGGCGAAGCCGTCTTTCCAGGGCACCAGGGCCGGCACCTGCAGGCGGTTGCCCTGGCTGGCCGGCACGCGCACGCCGCTGACGTGCAGGCCCATCATCGCGGCGATGTTGCCGCAGAGCTGCAGGTCAGGGGTCTGGCCGCGGCGGAGCACATCCCGCAGGATCTTCTCAATGGCGTCGCGGCGGAAGGGGAGCTTCAGCTGAGCCGCCAGCATCTGGAAGCAGGCCAGGGTCTCCTCCAGCGGACCACTGCCCCGCAGCAGCCGCAGCTCGGGACGGTCCCGCTGGCCCAGATCCAGGCTGCTGGCCAGGGGCACCCCGGAGCCCTCCTCCACCACCTCGGCCGCCACGATCGCCGCCTCGGGCACGGCGGCGAGAGCGGTGCCGCCCTCCAGGGCCTGGAGGGCGGCCGCCGGCAGGGCAATCAAGCGGGCCGGCAGGGGGCCGCGCACCCGCGGCGGACCCGCGGCCGGATCGAGGGCAACCCCCATCGGCACCTCCTCGAGGTTGTGGCTGGCGGCCAGGAGCAGGTCGCCCGGCGGCATGGCCCGCAGGGCAGCGACCGTGGGCTGCACCAGACGGCACTGGGGCGCGAGCAGCTGCCAGGCCTCCAGCCAGGAGAGGGCCGCCCGCGGCTGGCGCTCCAGCAGCAGCTTCACCAGCGCCAGGGTCTCGGCACTGAAGAGCTCCTGGGAGGCCCAGGCGGCGAAACTCGGCTGCTCCTGGAGCAGTGACACCACCAGGCTGTCGGGGATGGCGAGGGCCTCGAGCTCCGCCGCCGCGGCCACCTCCTCACAGGGGGCAGCCCGCAGCAGCGAGGCCAGGCCCACGAAACTGCCGGGCCCCAGCTTCTGGGCCGTGCCCGGAGCCCCGGCCTCCTCGGCCAGCAGCCGCGCGGTGCCCGAGAGGATCAGCAGCACCTCACTGGGAATGAGGCTGGCGTGGCAGAGGGGCTGGCCCAGGCGATAGCGGCGCAGGGGCATGGCCATCAACCCCTGGCGGGTCTGCTCCTCCAGGCCGCGGAACGCGGGATGGTCGGCCAGCAGCGAGGGATCAGCGAGGGGCATGCGACAGGCAGAAGGAGAGGATGACGATCAGGGCGAAAGTGTGATCAACCCGCAGTAGTCATTGACGAATGAGATAGCCCCTCGAGGCGCTGATCGACCTGTTCCTCCAGCCATTCATTCAGCAGTTCCTGGGTCATGGCATCCGCCACGTCCGGGCCGAATGTAGCCGGAACAGAGCTCTCCAGTCGCACCAGCACCCACCAGTCCTCGATCAGGAATGGTTCGATCAACTCTCCCGCCTCGGCACTGCGCAAGCGGTCCACCAGTCGCGGATGGCCCTGGCTGAGGGGCACTGGGCCGACAATGCCCCGCGTTGCCCGCTCAGGGCCCTCCGCATAGGCCGCCGCCAGATCAGCGAAGCTCTGCTCACCCTCACGCACCTGCAGAAAAAGCTCCCTGGCCAGGCCACCATCTTTGGTACGAAGCAAGCTGTAGACCACCTGATCCAGATGGGCCTTGCGAGCCAGGAAGCGCGATTCGGCTCGCGGGGCAAATTGCTCCTGACAGACCTTCCAGATCTTCACTGGATAGGTGATCTGATACTCAAGATCTGCCAGAGATAACCGATGGAGAGCGCAGTAAACCTGCAGGCTCTCATCACTGTCCAGCTCCTGATCAGCAAGGAACTGGCGCCGGGCAGCCGCCTCTTCCTCTGGTTGAAGGCTGACGGTCTGCAGAAGCTCCTCCAGCACTTCCTGGCGAAGGTAGGGACGCAGGAGGCGATAGCGCGCCAGCTTGCTGCAGTCTGGAGAGGCCATCGTCATGCCAAGGTTGCAGCCATCTTGGCAACTGTTCCGAGAGTGTCTTCCGGATCGCTCGCCTCCCGGACGCCGCGGGCGCAGGTTCCCTAGGTTGAGGACAGCGCCCCCCTGCCGCCATGGACGCCCCGCCAGCCCTGCCGGTGGTGGAGATCTTCCACTCCCTCCAGGGTGAAGGACTCCATGCCG
>Ga0194130_10002563_pt1 | contig 26140 bp, 19 predicted proteins | sample TA2KigsurfametaG_FD_160084 | JGI IMG/M metagenome (GOLD analysis project Ga0194130, IMG submission 160084) | Freshwater microbial communities from Lake Tanganyika, Tanzania - TA2015050 Kigoma 12 surface | ecosystem: Environmental > Aquatic > Freshwater > Lake | place: Tanzania: Lake Tanganyika... | reverse complement strand
CGAATTTGGGTTAGGCGTAAATTTTGGGGAAGGTTCTTTGGTGGATTCGTCGCGCAGGGATTCCAAATGCTCCAACATGGTTTCGGCTTCATGAATGACCGCCGCGGGGACGCCGGCCATCCTGGCGACATGCAATCCAAAACTATGGGAAGAACCTCCGGGTTGCAGGGTGCGAAGAAATTCCATGCGATCGCCTTGCCTGGATACCGAGACATGGTAATTGGCAATCCGGGAATACTTGTCGGCCATGCGATTCAGTTCGTGGTAATGGGTCGCGAACAAGGTCATCGGCCGATGCCGAGGATGCTCATGCAGATAGGCCGCTATCGCCCATGCCAAACTGATCCCGTCGTAGGTCGAAGTTCCTCGCCCAATTTCATCCAATAACAACAAACTACTTCCGGTCATATGGTGCAAAATGGTGGCCATTTCTTGCATTTCCACCATGAACGTGGACTCTCCCGCGGCCAAATTATCGGAGGCCCCCACCCGCGTAAATAGCTTATCCACCAGACCCATGCAGGCCTCGGTTGCGGGCACATAACAACCAATTTGCGCCATCACCACCAAAAGGCCCGCTTGACGAAGCAGGGCTGATTTCCCGGACATGTTGGGTCCTGTAATCATCCATATTTGCTCATGGCCGGGGTCGAGGTTCAAATCATTGGGGATATAGGGCTTGGAATCCGGAAGGATTCGTTCCAATACGGGATGCCTTAATTGTTTGACTTGGAGTCCAGCCGAATCGGTGAATCGAGGTCGGATATACTTTCGGTCATTGGCAATTTGTGCAAAACCCAGCAGCACATCCAAGGTTGCCAAGCGCCTTGAAGCCTGCTGAAGGGCCGGGACATGGCTCGCAATTTCTTGAAGCAAGAGCATGTAGGTCTCCTGCTCCAAGACTTGAATTCGCTGGTCGGCTGACAGGTATTTTTCTTCGAAGGCTTTGAGCTCCGGGGTGATGTACCGTTCCGCATTGACCAAGGTTTGTTTGCGGATCCATTCGACCGGCACCTTGTCTTTATGGGCGTGGGTGACTTCGAGATAAAATCCAAACACTTGGTTGTAACTGATTTTGAGCGATGAAATTTTGGTTCTTTGAATCTCCTCTTCGACCATGCGGTTCATGAATCCTTTGGCATTTTCCTTAAGGGAACGGAGCTCGTCCAAATCCTCGCGGTAACCGGGACGAATGGCCCCTCCTTTGGAAAGGATCGCAGGGGCATCCTCATGAAGAACCGACTCTATACGCTGAGCAACCATGAGCAGGTCCGGGAATTCAGCCAACATATTTTGCAATGCCATGGATTCGGGTTCCGAGGACACCCTATCGCGTATGGTTTCTGCAGCCCTGATGCTCAGGGCCAATCGCCATAACTCCCTAGGGCCGCTACGCATTACCCCTACGCGCGCTGCCATTCTTTCCATGTCCCCCACCTCAAGCAAATCTGCACGATGACGTTCGGCCTCTGCGTGATGATGCACAGCCCATTCCACCACATGTTGCCGTGTTTCTATGGCCTCACGGTTCCGGAGCGGCATGGCCACCCATTGCCGTAACAACCTAGTCCCCATGGGTGTACAACAAGCATCCAAGGAAACGGCCAGCGAAATGCCGCCGGGCTGTTGGGGCTCAAGCAGTTCCAAAGTTCTCACCGTGAAGGGATCCATCCACAACGAATCCTCGGTATCCAATCGGGACAAGCCAAAGAGCGGTAAGGGACCATCCCTGCGCGTTTCTTGGAGGTAATGCAAGATGGCTCCTGCCGCGATTTGGGCAGCCTCCAAGCCTTCCAAGCCATATCCTTTGACCGAGATACTTTGAAATTGTTTCTGCAATCTTCCCAAGGCGCCTTCCCTTTCCCATACCCAATCGTCCAGCCATTGCCAAGGCCATCCGTCGCCCAAGGCGTCCAGGACCTGGCTTTTCTGCCATTTGTTCCCTAACAATTCCAACGGTGCATAACGGCGTAACAAACTGCCAATTTCCTGGAGTGTACCCTGCATAGCTTGGAAAGATCCGGTCGTCACGTCACAGAAGGCCAGTCCATAAACCCCCTGGCCAGCCCCATGGAAGGCCGCCAAAAAATTATTCCGCCCATGATCCAACAAAGAATCGCTGAACGCCACCGCAGGAGAAACCAATTCAGTGACATCCCGTTTGACAATGCCTTTGGCTTGTTTGGGGTCTTCCATTTGATCGCAGACCGCTACCCTCAACCCAGCTCGAACCAAACGGGGCAAATACTGGTCCAACGAATGATGGGGGAATCCTGCCAAGGCCATTTCGGCGGCAGCCCCATTCGCGCGTTTGGTCAAGGTGATTCCCAAAACCTTGGAACATTGCACCGCGTCATCCCCAAAGGTTTCGTAGAAGTCCCCTACCCTGAACAAGAGCATTGCCCCCGGGTATCGCGCCTTGATCTGCGCGTATTGTTTCATCAACGGGGTTTCGGTGGGGTTCTTGGTGGACATCTCGAATAGCGCCAAAGCAGGCAATGCCCCACAAAGCAGACAACGAGTTCACGCCGATGCAGACCAGAGGCCGTGAATTAACTTGGAGGCCAAAACCTCTAAATCTCCTCCCTGGCATGCGCCTCAAAAGCATGAATGAACTGAACCGCCCACCCGTGGAACAGTCCAAAAATAACCCCAAAATACCCGTGGTTGCCGTTTTGCCTAACCTTCGCAGCCTCCAAAATGTGGGCTCTATTTTCCGATCTGCGGATGCCTTTGGCCTCAAGGAAATCATCCTTTGCGGTTACACCGGCCGCCCACCTCATCGGGAACTTCACAAGGCCGCATTGGGGGCTGAAGAAAGCGTGGCCTGGAGAGCCTGGGATGATCCGCTCGAAGCCCTGGGGCAACTGCGGTCAGAAGGGTATACCTTGGTTGCTGTTGAACAGGCTGAACCCTCGCATTCCTTAGCCGATTGGTCATGGGAGGGGAAAGAACCCTTGGCCTTGGTCTTTGGCAACGAGATGGACGGCTTGGATCCTGCCCTACTCCAAGCCTGTGATTGGGCCTTGGAACTCCCCCAATGGGGCACCAAACACAGCCTCAACGTCTCGGTCTGCGCAGGCATTCTCTTCTGGGAAGCAGCTCGACGAGCCACGCCCAACCTTGGTTAAGGTCATGTTCCGCAAAAGGTGCAAAAATTTGCATCCCCCAGGGGTGGTGGCTGATTAAGCCTGCGCTGGAATTCGCTTCGTTGATAGGGCTCACGGATGGCTTTCAGAAGCTCATCCCAACCTGCATCACGATCATGGAGGACCTTTTGGTCCAAAGCATCTTCAACCAGGTGATTGCGTGGGATCATGCTTGGGTTTTGGCTTTGCATCAGGGCCAAAGAAGACAGGCGGGCACCCTCACCGCCCCCCTCCAAAAAATGAGTCCAACGGGCAACCCAATCCTTGGGCGGGAGATCAACGGATGCTTGACTTCTTGTAGATTCTTTGACCTGACCTTGGTTGGTAAGAGGCTCCGAATCTTGTTGCATGGCTTGCTGAAGGATTTCTTCCAAATTCAAATAAGCAAGGCCATAATCCGGTCTGGATTCTTCAAGCCATGCCTGCCAATCCGAGACCAGGGAACGGGCCTCTTCGTGGTTTGAATATCGTTGAGGGTCAAGCCCTAATTTCATCCATTGCATGCGCTTCAAGGCCTGCTCAACGCCGGAACGGTATTGTTGCAGCAGATCCTGGGCAATCAACAAGGCCCTTCCCTCGTTGCGATCGCCATCCAGCAAAGGCAATAAACAGGATAGGAGTACCCCAGCATTCCAATCCATGATTTCCGACTGACGACCCCAAGCATAGCGCCCGTATTGGTCGATGGAGCTGAACGAACGTTTTAGATCGTAGGTATTCACGAAGGCACAGGGACCCAAATCCAGGGTCATACCCATCAAACTAATGTTATCGGTATTGAGGACCCCGTGCGCAAAACCAACCCGCATCCAATGCGCCAAGAGTTCGGCTTGACGTCTGCTCCATTCTTCAAAATAGCATCGAACCGCCTCGGGATCAAATTCTCCTACACCGTAAAGGCTACGTCCCTGCTCAAGAACATTGGTCCCGTTCCAAAGTTCCAAGCTTCGATTCAAAATCGCCATGGCATAGCGCGCATAGTCTTCCGGGGATAAGGCTCGAATCGCATATTCCAAAGTACCTATGCGGACATGATGCGGAGCTGTTCGCAAAAGCATTCCGCCTCTCTGATCCATTTCCCTCCAAACCTTATGGGGCGTTTCCAAAACCATCAAAGAACGAGTTGTCGGAACACCCAGCGCATGCAATGCTTCCGTGATGATGAATTCTCTTAGCATCGCATGGAGGGTTGCATAACCGTCTCCACCTCTGGCAAAAGGGGTGGGACCGCTTCCTTTCAGATGCACATCGTAACAAATTCCTAAATCATTCTGCCATTCCCCCAAGAGCTGGGCTCTTCCGTCTCCAAGCATCGTGAAATGCCCGTATTGATGACCGGCATAGGCCATGGCCATAGGTTGGGGGGCGGACTGAATCCACACCGAAACCGAGCCCATGTCGGCATCGGCCATCCCAAGGCTCATTTCCTCCGCCAATGCCGGGTTGTATGCCGCAATCCTCATTCCTGAGCTATTCGGCTGCGGTAGATCGACCCCTAGTCGCCCGGAGGTAAGGGTTTGACCCAAAGTCCGGTAATCGCTACGCCAGAAACTCAACGGTATTTGAGGGCTATCCCTAACATAAAATGCCTTAGGGCCATATACCGTGCGGGATTATCCGGCGGAAGGCCTCTGGAACGGGCATCGCGGGGATCCAAATAGGCCGGATCTCGCCAAGAAGAGGGCACAGGGTCCCCGGGCTCCCAGGCCTTTCCGGTTACAGGATTGGGAATAATGGCGTTGGCTTGGTTGAGGAGGTTGGTCAATTGCATGGACAATTCCCAGCGGTATGCTCCTCGAAGCCACCATTTGCGAACCGAAAGATCCATCCATTGCTGGCCTTGGCCCAAGGCCGACCATAAGGCCTCCGGACGAGGATCCCTTTCGTAAATAGGCCTACCCGACACCGGCTCTATGCCTTGAAAGGTGAATGGCGTATAACGCCGACCAGAGCGCAGAACTCCTTCGAGGTACAAGGACCAACGGTTTAACCACGACTTCCCCCAAAGCCCACGCTTGCGGTCCAGGGTGAAAATAACATTACCCTTGATATCGTATGGGGCATCCCATGCAAGGAAGGTTTCTTTGGTATCCTGGCGATTCCCGGAATTGAGGATGGCCGTCAACGCTTCGCTGGCAGAGGAGCTTTGGCCACGGGCCACCATGTAGGAGGCCGAAACCTGTCCTTGGAACCATTGTCCTATTCTTTTGAAGTAGCCCAATTCCAAACCTCGAATCCGCGCATAATCCGAATTGATTCTCAGGGTTCTGGTCACCTCCCTACCCGTAAAATCTTTGATTTGAGTGGAGGCCGCGGAAATAAAATCGTATTTGTCTTTCCAATAAGCGGTTACGGTGAGCGCATCGTTGGGGGTCAACTGGGTCCTCAACCCCAATTCGTACGAAATATCCATCTCCGGGTTCAAATCAGGATTCCCTACCCTGGCCAAAACCGATCGATCCTGGTACAAAGGATTCAAACCCTGGTACAACCAACTGGGATGCGGCATCACCATCGCATGGTTGTAATTAAAATACAAAACCTGGTTTTCTCGGATAGGAAAGGACGCCGAAAGTTTGGGCAAAAGCCTTGCTTTGGTTCGCAGACCCATAACATTAAAGGTATTGTTGAGATAAGCGGCACGTATTTCATCCCGAATAGGTGATCGGGCATCCCCCACCGCCTTATCCACAAAGGAACCAGGCATCCAGTACTCCAGTCTCAACCCCGCCTCGGCCACCAAACCCAAATACTTGAGCTTGTTGGAAACAAAGAAGGCCCCTCGTTTGGGCTGAACCCTCCATACATCGCTGTAATCCCCCAAACGAAAACTCTGAGAAAAAGTCCCATCGGCCAAAGGAATAGGCGCGCCAATCCAAGGCCGAATAATATCAATCCATTGCAAATCCTGATCCTTGAATTCGGTCCCAAAAATCAGGCGATCACCCCGAGAATTGTAATAATAATTCCCGCTGGCTTTGACCGTGTATTCCAAAACATAGTGGTCATGCCACAAGGTTCCAATGCCGCCATTGTTGTACAAGCCGGGCCCCGGGTTCACAAAAACCTGGGAGTCAAGCGGATTAAAATAGGTCACCGGAAAAGTCACAATTGAATTGGGGTCAAATTCCGAATCCACCTCCTTGGGCCTCCAATCACGACCGTTAGCATCCGCCCGCAATCGAACATAGAGGCGCGATGCGTTCACTGTATAGGAAAATTTCTTGGAGGTGGTATGGTTGAGCTGCAGGCTTTCGAGGTTGGTATCGTGGGTATAGGTCAGGGCATTGTCCGGCTGCAAGGCAAATTCGAATTGATATCCAGGTAGGAAAGGAGCATCGTTCCCGATGATCCGTAACATATTAACGTCCTGGTTGATGGTCAAAGAGCGCAAATACGTTCCACTCAACCTCAGGCCAGGATGAAAAGCATAATCCAATTTGAGCATACCGGCCCAACGGTTATCCTGCATTGGCGAAAAACCAGGGTTGGGATACAAAGAGGATTGGACCTGTTTGGCCGGGGTGCGGAAATATTGGTCGTCAAAGCTCCCTTTGAAGGAGGAGAATATTTTCAACGGTTGGGGGAACAGCCCTTTGAGGCTACCGCCCAAGGTGCCTTCCACCACTTGGTTATTCCAAACAGACGACCAAGCCTTGTTAAAGCCAAGCTGGTCTGAACGAGCTGCCAAGGAATACGCCCAGCGATCCCCCCCCGAACGGGTCTTGGTGCGCACGATGCCCGCCGAACCATCGCCCTGGGTCACATCACCACCCCCTGTAGCGATATCCATACGGTCGATGGAGTTGGTTCCTAAATCAATTCCAAACCCCGTACCCGCCAAGGGATCCGTCGCCGATGCCCCGTCAATCATGAACGCTGTTTCGTAGGTTCTGCCCCCACGGATGCTCAAACCCTCCGGATTAAGCATAACCCCGGCTTGGGTGTTGAGCACGGATTGCACCGATCGGGTGGGTGCTGCTTCAATGCTCTCCTGGCCCACGCGTTGTTCGGTTTTGGTTTGTTCGAGATCGATCAAGGGCTTATCCCCAACCACCACCACCTCCTGGTCCATGGTCACCGCGGAACGTCGTAATACAATATTGAGGGAGGCGGCTTTGCCACCTTCGATGCGTACCCCGGTGTATATTTTCTTTTCGTAACCCAGATACGAAACTTCGACCTGGTATTGCCCCGCGGGTATTCTTGCGATGCTGTACAAGCCGTCCAAATTGGATGAACTTCCTAGGCTACTCCCTTTGATCACCACATTGACCCCAATCAAGGGAAGTTTATCGTCGGCATCCGTCACCTTCCCGGACAGGGTTCCTGTAGACCCGGAATTTTGAGCCAGCAGCGAGGAATCTACAGCGCAGCTTAGGCCCCATAGGACCAGAACCAAGCGCCGTTGCCGTATCATTAGCCTGTACGTTTCCACAAAGTTCAGGTTCGGCATTGCCCGCTAAAGTTCAGAAAGGTTCAGAAAGTTCATGCCGTAGCGAAAATCACCCAAGAGCCGTTGTTTGAAGCGCTCGTAAAGTTCGGGATTCAGCATCAAATCCGAACCCTCCTCCCACTGAACCCAGAGGCAACGCAATCCCCCAGCCTGCTCCAAGAAAGTGGCATAGGCCTGTTCAACCCCTATTAAGTAATCTGCCGTAATTTCTTGTTCGAATTCACGGCCTCTTTGGCGAATATTCCCGAGTAGCCTGCTGGGCGGGCTGCTCAAGTACACCCACAATTGCGGCTGAGGCAGTTGTTGGTTGATGATGGCAAACAATTCTTTGAAGAGCTTGGCTTCGGGGGGTGGCAAGGTCTTGCTTGCAAATATCAAGGATTTATAAAATGAATAGTCCGCCACCATTCCCTCTTGTCGCCAATCCACCAAGTCCATTTCGGCATGCATTTGCCGGTACCGCTCCGCCAAGAAAGCAGTTTCGGTAGAAAAGGCATACCTTTCGGGGTCCTTGTAGAAAGATGGCAAGAAAGGATTGTCCAGAAATTTCTCGAGCAGCAAAGGCATATTCCAATCCTGGGCCAGGCGTGTCGCCAAGGTGGTTTTGCCTACCCCTATGTTGCCTTCAATAACAATGTATTTCTTCATACCTCCAGCCTAAGGAATCTCCTAAACCTCAAAGAATCTCTGCCATCGTATCGATTTCAAAATCAACACGCCGTACCGGTCCTTGGTCCTGGCATTGCTGCAGCAATTCCATCACGGTCAAACCCATGACCGGGTGATTCCATTCTGGACGAATTTCCGCAAGCGGCTCCAAAACAAAACGCCGAAGGTGCAAACGGGGGTGGGGAATCCTGAGTTGACCTTCTGAGGGAGGTTCCGAAACCGAGGGCAGAATTTCTTGGTCCACCCATAACAAATCCAAATCAATGCAGCGGTCTGCCATACCACCGTCCATGGGACGAACCCGACCCATATGCTTTTCGATCTTCATCAAAATGGCCAATAACTCCAGTGCGTCCTTGTCGGAACGAAAGATCATCACCTGGTTTAGGTAAGGGTTGGGCGATGCATACCCCCACGGTTCGGATTCCCAAACGGAAGAGGCCGCCACGGGTTCGCCCAGTACAGATTCCAGCCATTGGCAGGCTTGGAAGAGCCATTCTGCCCGATTCCCCAAATTAGACCCCAGACCTACTGCAAACTCTCGAGTGCCTACCATCGTTATTTGGCTTTCCATCGTGATTGAATCATTGAATTGGGTTATTTTTGGGAGTGTTTTGGGGCCGTTTTGAATTTGGCCCTAAATAAAGGCCCAAACCTCATTCAAAAATTCCTATGAAATCATTTTTCAAAATTGTCTTCGCCACGATGCTTGGGTTTCTGCTCACCCAGGTGGTTCTGGTGCTTCTGGTCATTGCCCTTGTGGCTGGCCTTGCCATGTCCGGTTCGGATTCGGAATCCAAAGAAATTGAGGCCCACTCCATTTTGCATCTTACCTTGGACCAACCCTTGGTCGAAAGAGGATCCAAAAACCCTCTCCAAGGATTTGATTGGGCAAGTTTGGAGGATAATTCAGGAATGCCGGTTTCGAAGATGCTCGTTGTTTTGCAACAAGCCGCTCAAGACAAGCATATCGACGGGGTTTTCTTGGACCTAAGTGGCATTGAGGGGGATATGACCCAACAAACCAGGGTAAGACGTGCCTTGGAGGACTTTAAGCGTACCGGCAAGTTCGTGATTGCGCATTCGGAAGCCTATACCCAAGGCACCCTCTTGATGGCCTCCATGGCTGAGCCCATCACGATGGCACCGCAAGGGATTGCCATGTTCAATGGATTGGCCTTGGAACCGGTTTTCCTCAAAGGCATGTTCGACAAATTGGATATGGAAATTGACCTGATTCGGGTAGGCAAATACAAAAGTGCGGGCGAGATGCTCATCCGGGAAAACATGTCCGAAGAGAACCGTTACCAACAAAGTCAATTGTTGGAAGGTATTTACAAAGAGATGCTTACAGGGTACAGTCGTAATCTAAACTTGACCAGCGATTCCCTGCGCAGGATGGCCAATTCGGCCTTGGTTCGCAATGCCCAAACTTCGGTGTCCTACGGTTTGGTGGACAGCCTGATGTACCGCGATCAGGTATTGGAATGGCTCAAGCGTCGCACCAAAGCCAAAGCCATCGATAAACTGAAATTTGTGACCGCTGCTGATTATTTTGACTCATTGGAGGAGAATGTACAGGAAACCTTGCCCGGCATGCCGAAGGGCAGTGAAGAAGCCAAGGACCGTATCGCTGTGGTGTATGCCGAAGGGGATATTGTGAGCGGACAAGGGGCTGAGGATGAGATGGGCGCCGATAAGATTTGCGATGCCCTTCGCAAGGCCCGTTTGGACAAGAAAATCAAGGCCGTGGTCTTGCGCATAAACTCCCCTGGGGGATCCGCCCTGGCCTCAGACCTAATATGGAGAGAAACCAAAATGATACGCCAAGCAGGGAAACCCTTGGTGGTCTCCATGGGTGGTGTTGCCGCCTCAGGGGGTTACTACATTGCCGCTGCTGCGGATAGCATTTTTGCTGCCCCCACCACCATCACAGGGTCTATTGGGGTCTTTGGCCTCGCGCCCTACGTGGGGGATTTCATGCGCAATAAACTGGGGATCACGGTGGACAGGGTCACCACAGGCCCCTATGGCGACCTGATGTCCTTATCCCGCCGCATGCGTCCCGATGAACGGGCCCTCGTTCAAGAAGGAGTCAACGAAGTCTACGAAACCTTTGTAGGCATTGTCTCCGAAGGCAGGCGTTCGGCAGGACAGTCGCTAAGTCGTGACTCGGTGCATGCCCTAGCTCAAGGCCGGGTGTACACAGGTCGTCAAGCCATGGCCTTGGGATTGGTAGACCGCATGGGGGATTTGGATGATGCAATTGCCTGCGCCGCAAAATTGGCGAAAGTCAAGAAGTTCCGACTTAGGGAATTACCTGATCAAGATGATCCTTTCGAAAAGATATTTGGTCAGGTGACCGCGGCCTATAGCCGTCACCGCTTGCAAAACGAATTAGGCCCCCTCTACACACCCTACACCGAAGTTAAACATTGGGTAGAAAACCCTGGAATACAAGCCCGCATGGAAATGAATCCCCTGGCAGGATACTAGCTTCCTTAAACCCCCTCTCAGCCTGTTCCCTTTGAATATCCAAAATCGTCTGAACCAAGAAGGGATAAGGATAGGACTCATACGGCTTAGCTCCATCGGGGACGTGGTCTTGTGCACCCCCGTTATCCGATGGTTGCATCATCAATTTCCCAAAGCCGAATTGCACTTTGTGACCAAAGCCGGCATGGCTTCTGTGTTGCAACACCACGCGCATTTGTCGCAATTACATATCCTGCAGGACCATCAGGAAAAAACTCTTTTGGATGAACTGAAAGCCCTGAAATTCGACGCTGTCGTGGATTTGCATTCGAATTGGCGTACGCTACGGTGGAAATTTCAACTTGCTCCACCCGGCTCAGGAATTCCCTTTCTTCGTTACTCCAAAAACAATGCCCAGAAGTGGTGGATGGTTCAAACCAAAAAGAAACCTACACGCTACCTGCACACCGTACAAAAATACGCCTTGATGCTGCAGGATTGGGGCATCGCTGATGACGGCCTGGGTTTGGATTGGTCCTTTGATCCCATGCTCACCGCAAGGGGAAACGGCGAATCCTTCTTGAAACAGGAACTCGGTTGGAATCCATCGCAAGGAGTGACCGCCTTGGCCCTGGGTTCCCAACACGCCACCAAATGCCTTCCCAAAGAAAAGCTTATCGACCTGTGCAGGCTTCTGCATGGCCCTTTGCTTTTGTTGGGCGGGCCTCAGGACAAAACCGTGGCGGAAGAAATTATCGCCAGGTTGGATCGCAAGGAGATCGCACATGGTTGCGGTCGATGGAATTTGCAAGAATCCGCCAAAGCCCTTTCGGAATGCGCTTGCCTAATCACCCCGGATACCGGACTGATGCATATCGGTGCCGCGTTGGGAATAAAACTCTTTGTCATCTGGGGAAATACGTTGCCGGAATTTGGCATGGTTCCTTGGTTACCTCGCTTAGGTAAACACCCATTGCCGGAACACTTCGAAGTGGATGTTTCTTGCCGACCCTGCAGTAAATTAGGGTATGAGCGCTGCCCTCGTGGTCATTTTGATTGCATGACCCAGCAGGATATCCCTCGAATCGCCCAGGCCGTCTCGAATTATCTTCAATACAGCTTGCCAGGGCTACAGCATTTCCAACCCTGAGAATCCAAATTCCATGATTTCCTCGACCGACCTCATCCGGAACGCCGACGGCTCCGTTTATCATCTGGGACTGCGAGCCGAGCATCTTGCTGATACCGTGCTGCTGGTTGGCGACCCTGAACGTGTAGCCCAAGTTTCCAAACATTGGGAAAACATTGAATTCAGACAGCATCGTCGTGAATTTATAACGCATACCGGAACCTACCAAGGTCAACGTCTAACGGTGTTGAGCACCGGAATTGGGACGGATAACATTGATATTGTCCTTCATGAATTGGATGCGCTCTGCAAAGTCAATTTGGAAACAATGACGCTTGTGGAGCAGCCACGATCGTTGACCTTGATGCGTATAGGAACGGCAGGATGCCTGCAACCCGCTCGTTCCGAAGGAGTTTTGATGCTTAGTTACGCCGCACTTGCCTTCGATGGCTTAATGCAACATTACAAGCTTCCTCAAAGTGATTTTGAATCTAAACTTGCCATGGCTGCGAGCAAACACTTATACGGGGAACATGCGCCCGCTCTCCCCACCGCTGTGTTAGCAGACCAAGAACTCTTGGAACATTTTCGGAAATACGGTTTTGAGGAAGGCTTAAACTGGACCTGCGCGGGCTTTTACGGCCCCCAAGGAAGGAACCTTATGGGACGTTCTGCCTACCCAAATTTGCTGGAACAAGCAGTTTCCTTTGGCTTTAGCTACCAGGATAAGTCCCACCAAATCACCCATTTGGAAATGGAAACCTCGGGCATTTACGGATTAAGTCGATTAATGGGACACCGTGCAATATCAGTTTCTGCCCTCTTGGCCCATCGTTACCATAATCGCTTCGTACAGAACCCTCAGGAAATTATCGAGAACTGCATCCTGCAAGTGCTGCGGGCTCTCCCTCAACGCTAGCAATTACCTTCGGGCATGGCCGCTCTGCAAACCCTGCAGGTGAGTGGTGTCGTTGGCTTGGACCACATCATAAAAATCTCCAACCCGCAACATGACGTACAAACACAGGTTGGAATGATCAAAATCATCCATGGCGGATGAAGGCTTGCCTGTAAGGAGGCAAAGCAACAAACGCAAGGCCCTGCCATGCAAGCAAATTAGAGGACGTTGAAAGCTTCCTTGTCGGAGTTCATCCACCACGGGTTGCATCCTTGCTGCCACTATGGCCGGAGAATCCCCGCCAGGAGGTGCGGCATGCTCCTTGCCCGCCTTCCAATCCACGACCAATTGTCGGTAAACCACATCAAAAGCATCAAAAGAATTGCCCTCAAAAATCCCCCAATTGAATTCGTTGAGCCCGGATCGCTCATGCAGCTTAATTCCTTGATAGAAAGGGTCTTGAAGGAAAGGCTCCAAAGTTTGACGACTACGTTGCAAAGCGGAACAATAGAAAGCGTCGAAGGGCTCTCCGGCATAATGCCGATGAAAGGCCAAGGCCTGTGCCTTCCCGGTATCATTCAAGGAAGTATCATGACCACTGCCTTGCACTTTGTCTTGGAGGTTAAAGTCAGTTTGACCGTGTCGTAACAAATAAAGAAGTTGACTCATTGGGTAGAAAATTGAAGGTTACTTGGAGCGCATGGAGATTGAACATACCTCAAACGGCTTTACAAAATATTCGGTGGAGGCTGGCGCCATCGATCCAAGACACTTGCAAAATCCGAGGGGTAGTCAGCATCAAAATGCAGAAAACGTCCATCATCCGGATGACGAAAGCCCAGTGTTTTCGCATGTAAAGCCATTCGAGGCATGATCGCCATGCAATCTGCCACGAATTTCAGGTAGGCTCCTTGGCTTCCACCTTTCAGCACCTTATCACCGCCGTAAACCACATCGTTGAAAATGGGATGACCGTGCATAGAACTGTGCACCCGAATTTGATGGGTTCTACCGGTTTCCAAACGATATTCCATCAAACTGACCGGCCCCAGAGCCTCCAAGCGTCTAAAATGGGTTACTGCGGCCTTGCCTTTGCTTCCATCCGAATAGCCTTTCATTCGCTGACGATCACGAGGATCCCGGTCAATATGGGCCCTGTAGCTGCCTTCTTCCTCGGGGCAACCCCATACCAACGCTCGATAGGTCCGTTGAATACTGTGATCAAAAAATTGTTTGGCCAAATGCGTCATCGCCCAATCTGTTTTGGCGATTACCAACAATCCAGAGGTGTCTTTGTCAATGCGATGGACCAAGCCCGGTCGAATTTCAGCCCCTTTGGCCAAGGTCCTGCCTGCATGTTGCGCGGAAGACTTATACGCTTCATCCTCCTCCTGGGAATTATCCATTGCAGAAAGCTCCGCGGGGTAACGGCTCAAGGGAAGTTGAGCCAGATAATGCACCAACGCATTGACCAAAGTACCGCTGTGATGACCGTGACCAGGGTGCACCACCATACCCGGAGGCTTCTGCAAAACCAACAAGGTATCATCCTCATAGTCAATGTGAAGAGGAATATCTTCCGGAGCGATGCCTTTCTCCCTTGGCGGATGCGATAAGACCAATTGTAGAAGATCTCCGGGCTTGACCTTGTAGCTTGATTTAACGGCCGCACCGTTGACAAGCAAGGAACCCGCCTTAATCGCATTTTGAATTCGATTGCGCGAAACATGGGCCATGCGGGTATCCAAAAAGCGATCAATCCGCATAGGCGCCTGCCCTGCATCGATGCACAGACGGTAATGTTCAAACAAATCGTCTTGCTGACCGTCCTCCTCCAACAAGGGAGCGAATGCTTGTTCCCCCATCTTATTCATTCGTAACATAATTCACTGAAGCCTTCCATTCCCATTCCAAGGCACCAACTCCTTCCTCCATTTCCCAACGATTGTTCCTGGACGGCAAGGGGACTCCCACCACGCTCCCTTGATGACAAATCACCGGCCAAGTATCTTTGTAGGGTCTTTCCACCCGATTTTCCTGCAAAAGGTCCGAGACCAATTTGCGGTGACCACTTGGCAGCGTGTAGCGATCTCCAGGCATCCAGGGCCGAAGATCCCAACCCCTCGCTACCCAGAAACTCCAATCCGATGCGGCCTCGGATCCACCGTGAACCGTAAACTGATGCCCGAGCTTGGCATAGACCTGCCAAACCTCGCTATGGAATTCCTGCGCCTTGCTGGCTTGCAACCAATTGGCTTCTGCCGGGATACTTTCAAAATAACACAATGCATTTCGTTGCCGAAAGACCTGCCCTTTCCCACAAGGCAAGGTCTTGCCCACCGCCAAATCCCAAGCCTGCGCAAGAGAATTTTCCTGGGTATAATTAGCCCCCATCGACCTCCATAAATTGCGCGCATAAACTGACCCATGCTCCATGTTGCGGCTTTCTTGGCTCAATCGTAACACAGTCCCCCAGTAAGGATCCTTAATGGCGGTTACATAAGGTTCCAAATTCCTTTTGGAAAATTCAGCAACCAAGGCATGGCTCTCCTGAATCTTAACCGTCGCTCGTTGACAACTCTGCACCCAACCCGGAAATCGGGCCTCAAGCAATGGAACCACAAGGTTCCGGAGATAATTACGGTCATAGGCCATCGAATCGTTACTCGCATCATGCCTGAATCGTATGGCCTTGTCCCGGGCATAGGTTTCCAACTCCGAAGGCATGATCTCCAACCAGGGTCGCCATAGTTCCCTGTTGGATTGCAATCCGCCCAAGCGTTGCATGTTACGACCCTTGAGGAGGGCAAGCAGGATCGTTTCGGCCTGATCCATCGCATGATGAGCTGTGGCTACGATGGCAGCGGCGTATTTCCCTTCAGGGGCAGACAATTCGCGCAATGCATGGTATCGAAAACGACGTGCCGCATCCTGCAGGTTCCTACCCTGCTGTTGAATTTCCTTTTTCCAATCTTCGGGAACCTTAAGCGATTCCAGCATCAAACCGTGTTGAGCGGCAAGTTCGGCCACCAACAGTGCATCTTGATTGGAGTCCTCTTCCCGAAGCATGTAATTACAATGAAACAAAACAGGTCGTATCCCTGCCTCGAGCATCGCATGCAGCAGAGTCACGGAATCCCGTCCTCCGCTGATGCTCAACAAAACCGAACGGCGAAGTGGCCATTCCCCCATGGCATGGAGTTGACTGCGGAGGCGTTCGGCAAGAAAATGCAAAGGCTTAGTTCATGCGATCCAAAACTCCCATAACATCGCGCACTGCAGTGGCTGAATCGTTGACCAAGGCCATTTCGGCTTCGTTCAGCTGCAGTTCAATGATCTCTTCAATACCACGACGACCCAGTTTGACCGGCGCGCCCATGTAAAGGTCCTTCAATCCGTATTGACCTGTTAACCAGGCACAAACAGGGACAATTCGTTTCTGATCCCTGACGATGGCCTCCACCATTTGTGCAGCTGCAGCACCAGGGGCATACCATGCCGAGGTCCCCAGCAGGTTGACTATTTCGCCACCACCCTTCTTGGTTCTGTCGATAATGGCCTCCAATTGATCCGGTGCAATTAGCTCCGTCACGGGAATTCCCCCTACGGTGGTGTAGCGTGGCAAGGGAACCATGGTGTCCCCATGGCCACCCATTAGGACGGCTTGAATGTCTTTGGGCGAACAATCCAAAGCCTCCGCCAAAAAAGCCCGGTAACGAGCAGTATCCAGAATACCTGCCATCCCAAAGACCCTGGACGAATCAACCTTGGCAGACAAATAGGCGCAATAGGTCATGACGTCCAACGGATTGGATACCACAACCAAAATCGTATCCGGGGAATAGTGCATAATCTGCTCCGTCACCGTGCGCACAATGCCTGCGTTGGTTGAAATCAAATCGTCACGGCTCATCCCAGGCCTGCGCGGGATCCCGGAGGTGATCACGACCACATCACTGCCCGTGGTTTTGGAATAATCGTTGGTGGAACCTACCGTACGGGTATCGTACAAATGAATTGGGGCGGTTTGCCAGATATCGAGGGCCTTTCCTTCCGCAAAGTTCTCTTTGATGTCCAAAAGCACGACTTCGTTGGCAAGTTCGCGATGGGCGATGGCATCAGCACAGGTGGCACCGACATTGCCGGCACCTACAACGGTAATTTTCATGGGGGAGTGGGTCAAAGAAGTTTAAGGAAAATTTTTCGTTCAAAATTAAGGCCAAGCTGGATTTTTTAATGAATTTGGGCCAATTCAATCCCGATTTCAAGGTATTTTTGTGAATATTCATTTTTTACTTTCCCCTAAAACCCTTTCCCATGCTCCGTAATTGCACTGCCATGATAGCCCTCCTTTTCTTGGGCTTGATCGTTGGAAGGAATCCATTGCACGCTCAAACCGCGACCGGTGACGGTTATTGCGGATCAGGCAACGCCCCAGCAACCACCCTCCAATGGATTGAAGGCCTTAGGGCCAACGGTGTCTTGGATGAATTTGCCACCGAACAGGTGCAGAACACGATTTTTCTGCCCATCAAGGCGCATTTTATGGGCGATGACCAAGGGGTTGGGCGTTATACCCTCGCTCAATTATCCCAGAACCTTTGTGAATTGAACGAGCATTACCGCACCACCGGGATTCAGTTTTTCTTGAGAGGGGATATCAATTACATCAATTCTTCGGCCTGGTACAACCTACCAAGCTTTGGAACGGCGGGAACCATCAACAATTTGTATAATGTCAGCAGGGTCATCAATGTTTATTTCTGCAACTTATCGGCCCTGTCGCTATGCGGCTTTGCAAATTTCCCAGGCACGGGAGAACCTCAATCCACTTTTCGTCAGGGCGCTATTTACCTCAGCATTGGTTGCAGCGGCGCAGGGAATTCAACCTGGGCCCACGAAATGGGGCACTACCTGAGTCTGCCCCACCCCTTTCAAACCACCAGCGATGCACCTGCAGCAGCTGGCGCTGAGCGTGTTACCCGCTTGGCTAACGAAGTGGCCCCCAGGCTTCCCGCCAATTGCGCCACCGCCGGCGATCGCTTCTGCGATACCCCTGCAGATTTTCGTCCGGACCGCTGGAACTGCCCTGGCCCCAACGGCACGGTTCGGGATATCAACAACGATTTGTTCAATCCGGTAGGGCGCTATTACATGAGTTATGCAAACGATGCTTGCCAAGATTCTTTTTCAGTGCAGCAGAAGGCAGCTATGCGGTCCACTGTCAGCGTAGTGAGTGGTCAGGCTGGTCCCCGTTTGTACCTTACCTCTCCCCCCATTGCCACCTATGACACTATCCTCAACAGCCGGCCCACGCATTTGCATCCTGCCAACAACAGCGTCAACAATGTGCCCAACCTGACCTTTCGTTGGAACAAAGTCCCCGGTGCTACCATGTATTTGCTACGGATTAGTCGACTTTTCACCTTTACGGGAACCCTGATCGAAGACCGTATTGTTTACGACACCACCTACCAATACACAGGGACCGCCATCAACCCCAACGTGGATTATTACTGGTCACTCAAAGCCATCAACCACAAGGTTACCTGCGGGAATTACTCGGCATCCAGCGCCGGGAATTACTGGAAATTTAGGACCGTGGGCGTTGCGGGGACCCAGAATCTGACCAATTCAGGGGAGTTTAGTCTCTATCCCAACCCCATGGATGGTGCCAATGGATGGATCCATCTAGACCCATCCTACGGTGATGGACAAAGCACCTTGGTGGAATGGATCGACGCCACCGGCAGAATCATCCACCGCCAAACCCTGGAAGGATCCGGAACGCATGCGGTGGCCTTGAGCAAAGGAACGATCCCAGCGGGCCTGTATCAGGTACGCCTTAATAACAAAGCTTTCGGAAACAGAACGAGCCGTTGGATTGTTCGCTAAAGCAGAATAAATCCATTTGAAAAACTTTCTTTTTTCGGCTCAATCGGCCATTCGGCTTGGAATTCTCCTCCTTACAGGGATTCTTCAAGGCCTGCCTTTGACGGCTCAAGCCCAGGAATGCGGTACCGGACCAGCCCCCGCAAGTCATTTGTCCTACCTGGAGTCGTTAATTCCCTATTATCAAGCCCAAACCGAGGATACCACCTGGATTCGGCTCCCCGTAACGGCCCATGTGGTGCGTAGCAGCTCAGGCTTTGGGGGTATGACGGAGACCGCTGTTTATGCCACGATTTGCAACCTTAACGAGAGGTTTGCCTCTGGCAGAATTTCTTTTTACCTCAGTGAGCGCATTCGCTTCATTAACAACACAGCCTATTACGGGGCAACCTCCTACGGCCCCTTAGGCACGATGATTGATCAGGAAAATATCGCCAGAACCATCAACATCTATTATACCGATTTATCCGGCATGGGGCTTTGCGGGTTTGCCTATTATCCCCTTAGCGGGCCAGGAGGCTTCCAAAACGACGGCGCCATCGTCATGTCTTTCGGATGCTCCCAACCCGATGGGACCACACTTGCCCACGAAATGGGGCACTACCTAAGCCTGCCGCATACCTTTGATCAGACCTCCAACAATCCCTTGGACCCGAACGATGCCGAAAGGGTTACCCGAAATTTTAATGAGGTTGCCCCTCGGCTTTCGGCCAATTGTTTCACCGCCGGAGATCGCTTCTGCGATACCCCATCCGACTTCATTGCGGGTCGTTGGTCTTGCCCATCATCACGCACCGCATTGGATTTGAACAACGATGTGATGAAACCGGACTCCTCGTATTACATGTCGTATTCCAACGACAATTGCATGTCCCGATTCAGCGAACAACAGATGACCGCCATGCGGGCTACCGTCAACAGCACCAATGCCCCCAGAGGATACCTGACTTTGATTCCTTACCCGAATTTCCCGGCCATCACCACCTACCCTGCCAAATTCTTCCCGCAGATCACCGATACGGTTGTTCCTAACAATGCTCTTTTTCGGTGGGCCCCCATCAACGGTGCTTCGCTTTACCAAATCAAAATCTTTCAATTCAATGTCAATGTTTTTGACACCCTTGTGGAGGACACCTTCTACCATGCCGTGGGGAACAGGCTGAGGGGGATGAGGCAATACAGCTGGATCGTCCGAGGGATAAATGGAGGCAATTTGTGCACACCGTTTTCTCTAAGGGATAGCTTCTCTACATCAACCTATGTCTTTGCGGGCGTAAACGATGCGCTTAACACCTCAAAGCCTTTGGTTTACCCAACAGCTTTGGCCGCAGGAGATCTGCTCACCTTGGAAGGCCTGCAAGCAGGCACCCCCATCCTCCTTACCCTGCGTGATCCGTTGGGTCGCAGCGTTTGGACCTTCCGGGACTTCAACGAGGACGAAGGGCGCTTGGTCAAATTACCGGGGGATCTTCCCTACGGCCATTATCTATTGACCTGCACCCAATCCGGCAAAGGATACTCCTACCGAATACTCCTTAAACCGTAGTCATTGACCTGAACCGGCATTCCGGCAAGCACAGTTTGAACATTCTCAGCATGAACCCATTGAAAATTGTTTTGGCAAAATCCACTCTAAGTCTACTCCTGGTTTTGGGCTTAAGCTGGTCTTTCTCCATATCCTCCGTTGCCCAGGTTTTGTCACCAGGAACCTGCGGTACCGCATCTCCTGATCCGGAGCACCTCTCCTACCTCGAAGCGATTGGCGAAGCCTACCGCAACGGTTTGGACATGAGCATCTCCCGCAGAGATTCCGGCGGACTGTCCCGCATTTACATTCCCTTCAAAGCCCATATTGTTCGGGCGCCAGGCAGTAACAATTATATGCAGGTCCCTGCGCTGTTGACGACCCTTTGTGAGCTTAATCAAAAGTATCGTGCTTCCGGCATACAGTTTTACCTCAAGGATTTACCGAATTACATCTTTGATGGTAGCCTGTATTACCATACCGGCTGGACCCAAGGCAATACCCAGATGACGACCTACAACATGTCCAGGGTGGTGAATGTACACTTTGTGGATTTGTCCGCCATGGGATTGTGCGGCTATGCCACCTTCCCCGGATCGGGAGCAGGGACCACCCTAAGGCAAGGTGGTTTGATGATGAGCGTACCTTGTTCGCAACCCGGTAACACCACATTGGCTCACGAAATGGGGCATTACCTCGCCCTGCCTCATCCCTTCGAGGGGACGAGCCCCCAACCTCAAGGGGTTTTTGCCGAAAGAGTCACCCGTAACACCAACGAACCAGCACCAAGATTGAATTCCAATTGCGCAACGGCCGGTGACCGATTCTGCGATACCCCGGCAGATTTCATTGGCAACCGATGGCCCTGCAACGGTGCCGCCCCCCAAGATACCGATATCAACGGGGATGCCTTTCGGCCGGATGCAACCTTGTTCATGTCGTATTCGAATGACAATTGCCAGAATAAATTTTCGGCAGAACAAATGAATGTTATGCGTTACACCCTCACCGGGACCAGCGGTGGTAACGGACCTCGCTCTTATCTTTTGTTACCGCCAATGCCTGCCTACGATTCCGTACGCAGCAGCACCACTTTGATCGAGCCTGCTGCAGGTGCTCCAGCATCCCCTGCAAATTGGGTGTATTTCAAATGGACTGCGGCACCGAATGCAACCATGTATTATGTGCGGGTTGTTCGAGGAATCACCTTGATGTTTGAGCGTTGGGTCAGCGATACCAGCTTGCTCTATACCGGTCCTGACCTTGCTTCCAACGGCAATTACTCCGTCACCGTTCGGCCATTCAACCCCGCATCCACCTGCGCTCCCTCCTCACCCAGCCGTTCATTTACCACCACCACCCCGTTTGGGCTTTCGACCTCCGGTTTGATCGATCGGCATTTTCGGGTTTACCCCACGGTGCTGCGTCAGGGCGAACCCTTGTTTTGTCAATTCTCCGAGGCAACCGAGGGCATCGACGCTATGGAAATCACGGTCCGCTCGATGCAAGGACAGTCCGTTTACCAAAACCGTGTGATGGATGCTCAAGCTTTGCAGACGATCGCCACCGAGAAGCTATCCCCCGGAATCTACACCTTGGAAGCCCGCACAGGGCGCTGGTCCAAAGCGATCAAAATTATCGTCCAATAGTTTTTGAGGGACCTCACATTCCCACCGTCTGCTTGACGTGCTCTTCGAAGAGATTTTGGTAGATGGGATTGCTGAAACGTTGCCGATCCCAGTGTTTGTTGACCTCAATAAACCTAGGCCTAAGGGCCAGGGTAGTGACTCCAGCATAGTTTAACACATCCCCGAAATGCGACATGGCCAAAGCAGCGCCTTGGGTACCGTCGCTAATTCCGATCATGGATGCCTTTTTGCCTCGAAGACTTTGAGGGAACTGAAGTGCATCGACAAAGCACTTGAGAATGCCCGGAAACGACCCGTTATATTCCGGTATTACAAAAACAAATTTATCAGCCGCATCGACCGTGGCCTGCCAACGAGCCCAGTCGGGATGGGAATTACGATCTTTTTGGTAAAGTACTGCGTTCAAAAAATCAAGAGGCAATTCTTTCAAATCCAAGAGCTCGCTGGAGCATCCGTGATTCCGTTCAAGCTTTTCTCTGTAATGGGCAACAATCTGGGCGGTCGTGGAATCGACTCTGCTCGTGGTGGAGACCACCGCAATGGAAGAAATTTGGCTCATAGGCTCTACACAATTAAGGGCAACGAATCAACGCATCCTGACCTTAGAAGAACCCTGAAGAAGTGAAATTGTTCAGGATGCTTGGCGCAAATTCAGGCCAGCGCGTTCGATGCCTTGATCAACGTCTATTTCGGTCACCGTATAGCGGTCAGGACGTTCTGCCGAACCCGGCCATTCGAACATGGCCTTCCCCAAAACAGCCTCCATGATAGAACGAAGACCCCGCGCACCTAATTTGAGTTCCAACGAATGTTGAACCACGGCTTGAATGGCCTCCTCTGTAAAATCCAAGGCTATACCCTCGGTAGCGAATTGTTGCACATATTGCTTTAGCAAGGCATTTCGAGGCTGAGTCAGAATCAATTGCATGGTTGCAGCATCCAACGGATCCAAGTGCATGAGGATGGGAAGTCTGCCTAACAATTCAGGAATTAATCCGTACTGCTTGAGATCTACCGGGGTCACCATCGACAAGAGTGAACGTTTGACCGAGTCCGCTTGTTGATCCCCCGATGCGCGAAAACCAATGGATTGAACATTCACCCGACGAGCAACAATACGATCCAAGCCATCAAAGGCTCCACCACATATAAACAAGATATTCCGCGTATCCAACGCGATATACTTTTGGTCCGGGTGCTTTCGGCCTCCTTGTGGGGGCACATTGACAATCGTCCCTTCCAACATCTTCAACAAGGCTTGCTGCACCCCTTCTCCTGAAACATCTCTGGTGATGGATGGATTATCACTTTTGCGCGAAATTTTGTCAACCTCATCCAGATACACGATACCCCGTTGAGCGGCTTCAACTTTGTAATCAGCAGCTTGGAGTAAACGTGTCAAAATGCTTTCCACATCCTCCCCCACATAGCCTGCCTCGGTCAGGGCGGTCGCATCGGCGATGCAAAATGGCACCGCAAGGAGGCGGGCCAAAGTTCTCGCCAAGAGTGTTTTGCCGGTTCCGGTTTCACCTATCAGCAACATATTGGATTTCTCCAATTCGATGTCGTTGTTGCTCGTTGATTTGGAGGGTCCCCCGGCTATTTCACCAATCCGACGGTAATGGTTATAAACAGCGACCGCCATGGCCACTTTGGCGTGATCCTGACCCACCACGTATTGATCAAGGAAGGCCTTGATGGTTCGTGGATTGAATTGCTCGGTTCGAAGCCGCTTCTTCGAATTAGGGGTGGAAGGACTGTTTGATTCCGATGAGCTTGGGACAGTCCCTCTTTCTTCAAACATCCGATAAACGCCAGGAATGCAGCGCTCGCAGATGCGTCCATCCGTTCCCACCACCATGAAGGAGGCTTCTGAAACCGGCCTGCTGCAAAAAGAGCAGGTCGCTTGGTTACCGTTGGCCATTAGGCGGTTTTGGCTTTGGGGTTTTTCACAAGAACGTCGTCAATCATTCCGTATTCTTTGGCTTCCGTAGCGCTCATCCAGTAATCACGATCCGAATCGTTGGTGATCTTCTCCAAGGATTGACCGCTATGATCAGCCAAAATTTGATACAATTCGTCCCGAACCTTAAGGGTTTCCTTCAAGGCAATTTCCATTTCCGTCACCTGGCCCTGCATACCGCTCATGGGTTGGTGAATCATGACCCTGGCATGCTTGAGGGCTGTTCTTTTGCCGGGGGCACCGGCGCATAACAGGACTGCTCCCATGGATGCCGCCATTCCGGTACAGATGGTTGCCACATCGGCTGAAATAAATTGCATAGTGTCGTAAATCCCCAACCCCGCATAAACCGAACCCCCTGGGCTGTTGATGTAAATTTGGATATCCCTGGAGGAATCCACCGAATCCAAGAACAGCAATTGTGCCTGAATAATGTTAGCGACCTCGTTGGTAACCCCAACCCCCATAAAAATGATACGATCCATCATCAAGCGTGAAAACACATCCATGGACGCGATGTTCATGGGTCTTTCTTCGATGATATACGGAGTAAAGCCCTGAAGTTGACGGCTTAGACCGCCTTCAACCGCCTTGGCGTGCATCCCCAGATGACCCCGGGCAAAAGAATCAAATTCCTTGGAAAAATTCATGTTTCAAAATTTAATGAATGATGGCTGAGTATATTCAATGTTTGGCGTCTGAACCTACCTACTTCTGAGGAGCAAAAATGCTGTCCCATTCCGCTTTGAAGGTTGGATAATCCACAGCCGTCGAAACGGTTTGAATTTGCTCTCGCAAAATATCTTCGGCCTTGCGGTATTTGAGGTTGTAGTACACCGATGATTCGTTGGATTCCTTGCGCAGATAATCCTCGGCATATTTGCGCAATGGAATTTGTTCTGGCGAGATGCCGTAGGAAGAAAATTGCCTAAAGAGTCGCTCTTCGGCTTCTTGCAACAAGTCTTCTCGGGTAATTTCCACACGATGGTTTTTGAGCAATACATCGATCACCAAATCCCTCCTTAGTTGCTTGGCAAAAGACTCGTATGGATTGCCCGGAGCATCGTGGTCATGGTCATGCCCTGAATGATCGTGATCTGCATGGTCGTGGTCATGGCCCGCATGGTCGTGGTGATCATGATCATGGCCTTGTTGGTCATCTTTGATCAAACGGCGAAGAAATGCGTCCGGGAGATCCATCGAATATTCGTCAAAGAACTTCTCCATCATGCGGAATCGAAGCAATTGTTCAGCCTCCTGATCCCAACCGGCTTTGATAAATTCTTCGGTGCGGCTACGGAACTCTGCCTCATCCATGCTGGCCCCAAATACCTTGGCAAAAAAAGCCTCGTTCAAATCGGCTTTCCCCTCCCTCAAAATATTGGACACCTCAAAGTCAAAACGAATCTGTGGGTCCAGTTGCTCACCCTCGTTGAGCTTGAAACCTTTGGCGATGGCCTCGCTGTGATCACCGTACAGGTCATGCGGGGTCAAGAACCCAGTGAAGCCTTTGCCTTTGCCCAGAAGGTCTGCCTTCAGGGCGTCCTGGACAATTTCGTCCAAGGCAACCAAGGTTACCCCTTTGCGAGCGCTTTGCCCTTGTAGGTCTTGGCTCTCGGAGGGAGTAAGTCTCAAAAAAATCCGGTCCCCTGCCTCGGCGGTGTCCGGGTATGCTCCCTCAAAATACCGACTTCTCCACTGTTCAATAAGCTCATCCACTTCGGCCGCGCCCGGTTGGGGTTCTGCCTTGTCAAAAGATTGTTGGAAAGGCTGCAGTTCAACTTTGGGACGTAAGCCCAAATCGTACTGAAAGTCAAAGGTCAATCCGTCTTCTAATCCGTTAGGGAAGGGCTCATGACCCACCACCGGTAGGGGCTGCCCAAAAAAATCCATGTTGTTCTGGCGGGCATAATCCATCAAATGGTCGTTGACCAACTTACCCATTTCTTCTTGCAAGACCGACAAGCCGTACTGTTTCCGGATTAATCCGTCCGGCACCATCCCGGGCCTGAAACCGGGCATTTTGATGTTTTTGCGAACCTCTTTGAGGCCTTTTTCGACCCGTGGGCGGTAATCCTCCGGATTTAGGGTCAAGGTCAAGCGGATCTCCAAAGGAGATAGAAATTCCCGTGAAATATTCAAAATATGGATTTAAGGTAGTTAATGAGGATAAAACACATAATGCGGAGAAACTTGTTGGAGAGCCTCTAAAGGTTTCCAACGAAGCCTGGTGCGGATGGAGGGACTCGAACCCACACGCCTTGCGGCACCAGATCCTAAGTCTGGCACGTCTACCAATTTCGCCACATCCGCATAAACAAAGAGCAAAAGGAAA
>Ga0194130_10002560_pt1 | contig 26176 bp, 22 predicted proteins | sample TA2KigsurfametaG_FD_160084 | JGI IMG/M metagenome (GOLD analysis project Ga0194130, IMG submission 160084) | Freshwater microbial communities from Lake Tanganyika, Tanzania - TA2015050 Kigoma 12 surface | ecosystem: Environmental > Aquatic > Freshwater > Lake | place: Tanzania: Lake Tanganyika... | reverse complement strand
CAAGGGCGGCAAAAAAGACATGCCCAAGGGGAAGGATTCCGCGTCGGGCAAGAAAGATGGCGACGGTCCGCGGTTGCCATGGATTGCCGCGCACTTCGAGGAACTCGACACCAACATGGATGGAAAGCTCACCATCGCCGAACTCAAGGCCGAGGTTGACAAAACATTCGCCGGGTTCGACCGCGACAAGGACGGCAAGCTTACCCGCGATGAATACAACGGCCGGGGGTCGGATTTCCGCTCGGCGGTTGCCGGAATCGTCAAGGGACATTCCGGGGAGTTTGCCGATCCGATGGGAACCATCACCAGGGATGGCTTTCTCGGTTTCATGACCAAGATGTTCAACAAGTCCGACAGGTCGGGCACGGGAACGATTACGAAATCCGACGCGTCCCGAACCGGAGGCGGCAAGGACAAGAAATGATGGGTTTTCGGGGGACCTTGGTCATGCGCGTTTGGGCCTTGTTGCTTCTTGTCGGCCTTCCGGCCTCGGGTTGGGGCGCCTCACGGCCCAACATTATTTTCATGCTTTCCGACGATCAGGGATGGGCCGGGCTGTCCGTGGCCATGCATCCGGATGTGCCCGGTTCCCGGGGGGCCGCCTTCAACACTCCCTCACTTGAGAAAATGGCGTCGCAAGGGATGCGTTTCTCCGCCGCCTATTCCCCTGCGCCGGTTTGCTCACCCACCCGCATCAGCCTCCAGACGGGGAGAACCCCCGCGGCCCTGCACTGGACCAAGGCGGCGCCCCCGGAAACCGGTCGCAAGCTCGTTGAACCCGTCAATATCAAGAACATTCCGGCGACGGAAACCACCATCGGGGAACTGTTGCGCAAGGCGGGCTACGCCACGGCACACTATGGGAAATGGCACATCAGGGGTGGCGGCCCCGCGCAACACGCTTATGACGAGAGTGATGGCGACACAGGCAACGAGGAAGCCTACAAGTTCAAGGATCCCAATCCGGTGTATATCTTTGGCATGGCCAAGCGGGCCGAGGCCTTCATGGATAAAAACAGGAAGGCCGGCAAGCCGTTTTACATCCAGCTTTCGTGGAACGCGCTTCATGCCCCGGGCAACGCCCTCAAGGCAACACTGGCGAAGTACCAGAAACTCGGGCCGGGCAAAAACGCCGAGCGGGCCGCGATCACCGAAGATCTCGACACCGGGGTCGGCATGGTCCTGAAATCCGTTGACGAACTTGGCCTGTCTGGCGACACCTTCGTCATTTACATGGCTGACAACGGCGCCGGCGGCGGCAAGGCCGCCCTCTCGGGGGGCAAGGGCGACCTGTACAAGGGGGGATTCGAGTGCCTTTCATCGCGCGGGGACCCGGAGTCAAAGCCAATTCCTGGTGCCATGCCCGCGTGGTGGGCTACGACCTGCTCCCCACCTTTTGCGAATGGGCCAAGGTTCCGGCCTCGGCCATGCCCAAGGGACTCGAGGGTGGAAGCCTCGCCGGACTGTTGTCCAACGGGGGCAGGGGCGAGGTCAAGCGCGCCCGCGAGGAGATGGTTTTCCATTTTCCCCACTACCAGGGCGACTCGCCCCACTCGGCGATTTACCTCGGCAACCTCAAGCTGATCAGGTTTTACGAGGAGAACAAAACCGTGATGTTCGACCTCTCGCGCGACCTCAAGGAACAAACCGACCTTTCGAGGAACATGCCGGCGGAGGCGGCCAGGCTCGCGAATAAACTCGATGACTACCTTGTCTCCGTGAAGGCGCAGATGCCGACGCCCAACCCCCAGTACGACCCGCGCAAGGCGACCCCCCAGCAGCAGAAAAAGGGCAAGGACAAGAAGGCTGAAAAAGCCGCTTGAATTGGAGCCATGGCCATGCGCCCAAAATGGAGGCCCGCGGCGGGATGGCTTGTGGCGGCAATCACCGTCACGATGCTTTTTTCCCGCCAATCCATCGCCCAAAAGAAACCCAAGCAGGGTGGCGGCCCCCAGCATGTGTTCTCGGGACCGGCGCCCGAACACCCATTCGACATCATCCTGGCCCGGCCCACGACCACCAGTATCACCGTTTCCGTGATGGCGGCGCGGGACACGCAAGCCTACCTGGGCCACGGGATTTCCGAGAAAGATCTCTCGGCAAGACTTCCGTCGTCCGCCTGCCTACCGGCGCACCGGTGGAGTTCAACCTCAAGGACTTGAAGCCTGACTCCAGGCACTTTTACCGGCTTCATCACCGGGAAGGAACCACCGGCGAATTCATGCCCGGCCCGGGCGGAAGTTTCCAAACTGGCAGGCGGCCGGGCGAGTCATTCGTGTTCACCATGCAGGCGGATTCCCACCTCGACCAGGGAACCCGTCCTGCCGTCTACGAGAAAACGATGGCGAATGTGCTGGCCCACGGCACCGATTTCCATGTCGACCTGGGCGACACCTTCATGACTGACAAATATCCCAATTACCGTGACTCGCTGCCCCAGTACATCGCGCAGCGCTACTATCTGGGGCTTGTCGGCCGTGCCGCCCCTGTGTTCCTCGTGCAGGGCAACCATGACGGCGAAAGGATCGACCGCTACGACGGCACCCCCAACTGCATGCCGGTCTGGTCGGCCCTGACCCGGAGGAAATACTATCCGCCCGTGGTTCCGAACGGGTTTTACACAGGCAGCACCACCGAGGTGAGGCACGCGGGCAGGCCGGAGAATTATTACGCCTTTGACTGGGGCGATGCCCAAATCATCGCGCTTGATCCGTTTTGGACTTCACCCAGAAGCCGCAAGGGAAGCCCGGACGGTAACTGGACAAGGACCCTGGGCAAGACCCAGTACCAGTGGCTGGCCAAGACGCTTGCCGCCTCCAAGGCCAAGTATAAGTTTGTGTTCATCCACCACCTGGTGGGAGGTTTGGATGATTCGGCCCGCGGTGGCAGCGAGGCCGCCGCGCTTTATGAATGGGGTGGCCAAGGAAAGGATGGCAAGGACGAATTCAAGGCCCGCCGGCCCGGTTGGGAGGCTCCGATTCACGAATTGCTGGTTCGCAACAAGGTCGCCGCCGTCTTCCACGGGCACGACCATTTTTATGCCCGGCAGGACCTGGATGGCGTCGCCTATTTCATGGCGCCCCAACCCGGGCATCCGGGATCCGACAGGCTTCGAAACGCCGAGGAATACGGGTACATCCGCGGGGAGTTCCTGCCGCCCTCGGGACACTTGAGGGTTTCCGTGTCTCCGGAAAAGGCGGTGGTGGAATATGTGAAGACCTACCTGCCCGCGGCGGAAACAGCCCAGAAAAAAAATGGCGAGGTCGCGAGCACGCTGGTGATCAGGAGATGACCATGTCCCATGGCGGGCGCGCGAGAACGGAATCATCGATTCCATTTTTGAAAAGCGCGAATCGAGCAGGTTGGCCGCGGGGTACTGTGGCGGGGCTCTTGTCACCAACCTTCGCGCCCGATTCCCGGTGCCAACCACCAACAGGCGCGGTCCTTGAAAACACAAATCGATTGTTTGCGGGTATCCTGAAACCGGTCTAATTGCAAAACAATGAACTAACCAGTCACGCGCCAGGCGGGGTGGCCTTCCATTGAGATGGTGTCACCGGCGGCCAACTGGGTTCCCGGGCGCGTTTCCACTGAGCCATTCACGAGCACCATTCCTTCCCGGATGACAAGCTTGGCCTGGCCTCCGGTTTCGGCAAGTCCGCAGGCTTTCACGGCCCGCGCCAGTGTCAGCCCATCCAAGAGAGGAATTTCATTGATCTTGGTCATGCCTTCGCTTCCGGCACCCGGGATAAAATGACTTCGCTATCCTAGGGTTGTCCATACCAGCGGTTCGGGGAAAGCGCCATGTCCGCCGTCGCCACTGACATCCTTGCCGAGATCGGTTCCCTCAAGGCCCGCGAGGATGCGACCATCCTGGCCCATTACTACCAGGATGGCGAAATCCAGGCGATTGCTGATTTCACCGGGGATAGCCTCCAATTGGCCCGCGCCGCCACCAAGGTCACCAATGGGACGATCGTCTTCTGCGGCGTTCATTTCATGGCCGAGACGGCCAAGATCCTCAACCCGGCCAAGAGGGTTCTTTTGCCAGACCTGAAGGCCGGTTGCAGCCTTGCCGATAGTTGCCCGGCGCCCAAACTGGCCCGTTACCAGGAAATGCTGCGGGAAAACGGCCGGAAGTTCCAAACCGTCACCTACATCAACAGCACCGCCGCCACCAAGGCGCTTTGCGACTGGGTGGTGACTTCGGGCAACGCCGAGGAGATCATCCGCCGGGTTCCGGCCGACATGGAAATCCTCTTTGTTCCCGACCGCCACTTGGGCCAATACCTCCAGGAGATCACCGGCAGGAAGATGATCATCTGGGACGGCGCCTGCATGGTGCATGAGATTTTCAGCGTGGGAGACCTGATCCGTCAGCAAAAATCATTGCCAGGTTGCCTGACGGTGGCCCATCCCGAGTGTCCGGCCAACATCCGTGAGAGAAGCGATTTCGTGGGTGGCACGGAGGCCATCATCCGCCATGTGGGAACCCTGGCCAAGCCCGCGGATGTTCTTGTCGCCACGGAGCCCAACATGATCTGGCAGCTTGAGCGCCGCTACAAGCAGCACCGGTTTCATCCGGTGTCGGGCATCACCTGCGCGTGCAACGCCTGTCCGCACATGGCGCTCAACACGCTTGAGAAAATCAGGGATTGCCTCGAGCATGGTGCTCCGGAAATCACCTGGGACCCGTGCTTCGACAACGCCGGGGAGGTGCTCCGCCGCAGCCTGCTTTCCTAGCCCCAAGCTCGGGAGTCCACGAGTGCCGCCGATCATTCCAAAGGCCACCCTCGCGCGCATGGCATACCCTTGCCGTCATTTCAAGGCTGCCAAGGGACTTCCCTCCACCGACTCGCTTTCCGAAAGCCATCGCATGGTGACGCTTTCGGGCTTGGGCCGGCCCGGACACCCGGTTGATGTCCGGATCGGATGGAATGCCGGCGGCTTGATGCTCACGGTGGCGTTGTCCGGCAAGACGGCGCCTTGCCGCGGTGATTCCGCCAGCCCATGGCTTTCCGATGGGGTCACGGTCTGGATTGCCACCAGACCCTTGGCCGGCTCAAAGCGCGCCAACGCCTATTGCCACCTGTTTCACCTGCTGCCCGTCGGGGGAGGCGAGGACAGGCTCGAGCCGGTGATGCTTCAATCGGTCGTTCCGAGGGCCTTGGAGGATGCCCCCCGGTCGCCATCCGGTTCCGTCGTGTTCCGGTCGCGGCAGTGCAAGGGGGGATTCGAGCTTGGCGCCCAGTTCACGCCGGCCTCACTGCACGGATACGATCCCGCTGAAAACGCGCGCCTTGGATTCCTCCTTCGGGTGCACGACCTTGAAAGAGGCGCTTGGATGACCGGGGCTGATGAGGAGTTGCCCTACGCCGAGGATCCCCAATGGTGGGATTTTATCGATCTGCTTCCGGCGCCGGGGGCGAAATGAGGGAGGCCTCCATTTTGTGGAGGCCTCAGGTGTTTCAATCAGGTGAAAAGAGCGGATCAGTCGCGGTAGGAACCACCGCTGCTGCCGCCGCCGTAGCTGCCACGGCCGCCACCGCCGCCGTATCCGCCACGACCGCCACCGCCGCCGTATCCGCCACGACCGCCACCGCCGCCGTAGCCACCACCGCCGCCACCGCCGTAGCCGCCACCGCCGCTACCACCGCCGCCGTATCCGCCACGGCCGCCACCGCCGCCGCCGTAACCGCCACGGCCGCCACCGCCGCCGTAGCCACCACCGCCGCCGTAGCCACCACCGCCGCCGCCACCCGGCTTGGGACGGGCTTCGTTGACCGTCAGGGCACGACCGTTGATGTCCTTGCCGTTCATTCCATTGATGGCCGCGTTGGCCTCTTCATCCGTGTTCATCTCAACGAAACCAAAGCCCTTCGAGCGGCCCGTCTCGCGATCCAAAACCACCTGCGCCGAAACAACCGATCCGTGTTCAGCGAACATTTCCGACAACTCGGAGTCACCCACCGAATACGGAAGGTTTCCGACATACAACTTCTTTCCCATGAAGGGTCTCCAGGGCCTGCCGGCCGAACTCCCGCTCTTCGGGTGAAATCGGTTCGGTGCCCGCGCGCGCAAGGGTCACAGAAGGAACAAGAACTCGCACCGCGCGCGCTCTAGAACACATCCGGTTGCCCAAGCAGACACAATCAATCTACTCGGCCGATTGGCGGAGCGGTAGGGCATTTGCGCGGAAATGGCAAGAGTGGCGCCGGGATTACTCGGCTTGCTCTTCTTCCAACTTGGCGCGCAGCGGGCCGCGGTAGGTGATGCGTCCCTTGCTCAGGTCGTAGGGGGAAACGGCGACGGTGACGATGTCGCCCGGCAGGATGCGAATGAAGTTTTTGCGGATTTTTCCCGCGATATGGGCCAAAAGTTCATGGCCATTGTCAAGTTTCACGCGAAATTGGGTGTTGGGAAGCGCCGTCAGCACTTTTCCCTGCATCAGGATCGATTCTTCCTTTGCCATGCAAACCCCCGGTCAAGTTCATGGGATCGACGACTCAAATGATTATTGTAACCGCGTCATGGTTTTCAGGCCAGCGGTCAATTGGCATCCGGTTGCCGCTGAACTTGGTTGGCTGGCTCAACGCCTTCAGCTTCCAAATTCAAGTTCTGCTTTCAATGCCTATTGCAGCTGTTATTGTGTCGAATCTGCCATATCCCGGTAGCCACCAGTCAACACCAAGGCCACGAAAGTTGGCCGCCAACGGAAATCCTTTGGAATCATTGACGATTCATGCCGGCCAAGGGCCCGGCTGTTGCCTTGCAAGTTGGGCCGAGTTCAGCGGCTTTGCCCCGGATGAACCAATTCGGAATTCCCGTGTCGCTGGACCTTTGAAACCCCGGTCCATTTCCAAGGCCCGAACGATTCCTGTGGCTTTCCTTGGCTGGCATTGATGGAAGTGCCCCAACATGCCTGACGGGTGAACAATGGCCCCTGGTGTTTGCGCCCGTCTGGACGACCGCCACTGCTGATACGATTGGAAACATGACAAATTCAGACTCGACAAAAATCGGCGCGGGTCGCCAGCGACTTCTTCTAGGTGCCCTTGCGGCGTTGGTGGTGCTTGCCTGCTTCAGCATTTGGAACGGCTTGGAAAGTCTTCGTTGGGGGTGGAGGCTGGACCGCGGCAAAGCCTTTTTGGCCGGGCACGATCCTGAAACCGCTTTTCCTATTATGGACAGATGCGCCAGGGAAAACAGCACCAGCGCCGAAGCGGCGTTCCTTGCCGGACAGTCCGCCCGCATGACCGATCGCCTTGATTCGGCCAAGTATTGGCTCGATCAGGCACGGGGCAGGGGTTGGGCAGAACCCGCCGTGGAACTTGAGCAGGCCCTGTTGGGAATACAAGCCGGGGTGGTTTTTCCTTACCGGATATTCGCCGAAAAGTGCCTTGAGGTGGAGCAACCGGATCGCCCGCGAATTCTTGAGGCGCTTGCCCGGCACCATTTTCTTGGCAAGGAATATCCCATCGCTCGCCGCTACGCGACCGAATGGTCCGCGGCGGAGCCCGACAATCCATCGGCTTGGGTTTGGCTGGGTCGAGCCGACCTGTCGCTCAAGGACTTTCCTTCCGCTGCCGAGGCATTCTCGAAAGCCTTGGCGTGTGATAGTTCCAACTCATGGGCCATGGAAGGGCTTGCCGCATCGTGGAGAAAGCAAGGCCGGGCCGAGGAGGCCCTTGGAATGGCGCTCAAGCTAAAGTCCGCCGATCCCCGCGGGGTGGCATTGGACAGGCTGCTTGGCTCTTGCCTGGCCGATTGCGGCAAGCTCAAAGAGGCGCTACCGGCGTTGCGCAAGGCCCTTGCCTCCGATCCCAATGACCATGAGGCCGCTGTCGAATTGGGTCGTGTGCTGCTGGCCAAGGGTGATGCGGGAGAGGCGCGCAAGTTTCTTGAACAGGCCGTCAATCGGCGGCCGCTCGACGCCGAGGCCACCGGCTATCTTGCCGATGCCCTTGAGCGGTTGGGCGAACGGGACAAGGCCGCGGCGACAAAGGCAAGGCTTGAGGAGGTACGCGGGGCCTTGAAATTGGCGGACCAATTCATGGGGGAAATCGCCAAGAATCCCAAGGCCATCGCCCCTCGCTTGGCCTTGGCGGAACTTTACCTGAAAAACGGCATCAGGGTCGAATCAGCCCGGTGGGCGGAAAGCGCGCTCGTGATGGAACCGAGCCATGAGCGGGCGCGGGAACTCCTTTCGCGCGCCCGCGGCGAAAGGCCCTGACTGCCTCCCGGCGGTTCAATCACGGTTTTCCCAACCAACAAGGATCCACAAAAAAGCGAGGTGCCGCGGGATTGTTCCGCGGCACCGTCAGATGGCCTGTTTTTTCTCGGACCGGATCAACCCTTCGAGCTGGCGGGAACGCCGGCAGTTGGTCCGTCGACCTGCCCGGCCACGCGCAGCGTCGATTGCTGGTGCTGCACGAAGCCAGTGCCCGCCGGGATCAGGTGTCCGAGGATCACATTTTCCTTGAGGCCCACCAGTTGGTCGACCTTTCCGGCCAGGGCCGCCTCGGTGAGCACCTTGGTGGTTTCCTGGAACGAGGCCGCGGAAATGAAGCTTTCCGACTGGACCGAAGCCTTGGTGATTCCAAGGAGAAGGGGCTTGGACTTGGCGGGGGAGGGCTTTTCCCAAGTCGCCGGCTTGCTTCCGGCGTCCTCGAGTTCGCGCTTCTCCGTCTCGTAGGCCTCCTTCGAGATGATCTTGCCCGATTCGTACTGGGAACCATTCTGCGTCTTGATCTTCACGCAATCGCGCAACCGCTCATTGACGGCGCGGAAGGCAAACTTGTCGATCACCGAACCGGGAAGAAGTCCGGTGTCTCCCATTTCCGTTACCTGCACCTTGCGGAGCATTTGGGAAACAATGATCTCGATGTGCTTGTCGTCGATGTCCACGCGCTGGTTGCGGTAGACCGACTGGATCTCGCGCACGAGGTAGTTCTGCACCGCCTCGATGCCGTTGATGCTGAGGATGTCATGGGGAACGAGCGGCCCATGAACCAGCGGGTCGCCGGCCTTGACATAGTCGTCGGCCTGCACGCGCAGGTGCTTGCCGGCGGGAATCTGATGCTCGACTTCCTTGCCGGTGCGATTGCCGCGGTCGTCCTGCTCCATCACATAGATCGTGCGCTTGTTGCGCTTCTTGTCGCCAACCCGGATGGTCCCGGTCACCTCGGCCATGACGGCGGGGTCGCGGGGGCGGCGGGCTTCAAAGATTTCCGTCACGCGGGGCAGGCCGCCCGTGATGTCCTGGGTGCCGCCCAGTTCGCGGGTGGTCTTGGCCACGAGCATGCCGGCGCGCACTTTTTGGCCGTCGGTGACATCGATGAAGGCCTTCTCCGGAAGATAGGTGGCCCACTTCTTGTTGCCCTTGGCGTCTTCGATCACGATCTGGGGGTGGCGGTCTCCCCGGTGCTCGAGGATCACAAGGCGTTCCTGGCCCGTGTCGCTGTCCGTTTCACGGCGCAGGGTTTCGCCGTCGATGATGTCCTCGTACTTCACGATGCCGTCGCACTCCGCCACGATCGGGATGATGTGGTGATCCCAGCGGCAGATGATCTCGTCCTTGGCCACTTCCTGGCCATCGGTCACGAACAGGGTTGATCCGTAGGGAATCGCGTAGGTTTCCACCGACGCGCCCTTGGCTCCGCTGGTGATCGAAACCTCGCCGTTCCTCGAGGTCACGATCCGCTGTTCCCCCGCCTCGTCTCCCGTTTTCAGCACCGTGGTGACCCGGTTAAACTTGATCTTTCCGGGCTTGCGGACCTTGAGTTGATCGTCCACCACCTCGCGGCGGACCACGCCACCGATGTGGAAGGTACGCATCGTAAGCTGGGTGCCCGGTTCACCGATCGATTGCGCGGCGATGATGCCCACCGCCATGCCTTCCTCGACCATGGAGCCTGTCGCCAAGTCCATGCCGTAGCACAGGCGGCAGATTCCGAGGGCGGCCTGGCAGGTCATCGGACTGCGCACCATGACCTTGTCGAGACCCATCTCGCCAAGCTTGTCGATTTCCTTGCCGGCTTCCCAGGTGATCAGTTCGTTCTCTTCAACGAGAACCTTGTCGGTCGTGGGGTGGCGGATGGTCTCATGGCTGACGCGGCCCCGGAGGATTTCGGAAAGGGGCCGCTCGACCTCGTCACCCTTCATCAGGGCCTGCTTCGTCACGCCTTGGGTGGTGCCGCAATCATGCACCGTGATCACCACATTCTGGGCCACATCGGCCAGCTTGCGGGTCAGGTAGCCTGAGTCGGCCGTCTTGAGGGCCGTGTCGGCGAGGCCCTTGCGCGCGCCATGCGTCGAGCTGAAGTACTCGAGCACCGAAAGGCCTTCCTTGAACGAAGCCTTGATCGGCGTCTCGATGATGGTGCCGTTGGGCTTGGCCATCAGTCCGCGCAACCCGGCAAGCTGCCGGATCTGCTCGATGCCGCCGCGGGCGCCCGAATGGGCCATCAGGAAGATCGGGTTTAGGTAGGGACGGAGATGTCCGCGTTCGTCCTTCCGCTTCTCGTCGCGGAGTTCGGACATCATCTTGCCCGTGATGGCGTCGCGGGCTCGGGTCCACACATCGATCACCTTGTTGTAGCGTTCCTTGTCCGTCAGGTCGCCTTCGTCGAACTGCGACTGGTACTTGATGACTTCCTTGTCGGAGTCGGCGAGCACCTTGACCTTGTTGCCGGGGGTGCGAAGGTCGTCGGTGGCGAAGCTCAGGCCCGAGCGGGTCGATTCGCGGAAACCGATCCGCTTCATCCGGTCGAGCAGGTCGATCGTCGCGCGGCGGCCGAGGATCTGGTAGCAGTCGGCGATGATGCGGGCGAGCATCTTGCTTGACAATGACAGGTCGTAAAACGGCATTTCGGGATCGAGGATTTCGTTGAAGATCACCCGGCCGACGGTTGTCATCTTGCGGTCGCGGTCGAGGCAGGTCATTTCGTCGATCTTGAGCTTTTCGCCGACGATCCGCTCGGTGACGAACTTTTTACCTGCCGGCAGGCGGACATGGATGCGCGCATGCACCCCGAGCTTGCCGTGGCCGTATGCGGAATAGACTTCCTCGACGCTGGCGAACGACATGCCTTCGCCGGCCTCGCCGGACTCGCCCATCTGCCCGCGGCTGGCCGTCAGGTAGTAGCAGCCCATCACGATGTCCTGGCTAGGCGTGATGATCGGCTGGCCGTTGGCGGGGCTGAAGATGTTGTTCGTCGACAGCATCAGCACCGTCGCCTCGACCTGGGCCTCGACTGAAAGAGGCAGGTGGACGGCCATCTGGTCGCCGTCGAAGTCGGCGTTGAAACCCTTACAGACCAGCGGGTGGATGCGGATCGCGTTGCCTTCAATCAGCACCGGTTCGAACGCCTGGATTCCCATGCGGTGCAGCGTGGGGGCCCTGTTCAGCAGGACAGGGTGCGACTTCGTGACTTCCTCCAGGATGTCCCAAACATTGTCATCCTTGCGCTCAAGCATCTTCTTGGCCGACTTGATCGTGTCGGCATGCTTGAGTTCCTTGAGGCGGCGGATGATGAACGGCTGGAAGAGTTCCAGGGCGATCTTCTTCGGAAGGCCGCATTGGTGCAGCTTCAGTTCCGGGCCCACCACGATCACGGAGCGCGCCGAATAATCGACGCGCTTGCCGAGCAGGTTCTCACGGAACCGGCCCTGCTTGCCCTTGATCATGTCGGTGAGCGACTTGAGCGGACGGTTGGAGTTGCCCAGAACGGGCCTCTTGCAACGCCCGTTGTCAAACAGGGCGTCGACCGACTGCTGCAGCATCCGCTTCTCGTTGCGGATGATCACCTCGGGGGCGTTGAGGTCGCACAGTTTCTTGAGGCGGTTGTTGCGGTTGATGATGCGGCGGTACAGGTCGTTCAGGTCGCTCGTGGCGAAGTTGCCGCTGTCGAGGAGAACGAGCGGGCGCAGGTCGGGGGGAATGACCGGGATGCTGTCGAGAACCATCCATTCGGGCCGATTCGACGGGCCGCCGAGCCCTGAGTCCCGGAGGCTTTCCACCACCTTGAGGCGCTTGACCAGGTCGCGAAGCTTCTGCTTGCTGGGCTTCTGCTTCTCGTGCTCGGCGAACAGCTCCTCACGAAGCTGCTGGGCCAGCGTCACCAGGTCGAGCCGCTCCAGGAGCCTCTTGACGGCCTCGGCGCCCATCCCCGCCTCGAAGGTTTCGCCGAACTCGGCGCGGTATTTCTTGTACTCGTCCTCGGTCAGGACCTGCCGCTCCTCGAGCTCGGTATCCTTCGGATCGATGACGACATAGTCCTGGAAATAGATGATTTTCTCGAGGCTCGATGTCTTCATGTTGAGCAGCGTGCCAAGCCGGCTCGGCATTGCCTTGAAGAACCAGATGTGAACGACCGGCGCGGCGAGGATGATGTGACCCATCCGCTTGCGGCGAACGCGGCTGTGGGCCACCTTCACCCCGCAGCGGTCGCAGACCATTCCCTTGTACTTCATGCCGCGGTACTTGCCGCAGGAGCATTCCCAGTCCTTCTCGGGCCCGAAGATGCGCTCGCAGAAGAGGCCGTCGCGCTCGGGGCGGTAGGTCCGGTAATTGATCGTCTCGGGCTTCTTGACCTCGCCGTGGGACCAGGCGCCCTTGATGTCGGCGGGGTTGGCCAGGCTGATGCGCACGGATGAATAATCGTTGATGCGATCGTAGTTGGTTTCGCCGCTGCTGCCGTTGCTCATGGTGGTGACTCCCTGAAACGAATGCTGGCATCCAGAACGCGGACTGTTCGTTGGCCCCGGCCGGGCTCACGCGCCGGCGGGGCCGATGGTCGGGTCGGCCTCAGGCATTCAGCGGCTTGGAATCGCCGTTGCCGCCAAGCATCGAGGTCGACTTCTTCTCGAGCTGGATGTTGAGGGCCAGCCCGCGGATCTCATTGGTGAGCACATCGAAGCTCGCGGGTGTGCCAGCCTCGAGGGTGTTCTCGCCCTTGACCATCGACTCGTAGATCTTCGTGCGCCCGTCGACATCGTCGGACTTGACCGTCAGCAGTTCCTGGAGAATGTAGGCGGCGCCATAAGCCTCGAGCGCCCAGACCTCCATCTCGCCGAACCTCTGCCCGCCGAACCGGGCCTTGCCGCCCAGGGGTTGCTGGGTGATGAGGCTGTAGGGGCCGGTGGCCCGGGCGTGCACCTTCTCGTCGACGAGGTGGTGCAGCTTGAGCATGTAGATGTAACCCACCGTGACAGGCTGCTCGAAGCGTTCGCCTGTGCGGCCGTCGAACAGGTAGCTTTTGCCCGACTCCGAGAGGCCGGACTGGGACAGCGCCGTGCGGATCTCCTCCTCGGTCGCGCCGTCGAAGACTGGCGTGACGGCCTTGAATCCGCTGCGGGCCGCCGCGATGCCCAAGTGGGTTTCAAGGATCTGGCCCACATTCATGCGGCTGGGAACACCCAGCGGGTTGAGGAGGATGTCGACCGGGGTGCCATCGGCGAGGAACGGCATGTCCTCCACCGGCAGGATCTTCGAGATGACCCCCTTGTTTCCGTGGCGGCCGGCCATCTTGTCCCCGACCGAGATCACGCGCTTCGTGGCGACATAGACGCGCACCATCTGCTGCACGCCGGGCTGCAGTTTCTCGCCAAGACCCAGCCGGTTGATGCGGAGGTCGCGGGCCTCCATCATCTTGTCGAGCACCTTGCGGTGCTTGGCGTAAATTTCAAATACCCGCTTTTCCTTGGCCTTGGGGCATTCGATGTGCTCAAGCCGCAATTCGGCGGCCTCCGCGGCAAGGGCCGTCTCCTCGCGGGAGGCGCCCAGCGCCTTGCCGTTGCGGGCATCCTTGAGCGCCTTCACATCGAGTTCTTCGCACAGTTCCGAGAGCAGCCGGCGGTATTCCTCGGAGATCTCCCGGTTGAAGCTTTCGCGGATCGACGTCCCCTGCTCCTCCAGGGATTTCTTCTCGGCATCGGACATCGCCGACTTGCGCTTGAAGTGCTCCGTCTGCACGACGATGCCTTCGACGCCCGAGGGAACCTCGAGGCTGTCGTTCTTCACATCCTCGCCGGCGCGGCCGAAGATGGCGTGGAGCAGCTTCTCCTCGGGCGTCTGCTCGCTCTTGGACTTGGGGGATACCTTTCCGACTAAGATGTCGCCGGGCGTCACGAAGGTGCCGACCATGACGATGCCGTTGTCATCCAGGTTGGAGAGCGCCTTGGTGGCGACATTGGGGATGTCGCGGGTGAATTCCTCGCGGCCCAGCTTGGTGTCGCGGATCTCGATGTCGAACTCCTCGATGTGGATCGAGGTGTAGGTGTCGTTCTCGACAAGCCGCTGCGAGATGATGATGGCGTCCTCGAAGTTGTAGCCTTCCCAGGACATGAACGCCACGAGCACATTCCGCCCGAGCGCCAACTCGCCATTGCGGGTGGCGGCGCCATCGGCGAGCACATCGCCCGTCCGCACCTTGTCGCCAATCTTCACCAGCGGTTTCTGGTTCTGGCAGGTGTGCTCGTTGAGCCCGATGAACTTCTCGAGCGGGTGAACCCTGACATCCTGCCAGGAGTCGCCCTTCTTGTTCCGCACGCCGATCTCGATGCGGGTCGAGTCGACGAACTTCACCTCGCCGTCCATGTCGGCGCGGAGGAGCATGCCGCTGTTGAGCGCCACATCCGTTTCGAGGCCGGTGGCCACCACGGGGGCTTCCGTGATGAGCAGGGGAACGGCTTGGCGCTGCATGTTCGAGCCCATCAGGGCGCGGTTGGCGTCATCATGCTCCAGGAAGGGGATCAGGCCGGCGGAAACGCCCACCATCTGCTTGGGGCTCAGGTCCATGTGGGTCACATCGGTCGCCTTGGCGATGATGAACTCTCCCTGGTGCCTGATGATGATGCGGTCATCCTGCCCCACGATCTTCCCGTTGGCCACATCCGTGTCGGCGGGGGCGATGTAAACCTTCGGGTCCGATTCCTCGTCCGCGCGGAGGTGGACCACCTCGTTGGTGAGCACGCCCTTGCGCACCAGCCTGTAAGGCGTGGTGAGGAACCCGTACTCGTCCACTCCGGCGTAAACCGACAGGTGGGAGATGAGGCCGATGTTGGTGCCCTCAGGGGTCTCGATCGGGCAGATGCGGCCATAGTGGGAAATGTGGACATCTCGGACATCAAATCCAGCCCGCTTGCGGTTGAGGCCGCCCGGCCCGAGCGCCGAAAGGCGCCTTTCGTGCGTCAGTTGGGATAGCGGATTGGTCTGGTCCACCACCTGGCTCAGTTCGCCGCGTCCGAAGAAATACTCGATGGAGGCCGCCACCGCCTTGGGGTTGATCAGGCTCTGGGGCGTCATCTCGTGCTGTTCCTTGCTCTGCATGCGCTCCTGGACCGTGCGCCTCAGCTTCACGAAACCCTTGCGGAGTTCCTCGGCGGCAAGTTCGTCGATGGTTCTGACGCGGCGGTTGCCGAGGTTGTCGATGTCGTCGATGATCGCGTCGGCGTCGCCCTTGCGGAGCTTGAGCAGGTACTTGATGGCGTTGACGAAGTCGAGGTGGTGGAGCGTCATCAGGTCGCCGGGCACCGACTCCTCCTGCCCGAACTTCCGGTTGATGCGGAAACGGCCGACCTTGCCCATCTGATAACGGGTCTTGTCATAGAATTTCTCCTTGAACATCTCCCGAGCCTTCTCGAGGGAGGCGGGGTTGCCCGGACGAAGGCGCTGGTAGATCTTCAGGATCGCCTCCTCATGGCCGCTCGTCTGGTCTTCTAGCAGGCTGTTGAGGATCAGCTTTTCTTTCGCGTCCTTCACGATGACGACGGATTTCACATTCTGCGATTCGAGCTTTTCAAGGAGTTGCTCGACAAGCTGGTTGCCGGCCTCGGCATAGATCTCGCCGGATTCCATGTCGATCACATCATCGGCGAGCACGGCGTCCTTGAGCTTGTCCATGTTCTTCTTGGTGAAGGCAACCTCCTCCACCTCATGGAACGCGGCGATGATGTTGCGTGCCGTGGAGTACTGCGGATCCAGGGCGCGAAGAAGGGTCAGCGCCGGAAACTTGCCGGACTGGTCGATCCTGACCACAAGGCTGTCCTTCTTCGTCGTGTTCAGTTCGATCCACGAGCCGCGGTCGGGAATGATCCGGCACGAATGGTAGTCCTTGCCGGCTTCCACGGTCTTGACGAAGTCAACGCCGGGAGACCTGTGAAGCTGGCTCACCACGACGCGCTCGGCGCCATTGATGATGAACTCGCCTCCGCCCATCATGATGGGCAACTCGCCGAGGTAAACCTCCTGCTCCATCGGTTCCTGCTTGTTCAGGCGGAGCCGAACCTTGAAGGGGCGACCATAGGTCAGCCGGAGTTGGCGGCACTCATCCGGACCATAAAGCGGCTTGCCAAGTTCATAGTGCAGGAATTGCAGGGAAACCTGCTTGTCGAAACTGTCTATCGGGAAGGTTTCCTCGAGAACCGCCTGCAATCCCTCGGGATCGCGGCGAAGGGGATCGGCCTCATACTGGAGAAAACGGTCGTAGCTTTTTTTCTGGACCGCGGTGAGGTTGGGAACCTTCGTCAGCTTTTTCTGTTCCTTGTCATCGGCGAAACGGCTGTAGTTTCGCGTTTCCTTGGGGTCGATGATGCGTTCGCTGGCGACTGGCATGGTGCTTTCCTCCGCGATGCGACTTTCAAATTCGAGCCCCACGACCGGCCCGACTCTTGTCGGGAAGGAAGTGGAATGACGGGCTTACCGGACGGTGTGGCCCGTGGAGTCTTCAGGTGAGACGGGCTTAATGGAAGCCCCAAATCGGAATGCTGAATAGCTGGGGGGACGACTCTTTGAGGGCCGTCTCCGAAGCGAAGAGCACTGGATATGTTTCATAACTTCCAAATGTATGGCCTGTGCAAGTCATGTCAAGGGGCGGCGGAACATTTCCGCCACCCCTTGCAGGATCTCCAGTGTGACGCCGGGCGGGGTGATTACTTCACCGTCACCTTGGCGCCAGCTTCCTCGAGCTTCTTCTTGATCGCCTCGGCGTCTTCCTTCGAGGTGTTTTCCTTGACGGGCTTGCCACCAGCCTCGACAAGGTCCTTGGCTTCCTTGAGACCAAGCTGGGTGATTTCGCGGACGACCTTGATGATTCCGATCTTCTTGTCGGCGGCGACGCCACCTTCAAGGATCACGGTGAACTCGGTCTTCGCGGCGGGGGCGGCATCGCCACCACCGGCGCCACCTGCCGCGCCGCCAGCGGCCGGTGCGGCCATCATCACGGCGCCGCCAGCGGCGGGCTTGATGCCGTGCACCTTCTCGAGGTAGTCGCCCAACTCGACGGCCTTGCCGACGGTCAGGGCCACGATCTTGTCGCCGAGATCCTTGATCTCGGGCGAGAATGTCTGCTGTTCGCTCATCGCATTCGTTCCTTTCAATCCGTTGCCGTCGCCAGGAGAAGCGCCTCGCGCCGGTTCAGGATTCATTCAACAGGGGTCAAACCGTGCGTAATAGACAACCATCAACCGGCCGCAGCCGGTGTTTCCTTGCCTTCGGAAAGGCTCTTGATCTGGGATGCCAGGTTGGCGCCGGGAGCCTTGAGCTGAGAGGCGATCCTGGCGGCCGGGGACAAAATCAACGACACCACGCGGGCGACGGCCTCGGCGCGGGTCGGCATCTTGAGAGCCTGTTCAAAGGAGACGGGCTGGCCGTCGGCCAACGCACCCTTGAGGACGAGCTTGTCCTTGTAAGTGCCGGCGTTCTTGGGATTCTTGAGCTCCGACTCGACTTCCCGGCTCAGTTCCGAGACACTTGAACCGCCAAAGGCGATGATCGTCATGCCGGTGAAGAGGGGAGAATCACCCTTCACGCTCATGCCAAGGTCGCCCATAACCTTGCGGGCCAGGCTATTCTTGACAACCCTGAGCCGGATCTTCTTCTTGCGAAGACGGGACCTCAGCATCCCGTTGGCATCGTTGTCGAGCTTGTTGATGCCCATGAAGACGAAGTCGCGGGTGTCGCCCAACTCGTTCTTGAGCGCCGTGATCTGCATGTTCTTGACTAGCTTGCTCATGATTCAGGAATCCCTTGGTGCCGTTGTGTCCGATCCGCTCACATGTTCACCGCGATACCGGGCGTCATGGTCCCGGCCAGCGTGATGGAGAGAATGTAGTTTCCCTTGACTCCGGAAGGCTTGACGCTCCGGATCTGCTCGACGAAGGCCGTGATGTTGTCGGCGAGTTTGTCATCCTCGAAGTCCATCTTGCCGACACCCGCGTGAACATTGCCGCCCTTGTCGGCGCGGAACTCGACCTTGCCGGCCTTGAATTCCTTGACCACGGCGGCCACATCGGCGCCCGTCGGAATGACCGTACCCGCCTTGGGAGTCGGCATCAGGCCGCGGGGGCCCAGCACCTTGCCCAGCCTGATAACTTTGGCCATCATGTCCTGAGTGGCCAACGCGACATCAAAGTCAGTGAAGCCCTCGTCCTGGATTTTCTTGATCAGCTCATCGCCACCCGTGTATTCAGCGCCGGCCTTCTTGGCGGCCGTGAGGTTTTCTCCCTGGCAGAACACCAGCACGCGAACCGACTTGCCGACCCCGTGGGGAAGACCGACGCTTCCGCGGATCATCTGGTCGGCCTGGGTCGTGTCAATCCCGAGGTTCATGTGGATTTCCACGGTTTGGTTGAAACCACCCCGATTCTTCCCGCGACGGGCGCCGACAAGCGACTTGGTCACGCTCTTGAGGGAGGCGATGGCCTTGCGAAGGGGCTGGGCGCCATCCTTGGAAATTCGTTCGCGGATCGAGTGAATCTCCTGCTTCAGCTTGCGGCCAAGGCGGGGTGGTCGGCCGGGCTGCCTACCCTTCTTTTTCCCGCCTGATTCGGCGGGTGCGGACGGAGTGGCTGCGGTTTGGGCAGGTTCGGCCGCCGGTGCGGTTTCCACTGGCTTGTCGGTATTCTTGGCCATGTCTTTGCTTCCCGTTGTTCTCGTGCTCGTTGAGCCGGCTGGTGCCGGGTTATCCTTCCACGGTGATTCCCATGCTGCGGGCCGTTCCCTCGATGATCCGCATCGCGTGTTCGACATCGCTGGCGTTGAGGTCCGAAAGCTTGTCGGTCGCGATCTTGCGGACCTGGTCTTTCGTGACCTTGTGGTTCTTGTACTTGCCGCCCTTCTTGGCCTCGGCGGGGATCACTTCCTTGCCCTTCTTCTTTTCGTGTGGAATCTTGGCCGCGATCTTCAGGAGCACCGACGCGGGTGGACTCTTCACGACGAATTCGAAGGAGCGGTCGCTGTAAACCGTGATCAGCACGGGCAGCGTCAGGCCTTTGCGGTCGGCCGTCTTGTCGTTGAAGTCCTTGACGAACTTGCCGATGTTCACGCCGTGCTGGCCGAGGGCCGGACCCACGGGCGGAGCGGGGGTGGCCGAGCCACCCGGACATTGCAGCTTGATCGTCGCCGTCACTTGCTTGGCCATCGTTCCTTCCCGTTACCTTTCCCGCGATCAATGAGCGCCCACTGGCGCCACCGAAGCGTCACAGTTCCTCGACTTGCCAGTATTCCAGTTCAACGGTCAGCGACCGCCCGATGATGGTTACCTCAACCTTCACCTTGGCCGCCTGCTCCAATATGTCCTTGACCTCGCCGTCCATTCCCGAAAAAGGGCCATCCTTGATCTTGACCCGGTCGCCGATGTCGTATTTGGGACGGCTCACGACGGCGGTGGAAACCTTTTCACCCTTGTTGTGCAGCATCCGCTGCACTTCAACTAGCGGCAGCGGATCGGGCGCCTTGTGCATCGAGCCGCCAAGGAATTCACCGACTCCTGAAACCTCGCGCAGCAGGGTCACGAGCCTGGGATCCATTTCCAGCTCAATCATCAGGTAGCCGGGATAAAGCTTCCGCTTCTTGATGACGATTTTCTCGCCCTTTTCGCCCCGCCGTTCGGTGTATTGCTCGACCGGAATGTAAATCTGGCCGAACTTGTCATCGAGGCCTTCGATCTTGACCCGACGCTCGATGTTTTCCTTGATCGTATCCTCGCGGCCGACCTGAACGCGAAGGACATACCAGTCCTTCTTGGCCGATGGTGCGGACGCGGGCGGAGTCGCCTCCGCGCGGGGAGAGCCTCCCGCCGCCTCTTCGGCGATATGTCCGGCATCGCTGCTCATATCGTCCATGTCCCCCGGGGTGGCCGCCATCGCGTCACCATGTCCTCTGTTCAACGCTGCGGTTTCGCTCGTCGCCGCCGGAATTAAATTGGAGCACGCTGGTCGCCGTGAGCACGCCACGCCACATCTGGTCGAGGCCCATCATCAGCGCCGCCATGAGAAGCATGCCGACGATCACCACCACCGTATCTTGCCACAACTTGGTTCGGCTTGCCCAGGAAACCTTATTCATTTCCGCATCGGTCGAAATCAGGAAGTCGGCGAAGGCCGGAACCTGCACAAGCCTCACGGCGAGCCAAACGAGCAGGGCCGTGAACACAAGGGCTTGGGTGCCTCGTGACGGAAGCAGCATCGCCTGGCCCCGGCCGTCGGGCCGGACGGAGGGTGGCACGGCATCCTTGAATTGGATTTCACGGTAAATACCGAAGTAGGCCTTCTCGTCGGGATTGGAGATGAGGCGGTTGATCTTGCGGACGGTTTCATGGCTTGCCAGTCGGCCCGGTTCAAAAACCACGGGCTTGCCGTCGACGGGGATCTCCTGCCTGTCGCCGCGAATCTTGACAAGCTGGCCGCTGGATCCCGAGGACATCAGTCCGACGATTCGTGAGTATTCGAGCCGGGAAACATGGTCACCCTTGGTCATCGGAGCGATGCCGGCCGATTCCACGGTGATGAATTCGGCATCATGCGGATCCGAAACGGCATAATAACCGGTGAATGGCATGGTGAGGTTGGCTGGCGCCAGCACTCCGGCCTGCCATGCCGTGTAGACCCCGCTGCCGATGAACAACCACAACCCGGCCAAGGTGGCCCGGCGCATCCTGTGGCCCTGCTGGGGCTTATAGGTGCCTGTTCCAAACCAGCCCTGACGGTCGAGTTCCTGCATGAAGGGAGGTTCGGCAAGGAACTTGTAAAGAGCCACCCCGATGGCCAGAAACGGAAGGGCCACAAGGCCGGCCAGCATTGGAAAGCGGAAATCTGTTGAACCGGGAGTATCGAGACCACCGGCTGCGACCATGGCCATGGCGGCGAACAAACCAAGGACCACGCCGCCCGTGAAGTACCGTGCCCTGCCGATGGCGCCGCTGGGAAAAAACCGATGGGAAAGCAGTCCGATGGTGAGCCAACCGGCGACGCATGCCAGCCAGGCGGCATCCCGGTGAAGTGCCGCGGGCGCGGGTTGGTTGTTGGCATCAAAGCCAGCCGGGCAAAAATCGGCCAAGTAAAGCGCCAAGCCAAGCAGGAAGAAGCCCGCCAAGCCTTCCCAGGCGATTCCGGGTGACTTGGAGCCTCCCGATGCAGGTTGTGCTGAGCCGCCTGACATCAATGCCTTCCCGAATGAAGCGGAGCCTTCCCGAATGAAGCGGATCGGGACATCCCCGATCCCTGGCCTTCCCGATCAGCACGAGCGGAGGGAATCGAACCCCCAACCGCCGGTTTTGGAGACCGGTGCTCTACCAATTGAGCTACGCTCGTTCCTGACTTCCTCGCCACGAGCGGGGAAGCCCGAAATATCTACTTCTTTCGATTCTCCTTGTGGAGAGTGTGCTTTCCGCACGACTTGCGGTTGAAGCAGAATTTGAATCGTTCAAGGCGGTCGGATCCCCGGGTTTCCTTCTGGGCCCGGTAGTTCCTCCAGCCGCAAACGGTGCATTCAAGCCACACGAACTCGCGCATGATTCCGTTCCCCGCAATCGCAAGGGCCATGGGGTAGCTGAAGCCAGCCCCATGGCCGGAGTTCTCGTTTTGTTGTTACTCGAGGATTTTCGTCACAATGCCCGAACCCACCGTGCGGCCGCCTTCACGGATGGCGAACCGGAGTCCGTCCTCCATGGCGATCGGGCTTTCGGGGAGGAGTTCGACCGTGAACTTCACATTATCGCCCGGCATGCACATCTCAACGCCGTCGGGCAGCTTGATGTTGCCGGTGACATCCGTCGTCCGGAAGTAGAACTGCGGACGATAACCACTGAAGAACGAGGTTTTGCGACCACCTTCGTCGGCCGTCAGGATGTAAACCTGGGCCTCGAACTTGGTGTGGGGCTGTATGGAACCAGGCTTGGCCAAAACTTGTCCGCGTTCGAGGTCGTTGCGTTCGATACCTCGAAGGAGCACGCCGACATTGTCGCCAGCGATTCCGCGATCGAGCGTCTTTTGGAACATTTCGACGCCGGTCACCACGGTCTTGCGGGCGTCCTTACGGAGGCCGATGATTTCAACTTCCTCACCGACCTTCACCTGACCGCGCTCAATGCGGCCTGTTCCCACGGTGCCGCGACCCTTGATCGAGAACACATCCTCGATGCTCATGAGGAACGCCTTGTCTTCCTCGCGGGCGGGCAGCGGAATGTAGGAGTCGAGGGATTCCATGAGCTTGTCGATGCAGGCGCCGGCGCCGTCATCCTTGCCCTCGGACTGCATCACGGCCAGCGAGTTGCCGCGGATGATCGGGATCTCATCACCGGGGAAACCGTACTTCGAGAGAAGCTCGCGGATTTCCATCTCGACGAGTTCCAGAAGCTCGCCGGACGGATCGTCGGCCAAGGCGACATCGATCTTGTTCAGGTAAACCACGATGCGGGGCACGCCGACCTGACGGGCGAGGAGGATATGCTCGCGCGTTTGGGGCATGACGCCGGCGTCGGCGGCGACAACGAGGATGGCGCCATCCATCTGCGCCGCGCCCGTGATCATGTTCTTGATGTAGTCGGCGTGACCGGGGCAATCGACATGCGCGTAGTGCCGGTTGGGGGTTTCGTATTCCACATGCGCCGCGGCGATCGTGACCGTCTTGAGGTCGTCGCGCTCGGTGCCGCCCTTGGCGATTTCCTTGTAGGATTTCACCGATGCGAGCTTGTTCTTGTAGCCTTGCCGGGCCACGATCGCTGCCGTCGTGGTGGTCTTGCCATGGTCGATGTGCCCGATGGTGCCCACATTCACGTGCGGCTTGGTACGCTTGAATTCTTCCCTAGCCATCTTATCCCTCTCACATAAGACGCTGTTTCCGACAGCGTGCCTTGCCAATCGAATCGGGCCCCGATGAACGCGAAAGGCGCTCACCCTCCCTCACGAACCACCTCGACCGCTGGCGCGACAACACGCCTCGCCTGGCCGAGAGCTGCTGGTGGGGATTGAACCCACGACCTCTTCCTTACCAAGGAAGTGCTCTACCACTGAGCTACAGCAGCTTGTCATGCCTGCCATAGAGCGGGTGATGGGACTCGAACCCACAACATCCTGCTTGGAAGGCAGGTGCTCTAGCCATTGAGCTACACCCGCTTGAGTTACCTCCTGGCCGGCGGCCATGACTGGGCAGGGAGGGATTCGAACCCCCGTAGGGCAAAGCCCGGCAGATTTACAGTCTGCTCCGATTGGCCACTCCGGCACCTACCCATGACGGCCCATCTTTCCCCAAGCTAGCGGTGGGATTTGAACCCACAACCACTGGTTTACAAAACCAGTGCTCTACCGTTGAGCTACGCTAGCAGCGCTTCGCTCAGGGAAAGACTTATCGTAGAGGGGGGTTGAAAGTCAGGCAAGGGAATCTTAGCGGTTCGCCGGGCCTTTCATTCTCCTTGCCGGGCAACCCCGAGCGCCCGCATGCTTGCGGGCTTCATCCACCTGAAATCCAGGCTTTGGCCCACGGAGTCGCGGGAATCAATCGCGCCGGGCCCTGCCGCCGCCCGGGAACCGGCGGGTCTTGGGAAAGGATCCACCGGATTTCTCCAGGCTTTGGGGAAGATTTCCTGAGCGCGATGATCCAGCTGGATTCATCGGATCCGCCGTTGAGGCGCCTCTCCAGGGCCTCGCCGGTCTCCCGTGGCAGCCAATCACCGGCGCCCGGTCCGTCCGCTGGCGACCTGAACACATGCGTCACCATGAGGCCGCCGCCTTCCCGCCGGACCTCAACGATGGATTCGGCGGCCGCCAACCAGGCCCGGGAAGGCCAGAATTCCGAACCCAGCGCCATCAGGCTCTCCTCGGGTCGGGTGGCGGCAACGAGCCATGCCAGATAACCCAGCCAGAGGGCGAAACCCGCCGCCGCCAATGCCAAGGTCGCGTTATTCCGCCGCATCTCGTTCATCCTGCCATCCCGTCCTGGGGCACGGCAATCGTGTAACCGGCGACCAGGTCATCCGGAATGTTGAAGACGCCGTCGAAATCCTCCACCCGGTCGCCATCCTGACGGGTAAGCAAGCCACCCTCGATCAATTTGAAGACCATCTCGCCCAAATTCCGTGTCGTGCGGATGCCCCAGCACTCGAACACCGTTGGAGCCATGAGACCAAACCATTCGCGAGCCAGTTCCAAGGCCGAAACGGCGATTTGCCTGCCGGAGAGGTGGATTTCGTCGATTCCCGCTTCCGGCCCGGCACCGCTGGCCCTTTCAATCGCCTCAAGCACGAATTCGTAGGCCTCATACGGCCAAGTCGAATCATTTTCGCAGAAGGAATTAAGATCGGGTTGGTGGCGTTCGTCGCTCATCCGTCAGCATCCCTGCGGCGCCAGAAGGGCGTTCGCGGCCTCGATGCCGGACCGGCACGCCCCTTCCATCGTGGCCGGCCATCCGGTTCCCGTCCAGTCTCCCGCGATCGCCAAACCGGGAAACACGATCCCTGGCCGGGGCCTGTCGTTCTCCACCCCGGGAGGCACCCTGAAGGTTGCCAGGTTCTCGCGCACCACCTTCGACTTGATCAGCCTCGCCCGCCTTGAAGCCGGGCAAAACCTGCCGATGTCGCCGATGACGGCGTTGGCGAGTGACTCCGCGTCGTGGTTCGTTTCATCGATCCCGGAAACAACCGCCTGCAGGTACCCATCACCGGCATCGGCCACGGGATGGCGGAAAAGCCACTGGGCTGTCGCGCCCACCAGCGCCGCGTGGGCGGTAGGCAGGACGCGCCTGTCGAACCAGAGGTGAACCGCCGCGATTCCCGCGCGCCTGAGTCTTTCGCCGCGGCACCTGACGGCGCCCTCCGGCAATCCCGCGAGCAACGCGGGCAACCGCTCCCACGGAACGGCGAGGACGACCGTTTCGGCTTCGAGGCGCGCACCGTCCCGAAGGGCGATGCCCGTGACGCGGCCGCGGCCCGGGAGCAATGTTTTGCAATCGGTGGCGGTGAGGATCCGCACGCCGGCGCCGGCGAGCCTTTCACCCATATGGCGATGAAAAAGATCCTCAAGAGGAATGATCGGAAGGCGCAGTTCATGCGAATCCCTGGCGGCGAGGAAGCCGTCGATGAACACCTTGCGGGCCAGCCGCGGGCAGGCTCCGTCTGAAGGCTGGTTGAGCGCGCTAACAATCACGAGGTCCCAAAAGTCCCTCACAACCCGCGCGCCTTGTCCCCGCCGAGCGAGCCACTCGCCGAAGGTCGGGGCCGTGCCGGTGCCACGCACCGCCAGCGAGGCGATGGAGGCGGCGATCCCGGCCTTGTCGGCAACACCGAGGTGATGGAGTCCGGCGAGCGCCCAGGCGAGGTGGCCGGGGGGGGGGAGCCTTGAGGCCTCGAAGCGGCTCCGCCTTCCGCCGTGACTGAGGAAATGGATGACGGGATGGGGTCGCAGCAATCCGGAAAGGCCCATTTGGCGCAGCAGCGCCAGCAGGCTGGAGCAACAACCCATGACGACATGTTGGCAGGAGTCGACGAGTCGACCTTTCTCGACCGGGTCGGGAAACGAACGGGCGCGCCCGCCAAGCGCGTGCCGCGATTCCACCAAGGTGACCCGGTGGCCGGCCTTCGCGAGGCGCCAAGCCGCGGCGATGCCGGCGACACCTCCTCCGACGACAATCGAGCGCTGGCTGGTCACCATGATGAACCCATGATTAACCATTATCCGGGTGCGGTCCCCGGCCGACAGGTGTGAAAATTCGGAGCATCATTCCTTGACAGCGGCCGTGGAGGGGTTACCCTGATGTGGTGCCGGTTAAGCCGGCCGTTTTCTTTGACAAGTCGGTGGGTGGAAGGAGCCACGTTAGGCGCGGCGAGCCCTTTTAGGGCTGGCTGCGCAGGCCGAGTCTCCTGTGTGGTGACTCGGCGATTGAGAGCTAGCCTTATAAAAGGGC
>Ga0194130_10002550_pt1 | contig 26220 bp, 27 predicted proteins | sample TA2KigsurfametaG_FD_160084 | JGI IMG/M metagenome (GOLD analysis project Ga0194130, IMG submission 160084) | Freshwater microbial communities from Lake Tanganyika, Tanzania - TA2015050 Kigoma 12 surface | ecosystem: Environmental > Aquatic > Freshwater > Lake | place: Tanzania: Lake Tanganyika... | reverse complement strand
CACCCAGCAACAACAAACAATCTAAGTTGTGGAGACCAACATATAACACGCCAATCACCAATTACATTTGAACCCGTTATAATATTCCATTGTGTTCCATTTGAAGAAGTCATTATTCTGTTATCCCCATAATGAGCAACAGCAACAAATATTTCAAGTTCAGGAGACCAACAAATGTAATCCCAACTACTTGGTAATGATTTAAATGGTATGTATATAAAAGTCCAATTTATTCCATTATTAGAAATCATTACTCTATTTTCGCCGTGTCTTGCAACAGCAGCAAATAAACGAAGTTTTGGAGACCAGCAAATACTTGTCCAATCACAATTTTCTATTACTCTTGTATTCCAAGAACTAACTGCTAATACTCCATTTGATAAAGGATTTAAAGCAGGATATTCATCTTTTGCCAATCCATAATAACCATTTACAGCAGTCCAACTTAAGTCGTTAATGCCACCACTAATATTTTGATATATTCTACTATTTGTTGTAATATTTTGAAAAGTCCAATTTCCGCTTTCATCAATCCTATTTAAACTATTATCAAATACATTATAACTTGTAGGAGGTCTTCCTTTTAATGAAGAAGTCATTACTCTAAACCCTGATTCTCCACCAGATGCAACGCATATTCCTAGTTCGGGAGACCAACAAATAGTATTCCAATAACGAATATCGGCATAAGTTTGTGTTGTAATCCAATTTATTCCGTTATTAGAAGTCATTATTGAATTTTGACCAACGGAAACAAATAATTTTAATTCGGCACACCAACAAACACAAGCAGTCCATTCTGAAGCAATACTAGCATTTCTTTTAGTCCATGTTATTCCATCTGGAGAAGTCAGCACTCTATCAAGATTTACAGAATTAGCAACAGCAACAAATAAACTTAATTCCGGAGACCAACAAACCGAGTTCCAACTATAAGAATTAAGATTTGATGGAGTCCTTGGAACCCAGTAAGAACCATTAGTAGATGTCATTATTCTAGTCGCTGCCGTCGCTCCAATGCTATAATTAGCAACAGCAACAAATATTCTAAGTTCTGCAGACCAAGAAATACTCTTCCAAGAATGTAAAGCAGTATTATTTGGTCCTGTGATATTGGTTACCCAAGTTACTCCATCAGAAGAATTTGCTATTTTTCCAGAACCACCAACAGCAACAAATAAACTTAATTCACGAGACCAACAAACATCTTGCCAACTAAAATTAGTAATAGAGCTAGGTGTCCAAGTTATTCCATCAGTAGAACTGATTACCCCGCTTGTACTTCCATCTGTTAAAGCAACAAATTTTTTGAGTTCAGGAGACCAACATATACATCTCCAAAAATTATTAGTACTTGGAGTAGTTCTTGTGGTCCAAGTTACTCCATCAGATGATGTCATTACTCTGACTAACGCATTATTACCAGAAGCATATGTTCCTGGACCAACTACAGCAAATAATCCCAATTCAGGAGACCAAGCAACTCTCCCTACCCCACCATTCTCTGTATGACTTCTTCTAGTCCAATTAGAAATTGCTTTTATTCCGCTTGAATTAGGATTTAAACTATTATATGCATCTTTTGCTAATCCATAATACCCATTAACACGATTTGAACTAATATCGCTATTAATCTCTTGAAATATCCTATTTGTAGTAGTTATATAATAATTAGTTGATAGAGGACTTAATTTATTTGTAAATAAATTGCTCCAGGCATTACTACTTGTTCCTAATGTAAAAGTATTATTAATAGAAGGGATTATATCACCACTAACCGAAGTAAGGTCTATGGCAGTTCCGCCACCACCTCCACCAGCACTATACACTTGACCGTTAATAGTATTTACGCTTAAGTCATTAACATATATATTGCGCCACCGCTTTAATGAAGAACCTAAATCATAACTTATATTGAATAAAGGAATTATGTTGCCGCTTACGCTAATAACTCCAGTAAATGTAGGATTAGCACTATTAGCTTTATTGTTTGATAAATCTATAACTTTAAAATCTATATTAGATATACTTGTTGTTATAGCATCAAAAATATTACTTAAGTTATTAAATGTATCTGTTATATCGGACATTGTTCCGCCTATATTTAATATAAAATTTCCGCTAATACTAATATTAGACGCGCTTATATCGCGTATATAAGCATTGCTCCAATTTCTACTTACATCTCCTAATTTAAAATTAACATCTAAAGAAGGAATTATATTACCACTAAATGAAGTAAGGCTAGGTGCTGCGTTATATGCTTGACCGTTAATAGTATTTACGCTTAAGTCATTAACATATATATTGCGCCACCGCTTTAATGAAGAACCTAAATCAGACCTACTTGTGTCTAAAGGAATTATGTTACCACTTACACTAATATTTGTAACACTTATATCGCGTATATATGCAGTATTACTTGTTAATTGTGAAAACATCCAATTATTAGACTGATCTATTTTATCAGATGTAATTGAATTGTTTGCCAGCTTAGACCCCAAAATACCCGCATTAGCTGATATGTCACCATCTACAATAGTGTTATTTGCTATTTGAGTGGTTGTAATTGATCCGTGGGTTATGTTAGCACCGTCAATAGAATTAGTAAAACTGGCTACATTTAATTCGCGAATATAAGCAATGTCCCATTTTTTAGCGGATTCACCTAAACTTACAACACTATTAGTTGCTGGAACTACATTTCCTGAAATACTAATTCCTATTGATGATCTAAAAGCGCTACTTGGATAATCATATATAAAATTAACATTTGCTCCTGATATTTCAAATCCAGCACCAGTTGCTTCAATTGAATTTGCTGCATTAGAAGCCAAAACTATTCTTTTATCACTAATATCTACAACGCTTGAATTAATAGTTGTTGTTAGTCCTTTTACTGTTAAATTACCATTAATAAATAATGTTCCTGTATTGATTTCGTGTCCGTAAGGGTCAATTGTAAATGCTGATGGAGCATATAAAGTAGATCCATTTAATGTTACATTACCAGTTACTGTTAATGTATTAGCTAATTGTGTTGGACCTAGCACATTTAAGTTATTACTTATACCAATATTTGTAGCGCTTATATCTTTTATATAAGCATTACGCCAATTTTTACTTATATCTCCTATTATAAACTCATTATTTGTAGAAGGAATTATATTAGTACTTAAATTTGAAAGATCGATGTTAGATTTGCTAACATATAAACTATTTGATTCTGTTTTTGTGTATACTTGACTTAATGAACTATCTATATTATTAAAACGAATATTATTATTTATGCTTAAATCACTTACTGTGTTTTTTAGACTAAGATGGTTAACACTCAAATCGCTTACTGTGTTTTTAAGAGTAAGATGGTTGGTGCTTAAATCATAATGGCTACTACTCAAATCACTTACTGTATTTTTTAGACTAAGATGGTTGGCGCTTAAATCACTTACTGTATTTTTTAGACTAAGATGGTTGGCACTCAAATCACTTACTGTATTTTTTAGACTAAGATGGTTTGCGCTTAAATCACTTACTGTGTTTTTTAGACTAAGATGGTTGGTGCTTAAATCATAATGGCTACTACTCAAATCACTTACTGTATTTTTTAGACTAAGATGGTTGGCACTTAAATCACTTACTGTGTTTTTTAGACTAAGATGGTTTGCGCTTAAATCACTTACTGTGTTTTTTAGACTAAGATGGTTGGCGCTTAAATCACTTACTGTGTTTTTTAGACTAAGATGGTTGGCGCTCAAATCATTTACTGTATTTTTTAGACTAAGATGGTTGGCGCTTAAATCATAATGGCTACTACTCAAATCACTTACTACTTCTTTTAAATCATAATGGCTACTACTCAAATCACTTACTGTGTTTTTTAGACTAAGATGGTTTGCGCTTAAATCACTTACTGTGTTTTTCAGACTAAGATGGTTGGCGCTTAAATCATAATGGCTACTACTCAAATCGCTTACTACTTCTTTTAAATCATAATGGCTTCCGCTTAAATCATAATGGCTACTACTCAAATCGCTTACTACTTCTTTTAAAGCATTATGGCTTGCGCTTAATCGTGTTAAAGCATTACCGCTTCCTGAACTAGGTGTTTCATTTCCTGATGAAATTGTTTCAAGGCCTCTCCCTGTATTACCTGGTGCGGCCATTATACTAAATTTTGTATATAATAATATAGTATTAAATATTAATAATTACTACATATAATTAAAATAAAATCTATTGATTAAAATTTTATAAAATAAATATACTAAAACAATAATTTGAATAACTACTAATAATGGAATATTGTTTACATTTCCCCATATATAATTGGAAGCTTTTTGTTTTTCTATATTAGTGCGTTCATTCCATCGCACAATTAAAAGTGATGTACACAATGATATTAATATAATAAACAATGAAAAATTAGTAAAAATAGCTAAAATTACTTCATTATTAAATAATGAAAATAATATTGCTATAAGCGCACTAACTATTATAGCATTACTAGGAACTTTATTTGAATTTAACTTTTTCCAAAACTCAGAAAACATAATGTGATTTTCATTAGCACATGAATACATAAATCGTGTTGCTGTTAATGCCGATAAAAATGCGGTATTAAACATAATAATAATACCAACAATATATGCAAAAAATCCAACCCTCGGGTTATATAATAATTCATACATTTTTGTTAATGGTGATTCGCTATTAACCGTATTTTTGAATCCCATTACACATAAACATGAAATAATAATTAAAATATAAATAATAGAGCTTATTAAGAGTGTAATAATTAATCCATAAAACACATTTTTATCATCAATTACTTCTGTGCTTATTTTTACAATAGCGTCAAATCCATTAAAAAGAAAGAACCCAATAATTGCCGATAAAACAATAGAGTCAAAAGGAACAGCGGGACCTTGTATTATTTTCTTTAGTGAAAAATATTTAAAACTTGATAATATGATTCCACATAAAAATAACAATAGTCCTAATGCAATAGTATTGCCTACCAATTTACTAGTTTCTATACCGCAATAATTTATAAATGACATTAATAATATTAAACTAATGCTCATGGAGACCTGTGAAAAGTAATTATTTAAAAAATAGAAATAAGGAATTGTTCCAATATACTTTGACAAAGCAATAACAATAGTTAAAGCTGAAAATACAACAAAAAAATATATAATATATATTAATGCGTGTGAATAAGTGTGTCCTAATGTTTCTTTTACAATTAAATATTCACATATAGGAGATTTATAGCGGTTAAATATTTCTAAATAAACTAATCCCATTATACAAGAAATAAGTGTTACTAAAACAAATAGTGGTAATACATATTTGCCGCTATATAATAGCGTTTTAGTAATTAAAACAAATATACCTGCCCCTGTAACATTACCTAAACCAAAAAAAACAAGATCAAGTAAACTAAGTGATTTTTTAAGCTTATTGTCAAATAAGCCACTAGTCATTAATAGTTACACCTATAGTAGATAAATAATAATAAATACAAGAAATATAAGAAATACAAGAAATACAAGAAATATAAGAAATACAAGAATTACAAGAAATACAAGAAATATAAGAAATATAATAAATACAAGAAATATAAGAAATACAAGAAATACAAGAAATACAAGAAATACAAGAAATATAAGTATTAATGATAGTTAGACGCTGTTCCATTAATAGCATTATAATGCATTAAGCTATTACGTATTTGAACTTCTATTAATATATTAGTAACTATATATATATGTAGGCTTTGATAGTTATTTATTTTAGGATATTTAATATAATCATCATAAAAACAATCAACGCTATTAAAATTATTATAAAGTAGATTTTTAATAGCATATGCTATCTCATAATTATTAATATCTAAACTATCTTCATATATAATTCGCAATCCGTATATATCATGCGGAATGCGTTGTTTATTAAGTTTTTCAATAATTCGCTTTTCTGATTTTATCCTTTGTTCATAATCTATGTTTATAGTATTTTTATACATTATAGTGCTGCTGGCTACTAATTCTTTAATAGAGCCTATAGTATTGCTAAAACTAATACTATTACTTTCGTTAATAATACCATACAATAAATTTGGACCATACAATAAACTTAAACAATTTAGCAAATTTAAACATAATAACATAATAATATAGTAATATACAAATATATATATAAAACTATTTGTATATTTAACTCTATTATAGACTAATATAGATTATAAAATGTTAGACTATTTAATAAATTTATATGATACTAATAAATTACCTAATTTATTATTATATGGAAATAATTTATTAGGAAAAAAGACATTATTGGAGCATTTATTATTACATATTTATAAAACATATGAAAATATAGAAAATAATACTTTAATATTAAACTGTTCTCTTGGAAAAGGCAATATTAAATTTATAAGAGAAAATCTAAAATTTTTCGCAAATACAATAACACACAAAACAATAAGCACTTTTAAATCAATTGTATTACTAAATGCTGATAAACTTACATTAGATGCGCAATCCGCATTACGGCGCTCAATAGAATTGTGCGGTCACAGCAAATTTTTTATAATTACTGATAATAGAAATAAACTAATTAAACCAATTTTGTCTAGATTTAGTAATATTTTTTGTAATGAAACAAATATGGGTAAAATATATAAATCATTAGTAAAAATTACAAATGTTAATAGTCAATATAACAAAATTAATGTATTAATTAAGGAACTTGATAGTAAATTCAACACTTTAGCATCAAACCAATTAAGTAATGAAAATATTGACTATGAAAAAAATAAATTGGTTTTACACTATTGTATATTAATTTATAATAAAGGAATAAGTGCTAATAATTTACTAGATTATTTTAAGAATAGTCATCCAGTTAATTCAGAATATTATAAATTTATATTTTGCTATGATATTTATAAAAAAGAAATACGTATTGAAGTATTTTTAATATTTATAATTCTATATTATTATAAAATAAATAACAAGTTTGACTTTAGCTTACTTAATACTAATAATTAATTAACTTAATATAAAAATTTAGTTTAATTTTTTTTATAAAAATAATTGTTATTTTTATAAAATGGACGATTATACTTTATCAAATATTATAGATACAAAAAATGAATTATGTGCGCAGTTAATGTATACGCTAACCCCTTGTTTTATAGAAGGGTTACGGTCTATTTTTAACGAGGCGTATTGTGTGTGTGTTGAAAATGACGAGTTATCTAAGTATTTAATGACATTTCAAAACTTTTTAAATAATATTCCAAAGTGGAGTTCAGAAATTGTAGAAAATGAAAAGCAGCGTATAATTACTTCAAGTGCTTGTAATTATTTAGAAGATCTAATATCTTGTGTATACATTAATAGATTAAAATCATTAACCACTACACGTGTTGGATTACAACAAAAAAAAATAAACATTGATATACCAGATTTAAATAAATTTATTCATAAAGCATACATTAATATAGCAAGAAAGGTATATGTTAATATTTATTTGTTTGAAAAAGATATTAAACCATTACAAATACAAAAAAATAACAGAGAATTAGAAGTGTTAATAAAAGAGTGTATTTTAAATACAATACGAGAGAGTATTCCTATTGAACAAATATTGCGAATGTATTTAGATGAAACACAAGAAACAGATGTTGTTATTGAAGAAAAGAAGGAAATTGTTCCTGATAAAGAAGCAATTGAAAAAAATAAGAAGGAAAAAGAGAAAAAAGAGTTAGAAAAAATTAAGCGCGAAACACAAGAAGCTTTGAAAAAAGAGAGTAAAGTCAACTTGACTAAATCTATTATTAACGCAAATAAAGATTTAAATAGCGAAAATAGTGAAACTAGTGTGTCTAGTTCATCAGCTTCATTAAGTAATAGCAAAACAATATATACAACTAATACAACTAATACAACTAATACAACTAATTTAGAAGCAAAAGAAGACTCCGATAATGAAAGTGTAGCTAACTCTGACAATCAGTCAGTTGTTAGTTCTGACTATGAGTCAGAAACAGAGTCAAATGCTAACTATACACTAAAAATAGATACTGTAAAAGATGATAAAATAGCTAGTGAATTAAATATTCAATCACTTGACGATATTAATAAGGTAGATTTAGATATATTAGAGTTAAAATCTAATATAAGTGAAGAAGATGATTTGGCTTTAGAAATTCAAGAATTAAAATAATTCTTTAATTAAACGAATTTAACGAATTTAACGAATTTTAACTATTAAAATTCGTTATATTATTAAAATTCATTTAGTATATTATAATAAATGAATTATATTATACCTTCCTTGATTGCTAGTATATTTTATATGATTTATAAAATAATAGATTTAAAATATATATCAAAAGAAGAGCTATTATTGAAAACTGTTGTTAAAGATGGATTAGTAGTATTTTTATGTGCGATTGCTTCATCTATTACTTTAGAACAATTAAATAATTATAATCTATTAGATGAGCCAAAAAATGTGTTAAGTGCTTTTACAAATGCTCCTGATTTTTAAGTTTATATTATTTAAGTTTATATTATTTAGGTTATAAATATGGAATATATTCCATAGTAGCATTATCATATAATGTTACTCTAAACAAGTCTGAATATCCTTCTACATAAACAGTATCACCATTGTATACGCTATCACAGCCTGTTTCAGACGTACAACTTTTATTTTTAAAACTAATAGGTAGTTTTATCATATTATTTTTATCATTCATAGTATAATAATTCCATTTATCTCTATTTACTATTAGTGGACGCCCCATTAATGGTAATATTGTATCGTCTCTATTTACACGTGTTAAAATTCCTAGCTGTCTATAATTAGAATTAACAGATTGCGTAGGTATATTTATTGGTATATTTACATTAGAACAACTCTTATTAAACACTCTCTCATCCCTTAATGGGGCATCATAAGGATTTAGCAATACATCATTGGTTACTTTACATGAAGTAGGCATTAATGGATAAACTAACATTGAATGTTGTGTTGTATTGTTTGTATTGTTTGTATTAAATTTAAAATAGAAAAAATATACAAAATATAATAGAGCTACAAATGCTATAAAAAATAGCAATGTAGAATTAGTAATGACTAATCCCTGTTTTCTCCTATATGCCATAATATTTATATATATATATATATATATAGATAAATATATAGATAAATATATAGATAAAATAGTCTATTAAGTAGTCGATTAATTAACTTGGAACTTGTGGTACAGATTGTAACGCTAATGCTGCTCTGCCACAATCAGGTAAGTGTGTTACTATATATTGATATGCTGGGTCTGGTGGCTGGTCTGATGTAACAGCGCGAGCATTATCTTCTTCTTGTCGTCCTCTTGCTTCTGCTGACGCTGTAATTCTAGCCTCTAAATCGTCTTCTTCGTCATCATCATCATAGCCACCAGCACCACTAATACCTCTTTGATAGTTAGCATTTCGGCGTCGGTTTTGTCGTTGTTGGCGTCGTTGTTGGCGTCGTTGTTGACGCTGTTGAGCTATATAATTTCGCACACTTGTTGGTTCGTGATTTTCAATAATTGAACTATTTTTAATGTACTTATCAATATTTAATAATTGAAAAATGCTAATTGTAATAAATAATATAAAATAGCTAAAAAGATTAAAAAAACTATATAATAAAAATAAATAAACAAAATAAAATAGTATTAAGTTATAATTTTTATCAAGTACATAATTATATAAAGCATAATAATTATAGCAAACTAATAATAAAAAACCTAGAAAATAATAGTTAGAACTTTTTATTTTGTTATTAAACTTATCAGTTAGCTTAATACTGATTTTATATACTTGCCTTAGCATATATAATAATAGTGTATATAATATTAGTGTATATAATATTATATACACTAATATTATAAATAGTATAATCTATAAATTGTGTGTCTTTAAATAGTTTTTTTATATTTTATTCTGCCTCAACTTCGCGTTTATTGAACATATTTGTTAGCTTGCTTAAATCAAGACCTCCAAGGGCATTCATTGCTTCATTTAGAGCGGGGGTCATAGATTTTAATTGCTTAATTAGGTCATTTTGTTGTCTAATTAAATCTCTTGTATCACTTGACATTGCTTGAATATTTTTTGTACCCATCACTTTTTCTAAATTATCGTATGCTTGTTCCACTTCTGATGCTTTACCTAATTGTTTTGTCATTTGTTCTTTGTTTGGCATATTATATAGTCCAGGAGTTAGTGGAATTTGATTTTGATAATTTTGTGTTGTTGGGGGTGTTGATTGTGAAGATAGTCCAGCTAACGCGTTTGATAGAGCAGATTGCTGTGATGCCAAACCAGTATCTGTTGTTATGTCAGCTGGTGCTGTTGCACTAGGTGTTCCTCTTGCTATGCCACTTGTTGCGCCTCTTGTTGCGCCACTTGTTGCGCCACTTGTTGCGCCACTTGTTGCGCCACTTGTTGCGCCACTTGTTGCGCCACTTGTTGCGCCACTTGTTGCGCCAGTTGCTGTTGTTGTTGGCTTTATAATATTTCCTGAACTTTCCACCATATTTTCATTGCCTTCTTTAAATCCAAATAATCCTGTAAACATAGAAACAATTAATGTTGCTAAAAAGGCTGAACCTAACACAATTGTCATATTTCTTGTAAAACTGTATGCTAATCCAGCAATAATGAAAAACATTAATACAGCACTAAATTCATACATTACAATATGTCTATAAAGCGAAATAAAAGCAATTGCTGATACTATAAATAATGTAATTTGGTTGTTAAAAATTTTATTGCTGAAAATTTTTGCGTTAAATACTTTATTCAATGTTGATGTTAGTATGTTAATATTTTTTTTCATTGTTTATATAATATTACAAAATAATAAATTTAATTAAAATACAAATAAGAATAAATTAAGAATAATAAATTAAGAATAATAAATTAAGAATAATAAATTAAGAATAAATTGCTTTTTGTAATTTGCTAATCTCATTTTCTAATATTAACATTTTTTCTAATATTTCTTGAGTGTCTAATTTTTCTTGACTTTCTTGACTATCTAAACTATCTAATTTTTTTATTTTTTCTTCTAAATTATTTAAATAATCTAATAGTTTTAATAATGCGCTATGTTGTTTTTCTTTTGATTGCAGTTTATATTCTAAGCTAAGTCGCTTTACTTCCAGTAGTTTTTCAAACTCTGTTTTAATAGGTAAGTCAATACATTGTGGATATAGTTCTTTTAACTTAATATATTGATGAATATAAGATTCTTCTTTTTCTATAACTTTTTTCAATAATACATTAACTAACCTATCTTTAGAGGCAACATTATATCCTAAACTAGTCATCAATATACTATAAATAAGTATATATTTCTTTATTTATACTTATTAATAATTATAGTAAATAAATTATATGCTTTTACATAGCAAGCGCTACCGCATCACTACTTTGAAGATTTTGTAGTGTTGTTGCTGGAGAAATAGGAGGTCCAATTGAATCTTCAATTAAACTTTGCAAACCTTCAACCACAAAATAATTCATTGATAATAATAAATTGGTTAATATAATAGATATTACTAATGACATTACAATATTTTTAGAAAGCGCATATGCTAATCCACTTAATACTAATAATGATATAAATGCACTTATTTGTTTATTCATAATATAACTTACACTTAAAGCAGCAACAATTAATAACAACACATTAATCTTTGTTTTTTGTGAAATCTTAATATTAAACATATTATATTATAATAATAATTTAACTAATAACTAAATTTTTTTAATTAATAACTAAATTTTTTTTTTAAATTATTAAAAATTGATAACTATATTTTAAAAAATATAAATATTATAGTTCTAATATATATAGGATGAGTAAAAACACAATTGAACCTTTATTACAAGAAGACCCTAATCGTTACGTTATGTTTCCAATTAAAGATAATGACATTTGGAAAATGTATAAAAAACAAGAAGATTTATTTTGGAGAGCAGAAGAAATTGACTTAAGCAAAGATAATAAAGATTGGGAAACGCTAACTGATGATGAAAAGCATTTTGTTTCAATGATTTTGGCATTCTTTGCAGCAAGCGATGGAATTGTATTAGAAAACTTGGGAGTTCGTTTTATGAATGAAGTTCAATTAAGTGAAGCACGAGCATTTTATGGACTTCAAATAGCTATGGAAAGCATTCATTCTATTACATATTCAACTTTAATTGATACATATATTAAAGACAGAGAACAAAAAGACAAATTATTTAATGCATTACATGAATATGAATGTATTAAGAAAAAGGGGGATTGGGCTATTAAATGGATTAATGATAAAAAATCCACTTTTGCCACACGGCTAGTTGCTTTTGCGTGCGTAGAAGGCATATTCTTTTCAGGAGCATTTTGCGCTATTTATTGGTTAAAAAAACGTGGTCTAATGCCTGGTCTCACATTCTCTAATGAATTAATATCACGCGATGAAGCACTACATACTGAGTTTGCCGTATTATTACATAATAAATTGGAAAAGCCATTAAAGAAACAAAAAATTCACGAAATTATTAGTGAAGCGGTGTCAATTGAATTAGAATTTATAAATGATGCACTTCCATGTAGATTAATTGGAATGAACCAAGTTTTAATGAAACAATATATAGAATTTGTTGCAGATCGTCTAAGTTTACAATTAGGGGGCGATAAAATATATGAAAGCAAAAATCCATTTGAATGGATGGAGAATATAAGTATTGAAACAAAAACAAACTTTTTCGAAGATCGCGTAAGTGAATATTCTCTTACAACAAAAAATTCAACAATTAATTCTTTTGAATTTGGAGATGATTTTTAACAATATTTAACAATAGTTAATAATATTTAATAATAATTATTTTATTTCTATTTCTGAAACAAAACTGAGAAACAAAGCATAAAAGAGTGTTAAAATTATAAAAAATATTAGCGCAAATATAAAGGTTATTACGCTAATAACAACACCTACTATTGCTAATATAAAAAAAAAGAGAGACCAAGGTAGAGCCGCGCTTACGACAGATAAACGAACAATACTTTGGACTAAAAGTATTATTTGTGTAGTCACAATAAGACCTGAAGGAATAACAAAAACTATTAAGAAGCCCATAACTGCCAATATAAATATTAATCTATATGCGCCTATAATTAATTGTAGAGTATAATAAATTACTGTAAGAATTGATATTATTTTAGCAAAAAAATCATTTATTGTAATAAAAACTAGCTGTGTATGTAGAGTAAAATTTAATATTTTTTCCAAAAATAGTCTAGCAAAATGGAGCATTAAATTGAATAATGATACAAGATAAGCATATGTTGTATAGGCAACACCATATAAGTTACTATAATAAGTGCCTAAATTTTCTCTTATATCATTGATTGGTTTTGTCATTTTTGTTGCAGTTTCAGCATTTAACATATCTAAACAGTCTTTAAAATTATCTAATACGTAAGCAAAATCGTCACCATTAGCTAAGTCAGGATTAATAATTGAGGCAAAAGGCATAAATACTGGATTACATTTATTCTTTTCCCATTCTGCTTTATATGAGCGTATTGTTGATTTAATAAAAAAATAACCAGCTATTAGAAATACAATAATAAAGGCAATTATTGTTATCCATATATCCTGATTAAAAAGTTCATAATAACTAGCATTATCATTAAAACTGTTAATATTGTTTATTATATTTGGACTTCCACTTCCAGTTACAGATTGTGCCATATTATATTAAAAATTATATATTATTATTATAAAAATAATAATAATATAACATTATAATAACATTATAATAATATAACATTATAATAACATTATAATAATATAACATTATAATAGTGTTATACTAAAGCAAACTATGACCTAGGCAATACCCCTAATGTGCGCAATATATGTCCAGGAGCATCTCTATCTAAAGCTGTGCCTATATCAACAGTCGTTTGTAATAAATAAAAAATAATAGTTATAAAACTGCCTATTTTAGAAACTGTGTCAGACACTGTTATAAATGTTTTATTTAAATTAGTGCTAAACATATTTACACGCTCACCAATATTTCCTACAATATTTAATGAGTCGACTTGTTGAGTGTTTAGACCTACTTGTAATGAATCCAATATTCCAAGAAACATATTTCCACTTTCACTAAAACTTTGAAGAGACGTATAAATCGGGTCCAAAAATACTGACATAAATGATACTTGTGTTTCTTGTGTGCATTCTCTAAATGTTGTGGTTGGGTCAAACCCCATCAAGCTAGCAAACGGCATTATTGCTGGATTACATTTATAAGCATTCCAAACTTTTTTAAATTGTGACACTGATGTAAGAGCTGTTATGAATAAATGAATTAATGCAAAAATTATTACTATTAAAAAAGCATTACCAAGGTCTCCTAGTCCCATAATAATATAGTATAATAATATAATTGCCCTATAATAATGTAATTTATTTATAGATAATATATGTACTATAAAAATTAACATAACCCGTTTGCATTTGCTGTATTAGATACTAATTGTCCTGTCATATAATATAAATCACTTGCTTGATTTCCTAACCCACCTGCACCAATAATATTGCTAATGGTCCTATTAGCATTATTTACACATGCAGAACTCATATCTGTTAAGAGGGTGGAACCAGCGTTATTATTATTATTACCACTATTGTAATTAGACATACAACTTATTGTATTTAATAAACCGTTTGTATCCACTTGATTTATACACGTATTACCTTCTATTAAATTAGAGCTTCCTAAATATAACATTAATAATAGAGCTATTATTAATGTATATATTAGTAATTTATATATACTTAATTTATAATAAGTTTTATTAATTTTAGCTATCATAATATTTTTAATATAATAAAAGTATATATTTTTTATTATTTTATATATAAAACTATATATTAAATAATATATATAATTAATATGACTAGTTCTAATATTTTAAATAATCAACAAAAACTAGATTTAGCATCTATGATTAAAGCAAATGACACAACTGATTGCACACAGGAAATAAGAGAGAAAAAGCAAAGTGTTTCTATAAAAACTGATGTAGACCATCTTGTTTTCTTAAAGAATAAATATGAGAGATTACGCAAATCAAATCCTGTTGAATTTGATGCACTATGTGTAAAGCAATGTGCTTTCTTATTTAATAATTATACTGATTTATATAATAAAATAAAAAATGATAACTTAGATATTAAAATTTTAGAGAGATTTTTAAATATATTAAAAAAAATAGAAGATGGAGAATTAGACCAACATGAGGGTTCATACTTAGTTGGAAAATATTTAAAAGAACTGTACGTTGATAGTGCTTTAAGAACTAAGGCAAAAATAGATGCTCGTGACCGCCATAGAAAGATTAAACATAAACCAACACAAGCTAATAATAAACATATTAGCTACAAAGAGTTCAAGTTATTACAAGGATCTTAAGTTTAAGTTTAGACAAAACAACTTATTGATTTCTTGTGTTTTTAAGTAGTTTTTATAAATAATTTATTTGTTTTAATAAACATTAATATTATATTTTTAATATAGTATATAAAATATAATATGACAGCTAGCACTAATAGTGGTTATAGTTTTATAAGCTATGTTTTACTAAGTATATTAATAATATTTATATTCTCTCTTAGTTTTAATTATAAATTTAAAACCGCACAAAATTTCTCTTTTAGGTCATTAACAAATCAAAATTCAAATGCTACTAATATAAAGGAGGGCTTTAGTTTTAATAGTAGTCAACCTAAAGTAACAGACAATGCCTCTAAAGTAGAAACACAATCGCTTTTCAAAATTATTGATAATAAATTAAAAGGACTAATGCAAGAGCTAGGGGGCGAAGAAGGCAATGCCGAAACCAAAAAACTGCTAACTTCTACAAAAAAAATATGTGATTTAGAATGCGCAAAATGCATGATGGCGATGATTAGTGAGAAAAAATCTCTCAAAACAATAGATTTAGAAAATCTAATGGAAGATGAAACAAATGAAAATTGTATATTATGTAAGAAGTACACGCATTTATCACAATCAATTGATAGTATTATTAATAATTTATAACTACTTTATTCAATAATTTATTAAATAATTTATTTAATAATTTATTTAATAATTTATTTAATAATTTATTTAATACTTTATTAAATACTTATAATATTAAAATATTTTAATATTACAATTTAGCAATGAATATACTTGCAAGTGTTCCAGATAGAAAAGAACGAAGTGAGCTTGCCTATACAAAAAATAGCGAACAACATGAAGAAACAAAAAACAAATCACAAAATTATGAAGCCAATAGCTATATTAATATATTAGATAACTATAGCATATATTTGCCAAGGCTTGCTTTTCTATTTTTGTTATTTACTGTTGTAACATCTGGATTTATTACCGAATTATTAAGTTGTCAAATCAGATATGTATTAACATATAACATATATGCACGTCATTTTTTGGCAATATTAATGATATTTATTTTTATAATGGGTCTTGGTGGGTGGAGTATAAATGCTGAAATAGATGCAATGGCTACTAATGACTGGACTAGTGGAAATGTAATAGAAACGCTAATTATGTCATTTGCTATTTATGTAACATTTTTAATTAGTAGTAAAAGTCAGTTAGTTCCAAATTTAATATTTTTTGGATTATTATTATTATTATATTTAATTAATACGCAGCGTAATTTTTGGAAAGCTAGAAATATGATTAGTGTGCATACAAATGCTATTATGTTATATAGTACTTATATATTAGGAGCTAGTTCTGTTGTAACACTGCTTTATGGGTTTATAAATTATATATATTATCAAAAAAGTCAATATGGAGATGACTTTAGTTGGTTTTACTTTATTCTTGGAGGACAAAAATGCGCTAGTTTAGAAAATGAAGCTCAAGGTGGAAAAAAGACAAGGCATAAAAAATACTAAACATTACATTAGTATTACATTAGTATTACATTAGTATTACATTAGTATTACATTAGCGCTGGAGGATGTTTGTATACATAGCGATCTTTAAATTCGCAATTTTCAACTGCTTTTTCCGTATATTGTTTTCCTCCCCAATTAGGGTCCATAGGATTTACACTCTTACTTTCAGTGCTGTAAAACATTTTATCAATAGGATTATCTAAACCAATATCTTGATTATGGACATCAATTCCTTGATAACTATTTTTATTAAATTCGTTATTATTATCTAGTGTGGCATCTAAAATTTTATTTTCTTCAATATATTTTTCCGAATCTTTTGTTAAAGGGTCTCTCTCAATAGAAGGCAGTCCGCCTTGATTTTCAAAAATGGATGGCTTTACTTGAATTAGTTCGTTATTTTGAGTATCAGTACTATATTGTAAATATAAGACAGGACAGTGTATATTTTGACTATTTTGCCATTCTATAAATTCGCTATAGTCTTCTAAATTTTTGAATTGAATTGGATTTACACCAGGAACAACTGCCAAGTTAGAATTATATAAATAATATGCTCCATCTTTCTCTATTAACATATTAGGACATCTTTTATTAGAATTAGAACCAGCATTTTCCATAGTCTCATAATATTTGTATGAATTTACATAATAATACAATCCTAATAGTGTAAAACAAACTATAACTATTAGTTTGACATTGTCAAAAGTTATTTTAAATGCCATATATTATAATAATATAATATATATTATATTATATTATTTTATATAAGTATAACTATATAATGATAGTAAAAGTATTGCAAAATAATGCAAATGTGAATAATGACGAATTAAACAATATTATTAAACATAATACACTATTTGTTGGTGTTTTTAGCGAGTCATGTCATTATTGTGTAAGTATGAAACCTGAATGGAAGAAATTTAAAAAATTGGCATTAGCTAATTATTCAAATTTACACGGTGCTATTTTAGAAATAGACTCTTCGGTTATATCACAAGTAACAAATCCTTTACTAACTAATAATGTAAATGGTTATCCAAGCTTATTTATTATCAGCAACAATAAAGTTATAAAATATAATAATGAAAGAACTGCGTTTGAGTTTATGAAGTTCTTCAAACTCCATATACATAAATTACAAAGCAAAGTGTCAAAAAGCAAAGCGTTTAAAAGCAAAGCGTTTAAAAGCAAAGCGTTTAAAAGCAAAGCATCCAAAAGCATAACACAAAAAAGAAAATTATATTATCCTAAATCTTTTAGAAAATTTTTAGGAAATAAATCTTAAAAATTAGTCTTATATTATGTTTTTAAATTAGGATTTATACAAACTGCCATTGTTGGAAATATGTCTCCTGACATACAGCTATTTCTAGATGATACTTTAGCACAATATCTTGAATTATTAATTTTACCAATATAGCAATATCCATTTTGTTGTGTATCACTGTGAACAGGTTCTGGTTCAGTTTGTTCTTTTTGTATTATTAATTTTTTAATGTTATCAGAAACATTTGGAACTCTAGCTTCTACTTTTCTCTCTTCTTTTAATAATGTTGACTCGTCTGTATCATCTGTATCATCTGATGTTTCTTTAGTATTAACACTTTTTTCTAAATTTTGTTTTTCTGGAATTTGTTTTTCTGGTTTTACATTTGCCGTTTTATCTTTTTCTATACTTGATTCCAAAGTCTTCATATTTGATTGTAAATAATCAATTGCAGCTGTGCTTGATGTTGTTAATAATACTAGTGTATTATTAAATAAATCAGTCATAAATTTTAAAAATATTTGTAAAAAATTTGAAGACTCGTTTACAATTGCTTGTGTTCCTTGTGATGTATGGGTTAATGTTGTTTTTGCTGTTTCTCCTGTAAAATAAGCAATTGTATATGTAAAAGGTGCCATTAATGATGTAAAAATATCTGTTCCATATGCTAAGTATGCAAATATATTAAAGCCTAAAAATGCCAACACTAAAATAATTGCTATCCAAAAGAAGACTTTTTTAAATAGGCTTGAGCTTGAGCTTGAGCTTGAACCTTGCATGTAGTCTGACCCTGTTTCTGGGTCATAATTAATATTATATAATCCATTGCTTACTTTGGAACTAATCTCTTTTATTGGAGTATTAACAAATCTTTCAACATTATTATTTACATTTGAGCCAATATTCTTTATTGGATTATTTACAATTGCTTTTAATCTGTTATTTATAGTTGAACTATAATTATTCATTATATAATATAATATACATAAAATAATATATTATACATTTAATAATATATTATTAAATTATATATGACAAATAGTAGTACTTATACTAGAACTACTAACAGCACCACTAAATCACATAAATATCAAAGTTCTCAAAGTTATCAAAGTTATATTATAAAAAAATCAGCTAAAACAGCTAAAACAGCTAAATCAGCTAAACACAAGTCTTATAGTCCATGGATTAATAAAAAATTAGTCGTTCATTCGTTAAAAACATTAAGACCGCAAACACTCAAATTATGCGATGATTTACTTACTGTTAATATTAAAATCAATAATAACTATGTATGTAAAAATTATAATGACCTAATTGTTAAAAAAATATTATTATATAATTTACGAGCTTCTAAACATTTGAATGTACACCGATTTATTCCACCAATCCAATTGTTATCTAACTGTTGGTTTAATACAATGTATGTATCCTTTTTTTTTAGTGATAAAGGTAGGAAATTTTTCAGATTTTTTAGAGAGCTAATGATAATTGGAAGAAAAGTAGATAATAGTCCGTTACCGACTACTATTGCTAAATTGTTTTTTATACTAAATTTATTTATTGAAGCCTCATATAATCAAACATCAAAATCCCATATATTTTACAATAAAATTACTAGTTTATCTAATAAAATGAACACCAACTATTTTATTTATCATATTTATAAAATATTAAAAAATGATCCAAAGTCTATTAATCCAAATATATTAATCAATAATAACAATAAAATGTATGATATACCAAATATTGATGAAGCAGGCAATCCTATTACTTATTATGAGGGCATATTAAACTATTTAAACTATAATATGTTAAAGTTTAATAAACATAAATTAGTAAGTAAGCAACCTATTGCTAAATTAATTCAAGACAGCTTTAATATTCCTGATATAATTATTATTGAAGATTTTCAAAGCAATACAGTTTTTGAGACAAATTATAATTTTATAGATCAAAATAATAAAACTCATAATTATGTATTAGATTCTATAATATTAACAAATAAAGACCATTTTGATCCAAAAGCAAATAGTCATTTTGTAAGTGTATTAACTATTAATAACAAAAGTTATAAATATGATGGAAGCAGCACGTCTAAATTGGAACCCTTTAACTGGAAAAAGTTAATAAATAGCAACAAAAATTGGAGTTTTAAGGAAAATCCAAAATATCAACCTGAGCTATATAATTTTACAAAAGGCTACAAAATATTGTTTTATTATAGAAATTAATATTATTAATCTATAGATTTAATAATAGTTTTAAAAATAGTTTTAAAAATAGTTTTAAAAATAGTTTTAAAAATAGATTTAAACTCTAATTTTTAAATATTATATATTATCTAAAATTAACTAAAAATGGGTAAATATACTTGCGAAAAGTGCGGAAAAGAGTTTAGCCAAAAATCACATTATACAACACATAGTAATAAGAAAAACCCATGTATAATTGAAAGTAAAATAAAAGAATTGATAACACACGCTGTCAAAGAGAAATTGATTGAGCTAAAAAAAACTTCTCCAAATGACATAATAAACAATATTAGTATAGTTTATACTAATAAACTAGTTAAAGATGTTACTATAAAAAAAATACATAGCCCCAAACCCTTATTAAAATGGGTTGGTGGAAAAACCCAAATAATAGATAAACTTATTGCATATTTTCCAGTTGAAATAAATAATTATTATGAAGCATTTTTAGGAGGAGGTAGTGTATTGTTAACATTATTATCTTATGTAAAGTGTGGGATTATAAAACTACACGGTTCTATATATGCATATGATTTGAATGAGCCGTTAATTTTTGTCTATAAAAATATTCAAGCACATCATAAAGAATTATACGACACATTACAAAACATTATTACAGAGTTTAACAGTTGTGGAAATGGAACATTAAATAGAAAACCAGAGACTATTGAAGAAGCAAAAATCGCAAAAGAAAATTACTATTATTGGATAAGAAGTGAATATAATAAATTAACTTTAAATGACAAAAAAAGTATATTAGGTTCTGCTATGTTTATATTCTTAAATAAAACTTGTTTTAGAGGATTATTTAGAGTTGGACCTAAAGGATTTAATGTTCCATATGGACATTATAACAATCCAGAAATTATAAATAAAGAACATTTAGAAGAGCTAGTTGCTTTAATACAAAATGTAGTATTTGAGTGCTGTGATTTTAATACATCACTAACACGCATAGAACCTAATGATTTTGTATATCTTGACCCTCCATATGCCCCCGAAACAGCTACTTCATTTGTTGGATATACAGAAAATGGGTTTAGCATAATAAATCATAACAATTTATTTAAATTAATTCATAATTTGACTGATTCAAATAAAAAAATAATGTTAAGTAATGCCGACGTGAGCTTAGTGCGTAAAAACTTTAGTCATGAAAAATATAGCATAACAGCAATTTTATGTAAAAGGTCAATTAATTCTAAAAATCCTGAGGCAAAGACTAATGAAGTTATTATAAAGAACTATTAAAATATACCTACATTATGTTTAACCAAGCATCAAATGTTTCAAAATAGTTACTATCGTCACCAAATAAAACAGCTATATTAGCTTCCTCTAATATAGTATTTAATGTTATATATTTTTTGTTATTAGAAACAAGTTTATTTTTCAAAAACTCACTAATACAAAATCCATAAAATACACTAAACTCGGGACCCAAAACTAATTCATATTCTCTTTTAAGCGAAGGTCCAGACCATAATTTAGTTTCTACTGAACCCTCTTTATTTTGCTCCTTTTTTTCTAATATTTTTATTACTTTTCTGCCGTTAGCATATTCAATAATATAGGCTTCATCAGGGCATCTAAACATATCAATATTGTACTTATTTTTCATATACAATTTTAATCCATTTTGCAAAACAAACACAATTGTTTTAGTTTCATATGTTTTTATTAAGTAATAAGTCATATGCTTTATTTGAATTTTGTGTAAAACTAGCTTTGATGTATCCACTTTCTAATAGTCTTTGCTCATTATTAGTTTTTTCTTCAAACTTTTTTCCATAATAATTTGTATTTGCACCACCAGCACCAGTCCCTTTATTCATCTTTGTATAATGTATATACGTTTATTTACGTTTATTTACGTTGCTCATTTATTTAAGTAGTCAATTTTTTTAATGATTTTTATATATAGTTTTATTACTATATTTAAAAATTAGTATTATAACTATATTTAAAAATTAGTATTATAACTATATTTAAAAATTAGTATTATAGGCTGTTTATTAACTCTATTTTTTCTATTGTTTTTTCCATATTTGATTTATTTAAATTAGTAAATAAATAATCAGTTTTTGGAGAGACTTCATTCTTCTTTATGTCTTTATATATATTGTCTATTTTTGATACAATTGCTTCTATTTTTTCAGGATGTGTAATAATTGCACTATTTAAAGGATAGTGTTCTATTAATAAGGCAAAAGCAAAATACATAATAAATTTTCTTTTTTTTTTAACATTATTGCTATATTTTATAACAAATAATTCTAATAAACTTTTTATTATTTTATATTTAATTTCGTTGTTGTTATTTTTGTTATTTTCGTTGTTGTTATTTTCGTTGTTGTTATTTTTGTTATTTTCGTTGTTGTTATTTTTGTTATTTTCGTTGTTGTTATGAATATTATATGTTCTACTAGTTAGTGAAGGGTCACTATAATATAGTAAAATATCCCATATTATCCATATAATATCATGACTACTTCCTTTTGGAGCAAAACTCCTATTTTCACAAGCACATTTTTTCTTCTTTTTTTTACAAATATTTTCATATTCTATAATCCATTCAAGCCAATAATACACATTAATAATGTTTTTATTTATTAAATTATATACTAATTCGTTTATTGGAATTATTAACTCTTTTGGGTCATCATCTTTTAATATATATTCTATATAACTTACATTTGGTGCTTTAAATCGTTCGCTCATAGACGCTATATCAAATGACTCGTGTTTATCCAATTTTATTTCACATATAACATTTTTCTTTAATGAATAACATAATACACATATTATTTCGCAAAATAATCTTCTAATTTTATCATTATTTCGCAATACTAATATATTTTGACTGTAGCCATTATTTATTATGTTTTCAAAATTGTTATAACGCATATTTAAATATAACGCTAATTTAGGATTACCATTATGTATATATTTATACACAAAGTATAATATAATATCCCATAATTCTAAATAATGTCCACTGCATATAAACTCTGCGCTCCAATAACACGCATTTTCTATTTTTTCATCACATAAACTTTTAATTAATTCACAACGAGCTTTTGATTTTTGAAATTTTGAAAATGTAATATTTTTAAATGTATCACGAACATCGTTTATTAAGCAATTCTCTCTTGAGTCATTAGTATTATCATTCGTGCCTTTAATAGTCATTCCTTTAATAGTTGTTCCTTTAATAGTCGTTCCTTTATCCATTACGCACTTTAATTAAAGTGGCGGTATTTTTTTTACAAAAAAAGCATAATATTTTATTAGTTTTAACAATATAATAATATATTGTTATACTATATTAATATATATAACATGAATAACATTAATGGAGAGAAACTATACAAAATAATTTATAAATCCTATAAAGATTTAATGAGCTTAAGTTTGTTACATAAACTTTTCTTATTTTTCCTAATACTATTATTTATAGTATTACTAAATAATCATAATACTAATGTATTATATGAAAATTATGAAGATATGACTTCAGGAAACAAATTTGAGAGTAAATATGATGACGCTGTTTATGACGCTTTTTATGTAAAATATTATGACTTAGTACATAGTAATAAGGAATGTAATATTGAACAGTTAAAAATAATAATAAACTATGCTAAAAATAATAAGTTTGTAAAATTATTAGATATTGGTTGTGGTACAGGTTATCACGTATATATGCTTGATAAAATGAAATATGATGTAATTGGTTTGGATAAATCAGCAGCTATGATTGAGAGAGCAAAGTCACAATATGCTAATTGTGAATTTATTAATGGAGACTTTTTGCAAAATAATTTATTTGAGTATAGTAGTTTTACACATTTAATATGTTTAAATAAAACATTTTACAGTTTTAAGGATAAAGAACTCTTCTTTGAAAAAAGTAATTTATTATTAAATGCCGACGGACTAATTATAATACATATAGTAAATAGAGAGAATTTTAAGCCATTTATAGTATCGCAAACTGATGAAACAGTATTATATAATAGCGAAAATGCTAGTGAGAATAAAAAGCCTGAAATAAGTATTATTAAAATTAATAACACATTAGAATATATTTCAGAATATAAAGTATTAAACAATAAAACCACGACTAATGATGCAACTAATAAGGAAGAAAACATTATAAATAATACTATTAATGCTATAGAAAACCCGCCTTTTTCTTGTTATAATGAAAAATTTACTAATTTACAAACTAATGCTGTGCGGAAACAGGTTATTAACTTATATATTCCAAGTGTCGATGAAATAATAACAATTGCTAAGGCCAAAGGTTTTAGTGTTAAAGATAAAAAACCTTTGAAAACATGCGGTGTAAACACCGAATTTTTATTAATATTAAAAAAGACGTTATAAAATGTTATAAAAGACATTTATTTATTTACCTTTTTTTGGTGCTACACTTCCACCTCCTCTTACACGTGTTACAACATTATTTACATAATTGTTGTCGCTATTTTTTCCGTTTAAATATATATTGTCAAGACTATTCTTGAGTTTCATTGAAGCACTTCCAATAGTAGTTAATCTAAGTCTTTGTATTCTTAAATCACTACTAACATTATTTAATGGTTTTCCATAAATAATAGATGATTGTTTAGCTAATACAGAACTATAATCAATGTTTTTATTCATATTACTTATTATATGTGTGTTGTTTATATTTTTACTAAAAGCAAATCTTCCTAAACTAAATGTGTTTGTTCTATCGGAAACATTTGAACCATTTGAAGGCATTTGTTTTGAAAGTGGAACCATTTTATTATAATATGTGTTTATAATATTAGTTTTAATTTTAATATTATAAAATAATTTTTTACGAATTAAAACAATTTCATACCCATTTTTTTAATTTTATCAAAAAAATAAAATGGTTTTTGATAATTCATTTTTTTTTTATTATTTACTGGTTTCTTTACTTTGCTAGGTCTTGGTATTATAACTGATTCTAATACTTCATTTAAAATTTCTTTAATTATAATTTTTGGAGGTTGGTCTTGAATGGGTTCAAGCACAACTTCTTTAGCTGGTTTAGGAATGGGTTCAAGAACAACTTCTGGAACTACTTCTGTAATAACTACTTGAACAGGTTCTGTTGGTGGTTCAGGAATGGGTTCTGTAATAACTTCTTGAGCTGGTTCAGGAACAGCTTCTGTTAAAGCTTCTGTTAAAGCTTCTGGAACAACTTCTGTTTCAACTTCTGAAACAACTTCAGTTAAAATTTCAGGAACAACTTCTGGAACAACTTCTGTTTCAACTTCTGAAACAACTTCAGGCGCAACTTCAGTTAAAGCTTCAGGAACAACTTCTGTTTCAACTTCTGAAACAACTTCAGTTAAAATTTCAGGAACAACTTCTTGCGCAACTTCAGGAACAACTTCTGGAACAACTTCTGTTACAACTTCTGTTACAACTTCTTGCGCAACTTCAGTTACAACTTCAGGAACAACTTCTGTTACAACTTCAGACACAACTTCTTGCGCAACTTCAGGCGCAACTTCAGGAACAACTTCTGGAACAACTTCAGGAACAACTTCATGCGCAACTTCTGTTACAACTTCAGTTACAACTTCAGTTACAACTTCAGGCGCAACTTCAGTTAA